>Ga0197142_1000408_pt1 | contig 39205 bp, 33 predicted proteins | sample GBS60_MetaG_FD_148614 | JGI IMG/M metagenome (GOLD analysis project Ga0197142, IMG submission 148614) | Sediment microbial communities from Great Boiling Springs, Gerlach, Nevada, United States - GBS 60_MetaG | ecosystem: Environmental > Aquatic > Thermal springs > Hot (42-90C) > Sediment...
TACACCCGGGTGGCGCCGCATTTCGTCGGTTACCTCGACGAGCTTCTTCGCCGAGAGCGGGCGGCTCGGTGACCCTGGTTTCGTCCCTTACGCTCGTGGAACAATAGGCAGACGGAGGATTTGCAAGGCATGAAAGCGAAACGACGTGACTTCGTGAAGCGTGCCGCCGGCATCGGCGGCGGAGCCGCCGCACTGGCGGGCATGGCCGCTCTGGCGCAGGGGGCGAGCGCCGGCGGGCGCGTCCGTGTCCCCGGCGGCGTCCGAATCGGCAATCTCTATTTTTCGAGCGGTCTGACCGGCGTGCGGGAAGAGGCGAGAAAGAACCCGCTCGCCTTCGGCGGTGACATCAAGGAGCAGACCGAACGCATCCTCGAGATGCACAAGAAGAACCTCGAGTCGATGGGCTCCTCGCTGGAAAACGTCATCAAAGTGACGGTCTACCTCGCCGATGTCAAGACCGAGAAGAACGCCATGAACGAAGTTTACGCCAGGTATTTCCCGAAGGATCCCCCGGCGCGTTCGGCGATTGGCGCCGAGTTCCCCGACACGGCGACGCGGGTTGAAATCGAGCTGGTTGCCTGGGTCCCCTAAATCGGGGACAGTACACTCAATCCCCAATTTCGGCCCGCCGGGAGGATGAACCCCCGGCGGGTGCGGAGCCGTCCACCTCGCAAACGGACTTACGGGTGGATGCCCAGTTTGGCGAGAATCTCCGGATTGGACTCCTCCACGGCGAGCAGCTCGTGGCAGGCGCTGCAATCCTGGCTGATCGTCTTGCCGTCGGCGCTCGTGTGCAGGTCGTCGTGGCAGCGGAAGCAGCCGATAAAGTCCGTGTGCCCGATGTAGTCCGGGTAGGTACCCCAGGTAACCTTCATCTCGGGGAACACGTTCCGTTTATAAACAGCTAGCAACCCCTGAGCCGACCGCTCCACCGCTTCACGCCTGGCCGCGTAAATCTCCGGATGCTCCTTCTGATAGTACTCAATGAGCGCGGCGGGAATCTCCTGCTCGGCCTCAGCCGTGCTCGAGTACTCCTTTTTGAGTATTTCGAGGCCCTTCCGTTTGACCCAAGGCAGCGACGGGTCGATGCGTCCAAGGGAGAGCGCCTGGTCCATGGCCCGTTCGGGAAGCTGGAACTGGTGGGATGGGCGGGTGTGACAGTCCAAGCAGTCCATCGTGCGGCGCTCATATTTACCCTGGTTTTCCGGTGTCCAGGCTTCGGTCTGATACTCGGTGGCGTTGCCCTGCGCATCCACGTATCGCACCCAGGGAATCTCCGTTCGCTTCGGATCCGCGGCATATTCGATGACGATGCCCGGCGCCATATGAAAGCCATGAATTCCGGTCGTCATGGAACCGCCGCCGATCCGCATCACCAAGACCGACTTCGAGGGGCTGTTGCGCTCGTCTTCGGCAAATTTGTCCAGGACGCGAAGGCGGTAGCCGCCGAACTTTTGGGGCCAGTGGCAGGTTTCGCAGATATCACGCGCCGGCCGAAGCGTGACGACAGGGGTGGGAATGGGCCGCTCGTAGTGGTCCAACAACTGCGCCACAAGCTGCCCCGCACCGCGCCACTTGCTCTCGATGTTGGCCCGGGCGCCGGTTCCGACGTGACAATCGACACAGGGGACGTTGACGTGGGGCGAGTCAAGATAAGCGGTGTATTCCGGCTTCATCGTGTGGCAGGTCAGCCCGCAAAACCCGCTCGAATCCATGTAGCTGACCGTGGCGTGACTGTAATATCCCCCGATAATGACATTGAAAAAAGTCGCTACGCCGGCGAACTTGATCAGCCGCCGGAAATCCCGATTCTGCCATGTCAGGGGCGGGAAGACCTCGGGCAGGATATGCCGACGCCTTTCGCCGCGCAGTCGCAACCAGATGCCGAGCGGAACCAGCAACAGCCCGAGGAAGAAGATGAGCGGCAGCACGACAAAGAAGAAGATGCCGAGGTAGGGATGCCGGGCGCCGGCGCGGACTTCGACCGGGAGGATGAACAGGAAGGCCACACCGGCCGCGGTCACCAGGAAGACCCCGATAAAGCTGATCGGGTTGTTGGTCAGGTGCACGAGCGGCTGGAGCCAGCCTCGCGCCCCACCGAAGAATTTTTCACCGTTAGCCATACCCTACACACGCTATTCGGAAAAATGCCTGTACAAGGCCCAAGTCACCCACAGCGCCACCAGGAGGATCACAGCAGGGACGAACACGCCCCAGAGGGGACTGCCGATGCGTTGCGGGGCGAGCAAGATCAGGCTCAGGCTCATTTGCGTTTTTCCCTCTGGTGCCGCCGGTAGGAGTACCAGGCCAGAGCCATTCCGAGCAGCGACGCCAGGTAGGCAATCGACATGCCCACAACCATGTAAAAGCTCTTATCCACTGCCGATCTCCTTCCAGCGCGCCGCGCGCTCAAGCTGCTCCAGATACTCGCGCTGCTTTTTTTCATACTCACTGGAGATCACCTTGAGCTTGGGGTCGATGATCCAGTGCATCAGAAGCGTTGCCAGCACGCCGAGGCCGAGGATGGCGAATCCGGCGGGCAGGAGCAGCAGGCTGAGCGCCACCCCCACCATCAACAGGATATAGGCCAGCGGCGAGATTACGATCGTGTACCAGTCCTCCTTGGTCCACTCGTCGGCGGCGGCCGGCGTCCATGTCCGTCGCATCCAAGCCATCAAGCTACTCCTCCGTTCACGCTGCCTCCGGGCGGACGAGCAAGCCTCGTCGCTCGGCCTCCCGCCGCACCGGTCCCCACCAGCCGATCGGCCGCGACATCACGTAGTAGCGCACCAGGTGGTCCATGTCATCAGGTTTGGTAAGGAAGGTGATCGGGAGATAGATGGCGGCCCCGAGCACCATCAGGACCCAGAACTGCTGATAGTCGGGCAGCTCCGGCAGCAAACCGAAGCTGGGCAACACCCAAACCACCAGCCAGCTCAGGCCCAGGTTGGCGATCCAGGAGGAGAGATAGCCCCAGGCATTGAAACGCCACCAGACCACCTGGAGGATGTTCGGCAGCCAGACGCCTGCGGCCATAATCCAGAGGGCGAAGATCAGCCAGGAGGTGATCTCCTCCATGATCAGGCCGTAGAAGAACGAGCCGAGGAGCAGCACGAGCGTCGTGATCCGACCCACCCAGACGAGCTCGCGTTCCGAGGCGGTCTGTTTCCAGTAATGCAAATAGAGGTCGCGCGTGAAGTACATCGCCCCAAGGTTTAGAATCGCTGAGATGGTCGAGATGTGGATGGCGATGATGCCGGCAAAGAAGAAGCCCAGCATCCCGGCGGGCAGAAATTCAAACCCGATGCGGAACCAGGCCATTTCGTAGTCGGCTGTGTCGGGGATTCGCGGGTAGAGCACATAGAAGCCGAGGATGGCGACGGCCCAGAGGCTGTTGCGCATGAGCACCAGGGCGGTGCCCCACCAGATCGAATAGCTGGCGTCCCGCACGGTGCGGGCGCTCTGAATTCGCTGGGCTTCGACGTACCAGTCGATGGAGGTGCCCATGCCGAAGCCGCCGAGCAGGGCGATGAACAGCATGGTGAGAAACCAGGCGATCGGGAAATCGCCGGTGAACCATCCGCTGAAGGCCAGCGGGTTCAGCCGCCAGCCCTCGCCCATCGCCTCGAGGCGGGAAACGATCGCCGACGGCCCTCCGGCGGCCACCACCCCCCAGATCGAAACGATCAGAATCACGGCGAAGGCGACCACGCCCTGGAGGAAGTCGGCCATGATTACGCCCCAGTAGCCGGCCGCCATCACATAGACGGCGCAGACCGAGGAGAACACCACCAGCCCGATCCAGGTCGGCCAGCCGAAAACGTACTGGCAGACCTTGCCCATGGCGATGCCCACCCAACCGAGAATGAACATCGACATGAAGACCTGCCAGCCGGACATCCAGCCGCGCAGCAACTCCGCTCCGAGCCCGCTGAAGCGCACCGTGTTCCATTCGGCCTGGGTGTAGGCAAGCGAGCGGCGAAAGATGCGCGTTGAGACAAAAGCGCTGATGGCGCACCAGCCGGCGAAAAAGGAGTACCACAGGCCTGCCAGCCCGTGGCGGTATATGACCCCGCTCACCCACATCGGCGTGTCGGTAGCGGTATGGGTGGCGTAGACGCTGGCGGCCGGCAGCCACCAGGGAAGGCCGCGGCCTGCCAGAAAGAAGTCGGACTCGCTCCTGCGGCCGAGCCGGTAAAAGAGCACCCCGGCGCCGACCATGATCAGCAGGTAGAGGATGATCCACAGCCAGTCGAGGAAGCCGAACGTCACCATCGCCGCGTGACCGCTCGCGCCGCCGGCAGGCGGGCGGATTTCCCAGCATAGCCGCCTTGGGCCCCACCGCACAACTCAGCGTGCCGGGCGACAGCCGGGGCGGCGGCTTCAGCTCAACGCGCTGACGATGGCGCGCGCCCCCTGAAGCAACATGCCCGTTTCGGCCCCGCAACCCAAGAAGCGCATGCCCCGCTCCTTCCAGAACTTGGCCAGCTCCACCGTGCGCGTCTGGGTGCCGGGGGCGACGCCGTGAGCGATGCAACTGTCGCGCACCTTTTCCATCGCCTCGATCATCTTGGGGTGGAAGAACTCACCCGGTACGCCCAGCGAGACCGACAGATCGACCGGACCGATCATCACCGCATCGATGCCGGGCACGGCGAGCAGCTCCTCGCGGCGCTCCACCGCCAGCGCCGTCTCGATCTGCAGGACGACCAGCGTGTTGGCGTTGACGTGCTCGGCGATCTGGGAGATCGTTGCGTTCTCGTACTCGACGTGCGTGGGCGTCAGGCCAAAGCCGCGCACCCCAACGGGCGGGAATTTGGTCCAACTCACGGCTTCTGCCAGCCGCTCAGGAGACTCGACCCGGGGAAAGATGATGCCCATGGCCCCGTTGTCGAGGGCGCGGGCGATCAGGGCATATTGAAGATCGGCGACGCGGACCACCGGGCAAAGATTCCATTCGACGGCGGCGCGGCAGATGTCCTGTACCGTCTCGATACCGAAGTTGCCGTGCTCGGTGTCCAGGTAGGTCCAGTGAAAGCCGGCAACGGCGAGGATCCGCGCCACCTCCGGGCACCGGAACTGAGCGAAGGCGCAGCCGAGCTGCACCTGTCCCTCGGCCAAAGCCTTCTTGACGCGATTCACCCGCATAGCTCCGCCCATTGTGAGCCAGGGCGCACCGCCGAATCAAGCCTCCTCAGGACGAACGAACTCGTACCGCTCAAGCGTAGCAGCGATGGCCCGGAGCTGCTTTCCGGCGTGAGGCCCCCGGGGGCGGTCGAGCCGGATCACCTTGCCGACACAATGCAACTTCACCCCCTCTTCATCGCGGCTCTGGGAGGGCAGGGTGATGATGTACTCGATCACATCGCCCACCTCCACCTCGCGTTCCGTGACAAAGAGTACTCCGCCGGAACTGAGGTTTCGCGTCTCGCCCCGCTCGTTCACTAGCTGCGATCCGGCACGAACCAGCTCGAACGGCAGGTGGAGTTCGAACCGCCTGAAACGGCGTTGGTCTCGCCTTTCCATCATCCTCACTGTAGTCGTCCGAGAGGCCGAGGTCAATAGGAGGGCACCGGTCGGCAGCAAAACTGGTTCTGGTACTTTATCGCGATCAGGCCACCGGGCAAACCGGCTGCTAAACTGAATCGAGAGGAGGTGATGCTCGGCAAGGCCGTACGCCTGGGAGGTGGCTTCGCGCTGGTGGGGCTCGGTTTGGCCGGCCTGGTCCTTCCGATCATGCCGGGGTGGGTGTTCTTGATTCCCGGGCTAATCATTTTGAGCGATTTCTTTCCTCCCATCCGGCGCCTGCTTGCTTGGGCGAAGGCCAAGGCGAAAGCCGCCGGGGAGGCGGTAAAGGATAAGGTTTGACCCGCCCGGCGGTGGTGCGGTATCCTGAGGGCTAGCAGATCCTAACAGTTTGGGAGCGAATTTTGCTGAATGGCTGAGCACTACTCGGCTCTGAAACGGGCCAGGCAGATCAAACGCCGAACCATAGTGAATCGTGCCAGGAAGTCGCGCTTGCGCGGACAGATCAAGAGCCTCCGCAAGGCGCTGGAGAAGGGGGAGATCAGTACCGCTGAGCGCCTGCTGCCCAAGACCTTTTCCCTGATTGACCGCGCCGCCAAGTGGGGCATCATCAAGGACAATACGGCCGCCCGCTACAAGAGTCGGTTGCACGCTCGGTTCCGCAAGGCCGTGGCCGCCTGATTCGCGCGCAGGGCGCCTGCCGGTCGCTGGGGTCTGATGCTGCTGGGCGAGGCGCTCCGCTTCAGTATCGAGGCGTTGCGTGCGAACAAGGTTCGCACCTTCCTCACCGCACTCGGGCTGGTTATCGGCAACGCCTCCATCATCCTGGTCGTGACGATCTCGCTCACCAGCCGCGACTATATTCTCGAGCAGATCAGCGGTGTCGGGAGCAATCTGATCATCGCCTACTTTGAGACAGGCACGCGCGAGGCGGCCACCGTGGATGCGGACTTCCTCAAGCTCGCCGACGTCGAGGCCGTCCGGCAGCAGCTTGGCCCGCGGATCCGCGCCGCCACCGGCGTCATTGCCAACTACGACAGCATCGTGGTGGCGGGCCAGCCGCGGGACGTCCTGATTCTGGGCACCGACGAGTACTATGCCGGGGTACGCAACCTCGTGCGGCTGGCCGGGCGCACGCTGGTGGCCAGCGACGTCAGCCTGCGCCAGCGCGTCGCTCTGCTGACGGAGCGGCTCGCCAACCGGATGTTCGGCTCTCAAGGCGCCGCCGTGGGTCAGAAGGTGAAGGTCTTCGGGCTGGAGTTCACGGTGGTGGGCACCTTCCGCGAAAAGGTCGAGAGCTTCGGCCTGTCCGAGCTGGCGCGCGAAACGATTCTCATCCCGGTCACCGTGATGCTCTACTTCACGCCCCACGAGCGAATCGAGCCGATGTACGTCCAGGCGCGCGAGGCCGCCGAGGTCGAGCAGGTGACGCAACAGGTGCGCCGGATTATCGAGGGACGCCACCGCCGCGGGGCCAACTATTATGTGGGCAACCTGACGGCCATCCTGAACGCGGCGAAAAACATCGCGCTGATCTTGACGATCGTCCTCATTCTGATCGCCACCATCGCCATGGTGATTTCCGGCATCGGCATCATGAACATCATGCTGGTGACGGTAACCGAGCGGACCCGGGAGATCGGCATTCGGCGGGCGATCGGAGCACGGGCCCGAGACATTCAGCAGCAGTTCTTGACCGAGGCGGTCTTGATCAGCCTGAGCGGAGGTGTGGTCGGTATCCTTCTGGGCGTGTCCATCCCGCTTGCTGCCCGACGGATGGTCGACGGGCTTGAGATCAGCTTCTCCTGGGCGTCGGTCTGGATGGCCTTCGGCGTCTCGTTCGCCGTCGGGGTGATCTTTGGGCTGTTGCCGGCAAACCGTGCGGCGCGGCTCAATCCGAGCGAGGCCTTGCGCTACGAGTAAGGCTTCTTGATCACTGGCTCGCCTTCTCAAACACCAGCGCCGCCGAGTTGATGCAGTACCGAAGATTCGTGGGCGCCGGGCCGTCGGGGAACACGTGGCCGAGATGCGCTCCGCAACGCTTGCAAAGAACCTCCTCGCGGTACATGCCGAAGCTGAAATCGGCCTCGGTTTCGATGTTCTCCCGCGCGATCGGGGCAAAGAAGCTCGGCCAGCCGGTGCGCGAGTCGAACTTGTGCTCGGAGCTGAACAACGCCGTGCCGCAACACACGCACCGGTAGATGCCCTTTTCGTAATGCTTGTCGTAGATGCCGGTGCAGGCGATCTCCGTTCCTTTCCTCCGGGTCACCTTGTAGGCAAGCGGCGTGAGCTGCTGCTTCCACTCCTCGTCGGTCTTGACGACCCGCTCGACGACGACGGTTCCCAGCCGCTTGCCATCCGCAGAGAATTCGACGATCTTGACCATTTTCGGTTTGCGTGATCGGGCCGGCTCCTTCGCCTGGCCGCCGCCGCAGGCCCCCAGGCCCGCCAGTCCGGCCAGCAGTGTCGACAATTGGCGGCGATTCAAATGCCCCTCCTCCCTTCTTATGATGCCCGTTTCCGAGACCGGTTGCATTCGAGATAATGTCGGGGAGAATGAACCGCGCCATTGCGATTCGCCTGCTCGTCGGGGCCGTGGCGGCGTGGGCCCTGGCGACGATGGACCCGAGCCGAGCCCTACAACCGCCGCCCGGCAACTGGTACAAAGGCAACCTCCACACCCATACTCTGAACAGCGACGGAGATTCGACCCCCGCCGAGGTGGCGGCCTGGTACCGCGCCCACAGGTACCACTTTCTGGTGTTGAGCGACCACAATTATTTGACCGAGGTGGAGGCCCTCAACGCGGCCTACGGCGGCAGGGAGCGATTCCTGCTCATTCCGGGCGAGGAGGTGACCGACCGTTTCGGACAGGCGCCCGTCCACTTGAACGCCTATAACCCGCGCGGTCTGGTCGAGCCGGCGGGCGGCGCCACCCTGGCGGAGACCGTCCAGCGTAACGTCGACGCCATCCGGAAGGCGGGCGGACTGGCCGCTCTCAATCACCCCAATTTCGGCTGGGCCTTCCGTTCCCAGGATTTGCTCGGCATTCGCGATTTGAGTTTCATCGAGGTCTATAACGGCCATCCCGAGGTGAACAACTTCGGAGGCGGAGGCTTCGAGTCGGTCGAAGAGATCTGGGATGCGCTGCTCACCGCCGGGCGGAGAGTTTTCGGGGTCGCCACCGACGATGCCCACCATTTCAAGAGTTGGGGACGGCAGTACTCGAATCCCGGTCGCGGCTGGGTGATGGTGCGCGCCTCGGCGTTGACGACGGCGGACATCATGCAAGCGCTCGGCGCCGGCAATTTCTACGCCTCCACCGGTGTCGAGCTGGCGGCCGTGGAGGCGTCGCCGGCCGAGCTTCGTGTGGAGATCAAACCGCAGGGTTCACGCCGTTACACCACCTACTTCATCGGGCCGGGCGGCCAGACGCTGGCGAAATCGATCGACAATCCGGCCGTCTACAAGTTCCGCGGCGAAAGCTATGTCCGGGCCCGCATTGTCTCATCAAGCGGCGATATCGCTTGGACGCAGCCCGTCTTCTTGAAGAATTGAACTCTGCGACCGGGCCGGGGCTTCTCGGGTCCGGCCCTTGGGGAAGGAGAATGGAGCGTGACTGAGAAGTGGAGAACTTCCGTTGAATTGCTGGAGCGGGCGCGGCGCTCGCTGGCCGGCGGCGTCAGCAGCCCCTTTCGCGCCAAGGCCCCGGTGCCCTTGTATTTCCGTCACGGTTGCGGCTCGCATCTGATTGACGAGGACGGCAACGAATACATCGACTACGCGCTGGCGTGGGGTCCGGCCATCTTGGGCCACTGCTACCCGAAGCTGGTCGAGGCGCTGACGGAGCAGGCTCGCCGGCCCGTCGCCTACGGCGCCCAGCACCGTCTGGAAATCGAGGTCGCCGAGCGGTTTCAGGCCGCCGTGCCGTGCGCCGAACGGCTGATCTTCACCTCGAGCGGCAGCGAAGCGGTCCAGTGCGCCTGGCGGCTGGCGCGGGCCTTCACCGGTCGCAACCGGATCGTGAAGTTCGAAGGCCACTACCACGGCTGGTTCGACTCGGTGCTCATCAGCTACAAGCCTTCCGCCGACCGCGTGGGGCCGCTCGAGGCGCCGCATGCCGTGCTGGAGTCGCGAGGCCAGGTTCCGAATGCAGCCGACAACGTCATCGTGCTGCCGTGGAACCGAGCGGATCTCCTCGAGCGCGCCTTCGAGCGTCAGGGCGCGGAGATCGCCGCGGTGATCATGGAGCCGGTTTTATGCAACAGCGGCTGCCTCATGCCGGCGCCGGGATACTTGGAGGCAGCGCGCGACATCACCCGCCGTCACGGCGCCTTGCTGATTTTTGACGAGGTGATCACCGGATTCCGCATCGCCCCCGGCGGCGCGCAGAGCCGCTTCGGCGTGACGCCGGATCTGGCGACCTTCGGCAAAGCCGCCGGCGGGGGGTTGCCGCTCAGTGTGATTGCGGGTCGCAAGGAGATCCTCGATCTTCTGTACACGGGCGGCGTCGCCTACGGCGGCAGCTTCAATGGCAATCCGGTCTCGCTGACCGGCGCCAAGGTGGCGCTCGAGGAGCTCACGCGGGACGGCGGTGCGCTGCTGGCGCATGCCAACCGGATCGGCGAAATGCTGATGAACGGAATTTGCCAGGCGGCGCGAGAAGCGGGAATCGATCTCACCGTGTGCGGCTTTGGAGCGGCCTTCGCCATCCATTTCACCCGCAAGAGGGAGCTGCTGGACTATCGCGACACGCTCGAAGACGACCGGGCCCGGCTTGCCGCCTTCATCCGCCTGGCCCTCGAGGAGGGCCTCTACCTGCTGCCCGACGGCCGGTTCTACGTCTCGGTGGTTCACACCGAGGAGGACGCCGCCCACACCCTCGACGCCGTGCGGCGCATCTTCGATCACCTGGCAGCCTGAGGCGCCCTCAAAAGAAACGCACGCGGTAGGTGAAGCGCACTCCGCGGCCGATCTCCGGCGCCAGATCTTTGATGAAGGAGCAGTGGTTCCGGTACAGGCGGTCGCCTAGATTGAAGGCATTCACGGCGAACTGGTGAACAAAGTGGCCGCGCGCTATCGTGTAGGAAGCGGTCAAACGAAAGACGGCATAGCCCGGGGTTTCGGTCTCGCCCGGAAAGAGCCGATCTTGTCGCGCGGCCACGATCATCTCGGGTTCCAGGCGCACCCCTTGCCAGTTCCACTCCAGGCCCGCCCGCCCGCGTAGCGGAGGTATCCTCGGCAGAGGAATCTTTTCCTGTTTCTCCCGAGCATTGACGTAGTCACTGCCCAAATGCAGCCACAGGTACCGATGGAGCCCCACCCCAAGGTTCAGCTCGGTGCCATAGAACCGGCTGTCGGCCTCGGCAAACCGGACAACCCGAAAGCCGTCCTTGGTCTCACCGGTGGCGAAGGGAAAGACGAAGTTGTTGAAGTCGTAATAGAAGACATGGAATTCGCCCTGGGCGCGCGCGCTTCGCTGTCGAAGCGAGAGGTCGATGCCGTTGCCTGTTTCGGCCTTCAGGTTTGGATTGCCGATCTCATAAGCCAGGTTGCCGACGTGCGGGCCTCGGTTGTAGAGCTCCTCGAGCGCAGGTGGGCGGTAGGACCGGCTGTAATTGGCTAGAAACGCCCCTCCCTGCCACAGGCCGATGAGGGCGCCGGCCGAGGCGGACATGCCGGTAAAGCTGCGCTTCGCAAACGGCTCGCCGGCCGGCCCCGGTGTGTAGCGGTTGTGCTCCAGGCGAGCGCCGAACTGGAATTTGACCCGCTCGAAGTTGAGCTCCTCGAGGGCAAACGCGGCCCAGGATTGTTGATCGACGGGCGGCGCCAGCGCCTCTTCGCCCGTGGCCTTGTAGTCGCGCGCCATGCCCCAGAAGCCAAAGCGTCCGGTGAGTCCCCCTCGCCGCGCCTGCTCGAAGACGCCGCGCCAGACGAACTGGCGATTGTCGAAGCGGGTGCCCGTCTGGCGATGGCCGTCGTCGGCCACCTCGATTTCATCATGACGCCAACGGCTGTAGTTGAGACGCAGAACGAAGTTTTCAAGCGCCTCGAGAGGATTCTTCACGCCCCAACTGAACTGGTAGGCCTGCCGGCTTGTGTCAAGTTCCGTGCGGGCCAGCTCGTGCTCGTGCTCGTGGTCATGGTCCTGGTCAAAGGCTCGCGGCCGCGCGGCGGCCCGGTCCGCGCCACCGTGAGGCTCGCCGTCTTCCTCATGATCATGGCCGTGCAGGAGATTCGAGAACGGCACGCCGTAAAGGCCGTTGTCGTATGTCGCATTGAAGCTGAAGAAATGCTTGTCCCCGTAACGCCCCAGCCCCCCGTAGCCCGTCGAAAGACGAGTATCGGAGTTCGGAACCCTGCCGATCGGGGTCAGGTAGTCGCCTGTGCGCTGCCCTCCTCCCCCGCCCCAAAGCATCCATTTTTTCAAGCCGTACTCGAAGCCGCCCGTCCCGTTGGCGAAGCCGCTGGCTGAACCGCCGGTGCCGGACAGATAACCGCGCAGCCCAGCGTGAGGATGTTCGTGAAAGGCGTGGTGGCGGGTGATGGCGTTCACGACCCCACCCATGCCGCTGCCGCCGTAGAGCAAGGTCGCCGGTCCGCGGACCACCTCGAGGCGGTCCAGTCCGGCGGTGTTGATCAGCTCGGCATGATCGCCCGATTGCGACGACAAAGTGCCGGTAGGGATGCCGTCCTGAAGCACGAGAACCCGGTCACCGTCAAAACCCCGGATGATCGGTCGCCCCGTTGCCGGTCCGAAACTGCGCATCGCAACCCCATTGCCCGGTCGGTTGGCCAACGTCTCGCCGATCGTCGGCGAGATCTCAGCCGCCAGATCGAATGAGCTCCGGGCGTCGACGGCCTGAAACGCCTCGAAGACACTCTGGGGAATGCCGGTGGCGGTGACAGTCACCTTCTCGCGCACCGTCGCCAGATCCAACTCCAGCCGCACTTGAGCGGCTCCGCCGGACGTGACGGTCACCGTTTGGTACGCGTCCGCCAGGGCGAGGTCGGCATGCGCATGCAAGCGGTACTCGCCGGCCGGCACATTGTTGAACTCGAAGCGCCCCTGATGATCGGTTTGAGTAGTGCGGCCCAGCTCGTCCAGATGGACCACGGCATTGTGCAGGGGGTCACCGGTTCGCTTGAGGACGACGATGCCCTCGATGCGGCCCGCCTGTCCCTTAAGTGGCAGAGCCATCGGCGCCGCAACATATAACCCCACTACTAATGGAAACAAAGCCGATCGAATAGTCTTTTTCATCCCATCTTCTCCTCAAAGCACCTCGAGGTGAGGCGCATTCAACGGAAAGCCCCGGAAAAAAACTCCCGCACTCGCGGTGGCGCAGCGCCCACCGGAATCGGCGGAAGTCAAACTACTGAAGCTGAGGGAGAAGACACTACGCCGGAGGCGAACGCGGAGAGCGCCAGGAAAAGAACGCCGACCGTTCCGCTGTGGACGGTTCACCCGGCGTCAGGGGGACGACATACAGCGGGGGCCTCGGCAGGAGTCCCTCCGGCGGCTTCAGCGGCGCGCTCTGCCCGACCTGACACAGCTCGCAGCGGTGGGTTCGGTCTCCGCCGTGAGCAATCTCGACCGCAGGGAGCACGCCGGCCAGCCACACCAGCGCCACGGTCACGGCGAGCGCAGGAAGGAACGCCGCGCGGCGAGCCGGATCGTCCCAGAGTCCAGACACGGTGTTTGCGTTCCTGGCGGAAAGTATAACACAGCGACATGCCGCCCGTAGCGCCAACCCACGTTGCGCGGCCGCCGCCCCAACTGTGTTAGGATCACCGGCCGGACCGGGAACGATCAGCTTGTCGAGGAGAAAACCATGCTAAAAGAGTTTCGCGAGTTCGCCATGCGGGGGAACGTGGTGGATATGGCCGTCGGCATCATTCTCGGGAGTGCTTTCGGCAAGATTGTGAGCTCGCTCGTGAATGATCTCATCATGCCACCCATCGGCATGCTGCTCGGCAAGATGGACTTTTCGGAGTTTTACATCAACCTGTCCGGCGGCAGGTATCCCACCCTAGCCGCCGCCCGCGAGGCCGGCGCCGTCGTCATCGCCTACGGCGCGTTTATCAACACGATCATCGACTTTCTCATCGTCGCCTTTGCCATCTTTCTCCTGATTCGGCAGATCAACCGCTGGAAGCGCCAGGCGGAGGCACTGCCGGCGCCCGTCGAGCCTCCGCGCCAGGAGTTGCTGCTGGCCGAGATCCGAGATCTGCTAAAGGCCCGGTCCTGAGCCGGCGGAACGATATAATCGGAGCGTGATCAAGGTAACGTTTCTGCCGGCAAACGTTACGGTCGAGTTCGAGCCCGGCGCGCTGGCTTATCGTCATCACGGCAAGCCGGGATCGTTGCTCGATGTGGCGCTGAACTTCGGCATCCCGCTCGAGCACGCCTGCGGCGGCAATTGCGCCTGCACGACCTGCCATGTGATCGTGCGCCAGGGCGAGGAGAACCTCTCCGAGATGGAGGACGAGGAGGCCGATCGGCTCGACCTGGCCGCCGGCTTGACGCTTCACTCCCGGCTCGGCTGCCAGGCGGTGGTTCGCGGCGACGTCGTGGTCGAGGTCCCGTCGTGGAATCGCAATTGGGCGAGCGAGGGCGGCGCGTCGATCAATCTGGGGGAAGCGGTTCCCGCCGGACGTCGCGGCGAACGGGAATTCTAGACCGAATTCTCCAGTATGAGGGTATAATGGGGGTGATACGCAGGGAGGGCGTGAGTCATGGAATCCCGGCGGGAATTCGCCGTCAAAGTCTTGGGGGCGGGCTTGGTGTCGATTGCGCCTCTTGAGAGCTGTCAGGGCGCCGGCAAGGGCGAGCCGCTCCCGGTGATGCGCCGCAAGGATTTCAAGCCGGCCTATCTCGAACTGGCTCGCACCGGCGAGCTCGACAAGCGCATCAAGGCTCTCAAAGAGATTTATAAAAGTTGCCGTTTGTGCCCGCGCCAGTGCGGCGTCAACCGGGCGCGATGGGAGACCGGGGTATGCCGTTCGACCGCGCGGGCCAAGGTTTACTCCGCGCACCCGCATTTTGGCGAGGAAAGGCCGCTCGTGGGCCGCGGCGGCTCGGGCACCATCTTCTTCTCTAACTGCAACTTGCTCTGCGTCTTCTGCCAGAACTGGGAGATCAACCATCGCGGCGACGGCACCTATGTCTCCGACGAGGAGATCGGACGGCTGATGGTTCGCATGCAGGAGATCGGCTGCCACAACGTGAACCTGGTGACGCCCACCCACATCGTGCCCAATATCATCAGCGGCCTCCGCACCGCCATCAGTCTCGGCCTGAGAATCCCTCTGGTTTATAACTGCGGCGGCTACGAGTCTCTTGAGGTGATCCAGCTCCTGGACGGCATCGTAGATATCTATCTGCCCGACTATAAATACACGGACGGGGCGATGGCGGCGAAATATTCCTCGGGGGCGAGCGACTATCCGGAGGCGGCGGCCGCGGCCATCAAGGAGATGCACCGGCAAGTGGGCGAGGTGGTAGTCGACGAGCGCGGCGTCGCTCTGCGCGGGTTGATGATCCGCCACCTCGTGATGCCCGAGAACATCGCCGGCACCGACAAGTTCGTTCAGTGGGTGGCTCGGGAGCTGACGCCCGGCACCTATGTCAACATCATGGGGCAGTATCGGCCCGAGCACCAAGCCCACAAGTATCCCGCGATCGCGCGGCGGGTTACCGCGGGCGAATACCAGCAGGCCATCCGCTGGGCCCTGGAGGCGGGCCTGACGCGGCTGGACGGCATTACCGTCTGAGCCACGGCGCCTCCGGCGTGACATACTCGTAGACATGAGTCCAGCCCCGAGCCTGCCCGAAGTGCGCAACTACGTCGGCGGCGCCTGGCGTGCTCCACGGGCGCGCGAGTGGGTCGAGGTGCACGATCCGGCCACCGGGAACCGGCTCGGCCGCGTGCCGCTGGCCTCCGCCGGTGACGTCGCTGCGGCCGTGGATGCCGCTCGCGCCGCCTTTCCCGCCTGGCGCGCCACACCCGTGGGTGAGCGCGTCCAGTACCTGTTCCGGCTGAAGAAACTCCTCGAGGACCATCTTGAAGAGCTCGCCCGGATCATCACGATTGAAAACGGCAAGACGCTCGCGGAAGCGCGCGCCGAACTGCGCCGCGGGATCGAGAACGTGGAGACGGCCTGCGGAGCCCCGATGCTCATGCAGGGCTATAACCTCGAGGACGTCGCCCCGGGCGTCGACGAGCTCATGATCCGGCAGCCGCTCGGCGTAACGGCGGCGATCACCCCGTTCAACTTCCCCGCCATGATCCCGCTCTGGTTCCTGCCCTACGCCGTTGCCTGTGGAAACACTTTCGTGCTGAAACCCTCCGAACGGGTGCCGTTCACCATGCAAAGGGTGGTGGAGTTGATTGAGCGGACCGGGCTTCCCCCGGGGGTGGTGAACCTGGTTCACGGAGGCCGCGAAACCGCCGAGGCGCTGATCGACCACCCTCAAGTGCGCGCCATTAGCTTCGTCGGATCGACGGCTGCGGCGCGACAGGTGTACGCGCGCGCCGCAGCGAGCGGCAAGCGCGTGCAGTGCCAGGCCGGAGCCAAAAATCACGTGGTCATCATGCCCGACGCGGAAATGGAGATGGCCACACAGGTCATCAGCGACGGCGCTTTCGGCTGCGCCGGCCAGCGCTGTCTGGCCGTGTCCGTCGCCGTCACGGTTGGGGAAATCCACGACCGGTTCCGTGACTGCATCGCCGCCCGCGCCGCCTCCCTGCGCGTCGGCTGCGGCCTCGAGGAAGGCGTGGAGATGGGGCCGGTGATCTCGCGCGAGAGCCAGCGCCGGATCGAGGCGCTGATCTCGGAGGGCCTGCGCGAGGGCGCACGCAGCATCGTCGACGGCCGCGGCGCCCTTGTGCCCGGCTACGAGGGCGGCTGTTTCGTCCGGCCCACGGTCCTGGAGGATATCCCCGTCGACAGCCCCCTCACATCGACGGAGATCTTCGGCCCTGTGCTGAGCCTGGCCCGCGCGCGCGACCTCGACGAGGCCATTCGGATCATCGCCGCCAATCCGTACGGCAACGCCGCATCGATCTTCACCACCAGCGGGCTCGCCGCGCGGCGCTTCCGCTACGAGGTCCCCGCAGGCAATATCGGCGTGAATGTCGGCGTGGCTGCGCCGATGGCCTGGTTTCCCTTCAGCGGCTGGAAGGACAGCTTTCTCGGAACCCTCCACGGTCAGGGCCGGGACGCCATCGAGTTCTACAGCGAAAAGAAGGTGATTATCGAGCGCTGGCCGAAGCAGTGGACGCGCCGCTTTTGATCAGATCTCAGACTTCGGTAGCGGTACCGGCTTGTCCAGAGCCTGTTTCCAGACTTCCCGCGCCTTTTCATAACTGGACTGGAAAGCGTCGTGCAACTCGCGGGGCGCCAAGGAGGCGCAGGCCCGCGCTGCTCCGACCAGATAGGGCGCCCAGCGCGATTCGACCACGGCGCGCGGGGGCGGCTTGAGGGGAAACGCCAATAACAACAGGACGAGCGCCACGGCAATGATCAGGCCGCGGAGCAGCCCGAAGGCCGTCCCGGCCAGGCGGTCGAACCAGCTCAGTCCCGCCCAACGAAGAACGGCCGCCAGCACCCTGCCGAGCAGTGCCCCGGCCAGCACGCATAAACCGAACACGATCCAGAAGCCGATGAAGTTGGCGATCGCCGGCGAGCTGACGTACGGGTGCAGGAAAGCTCCCGCCGCACCGTAAAACCAGATGCCGCAGATCAACCCTGTCAGGGCCGCCGCCAGCGCGATCCCCGTCCGCGCAAACCCCTTCAGGAATCCCGCGACGGCGGAGGCAACCACGACCGAAGCCAGCAGATAGTCCAGCCAGTTCCAGGTCACAGGCACTTGCCCGTCAACAGGCGATACGCCTCCAGATACTTGGCGCTGGTGTTCCGCACCACCTCCTCGGGCAGGCTGGGCGCGGGCGGCTGTTTGTTCCAGCGGATCGACTCCAGATAATCTCGCACGTACTGCTTGTCAAAGGACGGCTGCGGCCCTCCGGGCCGGTAGCCGGCCGCGGGCCAGAAGCGGGAGGAGTCCGGGGTGAGAACCTCATCGGCGAGAATCAGCTCGCCGTCGGCGAAGCCGAACTCGAACTTCGTGTCGGCTATGATGATGCCACGCCGGCGCGCATAGCCTGCCGCTCGGCGATAGATCTCCAGTGTCAGCTCGCGCACGCGCTCAGCCACATGTCGGCCGATCAACGCCGCCGCTTCCTCGAAAGTGATGTTGGTGTCATGCCCGGTGTGAGCCTTCGTCGCCGGGGTGAAGATCGGCTCGGGCAGTTCCGCGCTTTCCTCGAGCCCCGGCGGCAGCCGGATGCCGCAGATCGCGCCGGTCGCTTTGTAATCCTTCCAACCCGACCCGGCCAGATATCCGCGCGCGACGCACTCAACCTCCAGCATCCGCGCGCGCCGCACCAGCATGGAACGCCGCTCGAGCTGGTCTTTGTAAGCGCGCAGCGGTGCGGGATATTCGTCGACGTCGGCCGTCACCAGGTGTGTCGGCACCACTCCCTTCAAAAAGTCCAGCCAGAATAACGACAGTTGCGTGAGGACTTCGCCTTTGCGCGGGATGCCGGAGCCGAGGATGTAATCGAAAGCCGAGATCCGGTCCGTGGCCACGATCAGCAGCCGATCGTCCAACCGATAGATGTCGCGCACTTTCCCTCGCGCGTAAAGCTCCAAGCCGGGCAGATGCGTCTCGAGCAGAACCTCTGGCTTCATAGGCAGACTCGGATGGCGCGAGCGTCGATCTGGCGGCCGAGACGTTCGAGCGTCTCGCGCGGCAGCTCGCGTTGAACCCGCTCAAACAGCTCCTCTTCCTCGCGCCGGATATGTCCCCGCAGAAGTTCGATGAACTCCTCGACGGCTTCCGCGCTCGGCTCCGCCCGGAGCCTCTCCACCAGCGCCTCCAGCCGGCGGTGCTCCTCAAGTAGCGGGGCGACGAGCTCGGGCGGGCAAGCGGGAAACAGAACCTCTTCCTCGATGGCGAAGTGGTTGGTGAGCTCGATCTCGTGTCGCTGGACGATGCGCCGAGCCAGGCGCTCGACATTCTCCGCCCCTCGATCCTCGGCCAGCGCCCGCCGGGTAAGCACACACAGCGCCAGGCCGTTGTGGTGCTGCTGCGACAGTGGCACCAGACTCTTGTCGCGAAGCATGGCGGCCTCTCAGGTGGAAGAGATCTCCTCCCAGCTCACCTCGCGTCCGGTGACGCAGGCATGAAGCGCCATGACGGCCGTGAGCGTGCTTTCGGCCGCCGCCACGCCGAAGTTCTCGATCATGCCCTGACGCACGCCCTCCACGAATTCGTTTACCGCGTCGATCGTGATATCGTAATTGGTCTCGACTCGAAGTTCGGGCTGCTTGTCCCGCCAGACGGTGTAGCCGCGGCGCGAAACGTTCAACGCGCCGTATTCGCAGATGAAGGTCTCCGAAACATCGGAATAACCCGGCGTGCGGAACTGATTGGCCGAGTACGTAAACAGCCGACCGTCGTCGTAGGCGAAGGTGCAGGCGACGTTGTCGAAAATGTCCCCGTAGCGCCGCACCTGGCGCGAGCCGTAGCCGCAGACGCGCGCCGGGGGCTTGCCCATAAACCAGTTGACCACGTCGATGTTGTGGCAGTCCTGCTCCACCAGGATGTCGCCGGAAAGTTCCCGGTAGAAGAACCAATTCCGCACGCGCTCCTCCGCCGCCGGATGACCGGTGGCGATCGGAGGACCGCCCCCCAGCCAGGCGGCCCGGACCATCTTGATCTCGCCGAGTTCTCCGCCGGCGATGATGCGGTACGCCTCGCGGTAGTCCTTGCCGTAACGCTGCTGAAAGTCCACCGAGATCCGCTTGCGCGGATCGGCGCGCAGCGCAGCGTCGCGCACGCGGCGGCAACCGGCCGCGTCGACCGCCGCCGGCTTCTCCATAAAGATGTGTTTGCGCGCCGCAACCGCCGCTTCAAAGTGCTCCGGATGCAGGTAGGCCGGCGTGGCGATGAGCACGGCGTCAACCTCCGAAGCAACGAGATCCTGATAGCTCTTATAAACCTGCGCGCCCGAATAGCGCTGGCGCGCCGCTTGGAGGCGATCCTCGTAAATGTCGCACAGGGCGGCGATGCGGGCGAATTCGTTCTTGGCGAACAGTCCGGCGACGTACAGGCCGCGGTTGCCGCACCCGATCACGCCAACCGACACGGCGGAGTTCGCCTGGGTGCCACGGACCAATTGGGGGCTCAGGATCCAGAACGCCGTTGGCACTCCGACGCTCTCCACGAACTTTCGGCGAGTAGCTGATTTCACCATGGGCTGACCCTCTCGGCCGGCTCTGCCTTGTCTGCTGGAGGCGGCTTCCGGCTCGTGTCTCATTATACTGGCAGCGCTTACCGGAACCCGCGTGCAACTTCCGGCCGCGCATGCTCGCGCCACCAGCGCCACGTCTGGGCGATGCCCTCGCGCAGGCTGATCTTCGGGCGCCAGCCGAGTGCAAACAGCCGGGAGACGTCCAACAGCTTTCGCGGCACACCGTCCGGCATTGACGGGTCGAACTCGATCTCACCCTGGTAGCCGACGATGTCCGCCACCAGGCGCGCCAGCTCGGCAATCGTCAGGTCCTCGCCGCAGCCGACGTTGATAATCTCCTCGCCCGTGTAGTTCTCCATCAGAAACAGCGCCGCCTCCGCCAGATCGTCCACATGCAGGAATTCTCGTCGAGGCGTGCCGGTGCCCCAAAGCCTCACCGAGGCCCGACCCTGCTCGCGCGCCTCGTCGAAGCGCCGGATGAGCGCCGCCAGCACGTGACCGGTTTCCAGATCGAAGTTGTCGCCCGGGCCGTAGAGGTTCGTCGGCATCAACGCGATGGCGTCAAAGCCGTACTGGCGGCGGTAGGCCTGGCACATCTTCAACCCGGCGATCTTGGCGACGGCGTAGGCCTCGTTGGTCGGCTCGAGCGGACCGGTCAGCAGCGCCGACTCGGGAATCGGTTGCGGCGCCAGTCGGGGATAGATGCAGGAGGAGCCCAGAAAGAGCAGCTTCCGAACCCCCCAGCGGCGGGCGGCTTCAATGACGTTGACCTCGATCGCCAGATTCTCGTAAATGAATTCGGCCGGCCGCGTCCGGTTAGCCTGAATGCCTCCGACCCGGGCTGCGGCCAGGAAGACGTATTCGGGGCGCTCCTCGGCAAAGAACCGCTCGACCTGTGCTTGGGAAAGCAGATCCAGCTCCTGACGTGTCCTTCGGATCAGGTTGCGGAAGCCCGCCTGCTCCAGCCGGCGGCAGATTGCCGAACCGACCAGGCCGCGGTGTCCTGCAACATAGATGCGGGCCTCGGGCTTCACATTCTGCCTCCTAGCATCACCGGAAAGCCGCTCGCCCTCAGCATCGCCTCACGCCGGGCCTGCTCCATATCGTGATCCACCATCATCCGGACCAGCTCCTGGAAGCTCACTCGCGGACGCCAGCCGAGCACGCGCCGCGCCTTCGAAGCGTCCCCGCACAGATTGTCGACCTCGGTCGGACGCAGGTAACGCGAATCGAATTCCACGTAGCGGCTCCAGTCCAGCCCGGCGTAAGAAAAAGCGGCCTCGGCAAACTCCCGCACGGAATGGGACTCGCCGGTGGCTATCACGTAATCGCCGGCTTCGGGCTGCTGAAGCATCAACCACATGGCCTCGACATAATCTCCCGCAAAGCCCCAGTCCCGCCGTGCCTCCAAGTTGCCCAGGTACAGCTTGCTTTGCAGGCCGTGCTTGATGCGCCCCACGGCGCGCGTGATCTTGCGTGTAACGAACGTCTCGCCGCGCAGGGGGGATTCGTGGTTGAACAGGATGCCGTTGGCGATGAACAGGCGGTAGGCTTCCCGGTAGTTGACGGCATACCAGTGCGCGGCAATCTTGGAAGCAGCATACGGACTGCGGGGCCAAAACGGGGTGGATTCGTTTTGCGGCGGCGGAGAGGCCCCGAACATCTCAGAGGAGCCTGCCTGGTAGAAACGCGCCGCCTTCCCGGTCGCCTCCACATACTGCCGGAACGCCTCGAGCAGCCGCAGCGTCCCCAAAGCCACCACGTCGGCGGTGTACTCGGGCTGGTCGAAAGAGACCCTCACATGCGACTGCGCCGCCAGATTGTAGATCTCATCCGGGGCGACACTCTCGAGCACGCGACGCAGGCTCGCCCCGTCGGTCAGGTCGCCGTAGTGCAGAAACAGCCGTACGCCGGCCTCGTGGGGATCCAGATAGAGATCGTCGATGCGGTCGGTGTTAAACGTCGACGACCGGCGGATAATGCCATGGACCACGTAACCTTTCCCAAGCAACAAGCGGGCCAGGTAGGAACCGTCCTGACCCGTGATGCCCGTAATCAGAGCCGTTTTCATGCTTGGACGTTTTGGAGAGCTTCACGCCGATTATAACAGTGAAGACGGCGAGTTCCGGCAAGATGGGAACGGGAGCCGGCCAGAGGCCTCCTCCGGCGGCGCGGCGCGCGCACCCGGTCGGCCTCACGCATCCGAACGGGCCGCCTCGGTCAGGGCGCGGCGAAGCCTCTCCTGTTGAGCGACGCCGAGTTTGCCCCCCTCGAAGGTGACATAAAAGACATCGATCGCCTTGTGCGCTTTGGTGTCGATGAGCACCACCTCGATGTTACAGCCGGCCTCGGAGATGGTTCGCGCCAGATCGTACAGCAAACCGGGGCGGTCCTCGGCGACGATCTCGATCAGCGTTGCGCTCTCCGAAGCTCCGCCGTCGAAGGCCACTCGGGGTTCGATTCGGCTACCCCGGCTCGGCCGGACGCGTTTCGGCCGGCTCGCGAGCAGATCCCGCACGCGTACCTTCCCCAGGATGACTCGCTCCAGAGTCAAGCACAGCCGTCCGGCCTCGGACGGGTTCAGCTCGAGCGTGCGCGCCGGATCCTCGCACACGAAGGTGTCGACGGCCAGGCCGCGCCGGTTGGTGTAGGCCTCTGCCTTCACGATGTTCATTCCCAAACCGGCCAGCGCTCCGGCGATCGAGGCGAACAGAAAGGGCCGGTCGCGGGCGACGATCGTGACCAGATGGACGCCGTCGCGCCGCTCGAGCTCGACCGCCGCGCCGCGCTCGCGGCAGCGCCGGGCCAGCTCCAAGTGCCGGGCGATCTCCTCCTCGGAGTGAACCCGCAGGTAGCGCACCGGCAGGCCCTCGAGAAACTCGGCTCGTTCCGGATCGTCCGAGCCGCCGACTTCGATGCGCTCCGTCGCCAGCTCCCGGGTCAATTCCCGGTAAGCGACCAGATACGATCGCCGGAGCAGCTCGAGCCGCCGGGGCGTCATCGCCCACGGGTTCACGGCTGAAATATCGGCATAGGTAAACAGCGTGAGATATTTGAGTCGCTCGACCGTCTCCAGGCGATCCGCAAGAAAGCGCGCCGTGGCCGGATCCTCCAGGTCGCGACTTGTCATCGCAACGGACAGATCCAAGTGGCGAGCGATAAGCCAGCCGACCAGCCGCCGCTCCAGCAGCGGCAGTTGAATCCGCTCCATCACCGCGTCGACGATCTTGAGCGAGCGCTCGATATGGCCGCCCCCGCCTTCCCCCTTGCCGATGTCGTGGAACAGCAGCGCAAACCGGAGCAGGTCCGCCCGCTCGATCTCGCTCGCCAGCCCGGCCAGCCAGGCGCGGCTAGCGTCGGCAGACGCGATCAAGTCGTCGAGCGCCTCAATGGCGCGCAACGTGTGCTCATCCACCGTATAGCGGTGGTAGAAGTCGCGGACCACCAGGCATTCGATGCGCCTCCACTCCGGAAACATGGCGCCGAGCACGCCGGTTGCGTTCATCGCCGACAGCGCGCGACCGGCGTGAGGCAGCGCCAGCACCTCCAGGAGCGCCGGCCAATGGGGCCCCCGCTCGGAGTAATGGCGCTCGACGGCACCAAGGGCGTCTCGAATCCGGCGCTCGATCTCCCAGGCCAGCTTCAGACCATGCCGGGCGACAAAGCGGAAAAGCCGCAGGACGATCTCGGGCTCATGCTCAATCCGCTGCGGCGACTTGAGCAGCACGCTTTCGCGCGACACGGTGAAATCCGCCGTCGAAAGACGGGACCGCCAGGCGAAGAACTCAGCCAGCAAGGAACTGGAGCGGCCTTCGGTCAACTCCATCGCGCGCACGACGGAGCCGTAGACGGCGCGCGCATGCACGTAGTAATGCCGCATCCATTCCTCGGCAGGGCGGCCGCGCCCGAATCCTGTCTGCGCAAGCTCCTCTTGCGCATCGAAGCTCAAAACGTTATCGTCTCGGCCGGACCGCAAGTGCAGGAAGCAGCGCACGAGGGCGAGAAATTCGCGTGCGCCCCCGAGCCCCTCGAGCCACGTTGAACGGATCAGCGGGTCTTCCCTCAACCGGTCCAGCCAGTCGAGCAGATGCAGGTCTCGCAAACCGCCCGGGGCCTCCTTGACGTTCGGCTCCAGGTGGAAGATCGTGCCCTGGAATTTCGCATGGCGTGACCGGGCAAGCCGGCACAACAGCTCGGTGAGCCGCCGCCGGTGAGGGCGCAGCACCTGTGGCAGGCGCTCCTCCACCCTGCCGTATACCGAGGAGTCGCCGGCAAGGAACCGGCCGTCCAAGAGGCTGATCGTAAGCTCGGTGTTATCCTCGCGGAGCTCCAAGCACTCGCGCGGCGTTCGCACCGAGTGGCTGACGCGCAGCCCCTTGTCCCAGAGCTCGCGCAAGAAGGCGGACAGCGCCTCCCTGGCAGGACCGGCCAAAGGTCGATCGACAATTATCAGCAGATCGACGTCCGAATGGGGATAAAGCTCCCGCCGGCCAAAGCCTCCGACGGCTGCCAGCGCCAGGCCCTGCGGGAGCGCCGGGGCAAGGTATTCCTCGAACGCCCCAAGGACCGTGCGTTCGACCAGCTCACTTCGCAGCGCCACAACCGCGGCCGCCGATCCTGAAACAAAGAACTCCTCCCTCGCGGCGTGCCAGGCCGTCTGCTCGCCTCTCTTCTCATCAGAGTGCGGCTTCCCCACGGTCCTCGTTGCGGATGCGGATCGCCTCGGCGACCTCCGATACGAAGATTTTTCCGTCGCCGATCTTGCCCGTTCTGGCCGCACCGATCAAAGTTCGAATCACTTCGTCGGCTCGCGCATCCGGCACCACCAGCTCGAGCTTTACTTTCGGCAGCAGGTCTACCACATATTCCTGACCGCGGTAGACCTCCTTGTGCCCTTTCTGCCGTCCGTGGCCGCGAACCTCCAGTACCGTCATGCCGTCGACTCCGATGCCAATCAGGGCGGCCTTGACCTCCTCCAACTTGAAGGGTTGAATCACGGCTTCGATTTTCTTCATACGCTCATCCTCGCCTCTAGGATTCCAAGTTGTAACCTTCCTCGCCGTGCATGCTCAGGTCGAGCCCCAGGATCTCGTGCTCTGGATCGACGCGCACCCCGACGAGCAGGTCACACACCTTGAGGATCACGAACGTAGCCACGGCGGCCAGGGCCCAGGCGATCAGGCTGCCGAGGAGCTGATACGCCACCTGCATCGCGTTGCCGTCCACCAGGCCGAACGCCCGGCTCCCCCCCGGATCGGCAACCAGGCGCGTCGCGAACACTCCCGTCAAGATCGCCCCCACCGTGCCGCCCACGCCATGCACGCCGAACGCATCCAGCGAATCGTCGTAGCCGAGCCGCTGCTTGGCCACGGCGACCATGTAATAGCAGATGAGGCCGGCCGCAAAGCCGATCACCAACGCCGGCATCGGCCTGACGAAACCCGAGGCGGGCGTGATCGCCACCAGGCCGGCCACGGCTCCGGTGATCGCTCCGAGCACGCTCGGTTTACCGTTTCGGAGCCACTCGGCCAGCATCCAGCCGAGCGTGGCTGCCGCTGCGCCAAATTGCGTCGCGACGAAGGCGCTCGCCGCCTGCCCGCTCGAAGCCAGCGCACTGCCGGCATTGAAGCCAAACCAGCCGACCCACAGCAAACAGGCTCCCACCACGCTCAGCACCAGGTTGTGCGGCTTCATCGTCTCGCTCGGATAGCCGTGCCGCTTGCCCAGATAGATCGCGCACACGAGCGCCGAAACGCCCGCACTGATGTGCACCACCGTGCCTCCGGCAAAGTCGAAACACGGAATCGCCCCGTCGCTGAAGGCGTTGAGTAACCCTCCTGTGCCCCACACCATATGCGCCAGCGGATAGTAGACGGCAAGCGACCACAACACCGTAAACAGCAGCATCGCGCTGAAGCGGATCCGCTCGGCGAATGCGCCGGTGATCAGCGCCGGCGTGATAATGGCGAACATCAACTGAAACGCCATGAAGGTTAAATGGGGAACCGTACCTTGCCGCTCCATGCCCACGGAGTTCAGAAAGGCATAACTGAAGTCGCCGATGAAACGGCCCTCCCCTCCGAAGGCCAGGCTGTAGCCCACCACGCCCCACAGCACCGTCGCCACCGCCATGAGGATGAAGCTGTGCATCATCGTGCCGAGCACGTTCTTCTTTCGAACCAGGCCGCCGTAAAACAGGGCAAGCCCGGGCCCGGTCATCATCAAAACCAGCGCCGTCGACACGAGCAGCCAGGCGTTATCCGCGGCGGCCTGCGCCTCTTGCACCGCCTTCTCGAGCGCAGCCAGTTTGTCGGTGTCCTGAGCGCTCGCCGTTATTGCAGTGGCCGCCAATAGAAACCCGAATATCTTACTCATCGACACCCTTGCCACCTCAAGCCCTTTCATGAAATTACAAACTGCTTATATCATCCCTATCATGCAATCTCTCAGGCGAGTCTGACAAACAAAACGTTTCTATTACACTCATTGAAATTTTTGATAGGTTGTGATCGCCTTCCGCGGGAGCAGGAGCGCACCCTCAGGGCTCCGATCCGAAATATGCCGCGATGCCGGCCAGCAACGTGTCCTGGTTTCTGAACGCGCCCGGGCTCGCCCCTCGGTCGAAGAAAGGCTGATCGGACCAGTCCCGGCGATACTCCAAGCGCGTCAGCACCCCCCGCGCCATCTTGAACTCGCCGGTCAGCGTGAACTCCTTGAGCTTCTGAGCCGTTCCCGTCGCGAAGCCGTCGGGGTCGTTGAACCACTCCAGCCGCGGCGCCACCGCAAACCACCGACTCACCGCAATTCGCGCCGCCCCGGCGACGCCCGTCCAGCGGCTGCCGGCGATGCCCGGACCGCCCTTGTCCAGGCCGTAGTCGAAGTTGATGTAAAAGCTCAGCCGCTCAACGGGCGTGACCAGGAGCGTCGTGTCGTAGAGGTGACGGTAGCCCTGATTCGTCTCCGCTTTCTCCGGACCCACGTAATAGTTGTGCGTCCAGGTAAATTTCGACGTCGTGATCGCACCGACGAGTCCGATGGTCTTGCCGCTGTTGTTGTCTTCCACGTTGTTCCAGCCGTTTGCCAACTGGACCCCGGCGCTGAAACGGCTGCCGAGCGGCATCGTCGCCCGGACGCCGAAGTGATAGTACGGAATGGCGTAAGCAAACAGAATCGACCTGGAATAGTTCCAGTTGCTGTGCGTCTCGATCACCTCAGCCCCCGCCGAAGTCACGTACTTGCCGAAGTCCAACTGCAGCCCCCGCAGCTTGGCGGGCTTATAACTCACGAATGCCTGCTGGATATGCCGGAAAACCTCCGGACCCGCTTCCGCCCCGTGAATGACGTCGAGGGCCCGGCCGAAACCGAGGTCCAGCCGGAAGCCGAGCGGATCCGGCCCGTGTTCCAGCACGAGTTTCGCCATGTTCAGGCTGAACTGATTCGCCTTGACATCGAAGTTTCGCAATTGGTTCACCCGGGAGGCCGGGTGATTCAGGTTAAGGCTGTAGTAACCGTCGATCAATCCACTGAACGCGATCGGTCCGACGGACCACTCCCGGGTAGGCGCACCGTCCGCTGCGCCGGCGCTCGCAGACGCACCGGCCTGCCCGGCCCCCTCCAGCCCAATCGCGCCTGAAAACCCCAGTAACACGACTACCCCGGGCACACACCTATAGCGTGCCATCAGAAGTTACCTCCGAAAAATGAACTTTCAGATTTTCGGTAGGCGTGGACTTAGAGCTACCGAATTGAGATGATTCTACACCGGCTCGGCTCGTTCGGCCAATCGAAAATTTGAATTAGGGTGATAGGAAAGCCGCGCGAAGGAACGGGGCGTTTGTCATCCGGGCGGCTCCTGGGATTCGGCGCCGGCCGTGACGCCGAGCCCCGGGGTGGGCCCGCAGCAACGGGGCATTGCCCGCCGTCGAAGAAAGCTGGGAGCTGGGTTGGGCCTTATGCACCCGGCGGGTAGCCGGCGGGAGCGAGTGCCTCGGCGAGGTCACGCGAGAATTGGCGAAGCTCCTCAACCTCTTCCGGGGCGGCCCGCCTTTCGAAACTCTTGCGGACGAAAAAGGCTTCGCCCCGCCGCCAAACCAAAGGGGCCAGTCCTTCCGCCGTCACCAGACCGGCGCTGCCGATCTGGCCGAAGCCCTGCTCCGTCCGCTCGACCAGGGCCGCAAAACCGCCGCGTTCGAAAACAAAGTGGCTGGTGAGTCCGGGCACAGGCACAAGTCGAATTTGCGCCGCGGCGAGGCGCTCCAGATGCCCGATGGGACGTCGCTCACTCACATCTTGTACCGCCCGAGGTCTTCGTCGTTCAGCCCCTCCAGCCATCTCCGCAACTCCTCGTTGTTCACCTTGTCGGAGACGGTGCCCGCCATTTTCGACGATTGCAGCACCGAATCCTCGACATAGATCGGGCAGTCCAGACGCAGCGCCACCGCCAGGGCGTCGCTCGGACGGCTGTCCACACTGATCAGTTCGCCGTTGCGTTCCAGCCAGATCATCGCGTAAAAGGTGTCTTCCTTCAGCTCGTTGACGACGACCTTGCGGACCGTGGCGTTCAGGCCCGTCAACAGCGTCTTGATCAGGTCGTGCGTCATCGGCCGCGGCGTCGAAACCTTCTCGATCTCGAGCGCAATCGCATTGGCCTCGTAGATGCCCACCCAAATGGGCAGGATGGCGCTGCCGTTGACATCCTTGAGGATGACGATCGGCATGTTCGTCACCGGGTCCATCATCAGGCCCCGGATCTTCATTTCGATTTCCATTCCGTCCCCCTACGTCCGTTCCGGATCTCTACACCATTCTCCCACCAGGGAGTTCGCGCCGGCGCGCGTGACCCGCACCCTGACGTAGCGGCCTGCCAGATCATCGGCCGGGCCGCCCGGGCTGGAGAAATTCACGGTGCGGTTTTCCGCCGAGTGACCAACCCACTGGCCCGTAGCGGAATTGTACCGCTCCACCAGCACCTCCTGATGCTCACCCACCAGCCGGGCGTTGCGGCGAAGTTGGATGGAGCGCTGCTTCTCCTGGAGGATCGTCAACCGGCGGCCCTTCTCCTCCTCCGGCACCTGGCCGTCCAGAGTGAGCGCGGCTGTGTTCGGCCGCGGCGAGTACTTGAAGCTGAACAGCGCGTCATACTCGACTTCATCAAGCAGCTCCAGCGTCTCCTCGAAATCCCGCTCGGTTTCGCCGGGAAAGCCGACAATGATGTCCGTCGTGATGGCGATGCGCCGTCGTGCCTGCTTGAGCCAGCGGATGCGCTCAAGGTATTCGTCCCGGTCATAGAGCCGCTCCATCCGCCGCAGGATGCGGCTTGAGCCCGACTGCACGGGCAGATGCACGTGGTTGCACAGGCGATCGTTGCTATCGATGGCCTCGACGATCTCCCGCACAAAGTCCCTCGGATGCGACGTCATGAACCGCACGCGGCGAATGCCGTCGAGTTCGGCCACGCGCGCCAGCAGCGTGACGAAATCCCAGCGTGCGGGCGAGGGATCCCGATAACTCGTCACATTCTGCCCGAGCAATTGGATTTCGGTATAGCCCTCGCCGGCCAGCCGTCGCGCCTCCTCCATCACGGCAGCGCTCGTCCGGCTTCGCTCCGGCCCCCGCGTGAACGGCACCACGCAGTAGGCGCAGCTCTTGTCGCATCCCTCGATGATCGTAATGTAGGCCCGATACGGGTTGTCCCGGCGCACCAGCGGCGTCTCGAACGCATCCTCCCCAAGGAGCTCCAGGCCGGCCAGCCGCCGCTCTCCCGCCTCGAGGCGCGTCAGCAGCTCCGGCAACCTCCGGTAGCTCGCCGAGCCGCACACCAGGTCGACCTGCGGCGCCCGTTCGAAAATGCGCAACCCCTCCTGCTGCGCCACGCAGCCGAGCACGGCCAAGCGCTTTCCCTCCGCCGCCCGTCCGCGAAGCTGCGCCAGCCGGCTGAAAACCTTCTGCTCGGCCTTCTCGCGAATGCTGCACGTGTTGTAGAGGATCAGGTCGGCCTCCTCCGGCCGCCCAGCCTCGCGGTACCCGAGAGCGGCGAGGGTTCCGGCCACCTTCTCCGAGTCGTGGAAGTTCATCTGGCAGCCGAACGTTTCGATGTAGAACGTCTTCATTGCGACTCGTTTGCTTTCATTATAGCGGCGCGGGAAAAACAAAAGGCCCGGCTTTGACGGCCGGGCCTTCTGTCAGGATCGGGCGACGTCCTACTCTCCCACACGGTTTCCCGTGCAGTACCATCGGGGCTGAGGGGCTTAACTTCCGTGTTCGGGATGGGAACGGGTGTTTCCCCCTCGCTATGGTCACCCAAAACTTGCTGAATATTGACGGCGCCTGGATCGTGTGTCCGCAGTGAATTTCATGGTCAAGCCGAACGGGCTATTAGTAGCGGTAAGCTCAGTACCTTGCGGCACTTACACATCCGCCCTATCAACGTCGTCGTCTTCGACGGCCCTTGTTAGCGGCATTACCCGCTTGGGAGATCTCATCTTGAGGGAGGCTTCGCGCTTATATGCGTTCAGCGCTTATCCTAACCGAACTTCGCTACCCAGCTGTGCCACGGGTGTGACAACTGGATCACAAGAGGTTCGTCCACCCCGGTCCTCTCGTACTAGGGGCAGATCCTCTCAAATCTCCTGCGCCCACCACAGATAGGGACCGAACTGTCTCGCGACGTTCTGAACCCAGTTCACGTACCGCTTTAATGGGCGAACAGCCCAACCCTTGGGAGCTTCTACACCCCCAGGATGCGATGAACCGACATCGAGGTGCCAAACCGGAGCGTCGATGTGAACTCTTGACTCCGATCAGCCTGTTATCCCCGGCGTACCTTTTATCCGTTGAGCGATGGCCCTTCCATTCGGAACCACCGGATCACTAAGGCCTGCTTTCGCACCTGCTTGACTTGTAGGTCTCGCAGTTAACCCGGCTTATGCCTTTGCACTCGACGGCGGATTTCCAAACCGCCTGAGCCGAGCTTCGCACGCCTCCGTTACCGTTTAGGAGGCGACCGCCCCAGTCAAACTACCCGCCTACCAGGGTCCCTCTGCCGGATCACGGCAGCAGGTTAGAACACCAGCATCATCAGGGTGGTATCTCACCGTCGGCTCCCCCAAGCCCGAAAGCCTGGGTTCAAAGCCTCCCACCTATCCTGCGCAGACAATGCCGAAGTTCACTGATAGGGTATAGTAAAGGTGCACGGGGTCTTTCCGTCTAGTGGCGGGCATCCGGCGTCTTCACCGGAACCACAAGTTCGCCGGGCGGGTTGTCAAGACAGTCGCCAGATCGTTACGCCATTCGTGCAGGTCGGAACTTACCCGACAAGGAATTTCGCTACCTTAGGACCGTTATAGTTACGGCCGCCGTTCACCGGGGCTTCGATTCAGAGCTTCGCCTTGCGGCTAACCCCTCCTCTTAACCTTCCGGCACCGGGCAGGCGTCAGCCCCTATACGTCGTTTTCGACTTTGCAGAGACCTGTGTTTTTGTTAAACAGTCGCCTGGCGCGTTTCACTGCGACCCGCTTGCGCGGGCACTCCTTCTCCCGAAGTTACGGAGCCAATTTGCCTAGTTCCTGAACAACCCATCACCCGAGCGCCTGAGAATACTCATCTCGTCCACGTGTGTCCGTTTCTGGTACGGGCGCCTCGATTCCCCTTAGAGGCTTTTCCTGGCAGACGGCCCGGCGGATTTGCCTCTCCGGGCCTCCCTTCCCCCGGGTTCGAAACCATTCCTCCCCCGGAGTTACGGGCTGCGTCCCCCCATCGGTCTTTGTCGAACCGAGGCGGTCACGGAATATTAACCGTGTGTCCATCGGCTACGCCTCGCGGCCTCGCCTTAGGCCCCGACTAACCCTGAGCGGATTAACCTTTCTCAGGAAACCTTAGACTTTCGGCGACCAGGGTTCCCACCTGGTTTCTCGCTACTTATGCTGGCAGAGTCACTTCCCCGCGCTCCAGCAGTCCTCACGGTCTGCCTTCACCGCAGCGGAGAACGCTCTCCTACCATCCCGCCGCCTGGCGGCGGCCGGATCCGCAACTTCGGTACTGCGCTTGAGCCCCGTTGGATTGTCGGCACCGAGCGGCTCGACCAGTGAGCTATTACGCTTTCTTTAAAGGATGGCTGCTTCTAAGCCAACCTCCTGGCTGTCTGAGCCACTCGACTTCCTTTCCCACTTAGCGCAGATTTGGGGACCTTAGTTGACGGTCTGGGCTCTTCCCCTCTCGACAATGGAGCTTAGCCCCCACTGTCTGACTCCCGCGCTACACGTTCCCGGCATTCGGAGTTTGGTTGGATTCGGTAGCCTGGAAAGGCCCCTAGTCCATCCAGCTCTCTACCACCGGGACGGACCGCGCGAGGCTAGCCCTAAAGCTATTTCGGAGAGAACGAGCTATCACGGAATTTGATTAGCCTTTCACCCCTACCCTCAGCTCTTCCGAGCCGTTTTCAACCGACACCGGTTCGGGCCTCCATCCGCTGTTACACGAATTTCACCCTGGCCAAGGGTAGATCATCCCGCTTCGCGTCTATTCCCGGCGACTCAACGCCCTCTTCGGACTCGCTTTCGCTGCGGCTCGCTTTCGCTTAACCTCGCCACCGAGAATAACTAGCCAGCTCATTATTCAATAGGCACGACGTCAGGCTTTGTCCCGAAGGACCATAGCCCTCCGACTGCTTGTAGGCATGCGGTTTCAGGTCCTGTTTCACTCCCCTAGCAGGGGTTCTTTTCACCTTTCCCTCACGGTACTAGTTCACTATCGGTCGCAGGTGAGTATTTAGCCTTGCCGGATGGTCCCGGCGGATTCCCGCGGGGTTCCACGTGTCCCGCGGTACTCAGGGTCCACTCGAAGGAGGTTTGCGTTTTCGCGTACGGGGCTGTCACCCTCTCCGGCCGGCCTTTCCAGACCGTTCTGCTAACGCGCCCCTTCCCTCTTTCTTGTGGCCCTACAACCCCGCGCTCTCCTCATCGAATCGCGCGGTTTGGGCTGTTCCGATTTCGCTCGCCACTACTTTCGGAATCACGGTTGTTTTCTTTTCCTCTGGGTACTGAGATGGTTCACTTCCCCAGGTTCGCCTCCTGCCCCTATGGATTCAGAGCAGGATAAGCTCCGTTCGCGGAGCTTGGGTTCCCCCATTCGGACATCCCCGGATCACGACCTGTTGGCGGTTCCCCGAGGCTTATCGCAGCTGACCACGTCCTTCATCGCCTACCTGCGCCAAGGCATCCACACGCATGCCCTTAGTAGCTTGACCATAAAATTCACTCCGGACACAACACGTCCGTCGGCGCGACGGCAACTTGCTGTTGCCCGTCAATATTCAGTTGTCAAAGATCCACGCACGCGGCTCTCCAGCCGCCGGCGCCCGGCTCTCCTCCCGATTTTCCTTCGGAAAGCCGGCCGCCGAAGGCTGGCACCTCCGAGCGGATGGTGGGCCTGGGTAGAGTTGAACTACCGACCTCACCCTTATCAGGGGTGCGCTCTAACCACCTGAGCTACAGGCCCGGCTTCGACCTTCTCCGGCCGCCGGCCCGGCTCGCCTCCGGGTGGCAGGCTGGTGGAGCTGATCGGAATCGAACCGACGACCTCCTGATTGCAAATCAGGCGCTCTCCCAGCTGAGCTACAGCCCCCTGCGCGGCGCCGCCGATACGGCACCTCCGGCACGCCGCCTCTCCTAAGCGGATCGAGGCCGGTTGGACGCAGCCGCCCGCTCCCGGCAGGCGGCCCTCGGCTTGCCCCAGAACCCGAGCAGAGAGCTCCGGACGTCTGGAGTGGAACGGCTGCCACCGGCCCGGCCACGCCGGACCCGCCGTGGCTCCACCCACGTTCTCTCTTAGAAAGGAGGTGATCCAGCCGCAGGTTCTCCTACGGCTACCTTGTTACGACTTCACCCCAATCATGGATCACACCTTGGGCCGCTGCCTCCCTTGCGGGTTAGCTCGCGGACTTCTAGTGCAATCCACTTTCGTGATGTGACGGGCGGTGTGTACAAGGCCCGGGAACGTATTCACGGCGCCGTTCTGATGCGCCATTACTAGCGATTCCAGCTTCATGCAGGCGAGTTGCAGCCTGCAATCCGAACTGAGACCGGTTTTTTGCGATTGGCTCCCCCTCGCGGGTTTGCAGCGCTTTGTACCGGCCATTGTAGCACGTGTGTAGCCCTGGACATAAAGGCCATGATGACTTGACGTCGTCCCCACCTTCCTCCAGCTTGTCGCTGGCAGTCCCCTGAGAGTGCTTCCCTTTCGGGAGTGGCAACACAGGGCAAGGGTTGCGCTCGTTGCGGGACTTAACCCAACATCTCACGACACGAGCTGACGACAGCCATGCAGCACCTCGACTGCGGTCCCCGAAGGGAGGCCCCGTGTTTCCACAGGGTTTCCCCAGCCGTTCGAGCCCAGGTAAGGTTCTTCGCGTTGCGTCGAATTGAACCACATGCTCCACCGCTTGTGCGGGCCCCCGTCAATTCCTTTGAGTTTCAGCCTTGCGACCGTACTCCCCAGGCGGCATACTTAACGCGTTAGCTACGGCACGGACCGACTGAACGGCCCACACCAAGTATGCATCGTTTAGGGCGTGGACTACCAGGGTATCTAATCCTGTTTGCTCCCCACGCTTTCGTGTCTCAGCGTCAGCAGCGGTCCAGAAAGCCGTCTTCACCACCGGTGTTCCTCCTGATATCTACGCATTTCACCGCTACACCAGGAATTCCGCTTTCCTCTCCCGCGCTCGAGCACTCCAGTATTCGGCGCACCCTCCCAGTTGAGCCGGGAGATTTCACACCGAACTTAGAGCACCGCCTACACACCCTTTACGCCCAGTAACTCCGAACAACGCTTGCTGCCTACGTATTACCGCGGCTGCTGGCACGTAGTTGGCCGCAGCTTCTTCTGCAGGTACCGTCATGATCGTTCCTGCCGAAAGAGCTTTACACCCCGAAGGGCTTCGTCGCTCACGCGGCGTCGCTGCATCAGGGTTTCCCCCATTGTGCAAGATTCCCCACTGCTGCCTCCCGTAGGAGTCTGGCCCGTGTCTCAGTGCCAGTGTGGCCGTGTGCCCTCTCAGGCCGGCTACCGATCATCGCCTTGGTGGGCCGTTACCCCACCAACTAGCTAATCGGCCGCGGGCCCCTCCTCCGGCGCCCGAAGGCTTTCTTCGATCAGGCATGCGCCCGATCGGACGTATGCGGTATTAGCCCCGGTTTCCCAGGGTTATTCCCCACCGGAGGGCAGGTTACCCACGTGTTACTCACCCGTACGCCACTTTACTCAGGGATTGCTCCCCTTTCTCGTTCGACTTGCATGTGTTAGGCGCGCCGCCAGCGTTGATTCTGAGCCGGGATCAAACTCTCGTTTGAACCGTTAGTGGTTTCTGGTCGCCCGGATCAAAACTCGAAGTTCTGACGGATCAAGCCGTGCGTCCAACCAGATTGTCAAAGATCTGCCCGCCTGGCCGGCGATCCGCTCTGGAAAAGCCGGCCGGCGACGGCCTCGACGCTGCCGGCTCCGCCCGCTGCGGCCATAGGGCCCCGGGGCTGGAACCGGCAAACTCGGAAAGTCTCAAAAGAACCGGAGACCACTGAGCCTCATTCGTTCGGCCCCGGTCTCTCAGGAAATTTTGTGGCCATCAACCAGAATAGCAGAAGCGATCAAGCTCGTCAAGTCCCCTTGCAACTTTTTCGCTTCAGCCCCGATTGGCGGCTCTGAGTTTAGCCTAGCAAAGTTTACATCCGATTGCAAGTCCGGCGGCCGTGAGCGACCATGTTCCGTCATATCAGACGGTTGGCCGGCTGCGGCCACCCGCCAGGCAACGATCCACCCCGGCCAGCACCTGCCGCAGCACGGTCTCGGTCTCCTCACCCTCGGCCGCCACCACCACCGCCGCACCCAGCCCGGTCGGCTGCCATCGAAGAAACATCCGCCGCGAGACGTAGCCAGCAAAAATGCTCACCAACGGGACGCCGCACACGGCCGCCACGTGCTGGCCAGCGGAATCGTAGCCCACGAAGAGCCGACTCCCGGCGATCCGCCGGGCGAACCCGGCGAAAGAACCGTCCCAGGTGCGGATGCGGCCTCCCGCCGGACCAAGCGCCGCCAAGGCACGGTTCACCCGCTCGGCCTCTTCGCCCCCGGCACCCCGGTCGACCGTCACCGGCAGACCCCTTTCGGCCAGGCCGGCCAGCAACCGCTCCTCGAACGGATCGGCCAGCCGTTTAGCGGGGTTCCCTCCCACACCAAGGCTCACCGCAATGCCGGCTTCACCCGGGTCGCCCTCTGCCAGCGGCGCCACGTAGGGAACGGCATTGGCCACCCCGAAGACCTCGGCCACCCAGCGCATCGCCAGACGCGACAAACTCTCCCCTCCGTCTCCCCCGTAGCAGCGGCTCTCGAAGAAGTAGTAGCGCTGCTCGTCGCACAGCGGCAGCAGGCCCAACTGGCTCAGCCGCGAGTCCGGATCGATGACGATGGCCCCCGGCGCTCCGAGCGCCTCGCGCAGGCTGCCGCCGGCCTCGAGCCGCTCCCGCAGCGTCGCCTGCCGCCCATAGGCCACGGGCAGGTGCGCAATCCGAGCGTCCGCCGCAAACAGCTCCCAGGCCTTCTTCTCGCCGACGAAATAGATTTCGGCGGCGGGAAACCGCTTTTTGGCCGCATCGAGCATCACGCTCGTGATTGCCACGTCGGCGCCGAGCGTCACCCGCGACAGCACATAGACCCGTTCCGGCCGCTCCCGCGCGGCATCGAAGGGCCGGAAGCGCCGGACCCGCTCATAGCGCGCCGCAAGCGCTGCGGCGTCCCATGCCGGCTCCACCCGCTCGATGACGCGGCTGAAGATCCTCACGTAGGCCTCACACAGCCGCGGCTCGAAGCGGTCAGCCAGCGGCTCCACCAGTCCGGAGAACAGCGCCCGGCTCGCCGCCGACGCGGTCCCCCGTTCTGCGCTGGCGGCCATCTCCGCCAGCTCGTCGATCAAGGCGGTGGAGACGTCCGCCCCCTGAAGGCACTGCTCGAGAAGCGTCGCCGCCAGCTCCTCAGGCGAAGTACTTCCCAATGAGAAGCTCCAACTTCTTCCGGGTCGCCTCCGGCACCCGGCTCTTTTCCGTAATGATCGCGTGCGCCAGCGCCGAGCCGCACTTGCAGAGCCGCTCGGCCGGCATGTCCGCCACCGCCCGGGCCACCACCCGGGCGGCGTTCTCGGCGTTCTGCCGGAGGTTATGAAGAATGTCGCCCACGCTCACCGCGTCGTGCTCCGGATGCCAGCAATCGTAGTCGGTCACCATCGCGACGGTGACGTAGCATATCTCGGCCTCCCGGGCCAGCTTGGCCTCCTGAAGATTCGTCATTCCGATCACGTCCATTCCCCAAGCCCGATAGACGTTCGACTCAGCGAGCGTCGAAAAGGCCGGGCCCTCCATGCAAAGGTAGGTTCCGCCCTTCCGCGCCCTGACGCCGACCTTCCGGCAGCTGACCTCGACCAGGTCGGCCAGTTGCGGGCAGATCGGATGGGCGAAGCTGATATGTGCGACCAGCCCGTCGCCGAAAAACGTTGACTCCCGGCCCCGCGTCCGGTCGAAAAACTGGTCCGGGATCAAAAACTCCAGCGGCCGCAAATCCTCGCGGAGAGAGCCCACCGCGCTCAGCGAAATGATGCGTTCGACGCCGAGCTGCTTGAAGCCGTGGATGTTGGCCCGGAAGTTAAGCTCCGACGGCGAGATGCGGTGGCCGCGGCCATGACGCGCCAGAAAGGCCACCCGCCGGCCGGCGAGCTCCCCGACCACGTACGCCTCCGAAGGAGCGCCCCAGGGCGTCTCCAACACCACCTCCTCTTCGGCGGTAAAGCCGGGCATCGCATACAAGCCGCTTCCGCCGATCACGCCGATCGTCGCTTGCATCGTCTCTCATTCGCTCCTGGTTGCGATCGCCAAACACGCCTCCGAGGGCGTCCCCGCAACGGCTTTCGGCAGCCCTCGGAGCCGTCTGGCGCCTGTGGCACGCCTCACTCGGACCGCTTCGCCCCTAAGGCGAGCTGCCGGCGCAGCATCGAAACCGGAGTTAACATCCTACCACCGCCGCGCGCTACCACTGCCGGTCGCGCTCCAGGCGCGACTTTCCGGTCCGACTCACCGCCTTGACGCCGGCCTCGACGCCTTCGAGCTCCTCCAGATGCGTCGCCACCTTTTCAATCGCGGCCAGAATGTCGTCGACATCCTCCTCGGTCCCGAGCAGCAAGAACTGCGGCAGCCAGACCGTTTCCTCGTAGGCCAGTCGTTCGGCCACCGGGCACCGCACCTTCCGGTAGTCGAGCGGCTCCGGGCGGTGGTAGGCCAACGCCGGGAACTGCTCGGGGCCCGCCGGGAACAGGTCGCTGCGGGGTATCGACTCGTAGAACCGACCCTCGCACGGAATGCCTTCCTCTTCGAGCGCCCGCACAAAGACGTCTCGATGGACCGGCGTTTGGCGCGCCAAAAAGCGGAACACGTACTGGTAGATCGCCTCCTCGGTGATGTTCGGATCGGGTGGCAGCGCAGCGACGTGCGGGATCCGGGCCAGCCCCGCCGCGAGCCGCGCCGCCCGCTCGCGGCGCAGCGCATTCTGCTCGCCCAACCGCTCAAGCTGGCCGACGAGTAGCGCCGCCTGGAGCTCCGTCATCCGGAAGTTGCCGCCCACCAGCCTGACGCCGTATTCATCCGTCTCCCCCACTCGGCCGCAGTTCACGTACACTTGCACCGCCTCGTGGTAGCGCGGATGGCTTGTGATGACGGCGCCGCCCTCGCCGGCAGTCATCAGTTTGCTGCTCTGAAAGCTGAAGCAGCCGAGGTCCCCCATGGAGCCCGCGCCGCGCCCCTTCCAGCGGCCTCCGTGCGCGTGCGCGCAGTCCTCGATGATCACCAAACCGTGCCGGCGCGCAATCGAAGCTAGCGCGTCCATGTCGGCGAAGCGCATCGCCAGATGAACCGGGATGATCGCCCGGGTGCGCTCGGTGATCGCCGCCTCCACCAGGGAGACGTCTATGCAGAGGGTGTCCTCCCGCACGTCGACGAAAACCGGCACGCCACCCTCGAGCAGCACCGCCGCCGCTGTCCCCTCCCAGGTGTAGGCCGGCACGATCACCTCCTCTCCGAAGCGCAGGCCGGCAGCGCGCAGTGCCGCCTGCAAGGCAACCGTGCCGTTGGCCACGGCGACGCCGTAGCGGGCGCCGTGCATTTCCGCAAACCGCGCTCCGAACTGGCGCGCCCAACGGTTCGGAAACGGGAATCCGCCCCAGTTGCGGCTCTCCACCACCCGAAGGAGCCGCTCCCGATCCGCCGCGGAATATTGCGGCCAGGGAGCGAACGGCTTACGGCGGACGGGCCGTCCGCCGCGCACGGCCA
>Ga0197142_1000412_pt1 | contig 39081 bp, 30 predicted proteins | sample GBS60_MetaG_FD_148614 | JGI IMG/M metagenome (GOLD analysis project Ga0197142, IMG submission 148614) | Sediment microbial communities from Great Boiling Springs, Gerlach, Nevada, United States - GBS 60_MetaG | ecosystem: Environmental > Aquatic > Thermal springs > Hot (42-90C) > Sediment...
CCTCATACCAAGCGCAAGGCAGATGAAGAATCCAATAATGGAGGTGAAAAGCACCTGACCAAGACCGGTTGCTATAGCAACGGGACCAACTGTGCGGATTAAACCCAGATCGAGTCGCAATCCCACCAAGAACAGCAGGATCGCCAAACCAAGCTCTGCAAGCAAGTGGAGCTCATCGGTGCCGGTAACCCAACCCAGAACTGACGGCCCAACGAGGATTCCAACGCCAATAAAACCAACTATCAGAGGTTGACGCAAACGCATCGCTACCGCACCGACAGCAGTAGCGATTGCAAGAAGTATAGCAATGTTGCCGAAAACGCCTTTTAATAAATGTAATCCAGGCACGTACGATCCTCGCGGGCTACGAGTGAAAATCCTCAAAACCGCCCGGCTCCGAGCTGAACCTCGGAAAGCATCGGAGCCGAGAGAAACTATAACATTATACCAGGTAGTGCAACTGGTACGGTCGTGAACTTCGATAGAAAATGAACTCGGCAGCTTTTAAGAAAGCGTCTCGAATTGCTGATGACCTGACCGATAATCCGCCCCCCGTCAGACACATATCCTATATCCTATCATCTTATTTATGTTTTATTTTAACCTTGAGCTGCATTGGGTATAGTTTTTATACCTGGGGTAGTGTTTATGAAAGGAGAGATATAAAATGTCCACCCTGACAGTAAAAGTATGTGAAGAGTGTGGGGCTCAATCGGCCACGGGCGAAGGTTGGCTTGTTATTGCCGATATCGACATTCGGTGGGCGCGTACTAACCAGCCTGTTATACACTCAGAAGGCGTAATAGATTTGTGTTCTCCAGGATGCGTACTACGCTACTTGTCCAGATCTCTTGAACCTGCTATGAACGGTCATGCAGCCGCTCATAAACATGCAGAGATCGAAGGAACCAAACCGCCCATACGTATGTTCATTTAGAATTTTGAACAGTCGAATCCAAGCGGTTATTAATTGTCTGGTGATTGATAGTATTTTGTGCAAGGTTTCTGTTAGACTCCAAAACGCGAGTGACATATATCGTGGTTGGTGGCAGATATCGTCGTGCTTAAGGAACTGCCACCATAGTCAATGGACTCGAGCGTAGAAAGTTTTGTGTGTCTGCCCATAAAGGTCACAATATTGCGCAAAATTCGTCATTCGTCGGACTCGTGTTGGTCTTGCATTCCTGTCTAAAAGCATATCCTACAGCACGCATCTACCTACGCTGAATTCGATGTCGCACGCCTAAGCTAATCATCTTTAACAGACTTAGGGCTTTATCCTACAGGCGCTAACTACACCATGCAACAACGAATCTTGCTACGGCCTCTGCTGCCTTAACTACATCGTCAAAGTTAATTTTCTCCTCTCGCGCATGGGCTTGAGTGATTGAGCCCGGTCCGAAAACAATAGTAGGCATACCACCTATTTTCGCGTACAATCGAGCATCACAACTCACATTCCAGCCGAAAACCTCAGACGCAAGCCCTGTTGCCCGACATGCTTTCTGCAACTCGATAACTGCCGGATGCGAGTAGTCGATTTCATAGGAATCGTTATGGAGTTTCGGAAACGACAGCTCGAAGTGCTCCTGCAGCCATGGATCGTCGATTCCTCTAATGGCTTCCAAAACCTCACGCTTTACTTGTTCCATAGACCGATTTGGAAGGAAACCTACGCCTCCCTCTATTACAGCGTTTCCGGCAACCATGGAAGGCCATGTACCCGCGTTTATAATACCTATGTTTACCTGAACCGGATTACTATATCGTTCAAATCCTGGGTAGTTTGTGCTATCGGCAATCAGAACCTTCTCATATTCATACAACGCCTGAATCACTTTATAAGCCAGGTCGATTGCCGATATCCCCTCATGTTTGCGGCCCATATGTGTAGATTTGCCCTCGATCTCAATGCGGAACCATATAGCTCCACGATTTGCCGGATGTATCTGCAAGTCGCTGCCTTCCATTATCAAAGCAACATCGGCCTTATAGCCCTTTCGTATGAGATCCAGCGCCCCGTTTCCACCGTTTTCTTCCTCGATAACTATCTGTGCCTGAATCTCACCACGAGAAACAAAATTTACCTCGCTTAAAGCTTTCATAGCTAGCCAAATTGCGGCGACTTGCCCCTTTGCATCTGTCGCACCTCTGCCTATTACGAAGCTTCCTTCGTCAATAGGTGTGAACGCTTCGTCCCAATCTCCACCAGGCACAACATCTACGTGACTTTGAAGAATAACGCTCCTACCACCGCCAGTGCCGCGACGAAATGCCACTAAATTAGCTCTACCTTCGTAGGATAGTTCGACATCAGACCGACTATATTCCGGGTCGTTTTTGATATCATCCGTAATAGGAACTAATCGACACTCGCACCCTGCCTTGGCAAATGCGTCATTACAGAACCAAATAATCTCTTGTTCGTTTCCCGGTGTACTTTCAAACCTTATCATATCTTTGAGAAATTCGCGTGCTTCGTCGGCGGCATTTGCTACTGCGGAACGTATCTGGTCTTGCATCGAATGTATCCTTTCAGTAGAGTGAGCGAAAATCAAGCGGATTTTCTGGAATATTACGGGGACTTAAACGTTTTCCCTGCTTGATATCTTATCATAAAGCTTCGATCTGAGGCGATTAGGCGGCTGTAGTAAAACACAAGTTTAAATACATTCTTCTGCTCAACTTGTTTTCAATTAAAACAGCCGCCTGAGTAATAACACGGCCTTAAGAGTCACAACGCTACTGCGTTATAGTTTGTTTGGAACTGACTTATTGATTGAAGACCTCCGATAACTAGGGAAGGTCGTTCAGTTCGAAAAAACCTTTACAGCAGATGCGCAACTCCTCAGTGATACCGGGCTAGTATTGGGGTTCAACACTCCCGAAGCTCGCACTATATTGCCAGTAACTAGGTTGTGGTCAGGCGCAGTCACTCGAATTGTAACACCTGATCCATCATCCAAGTCGAATTTGTCGGAATCTACAACCGTTACCTTGCCACAAACCGCAAACCGCCAATTGGACGAAGCGGTATTCATAACAAAGTCAAGAGCAGCTCGGTTTGAAATTTCTATTGGTACAATTGCAGCTGCAACAGCGTACCAGCCAAGTGCCATTCTCTGCACACCAATTGTATTTAGCGTGCCTACTGTTTGAGCATAGCCGGAGTAAAGTTTCTGATATATCTGGCCTTCGTATTCGAAAGTCTGCTCCACACCTTCAGGATCGTGCGCTTCCATATCCGCAACGTCATAGAGAAGTTTGTGGTTGTTGATACAATACGTTCGCACGAACGCATTATACCGATTTCGGAGCACGTTATCGAAGTCTTCACTCGTTGTCAGAGGCATGGTTGTGTAGACGAAAACAGTATCAGGATATGCCGCTTCGAGTGCAGTCATTGAATTGATATAACTTACAGGATCGGCATTCTGATCGACATAGCCAAGCTTGTTAATTGCGACGTTAATCGCAGGGTAACGCCATCTGGATAATCGCACCGAGTTATCGAAAATAGTCAGTTTGGCCGACCAATTACTATCTCCTCGCCAACAGTAATATACCCTTCCAGGGTATGTCGTGTCGGCCGGGTAAGCTCGTTGGTATAAACTGCTGTAGCTAACTTGGACAGGAATCAGTTGGTATCGCGCAGGATTAGCGGACCGCAGGTTACTTAAACCACCCATTATGTTTAAACCGACCATCGAGTGCGTGAAGAACCACTTCTGACGACCTATGGAATTCATGATCGATTGTGGAAGTGAGGCAACACGTGCAATATCCGTGTGGTCGATGATCTGAGCCTGCGCAGGTAGCACCGCACCAAATAAGCAGGCCGTTATTACAAACCTCCGAAACATCTCAATTTCTCCTTTTTATGCCTATCAGGCATGCATATTGTTGCAATTATAGCATACTCAAAACAAATTTTGGCTTTTTCTTGGTTAACCTTGCGCGATTAATCGCAATTTATCTTATGATCAATCAGCAAGATTAGACGCCGGATCAAGTCCCCGTTTCCGCTACTGCAAAATAATTTCTTAAGCTCAGACTGATCTAATGGGATGCTATCAGGCAAGCATTCTAGTGTCGGAATTGAGCTCTGAGATGTGCGTTACCTCCAAATTTTAGTAAGATATCGGAACAAGATTGGCGAATAAATCCATTGCTTTCATTGCATATCTAGTTGATCCTGTGCCTGGAGACTATTGACATTTGTGTGTAATCGCTTGTATTATGAGGTTAGTAAAACGTTTATTATAAATACTTTAAAAGAGGTTTTGAATGGCGGTAACGATCAAGGCTGTAGCTGAAGCGGCAGGAGTGTCTATCACTACAGTATCGTTTGTACTAAACAACAAACATCCGCAGGTGGAAGCTATACCAAAGGCTACTCGAGATCGAGTAAAAGCTTGCGCTGAGGCACTAGGCTATCGCCGAAATCCTGCAGCCGCTACTTTGAGAACAGGCAGGTCTCTGTGGATCGGTGTGATTATGCAACAACTTAGGGACGAGCCGAATGCATGGATGTGGGCACCTTTCGAGTTGTCGCTACTTTCTGGAGTCCAGAAGACATTGTCTGAAAGAGGTTATTATGCTGTGCTAGGATCGAAGCTGCCCGGACCTAAAGGCGATTTTGAAAGTGTTGAGGCTTTGATATCGTCGGGGATTGGCGGCCTTATATTAAGAGGCCCATCTAGCGAAACCGTCCAGCGTATTAGTGAAGCTGGAAAAGATGCGTTACCTACTATTGCAGTCTTCCCGCTCAATCGGGACGATCTCTATCCCTATATAATAGACGTCGATAATTTCCGCGCGGGAGAACTCGCAGCGGATCTCTTTATTAGGGCTGGGCGCAAGGCTCCAATGATTATTATCAACGAGAATTGCCGGTATGTTGAAATCGATCGAGTTAACGGGTTTTCGGCAGTGATTGAGCGAAAATTGGGTTTCTCCCCGGCCGTATGTCGTATTCCAAACGCTTATAGCGACGTTGCACGAGTGGTTGCAATGACGGATCTTCTCCGCGCGAACAAGCCCGATTGCGTTATGGCAACCGAAGCAAGTAACGCGTTTCTGATGAGCTTCGCTGCAGAAGGCTTGAACGTGAAAGTTCCTGATGATTTGGCCATAATCGGATTTGACTGTTACTCTTTTCGAAGCGCGCGTGAGCAAAGAATATCAGCAATCGGAACTTCTTGGTGGCAAGCCGGGCAACTTGCAGCATCCAGTATACTGGACATGATCGAGAACAATACAAAGTGGACAGAACCTAAAATGCTGGAGCCAAGGTTTATTCCGGGCAACACTACTCCGCCCGAGCTTGCGGAGAAGAGTGACCTCTATTGGCTGCTATAGTTCGAGCACAATAATCGAGGATCAAACGTTGAAAAGCAATAAAGTGTGCTGGCTGGCGGCTTTAGTAATAGCGACAGCACTTATATACTCATTGGGAACGTGTGCGGACATCGAGGTTAAGGTAGACCCTACTGAATTGGCTGCCGCTTTCGAAGGCGCTCAGATATTGGACCTGAGAACAAGTAAGATTTCGAGCGTGGCATTGTTGCGAGATGAAGTCAAAATTCCTCCGCCCGCCGAACCAGTGCTTGTGAAAACCTTCAAGAGAAATGAATTGCCCGCAGTACTTGAACCGGCGTTTAAAAGAAAAGAGGTAGCCGGCGTAACATTGGCTGGACGATTCATAGCGATAATCCATACAGACCTGCAGAAAGAATACGAAGATGTTCTGCGCCACGAACTTGTTCACGCATATATTACTCTGGCGTCGCCCAAACCTCTGCCTTTCTGGTTCCAAGAAGGCAGTGCGGTCTATTTCTCGACTGGCAAGACGCGCAAGTTCTACGGTCAGCCTTCTAAAGACCGAGTAGGCGTGATGGTTGGCAAGACAGTCGAACTGGACCCGGTCTACAAGCAAAAACTCTATAGTTTTAAGTACCTTGTTAAGGCGGCTGGCAAAGAGAGATTTTATAAATGGTTCAGAGAAGCCGTGACCAGTGGCGACGTTGATCCGCGTAAGTTGTTGGGCACATCTTCGTCCAACAACAAAGCGCCAAGCGTCCGAAGACCTGTTCCCGGTTGGCTTATTGCTGCTGCAATTATTATAGTTGTAACAGTTATAATAATCGGCTTTTATGCATCTCGCCAGAGCGAAGAGTACGTCTAATAAAACTAAGATTTAGATTAAGAGCCAGGAGGCATTAATGCCTGTTGGCTCTCAATTCTCGATCGAACTGAGTACGTCGAAATATGCGTTATTGAATTATTTGCATATATGTCTGACCGGGAATGATTACTGCACGCCAGATTTCACCACGTTCGTAGTAACTGCTGCTTACTCCGATTATATTCAGGCGTGTGCCGATAGTTGGTTTGGGTAGATTACCGCAGATGACCCGCACGCCGACATTGCCTGATCCGTCGTTGCATTGTGCGCCGTCATCGATGTAAAAATAGCCGCTACCCACAGCGGTCACAGTGCCATGGACCTTGACCAGCACACCAATGTTGTTGAGTCCGGCCACGGGAAGCATGGTAACCGTCCACGCATTACCGCTTTTTACCTTGCGATACTCCGAAACGCCTCTCTGCATTCCGAATGCGCTTCCACCCAAATCACAAGTGCGCATAAATATCGGTCGCACTTGTGATGCTGCACCGATGCTTTGCGCAGTTTCCACTTCCAAAACGCGTTCCCCGTCAATCGTTTTCATGGTACCGATCAGATTTGTCGTAGCACCTAAGGTAAGCGGTTGAGCTGCTTTCACACGGATGCCCGCAGGTCGCTCAGGCTCCTGCACATAGCTGAACCCTATAATGCCGCTGCTAGTCACTACCTTTCCGCTCAGTTTGATAAGATATCCGTCTGGAGTAGACTTTGCCCGAATGATATCTACAACAGGAACAATTGTGAAGGGTGCTTCGCTAGTCGTCGAAACGGTGCCTCCGACGTGGCTTATACGCAGCTTGTAACCGTGACTACCAGGCAATCCTTCCGTGTTCCATTTGAATGAGGCAGCGTTATATGCCAAAGATTCCGCACCTGGCACAGGCCGCCAAGTAGAATCCAACCCCGTTGTGTACTCGATTTTGACCCTGTCGGAAGGCTGCCAACCGCCGGAAACTTGGAAAGTGATGCGTATTGTAGAACCAGCCTCAAATATCGTGCCAGCAGTCGGACTGGTAAGTTGGATGATTCTGTCCGTGTTTGATATAGCGAGGGCTTCGCGTATCATCGAATACTGATTAGGTTGAATCGGGACATAGGGACCGAGGGCAATTATGCGACCTCTACCAGGAACGTCGCGGTAGACTGCGTAGGCACGGCTCGGATTGTATTGGCTGCGTGCCAACACTTTTGCGTCGGAAGGCAGCGCACTCACGATAAAAGCTGCGGTGTAGCCTCGAGAATCGATAATCTGCCCCAGAGTATAGCCTGCTGTTATGGGATCGGCAAGCACGATCTCTTGGTCGTTCTGATTTGCGCTCGTATCCCAACAGGTTCCATATCCGTTAGTGCCAACCGCCTGGGGCCACAAAAAGCCCGTCCAAGCAGCGTAACATGTAGAGCTGTCAAGGGTCAGAATGGTCTTTCCGCGGACGAACCAGTTTGCAACCGAAGACAAATCTGCAGTAGAAACAGCATTGTCCGGCAAAACAAGCGCATCCTGACCGGCTAAGTCAGACGGGGTGAGTGTGGTTACGACGTTAACCTGGAAGCGCTGTGCGGGATCGTTGTCAAGAATTTCCTTAATCTTCTGATAGGCGTTAGTGTTGCTGCCTAAGAAGTATGGAGGAACTGTGCTGCTGTTATACACTGCGATTTGCCTTTTCGGAGGCACGGCAAACGTGTGGTAGCCGGAGGGCGAGGGATCACGGGCAGTATTGCGTCCCAAAGCAGCATCGATTGCAAGTATGTAATAACTAATGGTGTCGCCAGGGTTGGAAGGACCGGGTATTTGAGCTTCATATTGATCATCGCCTATTGGTTGCATAGGAAGCATCGTATCAGGCCCGTTGTTTCTATGGTAGTATATTGCCACACTTTGTACGCCAGTATTGTCAGTTACTCTCGCACGAATTAGGTAAGGTCCGATGACATTGCCGGTGTTGGATAAAGGGGTATGCTCAATGAGCGGAGGCTGATTGTCTACTCGGATCTTAAAAGAGTGCAGTTCGTTCGGAGCAGCCGAAGGACTCATTGCCGTTTGGCCGTATTGATCCTGAACGTAAATATAGTAGTATACTGTTGTGCCGTAGGGCTGCGCCGGTATGTTGCCACGATAGGTCGATCCACTTACCATATTCATCGGAGACGAGTTGAATGTCGTCCCACCGTCAGTGTTCCAGCGTATCACGGATCCTGTTGGATTCAATGGGGCATTAGCTGTCACTTGAGCCTCGATTGTATAAGGCTTGGTAGCGATGTCTGTATCTTTGTAAGGAACGTGTTGAATTGTTGGACCTGAAGCGTAAGCTAGAGACGGGTCGCCGTATAGGTTAAATACGCAGTGGTTCATCCAGATATCGAGTGGAACCTCAACCATCATTTCGAAGTGTGCATCGCCGCATGGCTTGTGGTCGCGGACAAGTTTGATAGCATATCTATATGCCATTCCGGCGTTTGAGTCGGTGTTGGCAAAATCTACTTGACCGGGATAGTACCATGAAACCCGCGTAGCACTGTTTGTCGCAACGGCTCCGCGTTTCAAAAGCGAGTAGCCAAGGTTATTGGGATTTTCGGGAGTACCGTTAAGGCATGAACATTGAAACGTAAATACGGGGCATCTATCGTCCAAAGTCTGAGTTCTGGTAGATGTCATTACATCGGCCGCTACAGTTTCATTGCCGTGTGTCCACCAAAACCAAAAGCCAGCATGCTGTTGAGCAGCAGCAGACACGGTGTCGTAGGTACAGGGAGTGAAGTCCGGCGGAGGATTCAGATTATAGGTTTGTTCGTAGACTCTTGTAGTGCTGAAGCCTGCGGGAACAGCAACAGAATTCTTAATTGCTTCACCCAAGTGATAGCCCGGTGTGTAAGTATCGGATGGCTTCATGGTCAACAGTATGTTGCGCACCCACTGCCCACCGCGGCCTCCAGCTTCGTAGTCAATTATTTTCTGAAGAATATAATCCAAATCTGCGAAGTTACCGTAGAATGGTATTCTGCCTACGATGACTTCTGGATACCGATCAACCCCTCCGTAGCGAAGGTCATGATCACCTTCTCCATAAAAGCCATCTCTGTCCAGATCCCAATTACCAGTAAGATCAGCATAGTAGTAATCTGATGGCGCCTCGCGGTACATGCTACTGCTGCGTCTGGGCCAGAGCATCTTCATCGGAACATCGCCGACAGACGGATCGGGATTTCCGATCAAAAGCACATATCGAATTCCCTTAGCGATGTAGTTGGCTTTTAGGTAGGAGCGAATTCTCTCCGCTGCGACGTCTCCTGTTCCTCCACCCCACTGAGCCTCTGTGGCAAGCCCAACGCTGAATCCGCGATTAATCTTGTGGTTGATAAAAGCCTGAAGCTTAGTGCTTCCCGAAACAATGGCAGATGTAGTTAGTATGAGGTAGTTTGTGACTGTAGCGGAAGCAAGTTGGGATGCTATAAGGTTCGGTTGTTGGGTAGTAGAAGTAGAGTACCATTGGCTTGCCTGCGCATAGTTAGAGGTCAGTGCAGCAACCTTGTCGGCGAATATTTTGTCCGGCGCTTCTTGATTGAAGGCTGCAATTGAAGAAGTTGTTCGGTATGGAAGTACGACTTCGCCACCTGATGTAAAAATGAGTTGCCGGGTGACTGGATTGTATCTGTAGGGATAGTATCTAACTCGTGCAATGCGCCAATTGCGCATATTACCCACGTCGATAAGCTGGAGATTCGCTCTGGGGAAGAATTCGTTTTTCGAATAGACCAACATGTTTTTACCGTCCTTAATCTGTTTTCCCTCTCCCCAATCGCAAATCTCTTTTCCGTCCACCACAGTAACTAAGGGAGGTGCCGGACTAATGTTATATTGCCCGGGCAAGAGTTGATCATTTGAACCTCGAATGTTAAGAGAGGCTATATCAGGCTCACCATTGGGTGGAAGTAAGATAAATACATCTTTGAACGGAAGAGCAGGGTCGCCGGGGGAACCGATATTTGAATAACCAGATACAACAATCGAACAACCTTCTAGTTTGGCTTCGACGACAGCGTTGCACTCAGGAGTGGGTATGCAAATCTCGGCTGCCAACAACTTGTGAGCTGCAAGAAATGCCATAGCAATTAGGGTTAAGATAGCGTATCTGTTCAACACTTGTCCTCCTTAGTTGTTCTAGAGGCGGCAGGTTAATGGTTGAGCTTGTTTTTATTATAGCGATATCTTGACAATATGTCTAGTGCGCTAGCAAATAACTGTAGTTAGTGCACAAATAATGTAGCAGAATGTATGTTATAGATTATTGGTAGAGTTAGTTTGTTACATGAGTTAGTAATGCTGCTGAATTGGCGACAAGAATTGCTACGTTGTCAATAATCGTTCCACTTGTGTGGGAAACAAGGGGTTGTACAAAAAGAAATCCCGCCGACTAATTACGTCTGCGGGCCGCTTTCGGCAGCTAGGAACTCCGATCGCGGGCAAGAGCCACAACACTTAAGGAAGGAGAAAAAGATGTTTGTCTCTTTGGTAGCTAAGTGCAAGAATCGTGCCAATACTGGCATTATTACCTGTGTATCCGACACATTTTTCTACGTTTATAATTTCGGCACCAAGTCTAATATTTTTTACACTTATTTGGAGATTATATTCTGAAGCAAATTTGCTGCAACATCTAAAGGTCTAGTCAAAAGTAGCCGATAATTTTGATTGATACAATTCGATCAAGGAATGAAAAAGGCAAACCCTTCGAAAGAGGGGGACGCAAAGCCATCGGGACTAAACTCTGGTTTGCCAGGGCAGGTCGGCCGGGCTGCCGTTCCAAGCTTGGAGGGTTTGCCTTTTTGCGTACCTGGTGTTATTATGTGGTTGAGGCACCCTCAGAAGCATATTAAAGATGCGGGGTGATTGAGATGAAGATATCGGATAACGAGTTTGGACGGGCGGTGGCAAACCTGGGCGCAACTGAGACTAGAATCTTGCCTGAGAACAGACCAAGGAAAATAGGATTGACCAAGAACGATTCTGCCAAACAGTTGTCGCCTCTAGAACGAGGGATGCTGGTTGCTGAAGAAGCATTGGGTTACGTGCCTGATATACGGGATGATCTTGTCAATGAACTCAAGGAGCGCATACAAAAGGGTGAGTATCAAGTCAGTGGAGCAGAAATAGCCGAAATGATGCTTCGCAGACTAGCTGCAGACAAAATAAGGTAGACTGAATCGTCTCATAGCAACATTGACAACCAGGGCAATCGAACTTGCCACTGCTCTGGTTATTTTTGTATACTTCTGACAGGATTATTGAGAAAAACCTATTAAGCTATATGTTAGTAGATCAAGCATAGACGATGGGTATTGCTTTCGCGGTAGTCAATCAGAAGGGCGGGGTGGGAAAGACAACCACTGCAGTAAACCTTGCTGCGTGCATAGCTGCAGCTGGGAAACGAGCGCTGCTAGTAGATACGGATCCGCAAGGAAATGCTACCAGCGGTGTAGGTGTACTCAAGTCTGCTGTAGAACGATGCATATATGATGTACTAATTAACGATGTCCCCATCGAGCAAGTGATAGTACCTACAGAGACTCCAGGTCTATTTCTCGTGCCTGCAAGAATAGACCTTGCGGGCGCGGAGATTGAACTTATGTCTATGATGTCGCGCGAGACCAAGCTCAAGCAGGCTCTCAAGCGGGTAGAAGATCAGTATGATTTCATAATTATAGACTGCCCTCCTTCGCTTGGCTTGCTGACTATAAACGTGTTGACCTGCGCTAGGTATGTGATACTTCCGATTCAGTGCGAATACTACGCTTTAGAAGGAATCAGCCAATTACTGCGAACGATTGAGTTAGTTCGGCAACACTTAAATCCAAACCTTGAAATAGCTAAGGTCCTGCTGACCATGTTCGACTATCGAACGAACCTATCGCAACAAGTAGTAGATGAGGTCAAGCGTTTCCGCTTTTTTAGCCAGAAAGTATCGCCAACGGTGATACCGAGAAATGTTCGGCTGAGCGAGGCTCCGAGTCATGGGAAACCCATAATAAGCTATGATGCAAAATCTAAGGGCGCAGAAGCTTATATGCGATTCGCAGCGGAGGTGATAGCTTTTGGAGAAGAAAGGTCTCGGTAAAGGACTTGGCGCGCTAATACCAGGTGCTGACAGGGCCGGGGCATTGTCTGGGCAAGAGATAGAAGTCAACCGTATTTCGCTTAACCCGTTTCAGCCTAGGGAATCCATAGATGAGGATAAACTGCAGGAGCTGGTTAGCTCGATTAGAGTGCATGGCGTGCTGCAACCCGTAGTGGTTCGCAGTAAAGGGGAAGGGCAATTCGAGCTTGTCGCGGGAGAAAGAAGGCTGCGTGCCGCAATTGCTGCTGGATTGAACACAATTCCGGCAGTTGTAAAGGATCTCAACGACGAGCAGAGTCTGCAAGTTGCGCTTATCGAGAATATCCAGCGTGAAGATATAAATCCTATTGATGCTGCTGTTGCATACAAACGATTGCTGGACGATTTTGGTTTGTCTCAAGAAGAGTTAGCAATTGGGTTAGGCAAGAGCCGCTCAGCAATAGCGAACACTATTCGGCTGCTCAATTTGCCGCCGGAAGTGCGCGAAAACCTAAAGGCTGGCAGGATTACTGAAGGTCATGCAAGGGCAATACTTTCGCTCGACGACACAAAGCTGCAGATAGAACTCTCGAGGCGGGTTATGAGCGCAGGTTTATCGGTGCGCGATACGGAACGTTTAGCAAGAGAGTGGTCGAAGTCGACAGGCCCATATGCTAGTTCAAGTGACGTTTCACGTGAAACAGCCCTTCCAGAGCATGATCCAAACGTTCTGGCCATTGAGGCTCGTCTTCGCGAAATCTACGGCACCAAAGTCACTGTTGTTCGCAACAAAGATCGCGGTCGTATTGAGATCGAATTTTACTCAGACGCGGATTTCGAGCGTATACTTTCCTTGCTTGTAGGCTTCTGATAACCTTCCGAGCCCACATCCATCTTTATTTCTCGATCTAACTTCGAGCGTTCGGTCGCTTTTTTTAGCCTCTATATACAGCTTAACAGATGCCTCGGTAGTGTCAACACATAAACTTTACCATCTGGCAGAACATGGCAAGGGCTCGACATCCACAGCATTATAGCCAGAATTGGTCAATGCAAACGTTTATTGCATGTATGTTCATGGTCGGCATACTTAACCGTTGCAATTCTCAAAGTCGCCTCGCATGGATATTGCCGCGATACATTTGAAATCCTAGCATTTGTAAGACCCACGGAACGACTCTCATGTCTTTTTCCTACGAACACGTGAAGTTGTTCGACCTGATTTTCTTACCAAAATACTTAGATTTGACAGCAGATAACATTTGGATTCTGAAACCGATCGATAGTATAATTTTGCTAATAGTTCTGACAAAGGGCTGGTTTATATCATAAGCATAGCCATAACGCCACATTATCTTTCTCCAGGTTCGAGGGATACTTCCGACAACCTTTGCCCATTTGATCCCCAGCAAGAATATGTATACGTTGGTCTACTCCGTTTGCCGGTTGCAAAATAATTCAATTCCAAGGAGTCATTTTTGTGCCTGCGAACTTCAATTCATCATGCCGATCTGTTATAGCAACGCGTGTTCACTGGGTAACCTAACTTCAGTCAGACGTTGCAACCGAAACGATTGAAACAAAGTGGCGGTAATTATGCCAGGTAGACGATCAGCATATACAGTGCTATAATGTTTTGAACAGCTAGGTCTCAAGACTGTAGCTTGTGAGGAATTGAATAATGGCAATAGTGGAACCGCTACCGGAATGCATTCGCTACGAACTTCGTAAACTTGGCGAACGAGAAGAAGATACGCAGCTAGCTGTTTCAACCGATATCGACGGTGGAGGCAAGTTCGGCGAGCGGTGGCTTGTGGCCACTAGCGATCATGCATATATTTTCATTCCCGAAGGAGACAGAGCTCGGCTCCTGCATTCTGTGCCCCTTAAACAGATCTCTGAGGTAAAAGCAGAGTTTCTTGTTGGCAACGGCGTTTTGGAAGTTGATATAAATGGGGAAGTCTTGGATCTTCTGCACTACACTCAAACACTTGCTCCTCGCTTCACAAAGGTCGCGCGTGTACTGGAATCACTCGCCAAAGAAGAAGAAATACCTGAGGGTACTGACGAAGACGAAGATAGACGTTGCAATAAGTGTGGCCGGTTGCTTCCTGACGGCAGTAAAGTATGTCCGGCATGTCTGAACAAGACCAAAGTCCTTAAGCGTTTATTGGGGCTTACCAGACCATACTGGGGCAAGTTGTGTATCGTTACTTTGTTAATGCTTGCTTCGACAGCTATCGGTCTAATTATTCCCTATCTCAACAAGCCATTTTGGGACAACCTTTTCGGCCGCAAAACTCAATTTCCATTTATACTTCCGCTGCCCGGTCTTCAGCCCCGAGTGGCCTTGCTTGTCACTATTGTTGTTACGTATGTTGGCATATGGATACTTTCCTGGTGCATAGCCATTTATCAAGGCCGTCTTGCGGCTTGGCTTGGTAGTCGTCTAACCCTCGACTTGCGCGTCCAGCTATATCAGACTCTCCAACGCCTGAGCCTAAGCTACTTTGATAAGCGTAAGCTTGGCTCCATTATGGCGCGCATCACTCAGGACACTAGCGCACTTAACAGCTTCATGAACAATACTCTGCATTACTACGTTGTCGGAACCCTCCGATTCGTAGGGGCATGTGCGTTGTTATTTGCACTCTCTTGGCAGTTGGCTATATGGGTTCTATTGCCGAGTCCCATAGTCGCTTTTCTTTCTATAGTTTTCTTCAAGCGATTGATGAGAAAATACTATAGATATTGGCATGCATGGTCGCGAGTAGGAGCTGTGTTGCACGACGCTCTCTCCGGCATTAGAGTAATACGAGCATTCGCCCAAGAAGATCAGGAGATAAACCGCTTTAATCAGCGCACAACTGCTGTCTATGACGCAGAGGTCAAGGTCTCTACAGCCTCCAACACGTTCTGGCCGACTATCGGCTTGCTGACTCAGTTTAGCACTGCCGTTGTATGGTTGGTTGGAGGCAATGGAGTTATAACGCACGGTCAAAGCCCGGGCACCTTAATGGCGTTTCTAGGCTATATCTCTATGTTTTACGCCGAACTCCAACTCATGTGTCGCAGCGGCGATTTTATGTCCTCCAGTCTTACTGCCACTGAACGCATATTCGAAGTCCTCGACCAAGAGATCGAAGTTGACGATGCCCCGGACGCAATAGATCTACCCAATATGAAGGGTGAAGTAGAATTCCGAAACGTCAACTTTGGCTACGAACCCATCAACCCGGTTCTGAAGGACATTAATCTCCATGTCAAACCAGGAGAAATGATCGGTCTAGTAGGACATAGCGGTGCTGGTAAGACTACTATGATCAATCTAATCTGTCGGTTCTATGATGTAACCGATGGGGAAATTCTTGTAGACGGCATAAATGTTCGCAAGATAAAAATGCGGGATCTCAGGCGACAGATTGGTGTGGTTTTGCAGGAGCCATTCTTGTTCAACGGAACTATAATGGAGAACATAGCCTATGCACGGCAAGATGCTACTCGTGAAGAGGTTATCCGTGCTGCAAAAGCTGCCAATGCTCATGAGTTTATCATGAAGCTTCCCGACGGCTATGATTCACAGGTGGGTGAGAGAGGTGGAAGGCTTTCTGGCGGCGAGCGGCAAAGAATATCCATTGCAAGAGCAATACTCTGTAACCCAAAGATACTCATCCTTGACGAAGCGACATCTTCTGTGGATACTCAAGCCGAAAGCCAGATTCAGCAGGCACTCGCTCGGCTCGTCAAGAACCGTACTACCTTTGCCATTGCCCATAGGCTTTCAACGCTACGCCAGGCAGATCGGCTAGTGGTCCTCGAAGACGGGAAAATAGTGGAAATGGGCACGCATGATGAACTTATGGAGCGCCACGGAGTCTACCGAAGGCTTGTAGAAATACAACAAGAACTTTCGAAAATCAAAGCTGTGGATGGATAGTATGCCCGACTGGACGCTCGATTACAAAGACCAAACTGAATCTTCTGGCGATCTAGAATATCTCGATCCGAGCAAGCTGCGATTTGCAAAGCGCGGCGATGTATTGATGCTTACAATCGAGAACGATCGCACATATCTAAAAGTTCGCCCAGTTCGTGCTTTTCCACTTACCGATCCTTCGGGGTTTATTGGACTGCTCGACGCTATTAGCGGTCGTGAAATCGGTATGCTAAGATCGCTGCGCGACCTTGACGGTCCTACTCGCCAACTTATACAAGCCGAATTGAATAAGCAATACTTCATTCCTCGAATCAGCAGGATTGTTCAACTGAAGAAAGAATTCGGCACAGTCTATTGGGATGTGGAAACCGATCGAGGTAAACGGCAATTTATTATGCGCAATATTAGAGACAGTATACACGAAATAGAGCCAGGGCGTTATCTACTCGTTGATATCGATGGCAATCGCTTTGAGATTAACCAGCTCGCCAATTTAGATTCTCGTAGTCAGGCACTATGGGATAAACTGATCTAACCACTCGCTCCCTTCATACGCGAATATTCGCGCCCTTAGTGATATCTGAACCAGCATCATGGATTCACAATATTGATGCTTCCCTCAATCACCTTGATCTCGCGATCCGATACCACTTCCGCCTTAACAGGCACTCTACCCAGCTCGCCAAGCGGCGGCTTCGCCTTGAACATCACTGTGGTCATGCCGCGTCCGGGCACCAAAAATGCGCGGGAGTCCATATTGCGCCAAAACTCCCAGCCTACTGGCAGGCTGATCTTCGCTATTCCCCTAAGAGTACGGCGACAATTGTTGGTTATCACAATGCCAAAAGTAACGTCTTTCACGTCCGCTCGCACGTCTCCTGTAGGCAGCCTCAATTCGGCATTGAACGGATCAACCACATCAAAACTTACAAGGGCTGCACCTAGTCGCCCATCACCAGAGCTGACTTCTGCTCCCATCACCCAACTGCCTACAGGCATATCGGTAGGTATCAATGTTCGAACATCGTGAGCAAGATGCTTTTTCGGAGGCAGAGGCTCTATGCGAACCTTGTAACTGCTTAAGTAATCTCCTGCTTTGCCTTCACCAGCGATCACAAAGTAGCGTGTGTCAATGGTTTCCGTGCCAGCGTTGGTAAGATGAAATCTTCCTACCAGATCCTCACCGCGTGCTACTACTGAATCGCGTAGATCAAAGCCAATATCAAGCGGCTTAAGCGTTGCGAACTTCTTGGCTACCAACTTACATTGTTTAACTTCGCCTACCTGGCTTGTCGGTACCCAATCTGATTCTTCTGCACTCAACTTTACAGCCACTTGAAAACCGATCTTTCTTTCAGGTATCAGTTTGAAGCCTCTGATCAGCAATGCAGGTATTCCCAATTCAACCATATGCCGATCCGAAGAAACACTGTTTCTAATAACCACCATCGCAGCCTCAGCAGCCGAAACCGGCGTTGCTGTGGGTGATTTAGTGTTTCGCGAATCATATCTGCAGACTACTAAGTTTAAGCTCCCATCGTTAGCTCGCATAGCTTTGAACTCATAGTTTTCATCGCCATGAAACCAACCATCCGCGTTTGCGTCTATCACCGCAAGTAAATCTATTGGCTTGTTGGACTCGGCACCCACATAAAATCGCGATGAATCCCAGTCAACGAACGTCGATACTTTCCAATCACCAGAAGTATAAGTGTAGTATGTATCCCACTCGCCATCCTCAATATAGCCGTCGACTTTCGGTGATCGTTTGAGAATCTCAGTATCAGGTGTTACTACAGTGCCAGGCTGAGTCGAAGCGGAAGCCGATAAAACCGCAGCGACCTCTTTCAAAGCATGAACTTCTGACAATACATCCTCAGCCCAAGCAACAGACGTAAGCGCCAATAAGAGCGGAACAATTAGAACCTTTGAGATTTCAACCCTTTTTTGCAACTCTTTCCTCCTGAAAAACGCTCCTATCCAATTATGAAAAGTCCATATAGCCATACATTACAGTTGCTGATGAGTTTGAGTCGATTATAGTCCGACTTATCCAGATCGTCAACTTACTGAGCAGATAAATTATAGATAGAAGTTGCTTATGCTGGAAATTGTTCTTCTGAGGATACTAAGATAAAAAAAGGCCGTCCATCAAAAATTTATCCGGACGGCCGAAGCCTTTAATGTTTTATATTTATAAATTATAAAAACTCAGCGAGCTGGCATCGACACTTTTTCCACTACCTCTGCCACCATCTCTTCCTCTTCCAAATCAATAGCGAGATCTGCCAGCGATACCATACCCACCAGCCGACTCCCTTCAACCACAGGAAGCCTGCGCACCTGGTAGTCCATCATCAATTGGCACGCATCCTCAACCGATGTATCTGGCGTAACAGTTACGAGATTGGTGGACATCATTTCGCGCACGTGTTGTGAGTTCGGATCCAAGCCCCTGGCCACTGCACGAACAGTAATATCACGGTCGGTTATTACGCCAACTAACTGACCATTCTCGACCACCGGACAGCATCCAATATCGCCACTCGCCATCTTTTGAGCTGCTTGGGCCAGCGTCTCGTCTGGGCTACAAGTGATTAAATCCTTGGTCATCATATCTCTTACTGTCATGCTCTTCCTCCTTCACACAGCGATAAAAAAGTTTTTCCATCGGAGAGAAGAGCCAAACCGCCATATCGAACGAATGTAATAAGATGGCTAAATACACGACAGCGAAAGCAACTTTCTAGCTGATCGGTATAGCTGGGCTGAGTAATCCAAATAGTCCGTTCAGCAATGCCCAGATTATTCCCGTGCCGAACTCGCCCAATATGAGTCCAAGAAAGAACGGCCTGAAATTCCTATATGTGGTTGCGCCGCCGTAACGCAAGATCAGCGACTTCGCCAACCAGCCCACAAAGAATGAACTCCAGTAAACAATCGCAGGCCATGCACACCCTATGGCGTAACCTAGCGGATGGAACGGCCACCACCAAAATCGCGCACGCATAACATAAAGGAAGAACGTGAACGCAGCCCCAATGCTGAACCATACTGGCGCTCGATAGTCAAACGGTGTTCGGCCGTTCAATATACCTACTGATTCGTCAAAGTAAAGTCTAGGATTGGCATGAAAGAACCAGGAATTTAAATGAATTCCTCCGCGAGTGTAGATAATCTGCAGTTGAATTGCTATGGCAATTATCGACCCGGCCACAACAGCAATCAGCGCACCCAATGCCATCGAACGTCTGTGAACATTCAGATAGTCAGCACCTTTCATACTGTCCATAAACGCAGGCATCACGTTCCGAGGATCGCGCATAAAGATGCCGTTCAGAAAGGCGAGAATTGTAAGATTCTGAGCCCCTAGCGCAGCCTTCGGAGCAGCCACCGCCCATAAATCCAGCGGCCTAAACACTGGCTGAAGCATCAATAGACCTACTTCCGACACAAACCGCGTTAGCACCAGCATTACCACCATCACAAAAGTGCCGACCATAAATAGACCCACCCAAGGATTCATTCCTGCTGCCTTCAACCATACCAACATCAGAAGTATAGATATCAGTCCTCCCCAAAAGGCTGTGCGATAGCTCATATACTCATTTCGATCGACGTTACTCTTACCACCATCAAATATCCGCTCCTTCACAAGCTTTAGATGTGGACGCGAGTAGATGAGCATCGTCACTGCAATTGCCACAAATGCACCGGTGGACTGATAAGCCTGATAGTAACGCGACCCTCCATATAGCGGGGCACGGTCAAGGTGATATCCCAAATACAAAGCAATTAGATCTTGAATTCGGAAGAAAAGCAGGAAAAACCACATGCTAAAACTTACGTCCAGCGGTAGCAAATACGCAAAGCCGATTATCGAGAACGCAAGCACCAGTGGCGTAAACAGCATCTCATTGAATGGTCGACTTGCTCCCCAAAAGTTATTCAAAACCAGAAACGATGGAATCTCCGGAACATTTGGAAAAGACTTGTGTAGACCATTTAGGCTGTGGATAATCATCGGCAGCGCGAACCCTGCCCACATAGCCTTGTTTCGGAAGAATGAACGTGAGGACTCCTCACTGATCATTTCCATAGGGAGTTGAACAAGCGGGAACGAGAGCTTTTCGTTTTCTACCCACTGCCTACGAAACAGCGTTGCCACGCACGCCATCAAAAAGAAAAGCAAGAAAGCAAACACCAGCCAAGCACATATCGGAACGATCCAAGCACTCCAGGGCACCTTCTCTCCCATGCGAAGACCTTCGTAGAATCTCACCGATAAAATCTGTTTTTCTGGTCCTGCTGGATCCCAGGGAACCAGCCAGCTTGGAATGTGCTTGTAAAAGGTCTTCTGCCACAAGTGGTCCTGAGGGTTTGCAAAGTAGTTTATACCGATCAGATTTGGTAGAAGCTGTGTTGCTAGACCAAATGAAGAAATAAGTGCTGCGCATACGAGCATGAAATAAATAACCCCTAGCTCCGCTGAGCTGAGTCCGAGCCGTCGCGATATACGCGCTACAAGCGCATTCGCAAGCATTAGAATGATCAATAATCCGATAGCTCCGGGAGGCATGTGGGTTGCGCCCAGTAGTATTGCATCGATACTACCTCCGCGGCTTGCCACCAATTCGGAGAATGCGACAACTAGACAAACCGCCACTACTGCTACAAGCCCAACCACATAGGTACGCAAACGAACAGGCGAATAAGCTTGAGCATTTATGTCGCGACTATCTTCGCTAGAGGAAAAATTAATTCGAGGCAAAAACATGCTCATCAATATAGATCGTATCACATAGCGAATTTGTTAGTCAACGAGGACTTTTTCAGACTCAGCATATTGACAGGTAATATTAGTCTTCAGTATCTTTATCTTAAGTTAATGTGAATCGTAATAGTCATAAACTCTTGATCTGGTAATCCATGAGGCTGGTAATCAACAAATCGCGCCTATCGGGATCGGTGGAAATTCCCGGTTCTAAGTCGCATACTATAAGAGCGACGGCAATAGCCTCGCTTGCAGACGGCTGCTCGACTATTCGCAAACCGCTCACAGCCTCAGACACGCTCGCCGCCGTTAATGCATACAGTCTCTTGGGAGCGGATATTACAAGGTTTGATGATTGTTGGAATATTTGCGGAATCGGTGGCTGTCCAAAAATCCCAGAGAACATTGTCGATGTAGGAAACTCGGGAACTACCTTGTATATAGCGATAGGATCTGCAGCTCTCATAGACGGAACAAGCGTGCTTACCGGTGATGATCAGATAAGACGAAGGCCTGCTCAACCGTTGATTGACGCGCTCAACGAGCTTGGAGCAACTGTTGAATCAACGCGCGCAAATGGCATGGCTCCAATTATCGTCAGAGGGCCAATGCGCGGAGGCGAGATAATACTCGACGGTAGCAAGACATCGCAGTACCTTACTAGCTTGCTCATAAATTGTCCTCTGGCGCGACAGGATACCAAAATACGCATCAGGAATCTGATCGAGAAACCTTACATTGAAATGACTCTTCGCTGGCTTGAAGAGCAGAAGATCGAGATTGATAACCGCGACTTCGTGGAATTTCGAATTCCCGGCGGACAGAGTTATAAGGCGTTTGATAAGGCCATACCGGCGGACTGGAGCTCCGCAACATTCTTCATGTGCGCAGCAGCTATTACAAAGAGCGAGCTGGAGATGCTTGGACTTGATATAAACGATACTCAGGGTGATAGAGCCGTAGCAGAAATGCTCAGAGAAATGGGAGCAAAGGTAGAACCCATTATACCTGAGGATATATCGCCTAATAGCGATCTGCAAACTCAACCATCGAGGATAGATAACTGCGTAGGACTAAGAATCGTTGGCAGCGAATTGAATGGTGCCGAATTCGACTTGTCCGACACACCAGACGCCTTGCCCGCGCTAGCAGTTACAGCGTGTTTTGCCGAGGGTGAGACACGATTAGTGAATGTACCTCAAGCTAGACTCAAAGAGACTGATCGCATATCTGTGATGCGCGAGGAACTAACCAAGATGGGCGCGGACGTCGAGGAACTTCCCGATGGGCTTGTTATTCGGGGACGGCACTCGGAAAGCTCGGGAAAATTACACGCAGCAGAATTGAACGGGCACTATGATCACCGTGTCATTATGGCTCTTGCAATCGCGGGTTTAGCCGTTGATGGCGCAACGTCGATAAACACTGCCGAAGCGCTTTCCGTAACATTCCCAACGTTCGTGGAGTTGATGAGGAGCGTGGGAGCAGAAATGCGAATGGAACAATAAGGTAGTCGGCCGTCAGCAGTCGGCCGTGGCTGACTGCTGACGGCTGAAAGCCGATAGCACGCAGAGGAGGAGATATAACTTGTTAGGTAACACTTTCGGACGAATGTTTCGCGTGACTACGTGCGGCGAGAGTTATGGTGACGCGCTTGTTGCCATAATCGATGGCTGCCCCGCTGGACTGGAAATCAACGACGAATACGTGCAAAAAGAGCTCGACACACGCAGGCCTGGCACAAGTCCAATTGACTCGCCTAGGCAAGAAAGAGACGAAGTGCACATATTCGCTGGAGTTCGCGATGGGTTTACTACAGGCGCTCCTTTAGGAATGATCATATACAACGTGGACCGGCACGAAATACATGTGAAACAATATTACGACGTTAAGGACCTCGTGCGTCCCGGCCACGCAGAATATACCTACTTCATAAAATACGGGCGATTCGCTGATTGGTGCGGTGCAGGACGCGCTAGTGGACGCGAAAGCTGTATGCGTGTTGCTGCTGGAGCTGTTGCTAAGAAAATCTTGCTACAGCACGGAATCGAGGTTCTCGGTTACACCAAGGAGTGTGCCGGCATCAAGTGTCGTGACTTTACGTTCGACGAGGTCAAGGCTAACTATCGTTCGAACATAATCAATTGTCCGGACGAGGAAGTAGCAAAGAAGATGATCGACCGTGTCCTGGAGATCAAAGAAGAAGGTGATACGGCTGGAGGAATCGTTGAAGTTATTGCTCGCGGTGTACCGGCCGGATTGGGAGAACCTGTATTCGACAAGCTTACCGCCACTATCGCTCACGGACTGATGAGTATAGGAGCGGTCAAGGGGGTCGAGTTCGGTGCAGGATTCGACATCGCCCGAATGAAAGGCTCCGAGGCCAACGATATACCTTACGTCGATGAAAACAAGAAAATTCGATTCCGAACTAACAAGGGCGGAGGCATCGATGGCGGTATATCTAACGGCGAAGACATCGTGGTTAGAGTGGCTGTGAAACCTACATCAACCATTTCTATTGAGCAGGACACTGTGAACATGGCCACGATGGAAAATGTGAAGCTGGGCGCGATTACTCGTCGCGATCCGACCATCACTGCAAGGTTGGTCGCTGTCGCTGAGGCTATGGTACGCATTACTATTCTCGACCACCTCATGATGTGGCGCGGCTACGATGCTGTGCAGAACATAGAACATCCGTGGACATAAACAAAACATTGGTTAACGTTTAAAGGTCTACGTTAATAGAGCCGCGTTACTCGAGCAAGTAACGCGGCTCTAATTTTATCCCTGCGACAAATGCAGCTTTCCGCCAGTTTCGCACGGTTGTCCTCTCTAAACAAATCTAATATCTATCCTGCAGCTTGCAAACCAATGTTTTTGGAGAAGGGCCTGATCCATTTGGGTGCGAAGTATGTATGCGGAATGCAGGGAGGTGGCGAATATGGCCGATATGTTAGTCAGCTTACTCGATATCCCCGACGACCGAGAAGATATAGCTCGGCTCAACGAACAGGGTATACTCATACGTAGAGTACAGCCTTACGAGCTCTCCGTTCTTAGAAGATTCGTCCTCGAAACATTCTCCGAAGCTTGGGCAGACGAGGTAATGAATGCCTTTGCTCACCAACCGCCCACGTGCTTCATTGCAACTTATAAAAAACGTATAATCGGATTTGGAGCTTACGAATGCACTCGGCGCGACTTCTTTGGACCTACCGGTGTAGCACCTGAGTTTAGAGGCAAGGGCATAGGCAAGGCACTGCTACTAGCTTGTATGCGGGCTATGTTGGAGCTCGGCTATGCCTATGCTATAATAGGAGGGGTCGGCCCAGTCGATTTCTACGCTAAGTGTGTCGGAGCGATTCCAATACCAAAAAGCACTCCCGGAATATTTATCGATATGTTGGACAGAGACTAGAAGTAAACCTTAAACTCACACATTTCACTCACGATAATACTTATAGGCCATATTTCGGCTTATAAGGAATGCACATGAATATTCCGGGCTGTCGGTTGAGCCTGAATGTCGCTTGATATTATACACAGGTGGCTTTTTGTCAGTTAGACACTTATCTTGTCGAGATCTTCATAAAGATGTTAGATTAGGAATAGCAATCAAGCGCAGAAGAGGAAGCTGCATAATCAAGGCTGCCATTCTTGCTTTGTAATAGTGATGTCGATTTATTCGACATCGGAAGACTTAGAGTGGGGCGAAATCTATTCTCGACACCTTGACGAGGCCAACCAACTTCTCTACATCGGCCTTTTCTCCAATATCAGCACCATCGCTCATTGCAGTAGCAGCCCCCGCAGCGCATCCCATACGAAGTGCATCTTCAATTCCAAGTCCGCACTCCAAAGCGTAGAGAATACCTGCTATCATCGAATCTCCCGAACCTATGGTACTCACAGCCTTTACTTCTGGGGCAACGGCGTCATAAACCTGCCCTTTGTAGCATGCGATAGCTCCCTGCTTGCCTAGCGATATTACTGTGAGCTGAATGCCCATTTCGGCAAACTTCAGAGCCGCTCTCGCTACATCAGCCTTGCTTTCAAACTCTTCGCCTAGGAAGTGCTCAGCTTCATCGCGGTTGGGCTTAATCATGAACGGCTTCGTCTTGACGCCTTCTGCAAATGCCTCGCCATCAGCATCAAGTACGGCCTTAGCACCGCCATTTGCGGCTATTTGAATGAGGACTTTGTATATATCTGGATTCACTCCAACTGGCACACTACCGCCGAACACTACATAAGCGCTTCGCCTAGCAGCATTTTTTGCCTTCTCTAGCAAATCAACAAGTTCCGAATGCTCAATAGGCCCGCCTCGCTCATTAAACGTCGTAGGAGGTGACTCAGTCGAGTCCTCGACACAAATACACGTGCGAGTAGGCTTAGACGTCCACACGCAGTCATGGGGTATTCCCTCTTTATCCAATATAGCGCGCACAAACTCGCCTGTTGTCCCACCTAGAAAGGCAACGGCCAAAGTTTCAGCGCCCAAGCGCTTAAGCATTCGGGAACAATTTATCCCTTTTCCGCCAGCATCGGTTTCTACCCTAAGGACTCGATTAGTCTCGTAGGGCATCAGCTTTGATATGTAAACCGTTTTATCGACCGAGGGATTAAGAGTGATCGTAGATATCATTGAGGAAAACCCTTCCAAGGGCACACAAAACATTAAGTTCAAGTGCTAAGAGGCATTACGCGCTCTCAGCACTTGTAACTTCAGAAATCCTACTTGCCTAGCGCTGCTCGCACTTCGTCCAAGCGGCCCGCAGAACCAAGCAGTTCATTACGACTGGCGATAAATTTGGCGTATTCCTCCATGAATACCTTGCCAATCGGCCTAAAGTCAATCACCTCCGGATGGTCGCGGAAATACTCGCGATATACCCGCGTCCACACTAGTCTACCGTCTGTATCGATATTAATCTTGCACACTCCAAGTTTGGCTGCGGGAAGATATTGCGTCGGATCAACTCCCTTTGCGCCCTTTAGGGCACCACCGGCAGCATTAATCCGGTCTATCTCTTCCTGTGGAACGGACGATGAACCATGAAGCACTAGCGGGAATCCAGGCAAGCGCTTCTGTATCTCTTCGATTACTTCGAAATGGAGCCTTTGTGTGCCGGAGAACTTAAACGCGCCGTGACTGGTCCCTATAGCGCAGGCGAGACTGTCGCAACCTGTGCGCTCAACAAACTCTTTTGCCTGGTCTGGATCAGTCAGGTGAGCCTTTTCCTCCTCCACACTAACGTCTTCCTCGACTCCGCCCAATTGGCCGAGCTCCGCCTCAACACTAATTCCCTTGGCATGCGCAGCTTCCACAACTCGTTTCGTAACGGCGATGTTCTCCTCAAAATCAAGATGGCTTCCATCGATCATAACCGAGGAATAGAATCCGGATTCTATGCAGTCGTAGCATGTTGCCTCATCGCCGTGATCAAGGTGGACTGCAAAAATGGCTTCAGGGAAGATTTCTTCGGCCGCACGGATCATTGCTTCAAGAAGACGCTTATCAGTGTAGCTGCGTGCGCCTTTGGATATCTGAATGATGAATGGTGCTTTGCTCATCATGTTGCCTCGAAAGAGGCCCATAATTTGCTCCGCGTTATTGACGTTATAGGCACCGATTGCATATTTGCCGTAGGCTTGCTCAAAAAGCTGCTTGGTTGTAACGATCATGTATTTCTGGCTCCTTAAAGGGTTTTTAGTTTTTGGGATCGTCGAGTCAAAAATTAAAGCTCAAAACTCGAAAAACAAGGCTTACGCCGGCTCGATCAAACCGTAATTACCATCCTCACGTTTATAGACTACACTCACCTCGTTCGACAAGGAGTTTCTAAACACGAAGAACGTATGGTGAAGAAGCTCCATTTGCTGTGCAGCCTCCTCCGGCGTCATCGGCTTCATTGCAAATCTCTTCGTGCGCACGATGGTAGGCATTTCTTCTTCCTCAGCCAGTTCAGAACCGAAGGCCTCTTCCATCAAGTGTTCCTTTATTGCTTCTTTTTCTTTTGGGCCTTCCTCGGTTGTCTTACCGTAGAGTCGACCTTTGAACTTTTTTACGCGGGTTTCGAGCTTCTCTACTACTTCATCGATCGAAGAATACATGTCCCTACCATGACGTTCTTCTCCACGCAGCAACACACCATCACCTTCGAGTTGCACCTCCACTACGTTCATTCCACGGCAGATGCTCATTGTGACGGTAGCTTCCTTGATATCTCTGAAGTATTTCTCCAGCTTCTGAAGTTTCTTATCAACATAGTTTCTGAGGGCATCTGTTATTTCAAGATTTCTGCCCTTGACCTGAATGAGCATAAGTAGCGGAACTCCTTTCAGTAGCTCTTCTATCAGAAGCCTTCAAAGTCTATCATACCCACGCGTCGACTGTCAATCTGCCAATCCGCTCAAAGACTGTGCTTTAAGAAACATATAAATAAACATACAGTTGTCGGTAATATAAATCCGTCCGCCTGAATGCAAGCTGTGATATACTTGTTCCGGAATGCAGAACATCTTAGAATCGGTTAAAGTATATGCTCCGCCTAACAAGAATGCTCGACGCTGTCGCTATTGGTGGTTCGATATCTGGGATTGGGCAGTCAATGTTTCTCTCCGGATTGCAGGTTTACCAAAAGTTCGTGTTAAACCTGGCGAGATAGCAATTGACCCACACATTCATACACTGTTCTCGCATTGTAGCATATCACAACCAGAGCGAATTCTTACCAATGCGGCAAGACTAGGTCTCGGCGGAGTGGCAATAATGGACCATCATGACGTGAAGGGTGCGTTAGACACTATGCGGTGCGCAGAACATTTGAAAATTAGAAGACTTATACCGGAGAATTTTATTGTCATTCCGGGAGTAGAGCTAAACAGCACCCGTGGACACATCGGCGCACTCTTTGTTGAAGAAAATCTGCCTGAGCAACTTTCACCAGAAGAGACAGTGCGTATTATTCACGAAGCTGGTGGAATAGCAGTTGCGCCGCATCCTTATCACTCAGCAGGAATCGGTGAGGCAATATTCGATACTGAGTTCGACGCAATTGAGATCGAATGCGGTTCAGTTTTCGGCTCTCAGCATGTGAAACGTAATCAAAACCTAGCAGATGACCCACGGCTGGCATCTGTTACAAAGCTCGGATCGAGCGACGCACACTATTGCAACGCCATTGCATACTGTTACACGGTGCTTAAAGTGCAAGAGCCATCGCTCGAATTAGTGAAGCAAGCTATCATTGAAGGCCGATGTGTTCCTAAGCGTTCCAAGCCTTACGTGCGAATGCGACAATTGCTCGGTCGAATACCAAAGCTATGGTAAGCATAAACCGGTAGATTATCCAGCATACATGCTGTCTTAGTAGTGGTAGAACTCGCATGGACAAAAAGTTAATATAAAAGGAGATCGATAAAGGCAAACCCGTTGAAAAGCGGGGACGCAAAGCCTAGGAGCCTAAGGCCAAGTGCTAAGGTCGTCCAGCTGCCGAACCTCCCAACGCTCCGTGTCCGGCGAGAGCTTTGGGAAAAGACATTGCGTACCCTCTTTGAACGGGTTTTGTCGTTTATCTCAGCCGGCCGGAGAAGTACATAAAAATCAACAAAAGCAATCCGCGTGATACGCACACGTATAGACCGGCTGAAAAAGGCTCCTCCATATCGGCGGCGTCGGAGATGGCTGACTCCGACGCCGCAACCCCGTACGGCTCAATAAGACAGTATTTTTGCTCAGAGTTTACACAGTTAGTATACAACTATTTGCTGAAAGGCTTTTCGTTTGCGCTGGCGCGAATATGGGAACAAACAAGCTACGATTTACTTTCATCCTTTAATTGATTTTGGAAAGACATTCAAAGAAAAACAGAAAAATTTTTGATTGGTATTTCTATTGCTGAGTCATTACCATACCATAAGCGAAGAACCTGAACTTGTACAATGGGGAAAGAATTGTTATACGGTAGTGCATACGATGCGATCAGACGCAAAGTAGATCATATTCACGTCGCTTTGCACGAAGACGTAGAGTTCCACAAGCTCACAACTGGCCTTGAACGCTATCGCTTGCCTTATGAAGCTCTGCCTGAGATTAACCGCAACGAAGTGGACACGTCTGTCACACTATTCGGCAAGCGCCTCTCGATGCCTTTGATAATATCACCCATGACCGGCGGGACTGATGAAGCAGCGTACTACAATCGGCTGCTTGCCGAAGCGGCACAAGATTTTGGCCTAGGCTTCGGAGTGGGAAGCCAACGAGTGGCAATAGAAAATCCGTCACTTGCTGATACGTTCGACGTAAGAAAAGTGGCGCCGGACATTTTGCTATTCGCAAATCTCGGAGCAGTTCAACTTAACAACGGGTGGGGCGTCGATGAGTGTGTCGAAGCAGTGGATATGATCCAAGCAGATGTACTAACGCTCCATTTGAATCCACTTCAGGAATGCATTCAGCCAGAAGGTAATACAAACTTTGAGCAGTTATCCGAACGCATTGGCGAGGTATGTGAGTTATTGGATGTGCCTGTCGTAGCAAAAGAAGTTGGACACGGTATATCAAAGCGTACTGCAAAGCTTCTTGTAGATGCTGGGGTGGCCGGAATCGACGTTGCTGGTGCTGGTGGCACTTCTTGGGCGAAGGTCGAAAGTCTGAGATCGTATGATGAAGACCTGAGCTTAATCGGTGCCGAGCTCGGCGAATGGGGAATACCAACAGCTGAGAGCTTGATAGAAGTACGAACAGCTGCACCTTATGTTACCATAATTGCTAGCGGCGGAATACGAACGGGCGAGGATATAGCCAAGTCATTAGCATTGGGCGCCGATGCGGTGGGTATGGCGTTACCTATGTTGAGATGTGCAGCAGAATCACGGGAGGCACTTCATAAGCGAATCACCCAACTTCGAGAAGAGCTTGTGACCATTATGTTCTGTGCCTCTTTAAAAGACTGCTGCTCTCTAAAAAACAGCTCAATAATCAAGGTCCAAACTTGACCATCTTGACTGTAGTGCCGCCGCCAAACTCGAACGAAACTTCATCCATCATTGCGCGCATGCAGTGTAAGCCGCGCCCGCGCTCTTGGAGAAAAGCTTCCTCGAGAGTTGGTAGATCATCGATACAGAAACCTGATCCAGTATCGCTCACAGAAATGCTCAGCTTACCCGAAGCGGCTAAGCAGATAACAGTAAATGATGAACCGTTGTTGGCGGAACTGCCATGCTTAATCGCATTAGTGACCGCCTCACCAACTGCAATCATCACGTCTTGTCGGTCGGCAAGCGCAAAGCCGGCTGCTTCGGCTACTCCATCGACACGCATTCTGGCCTCTCGACACTGCTCTATTGAGCATGGCAACGTAAATGCGTCGATCAACAGTTCCGCCGACGCGATTGCGCACTTGTCGGGACAAGAATCATGAACGCAACGTTCCTCCAGGCAGAACGCATCACCCAACATCAGCCGGTCGATTACGCTCCATACTGGCTGACTGGCATTTATAAGGTGCAAGCGCCTGCGCCTGCTTCCATAAGCATTTGCACTATTAGCAAGACACTCTGCGGCAGCCGTATCTATGCTTTTCAAACCGCTAAGGTCAATAGAGACGCAGCAACCGTGCGTTTCAACCAACCTGTCCAACACATCGGTCATTCGCGAGATGTTAGATTTGTCTGCTTTTCCTGTTACTGTAAGCGACGGTTGACGTCCGTGGACCTCTACGGCTAAAGTCAAGGGGGCCGCACAAATAACTTCGGCCATAATATGCTTTTCCAACTGACTGCAAACTATTGATTTTGTAATTTGAGGATATCACTTAAGCTTTTCCAGGTCAATGGATTTGCAATAAAACGCTAGAGATTATTGGCTGGCGCTAGTCTGCAGTGTTTCCGGCGGAGTCAAACGACGCTCAAGCCATAATTCGTGTTTTCTTTGCGCAATAATAGCAGCTAGATTTCTGCCACTCGATTCGTCCTTATTCGACGGCAAAGACAGAATTTCGTCCAAAGTCAAATAGAACACGTCACCTTTTTCCCTAATAAGGCCCGACCGAACGAGTCTATAGCATAACTCTGCAAGTATTCCTCTCATAGTGGTACATGCGATTGCATGCATACTCTCCGCTTCCTTATACTCCTTAGCGAGTTCTCGAGCAAGTGTCAGAACTTGTTGGAATCTTTTCCGTTTTCTCCCGCTAAGTGAATCTGCAATACGACTTGCAACCTGCATTGCCAAGTGTTGATCCGAAACCCGACTTGTAATCAGCATTTGCTCATCTTTACGGTTTACTATATCGTAGATTACCTGAAAGAACTGATCAGGATCTTCTTGCCAGCTTTTCCAAGTTGCCAGGTCGAATAGTTCTTCATTATTACGGTATAAATATCCGACGGTCCTGATAAAAGCTACTATCTCGCGGCTAAACGCTTGTCGCCATCGGTCATCTTCCATCTTACCGGTGTCTCTTGCCACAGATGCTCTTATGGCGAAATCCTGAATTTGCGCCTTTTGCATTACAGATGAATCCAAAATTCCCGAAACTAGCGTTGCATATACCGACTCGGCTTCTTTCTGTTCCCCATTGTCGGTTAAAATATCCAGCAGCAGTTTTTGAAAGCGCGAAGACGCAAGGTGTAAATCAACCATCCGACTGGTTACAGACTGAACAACGTCGGCTGTTTGTTTGAGCGAACTAAGCAACCGTGCATAGTCGATAAGGCTCAACTTGTTTTTTGATAGTGCTTCAATGCGCGAACGAAGCTTAGGTGCAGCTTTTTTCTGCCAGTTCAGAACTAGCTTCCTGGCTAGTAAAACTTCTTTGTCACTCGTTCGCTCGTTTCGCTTGTTGTAATCGGGAATATAAACATAGCCATGTACTGAAAGCACGTTAGTCCTGTAATGTTTGGCGAATAAGCTGCGCGAAAAATGCGAAATAGGCTGTGCGCAAACTCGTCGCCATTTAGCGAAATAGAGTTTCTTGGTAGAACTAAAGCTCGGGAAAAACTTCGGCAGGTCTACCAGTTTATGAGCCTGTGTCAACCATAGTTGGCCGTCCTTAATAATCCACTCAATTTCAACAGGACCTCCGAATAGGCTTTCAATCAGCACAGCCTTTTCGGCCACTGTAGCGACTACATCGGATAGCCCAACATCTCCCGATACACGGCAGGTTCTCAGGTCGTAACAGCAATGCATTGGATTCAACGGGTCCTCAGCTGAGTATATCGATACGGATATACTGTTAGGATCACCAGTTATAGTATTAGCCGTAGCGACTATTCCGGACATATCAGCATCGATCATCCTTTGGACGATCACAGCCATAGCAGGCTCGCTTCTTTTGCTCAGGCGAAGCGAAACATTTTGTCCCGACGAAGCGTTTCCATCCGACGGATTAAGCCTTTCAGAAGAAAGGGGTCTATTTAGCAAGGCATTACGATAGGCGGCAGCTTTACCTCCCCAAACCGATGCCCAAACGCGTTTGATTGCTGCTTGAAGCATTTCTGCGCTTGATACGTTGAGGAATGTTTCATATGCTCCGGGGAAATGGATTTGCTGTCGGCCGCGTTCGATGGCTGATGCTCTTACAGCAACTCTTGATTCACCCTTCTGAGAGAGTCGATCGTAGGCATCTGATATTGCTTGCCATACATCCGAGGGAATATCAGTGCCCAGGATTGCGTTTCTGATCTGCACTCGTTCTTCAGCTTCTGTTGCGCTAACAGCCAAGATGCGAACACCGCTAGCCCAGAGATGAGCACGGTAGCAATCGGCGCTGACGACGAAACCCTCTGGCACCTGATAGCCACCATCAAGCAACCTAGCAAGCCCGGCTGCCTTGCGACCCGCCTTGGAACATCGGGATGCCAATGCCAAAGGGATGACTGCGGAAATATCAGGGGATAACATCGGTATACGGATGAGATTATACGAGTGCACAATTGGGCTGTCAATCTGGGATTACGAAAGGAGTGTATATTTAGTGTATATTTAAAGCCATACTTACTTGCACGCCAAACCGGTACAAATACGAGTGGATAAAGCAGCCTTGCGCATGATATTCTGCAGATAGCTGATTGGTTAAATCTCTGCTATTTGTTTGCTTCACCTAGAATCAACCCTTGAGGAGGGCGCAGACTTGAGAGTAATCGCGCGTATTGTTTTACCGGTCAACATGCTGCTTCTGATTATCGGACTGGCGGATCTATCTACCACTCTCTACTGGCTTCACGCCGGTTGTGCAATCGAAGTAAACCCTATTATGGCTGCAGTACTTCAGACGAGCTTGGTGCTGTTCATTGGTTTGAAATTGACAACTCTGGCAGCTTATGTGACAGTAATGGAATGGTATAGGCGCCACCGCAGCGCTATTATTGCTCGATATGTGGGCAACTTCACTGTGTTTGCATATACAGCTATCTACATTATCTCCTTCTATTGTGTGAACCGCCGTCTATTCTTCGATTAATCAGATCTCTCCGCTAATGTTGAAGTGCAGTTCATGCCGATACTAGACATGAGCTATGAGTCTTTTCGGATGACGGCATGCTGCGCCAAAACAAGACAAAAAACTTTTCTAAGAGAGTCGGGCTCGACATAGGCAGCCACTCTATTAAGGCTGTAGAAGTAGTTGAGCGCGGGGCTGAGATAGTGGTCCGTTCAGCCGGTGCTGTTGCGCTTCCAATTATCGAGCACAATCGCGACAGCATCGACAATGACTCGATCGTGCAAGCGCTGAAAACTCTATGGGCCAAGGCAAAGTTCAAATCCAATCAGGTAGTGCTGGCGCTTTCTCCGGAGTCGGTCTACACTAAATGGTTGCATTTGGAAGCACCAGATCGCGAAGCGTTGGATGCCACTGCACGTGCGGCTGCGGCTCGCGGCGCGCCGTTTCCACCGGAAGATGCCGTCACTGATTATAGAGTTCTATCTTCGCGCAGCACTTTTTCGAAGAATGTACACTTCGTAATGCTAATAGCGGCATCGGCATCTGCGATAGATGCGTTGCTCGATATTGTCGATGCTGCTGGTCTCGATCCTCTGGCTGTCGATATTGGTGCCGCAGCCGCACTCAGATGTTTCGATGCGCATAAGCGAGCTTCAGGACTACTTTGGAGCGGCCAGCCAGTAGCCCATTGCGTAATCGGCGCAAGAACCACCACGATCAGCGTAATGCGCAGCGGAGAGCTTGAATTTGCGCGCACCGTACCGGTAGGAGGCAATGACTTTACGGAGTGCATTGCCAACTACTGTGGGATAACTTGGCCGGAAGCCGAGAAAATCAAGACCATGCCTAGTAGCCGATTGGTCGAAGGCGGTAATCTAATTACTTCGCATGACAATCAAGAGCTGCGAATTCCTTGCGAAGCCGTACTCGGCCGTCTGACCAGGGAAATCCAGCGAAGCCTTCGATTCTTTTCAAGTCAATTCGCGGAAGGTAGTTATCTTGGAATGATAGGTGCCACAACGCTCAGCGGGGGAGCATCTTTGATGAAAGGCCTGGATACCTGCCTCGAGGAGCAAGGGGTTGACATTGCCGGAGTAATCAACCCGTTTGCTGGGCTATCGGTTGATGCCGAGGCAGGCGTTCAGCGAATCGGTGAAACGGCGGCACAGTATTCGATAGCGATGGGACTGGCGCTTGGCGACTATTGGAGCAGCGAGATAGGCCCTGCGACCGAGACTGAATTGGCGGCATGAGAGCTATAAACCTGGCAGAATTTAAAATAGCCGAACGAGCACAGTGCAAGCGTCAGGTGAACCGGCTACTAAAGACAATAGTGCTGTTTATTGCCGCGACGCTGATAGTTGCAGTAGCGAGCGTGAAGTACAAAATGTCAATCACGAGCACTGCCATAAAACTAAAATCGGAGCTTGCAGATGTTCAGGGACGATGCGCGCAACTAAAGCGCGAAATTGCAGACTCGAAGGCAATATTGAACGGCTTCAAGTGGCAAGCGCAATTAGCGGAAGCAAGTAAACGCTGGACAGATATATTGAGTTCCGTGCTTGTGCGAGTCCCGTTCGATGTATGGATTAAGAAGTTAGAGAGCTCAGAACAGAACTCTTCCATAACAGTGGAGGGCCAGGCTGCTTCTTTCGACGCGATTTCTCGATTCGCAAGCGAATTGCGTCGCGATCCCAAGTTTTCGGAAGTACAAATTAGCAACACCCAAGTTATCGAATCGCGCGGCGCGATGTTGGTGGACTTTGGGTTACAGGTAAAACTGAAATCTCCGCCTGGCGCTACCAGTAGCCAACCTTCTACTCAACAAGAAACACAGACTCAGTCTACTGAAGTGCCGGAGGTTGCCAAGACGTATTGAATTGAATCAGCTTTGTATTATTAGGTTGTAGACATTATTGGAGGAGATATAAAAGCTGCTGGCAGGATTGGCGCGGAGGTGTTTCTTCAACTTGTTGCATCCTAGGTTATATAGTCCGGATAACGTGAAACGAGTGAAACACGCCCAAATTGGTGTTGCTGTCTTGGCGGCTATTGCATGCACCTATCTTATAGGTACGACTTTATCAAGCCTGCAAGAGATATGGAAAGCAGAGCGTCAGCTCAGACAAGGTAAGACAGACGCCGCCGCACTCTCGAGGGAAGCAGCAAACCAGCGGCGCCTGGTTGCCAAGCAAAAAGACCTTGGCAATGGCGGTGTTGATGCATTCGCCGTGAAGCTTTCGTCGTGGACCAAGCAGCGCAACATACGTATTGAGTCAATTGTTCCCGAAGGCGCGCCCACTGTAACGCAAATCAAGCAGGACGGATCTGATCTCGGCATATGGAACGCAAACCGTGTTCGAATAAAAGGCCGAGGAGATTTTTGGAAAGTTATGGACTTGCTCAATCTGCTTGGCAAGCCGCTATTCCCGGCACAACTTTCATCGTTTCGCCTAGAAGCGGAGGATCGCGGTATTGGCGGGATTGTAGCGTTTGATCTCGTAATGACGGTTTACGAGAGAAAGGGTGACAATAGCTAATGGCACTAATACGTACCGACCCAAACCAAACTAAGACTGTAGTGGTGCTATTATGCATTTTGGTGATGGCGATCGGCGTCACGGTGTTAAGGCTTAAGCCTACTCCCGTTGCGCAAACATCCTCTGTTAAACAAGGCGAGCAGAAACAGAATGTGCCCGCTAATCGATCGACAACGACATTATACAGCAATCTTTCTCGAAACCCATTTGAAAGACCAAAGAACTTTTTACCGGCTACTTTAGGCAGCATTCCCGAATCTATCGATGGATTATCAAGAGATCTACCGCAGGTAGGGCGACTGCCAAATCCTTGGCGTAGCAGCGGGACAGTGCGGGTTGAACCTTTTGACGTAGGCGGCATATCGAAATTTGACGCATTACCTTCGAGGAGATTTAACAACATTCCGAACATCGACAGCAAAGAAATGGACAAGCTGTCTGTTATCAATAATGACCGTCCAAATGTTGAAACCAGACCTACATTTACACTACTGGCAACGGTTAAAAGTCCGGACGGGTTTAGTGCAGTTATATCGATCAATGGAGCGGAAACTCGAGTGGTTGAGGTCGGCGACGTGCTGGAAGGCGGATTCCGAGTCAAAATGCTGACAGAAGATCATGCACTACTTTCAGATGGCAGAGAGAATGCCATTGCAAGACGACCGCAATCCTGAGATAGTCGAGAACGGAGAGTATAGAGTGAAGGGTTCGGTTCGGAATCAAAATCGCGGAGCAAAAACCAGATTGGAACGGACGACACTTGTTGAACGCATAGTATTTCCTGTCGGCTTGTATTTTCTATTAGTCCTTGTGCTAATCGATTGTAGCAGTCTCGGCATCTGCTATGCACAAGAAACACAAACAATCGAGAAGACGACAGCCGTGTGTACTACAAGCGAGACAGGGCTATATGATCTTATCGCAAATGGCACGGACTTGCGTCTTGTGCTGGAAGCTCTGGCCCGCAGATCGGGACTGAATATCGTTCTAAGTCCGGACTTGAAAGGTGAGGTCAGAGCCCATCTTAAAGATATGACGGTGGACTCGATCCTTGAATACCTTTCGAGCGCACACGGATTTAAGTATGAAAAGAGCGGTAATACCTATCTTGTGGCGAGCAAGGAAAACCTCTCGGACTCCAACAAGGCGGAAATTCAGCAAACTTCTAACGAAGTGCTTGTCTGGGAATGTCGACACATGAATCCGGCAGATCTGGTGGCCGCGGTGAAGAATCTGTTTCCCAACGTTAAGGTAACCGAAGGGCCAAATGCAATCTCTCCAGAACTCGATGTTCTCACTGGCGCAGTCCAAGCAACCACAGGTGGCACGACGGGCGCCAGTGTGCGCTCGACAGACAGAAGAACGGCTACCAAAATTGTGCTTGTGGGTAGTGCCACAGATATCCATAGTGCGAAAGACGTTTTGCAGCGCCTGGATGTGCCTCGTGCGCAGGTCGAAATACAAGTAGCCATTACCGAGATTAACTCATCGATGACTAATCAACTAGGCATTGAGTGGAGTTGGACAGACCTAATATTTAAAGAAACAGCAGATACGGGCATCGGCTTCGGAAAGTTCAATAAAGAAGGCATTACTATTACAGCCGTACTGTCGGCGCTACTGAAGGAGGGTGCCGGCAATCTGCTTGCCCAACCAAAGGTTTCCGTTTTGGATTGCGAAACGGCAGAGATATTAATCGGCGAACGTATTCTGTATCCGAAACTGGTAGGATACAACCAGGTGGGCGCTCCCATCTACGATAAGGGGGAAGAAAGAGTCGGAATCTATCTTCAAATCGCTCCCAAAGTCGCTGGAGACGGCGAGATCATTCTAACTCTCTATCCGCAGGTGAGTCTTGTTACTGGGTTTCTCAAGACTGTAGCTGGCGATTACCCACAAATAAGCACTCGTGAAGCCAGGACTACTGTATCGGTGAAAAGTGGTGAAACGCTGGCCATCGGTGGTCTGTTACGCGACAACGAGATAATCACTGGCTCCAAGGTTCCTTTTCTTGGTGATCTGCCAATTATCGGACATTTATTCAAAAACAGGAAGAAGGCCAAAGAGCGAACCGAAATAGTGATACTTCTGTCGCCGAGGATTGTTAATGCCAGTAGCGAGGGCTAAGCCTATAGTTTTTATTAGAAACACTTCCCGTACAATCGGAGTGGAGAGTGAAAAGTGGCTGCTCACACTACTTTGACTTCCGTATTGCTCGACGAAGGCTTGATTAAGCCGCAGGAACTTGACGCTGCTTTAGCAATGCGCACCGACGTCGGCGAGGACATCGGTGAGTTTCTTGTTCGCTTGGGCATGATTTCAGAGCGCGATAGGGTGCGCTGCGTAGGCATACAGCATGGCATACAGTTCGTCGAACTTTCGGGCAAACAACTGGACCCGGAGGTTGCAAAGTTAATCCCCCACTCAATGGCACTCCGACACAAGGCTATCCCTATTGAGCGTTCGCAAGACATCCTAAAGGTAGCAATGGCTAATCCCTTGGATGTACAAGCGGTAGACGACATCGCGCAAGTTACGGGTTTGGAGCCGTTACCTCTGATAGCCGTCGAGGACGAGATCCTTGAGGCGATTTTTACCTGTTTTGGAGCAGCAGGCGATGTAAGCGACATAATAGTCGAGGCGATAAAAGACGCCGACGCCGAGGTAAAGGTTCGTGAGGAAGAACCAGAAGAGACCGAAGCCAACGTTGCGGACCTTAAGGATCTGGCAGGCGGTGCTCCGGTGGTTAGGTTGGTAAATGCGCTCATTGCAAGAGCTATAGCCGAGCGAGCCAGCGACATACACATCGAGCCTGAGGCCAGTCGAGTGAGGGTGAGGTTGAGAATAGACGGTATTCTACATGAGGTAATGAACATCCCCAAAGACCTTCAATCGCCGGTGATATCGAGAATCAAGGTAATGGCGGGGATGGATGTGGCAGAGCGACGCGCACCGCAGGATGGCCGCATCACGCTTATCGCACGACCTCAGGAGTACGACTTCCGCATATCTACATATCCAGCTTTACATGGAGAAAACGTCGTTATACGCGTGCTTGAAAAAAGTGCTGCTCAGATAACCTTGGACAAACTCGGG
>Ga0197142_1000414_pt1 | contig 39074 bp, 44 predicted proteins | sample GBS60_MetaG_FD_148614 | JGI IMG/M metagenome (GOLD analysis project Ga0197142, IMG submission 148614) | Sediment microbial communities from Great Boiling Springs, Gerlach, Nevada, United States - GBS 60_MetaG | ecosystem: Environmental > Aquatic > Thermal springs > Hot (42-90C) > Sediment...
AGCGGGCAGGAATAAGCACCACAGCCCCAAAGAAATGCGGGCGTGGGTTTTGGGCTTCACACAGGTCGGTGATGTCGTTCCAGAGCGTTTGCCACTCTTGGCGTTCCCAACTGTATGGGCGTTGAAATAGCGGCACAAGATATTGGCGGGCATCACCGAGTAATTCCACTAATCTGATAACAGAGGCTTCCATGTGAGTGTATGCGTAAGAAGTTTGGAGTGTATGATTTCACCAAAATCCAAATAGATTTCAAATATCAATGCCCAATCGTGGGTTGTCTTTAGACCGTTTATAGCACTGAGACCATTCAACAAATAAGGCAAAACACGCTTGGCATCGCAAATGTCCATCATGATTACCGCATCATTTATCAGTTTAACTGAAAGCCGTCGCTGTTTAAGACTGAATCAGGAATGCCTTTCTTTCCGATAAAACAAAAGGCTTCCTGTTTTCAACCTCAACGCGCAGGCTGAAGGCTTCGAGTTTGATTGGCAAATCCATCTTCAATTCAATTTTGGCTTGGGTGTGTGGTTAAACATATTGCAAGAGTTCATCGGCGAAACGCTTAGCCAGTGATTCTGCATCGGCTTTGGATTGGGCTTCGGCGTAAATGCGCACAATTGGCTCCGTATTGGATTTGCGCAAATGCACCCAACTTTCAGCGAAGTCAATTTTCACGCCGTCAATCGTTGAGACGCGTTGATGCGAATAGCGGTGGGCAAGTTCGGCAAGTGCCTCATCAAGGTTTGTGGCGGTGTCTAATTTAAGTTTGTGTTTGGCGATAAAGTAGGTGGGGAACGTGCGTTTGAAGTCTGTAAGTTTTCCTGTTGGATTTTGTTCTTGCCACTCTGCAAAAGCGGAAAGGAAAAGGGCAATGCCGACCAGCGCGTCGCGTCCGTAGTGCACATCGGGCAAAATCACGCCGCCGTTGCCTTCGCCGCCAATCACGGCATTGACCGACTTCATCACTTCAATCACGTTGGCTTCACCGACTTTGGCGGTGTAAAACCCAACGCGATGCTTTTGGGCAATATCGCGGAGCGCGCGACTGCTTGAAAGATTATTCACCACGTTGCCTTTCTTCTTCGTGAGCCAAAAATCCGCACATGCGACAAGCGTATATTCTTCGCCGAAAAGCGAGCCATCTTCGCAAATGAAACAGACGCGGTCGACATCGGGGTCAACGACAATCCCAATATCGGCGCCGTAGTGTGCCGTCAGCCCTTGTGTTTCGGTGAGGTTCTCTTCAATCGGTTCAGGGTTGCGTGGGAAAATGCCGGTCGGGGTGCACGAAATTTCAATGACTTCGGCAACCCCAAGCGAGCGACAGAGTTTTGGAACAATCCGTGAGCCAGCACCATTGACAGCATCAACCAAGACTTTGTATCGGCGTCGCTTGATTTTCTCGACATCTAATTCGGGAAGAGAAAGCACTTTCTTGATGTGAAAGTCGTCGTAGTCTTCGCGCCGCACGGCCATGCCGAACTCATTCCACTTTGCTAGATGAAATTCTTGGGTTTCAACAATTGCGAGCATGGCTTTGCTTTGCGCGGGCGTGAGAAATTCGCCCAAGTGATTGAGCAATTTAAGCGCGTTCCATTCGAGTGGATTGTGCGAAGCAGAAATGATGATGCCGCCATCGGCTTGTTCAGCAATGACAGCGAGTTCGACCGTGGGCGTGGTTGCAATGCCCACGTCGATGACATTACAACCCGATTGAACCAATACACTTTGCACATACTCCGAAATGGCCTTGCCGGTTGGACGTGTGTCGCGTCCAATCACAACCGTTGGCACACTGCCGCGCAAGTTCACGGCATTGGATTGACGTTGCTCAAAAAGCCATGTGGCAAAGGCTTGTGTGTAGGTTGTAAGTGCAAGTGGCGTGAGGCTTTCGCCGACAATGCCGCGAATCCCCGAAATGCTGACCATTAAGCCCATTGTTTGAAGCGTCAGTTTGGATGGTTGAAATGCCTTAATGTGCCGTGAGCCAATTTTCACCGATGCCGATATCCACCACAACCGGTACTTCTTTAATACCGACTTCTGTTGCGCCCAGAATCATAGCCGATTTGACAAGGTCAGCAAGCGTGTCTTTTTCTTCGAGCGGCATATCGAAGAGGAGTTCGTCATGCACTTGCAAAATCATGCGAGAGCGCAAGTGGTGCGATGAAATGGCACGGTCGATGTGAATCATAGCGCGTTTGATGATATCCGCCGCAGTGCCTTGAATGGGGGTATTGATAGCGGCGCGTTCATTGGCGTTGCGAATGGAAAAATTCTTGCTATGAATGTCTGGAAAGTAGCGTCGCCGTCCCGTGAGCGTTTCCACGTAGCCAAGTTTTCGCGCCGATTCTAGGACGCGCTCGGTGTATTGAAAAATTTTCGGATATTTTTGCTTGTATTGTTCGATGAGCGATTTGGCTTCGCTTTGCGGAATGTCCAAGCGTTGCGCCAGCCCGAACGGCTGAATCCCATACAGCACGCCGAAGTTCACTTCCTTTGCTTTGCGGCGTTGTTCTTTGGAGACATCATTGATGCCGAAGATAACGCGAGCCGTAGCGCAATGAATATCCTCACCATTTTTGAACGCCGTGAGCATGGTTTCGTCGCCGGAAAGTTCAGCGGCGATGCGTAGCTCAATTTGTGAGTAGTCTGCGGAAAGCAATTGGTGTGTAGGCTCGCTGGGGACAAAGGCTTTGCGAATTTGCCGACCAATGTCGGTGCGAATCGGAATGTTCTGCAAGTTGGGATTGGTCGAGGAAAGTCGCCCTGTGGCGGTTACGCTTTGATTAAATGAGGTATGCACGCGCCCCGTTTTTGGATTGACCATTGTGGGAAGCGCATCAACATAAGTCGACTTCAACTTCTGCAAACTGCGATACTCCAAGATTTTTGAGGCGATGGGAAACTCTTCCGACAGTTCTTCCAGCACGCGCACATCGGTAGAGAAGCCTGTTTTCGTGCGCTTCTTAGCCGGCAACCCCATTTTTTCAAACAAGACTTCGGCCAGTTGCTTGGGCGAATCAAGATTGAACTCCACGCCCACTTCTTTGTAAATCGATTTTGCAACTTTGGTCAGTTCTGTTTCGAGCAGTTGCGAAAGTTCCGAGAGGATGGTAGTATCAACTTTCACCCCCACCCACTCCATATTGCCCAAAATAGGCAAGAGCGGCATTTCAATATCGGTAAAGACGCGCTGAAGCGCTGGCAAGGCGGCAAGGTCTTGCGAAAGGCGCTGTTTGAGTTGAAGCGTTACATCGGCATCTTGACACGCATATTCCGAGAGCCGCTCCATTGGCACATCTTTGATGGAAATTTGACTGCGCCCTACGCCCACAAGGTCAGTAAATTCAATCAAGCGATAGTTGAAATAGCGCGCCGCCATGTCGCTCAGGTTGTGTGAGTCATCAGGATTAAGCACATAATGCGCAAGCATCGTGTCGAAAGAAATTGGCGAAACCTCAACGCCATAGCGTTTCAAGACAAGGTAGTCGAACTTGAAGTTCTGACCGATTTTTCGTTGAGCGGGATTTTCAAGAATCGGCTTCAATGCATCAATCACGACTTGATGAGGAAGCAATTCATTGAAGTAAATGCAAAAGGCTTCGTGTGGACGAATGGCAATAGACACACAAACGAGTTCAGCATTGAAGACATCAAGGCTGGTGGTTTCGGTATCCATAGAAAATTCATCAGCCGTGCGTAAGTCGGAAAGAAGCGACTCGAAGGCTTCGGGCGTGGTGATGGTATGATACTTGCCGAGCGTGTGTGGGTAAGTAAGTGAGATGCTTTCACCAATGTTGGCGCCGAAGTTAAAAGACAGTTGGTCATCAGGTTCAGAAGATGCAGGTTTCGCAACCGGCTGTTGTGCTTTGAGTTTAGAGAGAAATTGCTTCATCTGTAAATCTTCGAGTATGGGAGTGAGTGCATCGATGTTGGCAGGTTTAATGCGGAAATCGTCGAGCGAAAAGTTCAGTGGCACATCGGTTTTAATGGTAACAAGGAACTTGGCGATTTTCAGATGCTCTTTGGCGTCAAGCAAGTTCTGCTTCATTTTGTCTTTGGTGATTTGGCTGATGTTGTCGTAAAGGTTTTCTATTGAGCCATATTGGTTGATGAGTTGTGCGGCGGTTTTGGGCCCGACGCCGTCGACGCCTGGGATGTTATCGGATGTATCGCCCATCAAAGCAAGCATGTCAATGAACTGTTCGGGGGCAACGCCGTAGCGTGCTTTGACTTCGAGTTTGCCAAGGCGCTCGAAGGTCTCGTCATCTTTTGAAGGCTTAAGAATCTGCACCGTGTCGCTAACTAATTGTGAAAAATCTTTATCGGGTGTTACGATAAAGACCTGACAAGTCAATTCATAGCGTTTGGCAAGTGTGCCGATAATGTCATCGGCTTCGTAGCCGGGCAATTGGAGAAGTGTAACGCCATAGCCTTCAATGAGTTTGTAGATGATGTCAAGTTGTTGAACAAGGTCTTCGGGAGGTTCAGGGCGATTGGCTTTGTAGAGCACGTAGGCATCGTGGCGAAAGGTTTTGTCTTTGGTATCGGTAGCCACCACAAGATAATCGGGCTTGTATTGCTCGATAATGCTGTGCAAGGTTTTGATGAATCCGTAGATTGCGCCAGTAGGCAGGCCAGATTTTGACGTGAGTTTTTGCGGCAGAAGGGCGTAATAGGCTCGATAAATCAAGGCCATGGCATCGAGGAGAAACAGCGTCGGCTTTTGGGTATCAACGGTTGGCATAGTCTGGTTCGGTGTGTTTGAACGAAAAATAAACATTTGTAGATTCCTGACAACGCTATCAACAGAACAACGCCGCATGAATCAACTGACTGAAGCCGTTTCAAGTACGCCGCACACACGCACCTTCAAACGCGCACTGGGCTTAGGCTCTTCGACGATGATTGTGATGGGTTCAATGATTGGGTCAGGAATTTTTATTGTCAGTGCCGACATTGCGCGCACCGTTGGCTCGCCTGGCATGCTGCTGGTGGTGTGGGCAGTTACAGGCGTTATGACGCTGATTGCCGCGCTCTCTTACGGCGAACTGGCCGCCATGATGCCCGAAGCCGGCGGACAGTATGTCTATCTACGCGAAGCCTATAATCCACTTGTCGGATTTCTTTACGGTTGGACGCTCTTTCTTGTCATTCAAACGGGTACGATTGCCGCAGTCGCTGTCGCGTTCGCCAAATTTACGGGAATTTTCATTCCTGCACTAAGCGAAAAAAACATCCTGTTCTCGCTTGGCAAGTTCAACCTTTCGGCTGCACAGGTCTTAGCCATTCTTTCGCTCGTGGTGCTGACCGTCATCAATGCGCGCGGTGTCAAAGAAGGCAAACTCACTCAAGATATTTTCACAATGTCAAAAATTCTTGCGCTCTTGGGCTTGATAGTGATGGGCTTAACTATCGGCGCAAATGAAACCGCCTTGAAGACCAATTTCGGCGAAGCCTTTTGGCAAAGTGCTTGGACAAAAGTGGTGGATGGAAAAATCATTTCAGTTGAGCCACTATCGGGATTAAGCGTATTGACAGCGATGGGCGTAGCAATGGTCGGCTCGCTGTTCTCATCGGACGCATGGAACAACATCACCTTCACGGCGGGCGAAGTGATTAATCCGAAGCGTAACATTCCGCTTGCGCTGGCGCTTGGCACAAGCGCCGTTACGCTCATCTATTTGCTGGCGAACGTGAGTTACTTGGTTGTATTACCACTTCGCGGAACGCCTGACGGCACCGATGCACTCGCACGTGGAATCCAATTCGCCGAACTCGACCGCGTTGGCACAGCGGCAATGAGCGTGGTGTTCGGAGACATGGCACTCTACCTCATGGCGGCACTGATTATGATTTCTACCTTTGGCTGTAACAATGGCTTGATTCTGGCAGGCGCAAGGGTTTATTATGCGATGAGCAACGATGGACTTTTCTTCAAAAAAGCCGGCGAACTGAACGAAAAATCTGTGCCAGCATTTGCGCTGGCAATTCAATGCGTGTGGGCGAGTTTGCTCTGCCTGTCGGGCTCTTACGGCGATTTGCTCGACTATGTGGTCTTTGCCGTCTTGCTCTTCTACATGCTCACGATTGCGAGCATTTTTATTCTGCGCACAAAAAAGCCTGATGCAGAGCGACCATACAGAGCCATCGGCTATCCTGTGTTGCCTGCGCTCTACATCGTGCTGGCGGCGGCGATTTGTATTGACTTGCTCATCTTTAAGCCGAATTACACATATCCCGGCCTCGCCATTGTCTTGCTTGGGGTGCCAGTGTATTACTTGTGGAAAAGAAAGTCTGAACCATGAACACCTACCTGGGACAATTTTTCGCCTCGCTTCAACATGAGCGGCGAGTTTCAGAGCATACGCTGAAAGCGTATCGAAACGACTTATGGCAGTTTGTGTCATTTCTCAAAGCGCATTTTGAAGTGGAAGACGAATCGGCGATTCCGCTTCATCAGATTGATGCGCTCACAATTCGGCTCTTTTTGGGGGAGTTGTTGGAAAAAGGCTACGAAGCGCGCTCTATCGGGCGCAAGTTGGCGGCAATTAAAACCTTCTTCAAATTTCTTGTCTCGCTCAACATTTTGGAATCCTCGCCTGCTTCAACCGTAGCCACACCCAAGACCAGTAAACGCCTGCCTACCTTTTTGAATGAAACCCAAACCCGAAAACTCTTTGAAGAAACGCTTGCGCAATTAGACGACAACACATTTGAAGGTGCACGAGACAAGGCAATTTTGGAGCTCTTCTACAGTTCAGGCTTGCGGCTTTCGGAACTGATAGGGCTGAACGATGACGACATTGACCTCCAACATGGCTTCGTGAAAGTGCTGGGCAAAGGTAAGAAACACCGCATTGTGCCAATTGGAAAATCGGCCATTTCGGCACTCAAGAAGTACTTTGAAGTGCGGCGAAACTTTGATACGTTCAATCGTATCAATAAAGAGCAGGTAATTGAAAACTATACAAAGGAGACCGCGCCAGCAACCGTTCATCAAACAAACGCCGTGTTCATCACCGAAAAAGGCAAGCGCGTCTATGCAATGCTGTTGCAACGATTGGTCAAAAACTATCTTTCCAAAGTAACTGAACAGAAACAGAAAAGCCCGCACATTTTGCGACACACCTTTGCGACGCACTTGCTCAACAGCGGTGCAGATTTGAAAAGTGTGAGCGAAATGTTGGGGCACAGCAACCTTTCAACGACCGAGATTTATACGCATATCACCTTTGAACGATTGAAAGAAGTGTATAGCAAAGCGCATCCGAAAGCCTAAGCCGGAGCGATATGGGGAAAGATCACTGGCGTCGCTAAGAAGTTAGCGAGCCAATTTCAACTAACACTTATCTGAAAGGGGAGAGCATTATGAGAAAGAAACATCTCAACGGGCACACTGCCGACCACAAAATGCGCGTTCAATTCACCCTCCGTCACTCAAGAAGAAACCACCCTGAAATTGAACAGTATGCCCGCAATGCGGTCATGGAGTTCGACAAGTACTTCAACGGTGTTACCGATTGCCGCATCATTCTCGACCATCAGAAGCACGACTATGTAAACAACAAACTGGCAGAGATTACGGCTCATGTGCATGACCACACGTTTGTTTCCAAAGAAGCGGCGCCAACGTATGAGCAAGCGATTGATTTATGCGTCGAGCATATTTGCCGACAGCTTCAAAAACACAAAGAAAAAATTAGACATCTCTAACCGTTGAGTGCGTGATGAACGGCGAGCCTCATGGTTGCAGAGTCGACGCCGTTCATCACAACCCTTTTCCAAAGCCGTTATGGATTTCAACAAGCAACCGCTGAAAAAGAAAGACATTACGGTCGCCGAGTTTTATGAAGCGCTCACAGAACGGCTGGGGGTTGCGCTCGAGCGGCTGAACCGAGCCAGCATGAACCGCAAAATCGTTGAGCGCGATATTCACCGACCTGGACTGGCCTTGGCTGGCTTCACCAACCTTTTCACCTACCAACGCGTCCAAATTCTGGGCAACACCGAATCTCGATTTCTCAATCAGTGCTCACCCGAAAAACGAAAAGAAGCCTTTGCAAACATCACAGCTTATAAAATCCCATGCATCTGTATTACCGACAGTAACCAGATGCATGAAGACCTACTGCAAATGGCAACCGAGGCAGGTATTCCAGTCTTCCGCACACCGCTGAGCACCACCAAGTTCATCTACATCGTTACCGACTTCTTGGATGACCAATTTGCCCCTTATCAAATTTTTCATGGTTCAATGGTGGATGTGTATGGTATTGGGATTTTTTTTGCTGGGCGAAGCGGTATTGGAAAGTCAGAAATTGCGCTGGATTTGGTCGAGCGAGGGCATCGACTGGTGGCGGACGACGCCGTGGTCCTGACGCGCAAAGGCGAATCGGTGCTCATGGCCAGTGGAACAGAACTGGTGCAGCACTTCATGGAAATTCGCGGCTTGGGGTTTATTGACGTACAAGCCATCTTCGGCATTCGCGCCGTGCGCTATCAAAAACGGTTGGAACTGGTAGTCGAACTAATGGAATGGGACAGCAAAGCCGAATATGACCGAACAGGACTGGCACCAAAACACATCGAAATTCTCGGCGTGCCGATTCCCTACATTCAATTGCCAATCTACCCAGGCAAGAACATCACAGTCATTGCAGAAGTCATTGCCCTAAACTATCTTCTCAAACACTATGGCTATGACGCCGCACAAGAGTTGGATAAGCGCGTTTCAGAAAAAATTGCCATGCAAGCCAAAACCAGCAAAAGAAAGAAATTCACCAACAATAAAGGCAGGCAAAACCCTAAAATAAACCGAGCCGTTGATTACTTCGAGCACGATTTCGAGTAAACCGCTCAATCAGAAGTTGCTTAAACTCAAACCAACACTAAACACATGACCTCAACTTACTATCAGGTTTTTCTCGCACTTTTATTGCTCATAACCACGGCGTGCCAAAAAGATAACGAAAAGTCAAAAGGCACACAAAACCCACTTGCGACAACGCTCGTGCTATCTGATAGAAGCGACGTCGATAGTTTCAATCCCATCATAAGCACAACCGTTTCGGGCGGAAATGCAATTGCGATGATTTATCCCAGTCTCACCACAGCCACCTTCGATACCACACAAGGCATTCTTGTCTATGAACCCGCGGTCGCAAAAAGTTGGACGATTGCGCCTGACTTCAAATCCATCACCTACAACCTCCGCAGTGATGTCAAATGGACGGACGGCACACCCGTAACTTCGCATGACTTCAAGTTTAGTTACCAACTTTATGGCGACACGGCTATCGCCAGTGCGCGGCAAGACTATCTCGAGAATCTAATTAAACTACGCGATGAAAACGGCAAACCAACCGATAGGGTCGACTTTGACAAAGCCATTCTGACCCCAAACGATACAACCCTCATTTTCAACTTTGAGCGACCTGTGCCAAAACACCTGATTGAGTTCCATACATCGCTCACCCCAGTGCCAAAGCACGTCTGGCAAAACATCAAGCCGAGTGAGTTTCGCTCGAGCGAACTGAACTCGAACCCAACGGTCAGCTGCGGACCGTTCAAATTCAAAGAGTGGAAACGACAGCAAGAGTTCACCGTCGTCTCCAATCCCGACTTCAACGTCCCCGCACCAGGCAAAATCCCAACTATTACAATGCGGATTATTCCTGAATACACCTCGCAACTGACTCAACTCAAAACCGGGGCAATTGATGTGATGGATGGCATCAAGCCCGAAGACGCCATGAGAATTGAAAAAGAAAATCCTGAAATCGACATTCGCATTGTCAAGTATCGCAACTATTCCTACCTAATGCTTTCAAACATTGATTGCGAGGCTTATCAGAACGGCAAACAAATTAAGCCACATCCACTTTTCGGCTCCAAAAAAACACGCTTGGCAATTGCTATGGCGATTGACCGAGAAAAAATCCTAGATGGATACTACTTCGGCAAATATGCTGAACTGATGACCTCGCCAATTTCACCTGCCTTCAAATGGGCATTCAATAGCGAGATTAAGCCCTATCCCTACGACCCGAAACGCGCCAAAGAACTGCTTGCCGAAGATGGCTGGAAAATGGGAAGCGACGGCATCTTGGAGCGCAATGGAAGAAAGTTTGCTTTCACACTCGTAATTTCAAAAGGAGCAACCGCAGGCGAATACATGGCGCCCATCATCCAACAAAGCCTCAAGGAGCTGGGAATTGATTGCAAAATCGAAATGCTCGAGTTCAATGTCTTTGTTGAAAAGGGACGCAAGCATGCCTTAGACGCTTCGCTGAATGGATTATCAGTTGGACTTGAAATTGACTTAGCCCCAACATTCGGAAGCAATCTGGACAAAGCATCGTTTAATTTATCAGGCTACCAAAATCCGCGCGTCGATGAGCTCAATCGCATCGCTCAGTCTAAACTGCTGCGCGAAGAAGCGGCGCCATACTGGAAAGAATTTCAGCAAATTTTTCACGACGATGTGCCGTTTGTACCCTTGTTCTGGGGCAGTCGAATTGTGGGCTACAACAAACGTGTGATTGGCGAAAAGCCCGACATTCTTTCCATCTACACCGATTTGGACAAATGGACGCTTTCAACCATGCCCAGCGAGATATCTGTGCAATAATGGTGGGAATGTTTTCAAACAAAGGAGCGTGAAGAATGTTCAACTATGTGCTGCGCCGAATTTTAGGTGCAATTCCGCTGATTTTTGGCGTGCTGACGCTGACATTTTTCGTGATTCGGCTGGCGCCAGGCGATCCAGCTTCGTTTTTCATTCAGCCCGGTGTTTCACCCAAAGTGGCTGAACAACTGCGAGAGCAATACGGCTTGAATGACCCGCTGATTGTTCAATACTTCAAGTGGCTGGGAAGTATCTTGCAAGGCGATTTCGGACGCAGTTTCAGTCGCCACCGGCCTGTCTTTGATGTAATTCTCGAGGCCGTGCCCATCACGGTTTCGTTAGCGCTGATTGGAATTACCATGCAGTTCGTGTTCGGCATTTTGTTGGGCGTCATTTCAGCAGTTAAGCAAGGCACGAAGTTAGACCGAGTCCTGACGGTCTCGGCGCTGTTTATCTACTCTATGCCAGAGTTTTGGCTTTCGCTGATGCTGATTATTGTTTTCTCGCTGAAACTGGGCTGGTTTCCAGCGTCAAATCTCAACAGCGTGGGTGCAGATGCGCTTAGCACAGTGGAGTTCATTTTAGACCGACTGCATCATCTGGTCTTGCCGATTTTCGTGCTAAGTTTAGGTGGGATTGCAGGGCTTGCGCGCTATGTGCGTGGGCAAATGCTCGAGGTCATTCGCCAAGATTACATTCGCACGGCGCGTGCCAAAGGGCTTAGTGAAAACGTGGTTATCTTCAAGCATGCCTTGCGTAATGCGCTGTTGCCGGTTGTAACGATTCTCGGCGGCTCGTTGCCAGCCCTGTTTAGCGGCGCACTCTTCATTGAAGTCATTTTTGCTATCCCAGGCATGGGGCGAGTTGCCGTTGAAGCCGTCTTCGCCAGAGATTACCCACTCATCATTGCCAATACCTTCATTTCAGGAACGTTAATCGTGTTGGGCAACTTATTAGCCGATGTGCTCTATGCAGTCGTTGACCCAAGAATTAAACTCGGTTAAAATGAAAAAGCACCTGTTCCAAGTGGGCTTGTATTTGTGGTTGGTAGGCGTAATGGTCTTCGCAATTGCCTCACCGAACAAAGTTGGCATGCTGGCTGAAACCACAAAGAACATCTACTTCCATGTGCCCATGGCTATGACCGCGGTGGTAGCGTTCTTCACATCGGTATGGTTCAGCGTGAAGTATCTCAAGACGCGCGATTTGGAAAATGATATGAGTGCTGAGGCGGCATCGGGTTTAGGATTCTTGTTCAACCTATTAGCCATGTTGACGGGGGCAATTTGGGCAAAGGTTACCTGGGGTGCCTTTTGGCACTGGGACCCACGGCAAACGACCATCTTTCTGGTCTTTCTGATGTATTCAGCCTATTTTGCCTTGCGCGGGGCAGTAGAATCGGCTGAAAAGCGTGCACAACTCTCGAGCGTCTATAGCCTGTTCTCGTTTCCAGTGCTAATTTTCCTCTACTTTGTCTTGCCTCGTATGGTGCCGGGTCTGCATCCGGGCTCGCCAGAAGGTGGCAAAGCGGGCATCAATCCTGCCATCTCTTCAACCACTGACCCAATGATTCGCACAGTGCTGTATAGTTCCATGCTCGGCTTTGTGGGGCTCTTTTTCTGGCTACACAACCTTCGCGTGCGGCAAATGAAACTTTCGGAGAAACTTCACCTCACAACAGCGTCCTGATTCTATGCTCGAGTTTCTCATTCAAAATTCCCTCTATGTTGTGCTGATAATTGTGCTAATCATTTGGTCGGGAATTTTTGTCTATCTCCTGCGCCTCGATAAGAAGCTCACCGAACTGGAAAAAATCGTTGCCGAAAAAGAGCGCGAAGAACATCTTTAGTTCAGAGCCGCTGTGCATAGACAATCGATAAAGTTTGATATTTTATCTTGTTCAGATAAACCAGAAGCCTTGACCTTGCTGTGGCAAAGCGCGACGAGACGCCGCTGATGCGGCAATACGACAAAATCAAGTCGCAATATCCGAATGCGATTCTGCTCTTTCGCGTCGGCGATTTTTACGAGACCTTTAATGAAGATGCGAAAGAAGTGTCCGATGCGCTCGGCATTGTGCTAACGAAACGCGCCAATGGGGCGGCGGCAGACGTGCCGCTGGCTGGATTCCCACATCACGCACTCGAGAACTATGTAGCCAAATTGGTCAAAAAAGGCTACCGCGTGGCGGTGTGCGAACAGATGGAAGACCCTAAATGGGCTCGCGGCGTGGTGAAGCGAGAAGTCGTCGACATCATCACGCCCGGTGTTAATTTCAGCGACCGACTGCTGGATGAGAAAAAGAACAACTACCTGTGCGCCCTCCATTTTCAAAAAGCGCGTCAATGTGAGTGCGTGGGTGTGGCGTTCATTGATGTAACCACCGCCGAATTTCAAGCCGCTGAAGTGCCCCTATCCAACCTCAAGGAGGTTCTACAAACCTTTCAACCATCGGAAATCATTATTTCGAAGAAACAGAAAGAGCGGAAACCGTTGCTGACCGAAGCCATGGGGCGAGAGATGCCCTTTACGGAATTAGACGAGTGGCTGTTCAGCGAAGATTATGCTGAGCAGACCTTGCGCAATCACTTCAAGACCCATTCGCTGAAAGGCTTCGGCATTGAGGAACTTGCCGCTGCCAAAGTGGCGGCATCGGTCATTCTCAACTACCTTGAAGAAACCCAGCGCGGCAAACTGCCCTACATTCGGCGCATTTCACGCTTCGAGATTGGAGATTGGGTCGGGCTGGATATGCAGACCAAGCGCAACCTAGAACTCATCTACGCCATGCACGATGGCTCACGTGAGGGCACGCTAATGAGCGTAATGGATAAGACCCAATCAGCCATGGGCGCACGCCTGTTCAAGCAGTGGATTACACGCCCCACACAAAATCTGAAAGTTATCCAAGCGCGCCTAGATGCCGTTGAAGAGTTGAAAAACAACCGCTCTATGCGCGATGAACTGCGACTTGCACTCAAACACGTCTGCGACCTTGAACGCGCCCTTTCACGCATTGCAACCAATCGTGCCAACCCCAGAGAAGTGCTGGCCGTTGAGCGTTCACTACGCAAACTGCCCGAGCTCAAAGAAGTCCTATCGGCAGCACAAACCGAGTGGCTTCAAACACTATGCGCGCAAATTGATCCATGCCAAGACCTAGCGCAGAAAATCAGCGACGCCCTCTCGCCCGATGCCCCTATTAACCTTGCCGACGGCGGCGTCATCAAAACAGGCTACAACAAAGAACTGGACGAATATCGCAACATCGCCAGCCGTGCCAAAGACCAACTGCTCGAAATCCAAACCGAAGAGCGTGAAAAAACCGGCATCGCCTCACTCAAAGTGCTCTACAACAAAGTCTTCGGCTACTACATCGAAGTCAGTAACGCCAACAAGTCCAAAGTCCCAGCCTACTATGAACGCAAGCAAACCATGGTCAATGCCGAGCGTTACACAATTCCGATTTTAAAAGAACTCGAACAAAAAATCTTGACGGCAGAAGAAAGGATGAGCGAGTTGGAAGCGCGCTTGTTTCATGAACTTCGACAAACCATTGCCGCCGAATCGGAACGCTTGCAACAAAGCGCACACGCATTGGCGACGCTCGATTGCTTGGCTGCGTTAGCGGAATGTGCCGAACTGTATAACTACACCAAGCCCATAGTGACCGAAGGCGATAGCATCATCATCAAAGAAGGTCGGCATCCAGTGTTGGAGCGATTTCTGCCCGTAGATGAAAACTATGTGCCTAATGACTGCACGCTCAATCGCGAAGAACGCATACTGATTATCACAGGACCGAACATGGCTGGCAAGAGTTCCTACTTGCGTCAGGTGGGGTTAATTGTGCTTTTGGCACAGATTGGAAGCTTCGTGCCCGCATCGAGCGCAGAAATCGGCATCGTAGATAAAATCTTCACACGCGTGGGGGCATCCGATAACCTCGCCGCTGGCGAAAGCACCTTCCTTGTCGAGATGAACGAAGCCGCAAACATCCTAAACAACGCCACGGAAAAAAGTTTAATTCTGCTCGACGAAATCGGACGCGGCACAAGCACCTACGACGGCATGTCGATTGCATGGGCAATCACAGAGTATATCCACAACCGCATCGGTGCAAAGACACTCTTCGCCACGCACTATCACGAACTGGCAGAACTCGAGACCCATTTGCCAACAGTGAAAAACTACAACGCCACCGTTGCCGAGATTGGCGAAAAAGTCATCTTCCTCCGCAAAATCGTTCGCGGCGCGGCAGATAATAGCTACGGCATTGAAGTTGCAAAAATGGCCGGCTTGCCCGAAGAAGTCATCGCACGTGCAAAGGAAATTCTTGCCCAACTCGAGCAAAACGAGAAAACCCCCGAAACCGCACGCAAAACCGCCGTCAAAAACAAAGTCAAAGCCATCAAACCTAAAACCTCCGACTTTCAAATCTCACTCTTTGAACTGGGCGATACAAAACTCAAAGACACACTCCGAAAACTCGACCTCAATAAACTTACACCCATCGAAGCCATGATGAAACTCATCGAACTAAAACGCATGGCAGAAAGCGATTGAGCAACCGATTAATGCCCGATAACTGTGGTTGGCTGACCTGCAGAAATCGCAAAGCCTCAACGCTCAAGCTGCTCCAATTCAAGTTTGTATCGCTCATAAAGCTTCGTCCAATCCACCAGCGGTGACATTTCCCGCTCTTGCATGTGTGTGGCTAAAGAAGGAATTGGCGAGACGCATAAGCCTTTGTTGCGAAACGTTAATCGCCCATACATCTTGCGACTCAAATAACTGTCTTTAGCACCGCAAGCCGCCTTCAGCATCACGGTTGCAAAGCGCTTGACGGTTTTGCCCTCGCAGAGAAAAGTGAAAGTCGTGTGGCTGGTTTGCCGCCAATGATTGAAACGCGTAAGAAACAACAGGGATTGAAAGCGTGATTCAGGCTTGTAGCGAAGCCCATCATCAACAGGAGAAATAAACAGCGGAAGCCGACTGGTGTCAGTTGTAAAGGGAGCAAGATAAAAACGCCGCGCCTTGCGTTTCAAAACCTCATCCCGATGCGTAATCAGTTCGTGAATATACTCAAACGCAAAAGGCTGATGCAGATAATCGTCCTCGCAAAAGTAAACCCAATCCGTGTCCGGGTAGCCTTGTGCAAGGCGAATCGATTGGCGAATCGATTCATCATTACCATAAACGCCATTGGTGAGCGTAACAGGAAAGCGTCTGAAAAAGGCTTGAAGGTGGTCGGAAAGTCTATCGCCTAAAATGAAAATCTCATGTGGAAGATGTTGAATTGCAGTGTGAAGGCTCAAAAAGCAGAGTTTTACGAGCGTGGTTTTGTCCAACCCAAATGGGCGCTTGGCGCCATGGACGGAATAAACGGTGTCGCAAGTTCTAAAAATCACGCGGTAGGTGAACATAACTGGTTGGGTTTCGTTGCCTTAGCGAAAAATGCCCACTCTGCTGTAGCAAGGCTGTGCAGAAGCGGGCGCAGCTAAGAAGGGTTACCGAGGCGGGCGTCGGTCATTGCGTCGACCGTTGCCCCCGCGATTAAGAGCCCCTTGTGGCTGGGAGGCACGTTCAGGATGTCCTTCAGGCTTCGGTAGCAAGGCTTTTGCAGAAAGCTTGAAGCGAGGCTTGCCAGTCTTTGGGTCTCGTTGAATGTCAATGAGTTTAACCGTGATACGTTGTCCTGTTTTGAGTTTCTCGCTGGCTTTGGTGATACGTTCGTGAGAAATTTCTGAAATGTGAAGCAATCCTTCAGTTTTGGGAAGGATTTCTACGAATGCTCCAAGCTCATCACGCACTTCTTTGACAAGGGCGTTTTCGTAGATGGTGCCAACTTCGGGTTCGCTCGTCAGTTGCTTAATGCGTGCCATGGCTTTTTCGGCGCCTTCGCCAGTGGTAGAGGCAATTGTGACTGTACCGTCTTCGTCGATATCGATTTCAGTGCCAGTTTCAGCAATGATGCTACGTATGGTTTCTCCGCCTTTACCAATAACAGTGCCAATGGCTTCGACAGGAATCTGCATGGTGGTCAGGCGCGGTGCATACTTGGAGAGTTCAGGACGAGGCGCAGCAATCGCTTTTTCCATTTCAGCAAGAATGTGCAATCGCCCTTGTCTGGCCTGCTCCAAGGCTTTGGCAAGAATGTCGTAATCGAGCCCATCAATCTTAATATCCATTTGGCAAGCCGTAATGCCATCCTTGGTGCCCGCAACTTTGAAATCCATATCGCCTAAGTGGTCTTCATTGCCAAGAATATCGGAAAGAATGGCATAGCGGTCGCCTTCTTTAATCAGGCCCATGGCAATGCCCGCAACAGGTTTCTTCATTGGAACACCAGCATCGAAGGCGGCTAACGAACCGCCACAGACCGATGCCATGGACGACGAACCGTTAGATTCCAGAATGTCCGAGACAATCCGCATCGTATAGGGAAACTCATCTTCGCTGGGCATCATCACTTTAAGGGCACGTTCAGCAAGATTACCGTGTCCGATTTCGCGTCGACCAACGCCGGTCATTTTGCCAACCTCACCAACCGAAAAGGGCGGGAAATTGTAGTGAAGCATAAAGCGCTTTTCAGGCTCTTCGATGAGCGTGTCGACAAGTTGTACATCTTTGTTAGTCCCAAGCGTAAGCGTAACAAGCGCTTGTGTTTCACCACGTGTGAAAAGAGCCGAGCCATGCGCTCGCGGAAGTAACCCAAGCTCAATTGAAATCGGACGTATCGTCGTAAGGTCGCGCCCGTCAAGCCGTTTGCCCCCGTTGAGCACTACTTCACGCATAGCCTTCTTCTCAAGGTCATGAATGTAGCCCTTGATGGCTTTCTCGTTCAAATAAACCGCTTTGTCAGGATGGGTTGCAAGGACATCTTCGGTGAGGTCGGCTTTGAACTTCTCGAGCGTCAGGCGCAGGGCTTCGTCGTAGATGGCTTTGGTTTTCTCGGCGCGTTCTTCCTTTGCAAGGGGCTGTTGCGCAAGGGCGTAGAGTTTATCGTAGCAAACGGATTTAATGAAGTCTTTTAAGTCCTCGGGCAGAACAAGCGGCGTGAAGGGACGTTTCGGCTTTCCGCATTCCTTCATCATGTCTTCAATAACTGCGCAAATTTTCTTAATCGCCTCGTGTCCGAACTTGATGGCTTCAAGCATATCTGCTTCGGAGACTTCATGCATCTCGCCTTCGAGCATACAAATCGTGTCCTTTGTGCCACCAATGCAAATGTCCATGTCGGATTGGTCTAATTCCTCCGTGTGGGGATTGACGATAAACTGTCCGTTAATTCTGCCGATGCGCACTTCGGCCATAGGCTTGTAGAAGGGAATATCGGAAAAGCACAGTGCGGCTGAAGCCGCTACGCCGCCCAGCACGTCCGCATCATTTGTGCGGTCAGAAGAAATCACGCTGGCGATAATTTGCGTTTCGTTGTAGAACCCATCAGGGAAAAGCGGACGCAAGGCTCGGTCAATCAAACGTGCAGAAAGGATTTCCTTTTCCGTCGGTCTGCCCTCGCGCTTGAGAAACCCTCCTGGAAAGCGTCCAGCCGCCGAGTACTTCTCGCGAAACTCCACTTGAAGTGGAAAGAAGTCTTGATTCGGTGATGGCTCTTTTTTAGCAACAGCGGTGGCCAGCACCATCGTCTCTTCCATGGAAACTACAGCAGCCCCGTTGGCTTGCCGAGCCATTTTGCCAGTCTCAATTTTTAGGACTTTTCCGTGACCCAAATCAATTTCTCTCGTGAAGACCATGTTTGAGTTGTCGTTAGTTTAACGGCGCAACCCACTTTGCGCCAAAGTTTAGCCTTGCAATACAAAAGCGGGCGAATATACAAGAATACGCAGGGTTTGAGAAACTGCCTAACCGATAACACAAAAAAATTGCAAAAAAATTTTGAAAATCAATTCCAAACTTTTTACCTTTGCAGCCCTTTTTGAAAGGGACTGCCCGCACGCATAAGATGAGCGTTCAAACGAAAGATAACAACGCTCAAACAACACAGAAAGCGGTGTGAGTGTCGTAAGAAAACAGTATCTCAACGAAAGAAGGAATTCGTATCTCGCATTAGAAACGCAAAACAATGCCAACGATACAACAGTTAGTTCGTCAAGGAAGAAACCCAAAAACCTTCAAGACATCTTCGCCAGCGCTTGACGGCTGTCCGCAGAAACGTGGTGTGTGCACACGCGTTTACACAACAACACCAAAAAAGCCGAATTCAGCACTTCGCAAAGTAGCCAAGGTGCGTCTGTCAAACCAAGAAGAGGTCATTGCATACATTCCAGGAGAAGGGCATAACCTGCAAGAACACTCTATTGTGTTAATTCGTGGTGGGCGTGTAAAGGATTTGCCCGGTGTTCGTTACCACATTATTCGCGGGTCGCTTGATACGGCTGGGGTTGCCAATCGCAAGCGTTCGCGCTCCAAATACGGCACAAAGAAAGCACAGCCAGCCGCCGCTGCCAAAGGTGCACCCGCTACAAAGGGTAAAAAATAGTTGAGAAAACGATGCGTAAAAAATCAACGAGCATAAAGAAAAGAAGACTTACTGGCGACCCAAAATACCAAGACCCAGTTGTAGAACGCGCCATCAACACAATCATGCAACGAGGCAAAAAGAATATCGCCCGTAAAATTGTCTACGGTGCGTTTGACATCATAGAGAAAAAGACTCAAGAGAACCCGCTAGACACCTTTCGCAAGGCGGTCTCGAATGTTGCGCCTGTGGTAGAAGTGCGCGCCAGACGCATTGGCGGGGCAACTTACCAAATCCCCGTTGAAGTGCGCGCAGACCGACGAATTGCACTGGCGCTACGATGGATTAAAGAAAATGCGGCAAAGCGCAACGGTCGCTCCATGGCAGATAAATTAGCCGCCGAACTTTTAGAAGCCTCCAATAACCAAGGCAATTCGGTTCGCAAAAAAGAAGAAGTTCACAAAATGGCAGAAGCCAATAAGGCCTTCTCGCACTTTCGATTCTAAATCCTACAACGAAAACTGAATCTGATAAACGACAATGCCTAGACAGATTGCGTTAGAAAGAGTCAGAAACATCGGGATTTCTGCACATATTGACGCAGGAAAAACAACGACCACGGAACGCATTCTCTACTACACAGGTCGTGTTCACCGCATGGGCGAAGTCCACGACGGTGCGGCAACAATGGACTGGATGGAACAAGAAAAAGAACGCGGAATTACCATCACCTCTGCCGCCACGACTTGCTTTTGGACACCGAAATACGGCAACTTCAAGGATAAGAAACATCGAATCAACATCATCGATACGCCCGGGCATGTGGATTTCACAGTCGAAGTTGAACGTTCGCTACGCGTGCTTGATGGCGCAGTAGCCTTGTTCGACTCTGTTGCAGGCGTTCAGCCACAATCCGAGACAGTCTGGCGCCAAATGAACAAATACAACGTGCCGCGTATCGGATATGTCAATAAGATGGACAGAATCGGGGCAAATTTCCTCAATGTGGTCAAAATGATTCAAGACCGCTTGAGGGCAAAAGCCGTCCCAGTTCAACTGCCCATCGGCGAAGGCGACATGTTCAAAGGCTTCGTAGACCTGATTCGCATGAAAGGAGTGGTCTATGACGCAGAAGACGGCACGCTCTACCACGAAATCGACGTACCAGACAACATGGTTGAAAGTGTCAAGCAATGGCGCACAAACCTGATTGAATCCGTCTCGGAAGTGAATGACACCTTGTTAGAAAAATACCTCAGCGGCGAAGAACCAACCGAAGAGGAAGTTCGTGCTGCGCTTCGAGAGGCTTGCCTGAAACTCATTCTCGTGCCTGTGCTCTGCGGGTCATCGTTCAAGAACAAGGGGGTTCAGTTCCTGCTCGATGCCGTCGTGGATTATCTGCCTTCGCCTTTAGACTTGGGCGAAATCAAGGGCACTGACCCGAAAACAGGCGGTCAACTGGTTCGCAAGGTTTCGGACGATGAGCCCTTTGCTGGACTGGCCTTTAAGATTGCAACAGACCCATTTGTAGGGCGCTTGACCTATGTTCGGGTTTATTCAGGAAGAATTAGTGCAGGCAGTTATGTGATTAATGCGACCAACGGCAAAAAAGAGCGCGTGGCACGCGTGCTTCAAATGCATGCCAATCACCGTGAAGACGTCGAAGAAGGATTAGCTGGCGAAATTGTCGGAGTAGTCGGCCTAAAAGACACGCGCACAGGCGATACGCTCTGCGAAGAGGGTAAGCTCATCATGCTGGAAAAGATTGTCTTCCCTGAACCAGTGATTCAAATTGCCATTGAGCCGAAAACAAAAGCGGATTCTGAAAAAATGAGCGCCGCACTTCAAAAATTAGCCGAAGAAGACCCGACCTTCCACGTGAAAGTAGACGAAGAAACGAACCAAACGGTGATTTCAGGCATGGGCGAATTACACCTTGAAATTATTGTGGATAGAATGAAGCGTGAGTTCAAAGTGGAAGCCAACGTGGGCAAACCGCAAGTTGCTTACAAAGAAACCATCCGCAAACGTGTAGAAGCCGAAGGCAAGTTCATTCGTCAGTCAGGTGGTAAAGGTCAGTTTGGAGTGGTCAACATCATCGTTGAGCCATTAGAGAGAGGAAAAGGGTTTGAGTTTGTCAATGAAATCAAGGGCGGCGCTATTCCGAAAGAATACATTCCAGCCGTCCAAGAAGGAATTGAAGAAGCGATGCGAAATGGTGTTCTGGCTGGGTATCCGATGCAAGATATCAAAGTTACCTTGTTTGATGGAAAGTATCACGAAGTGGACTCATCTGAAATGGCGTTCAAAATCGCAGGTTCAATTGGCTTCAAGGAAGCGGCGCGCCGAGCTGACCCAGTGCTTCTCGAACCCATCATGTCGGTTGAAGTGACAACGCCCGAAGACTACATGGGCGCCGTCATGGGGGACCTTTCCAGCCGTCGCGGGCGCATTGAAGGCATGGAAACCCGCCACGGCGAGCAAGTCATTACAGCAAAAGTGCCACTGGCAAACATGTTCGGTTACTCGACCGACCTGCGCTCAATGTCGCAAGGACGTGCAAATTACACGATGGAATTCTTCGCCTATGAAGAAGCACCGAAGGCAGTTGCCGACGAAATTATCGAAAAGAGTGGAGCTAAAACCCCTGCTGAAGTGTAAAATAACTCTAAACCAATACCATAATCGCTAACTTTGGAGGAATCCAACCATGGCTAAAGAGGTCTTCAAGAGAGACAAACCCCATGTGAATATCGGTACGATTGGTCATGTCGACCACGGAAAAACCACGCTCACCGCGGCGATTACAAAAACGCTGGCTCAACGGGGCTTGGCGCAAGCCTTAGAGTACGACCAAATCGATAAAGCCCCAGAAGAAAAAGCTCGCGGTATCACGATTTCAACTTCTCACGTTGAGTATGAAACCGAGAAGCGGCACTACGCACATATTGACTGCCCAGGACATGCCGACTACATCAAGAACATGATTACCGGAGCGGCGCAAATGGACGGCGCAATCCTGGTGGTGGCAGCAACTGACGGACCAATGCCACAAACGCGTGAACATATCTTGCTGGCGCGTCAGGTGAATGTGCCGTCAATCGTTGTATTCTTGAACAAAGTGGATATCGCAGACCCAGAACTGGTCGACCTTGTTGAAATGGAGTTGCGCGAGTTGCTCACCAGCTACAAGTTCCCGGGCGATGAAATTCCGATTGTGCGCGGCTCTGCACTCGGAGCACTCAACGGAGAAAAGAAATGGGTCGATTCAGTACTCAAATTGATGGAAGAAGTCGACCGCTACATCCCAACCCCCGTGCGAGATATCGACAAGCCATTCCTCATGCCTGTTGAAGATGTGTTCTCAATTTCAGGACGCGGAACTGTGGCTACAGGGCGCATTGAACGCGGAAGAATTCGACTAAACGAAGAAGTCGAAATCATCGGGTTCGGTCCGACCAAGAAGTCAGTAGTAACAGGCATTGAGATGTTCCGCAAGAGCCTCGAAGAAGGTCAAGCAGGTGATAATGCAGGGCTATTGCTACGTGGTATTGAGAAAGACGAAGTGGAGCGCGGCATGGTGATTGCCAAGCCTGGAACTATTACACCCCACACCAAATTCAGAGCCCAAATTTATGTGCTCAAAAAGGAAGAAGGTGGACGCCACACGGCGTTCTTTTCAGGCTATCGCCCACAGTTCTATTTCAGAACAACCGACGTGACGGGCGTGATAAACCTTCCGCCTGGTGTGGATATGGTGATGCCTGGCGACAATGTGACGGTTGAAGTGGAATTAATCGCGCCTGTGGCAATGGACAAAGGTCTGAACTTCGCCATTCGCGAAGGCGGAAAGACAATCGGCGCAGGTGCCGTATCCGAGATTATTGCGTAATGCTATGAGGCAGAAGAAGGGGCGTTTGTTTCGGCAGACGCTCCTTTTTTATCCAAATTTAGAACCAAATCACTCGTGGCAGCACAACAAAAAATCCGTATTAAACTCAAGTCCTACGACCACAGTCTCGTGGATAAGTGGGCGGAAAAAATTATCGATGTCGTCAAACAAACCGATGCAATTATCTCGGGGCCAATTCCGCTCCCAACAGAATCACAAATTTACACTGTCAACCGCTCACCCCATGTGGACAAGAAGTCGCGCGAACAATTCATGATTGCTTCGCACAAACGCTTAATTGAAATCATTAACCCAAGCAGTAAGACGATTGACCTGTTGATGAAAATTGAGTTGCCCAGTGGGGTGGATGTTGAAATCAAGAGTTAGAACACCTTAACCGATTCATTAACCGTCGTGCTAAACGATAGGTTACAAAATCATGAGCGCAATTTTAGGAAAGAAAATTGGAATGACCAGCATCTACGATGCTAAGGGAAAAGTCGTTCCCTGCACAGTAATAGAAGCAGGACCGTGCTATGTCTCGCAAGTCAAAACAGTGGACAAAGAGGGCTACGAGGCCTACCAGTTGGCATTTGATGAGAAGCGTGAAGACCGAACGCCAAAGCCGCAGCTTGGGCACTTTAAGAAAGCGGGGATAAAACCTGCCTACAAAGTCGTAGAGTTTCGCAAAGAGGTAGTGGGCGCGGAATTGAAACCTGGCGACCTCATCAAAGTCGATGTGTTCAAAGAAGGTGAAAAAGTGGATGTGGTAGGCACCTCGAAGGGAAAAGGATTTGCGGGTGTAGTTAAGCGCCATCATTTCAGTGGCGGGCCAAGAACACACGGACAATCAGACCGCGAGCGTGCCCCTGGCTCAATGGGCGGGTCCTCGAATCCTTCACGCTCATTTAAGGGCATGAGAATGGGGGGAAGAATGGGAGGTGAACGCGTTACCGTGCGCAACCTACTGGTTGTAAAGGTGATTCCCGATTCAAACCTCATCGTTTTGCGAGGTGCTGTGCCAGGGCCGAGAAATGCCTATGTGCAAATTACATCTGCAAAGAAGCCGTAAATCCCTAGCCGTGTAACGATAAACGGAGCAATCAGATGGAACTCAAAGTCTTGAAAAAAGACGGAACGGACAGTGGCGAAACAATTGTGCTGAACCCCGAAATTTTCGAGATTGAACCAAACGACCATGCCATCTACCTTGATGTTCGCTCAATTCGTGCCAATCAACATCAAGGTACGCACAAGGTGAAATCGCGCGCAGAAGTGCGAGGCGGGGGCAGAAAGCCGTATCGCCAGAAGGGAACAGGCAATGCACGCCGTGGTTCGCAACGCTCACCGCTCCTGCCCGGAGGCGGTGCTGTCTTCGGACCAAGACCCCACGACTATGTGGTAGGCATCAACAAAAAAGTCAAAATTCTTGCACGTAAATCGGCCTTGACCTACAAGGCAAGAGAAAAGGCTATCGTCGTGGTTGAAGACTTCACGCCCGAAGTCATTAAGACAAAAGAGATAGCAACCATGCTCAAAAATCTGGGCATTGCAGGAAAGAAAACCCTGTTTTTGACCGCCAGCAAGAACGACGTGCTCTACAAATCAGGACGAAACATTCCGACACTCAACATTTTAGAAGCCAATAAAGCATCAACCTACGACATTTTAGATAGCCGAGTGCTATTGCTCCAGAAAAGCGCAGTTAAAGTGCTCGAGGAAAACCTTTCGTAACGGAGGCCATATGACCGGTGTATTAATCCGACCAATTCTCACCGAGAAAATTTTGAAATTGCAAGAGGAAAAAAACCAATATGCCTTTGAGGTCCGAGACAGCGCAACAAAAGAAGATGTGAAAAAAGCCGTAGAGTCCAAGTTTGGGGTGAAGGTGGTTTCCGTGCGCACGATGAACCGAAAGGGCAAAGCAAAAGTGCAACTGACGCGTCGAGGTATCCGCTATGGCAAGCGTCCCGATACAAAGCGCGCTATCGTGACGCTGGCCAAGGGCGATAAAATTGACTACTACACCAGCGTGGGCACATCTGAACAGAAAGATTAGAGGCAACCCAGTTAAACACACAACTATGGGAATTAGAAAATTAAGACCGATAACACCAGGAACGCGGTTTGCATCGTATTCTACATTTGAAGAAATCACCAAGAAAGAGCCTGAAAAGAGTCTGATTGTGCCGCTGAAGAAAACGGGTGGGCGCAACAATCTCGGCCGTATCACGGCACGAGGCAGAGGCGGCGGCGCCAAACACTTTTATCGGATTATTGACTTTAAGCGAGACAAAGAGATGAAAGCGACCGTGGAGGCTATCGAATACGACCCGAACCGCTCTGCACGCATCGCCCTGCTAAAATACGAGGACGGCGAAAAGCGCTACATTCTCGCGCCAAATGGCATCAAGGTGGGAGACGAAGTGGAATCCGGAGAACATGCCGACATCCGAATTGGCAATGCCCTGCCCTTGAAGGCCATCCCAGTCGGCACAGAGGTTCATAACATTGAACTAAGAGCCGGAAAAGGCGGACAATTGGCGCGTAGCGCAGGCGCCTTCGCCACGCTTGCGGCAAAAGAAGGGGGCTACGCAACGCTGAAAATGCCATCGGGTGAAATTCGAAAAGTCAGAATCGAATGCAAAGCCACAATCGGCGTAGTGGGAAATTTAGACCACGAGAACATCTCACTCGGAAAAGCCGGGCGTTCCCGATGGCTGGGAATTCGCCCCGTAACCCGCGGCATGGCACGCAACCCAGTCGATCACCCCATGGGCGGCGGACAAGGTAAATCCAAATCAGGCGGCGGACGCCAGCACCCTGAATCCCCATGGGGACAAAAAGCCAAAGGGCTAAAAACTAGACGCGCCAAGAAAGCTTCATCAAAACTGATTGTCAGAGACCGTAGAGCCAAGAAAACAGACTAAACTACAATGCCACGCTCACTAAAAAAAGGACCATTCGTTCAAGACCGACTTTTAGACAGAATCAAAGAAATGAATGAAAAAGGACAAAAAAAGGTCCTCAAAACCTGGTCCCGAGCCTCAATGATTACACCCGACTTTGTTGGGCATACAATAGCCGTGCATAACGGCAAAACCCACATTCCGGTCTACATCACCGAAAACATGGTGGGGCATAAACTGGGTGAATTTGCGCCAACCCGTATTTTCAGAGGGCATGCAGGCGCCAAAGAAAAAGGCGCATCTGCCCCCGGCAAAAAGTAACGGAGGAAACTGGATATGAGCGTCAGAAAAAGAGAAGTGGCAAATGCAAGAAAAGAAAAACGCGCCAAAGAGACCAAGGCACGCGCAATTCTGCGAAACATGCCGACCTCGCCACGAAAAATGCGCCTTGTTGTAGACCTCGTGCGAGGGAAAAGCGTGAGCGAAGCGCAAGCAATCCTACAAAACCTAACTAAACATGCCGCAAGAACAGTATTACGGACAATCAAATCCGCAGTATCCAACTACATGCAAAAACACAGCGACCGACAAGTCAACGAAGAGCGCTTGTTCATTACCGAAGCCTTCGTCAACAGCGGCGTAACCCTGAAGCGTATTCTGCCTGCCCCAATGGGCAGAGCCTATCGGTTAAGAAAACGCTCTAACCATCTCACAATCGTGGTAGACGAAAAACGAACTAAATCCTAACACTAATGGGACAGAAGGTAAATCCAATCGGGTTCAGACTCGGTCTCATCAAAGACTGGGATTCACGCTGGTATGACGCAAGTGGCAATGTGGCCGAGAAAATCAAAGAAGACCGCCTGATTCGTGAATATGTGACCACACGCCTAAAGCGCCAAAAAGCAGGTGTCTCAAAAGTTGTAATTGAACGCACAACCAAAAACATCAAGCTATATATCTACGCCGCCCGTCCCGGAGCAGTGGTCGGAAAGAGCGGCGAAGAAATCAATACACTGGGGCAAGAAATTGGCAAACTCACAAAAAAAGACGTCAAGATCGATGTCATCGAAATCAAAAAGCCAGAACTGGATGCGCAACTGGTTGCGGACAACATTGCGGCACAGCTCGAAGGCCGAATCTCGTTCCGCCGGGCTATGAAACAAGCCATACAGCAAGCCCTCCGCGCCGGAGCCGAAGGAGTCCGCATTCAAGTCTCTGGACGCTTAGGAGGCGTAGAAATTGCCCGCATGGAACAATATCTCGAAGGTAAAGTGCCCCTGCACACCCTTCGAGCCAACATCGACTACGCTAAATCTACAGCTTTCACGATTACAGGCACGGTCGGTGTAAAAGTTTGGATTTACAAAGGTGAAGTCTTAGTGCAACGCATTGACTCACTGGAAGAAGAAGAACGCCAAAAGGTTAAAGAACGCCGTGAAAGTCAGCGCAGTCGTGGCGGACGAGCAGAAGGCCGAAAAGAGTCGCGCCGAGAAAGCCGCCGACGCCGGCGCAAGTCAAGCGCTAAATCACAACAAAACCCTGCTGCAGGGTCAGCCCCATCACAAGGAAACGCTGAATAGATAGCCAAACCTAACGCAGAGGAGATTTCAATATGTTAATGCCAAAACGCGTAAAATATCGTAAAGCCCAACGCGGCCGAATGAAAGGCAATGAAACCAGAGGAACCAGCGTAGCCTTCGGTTCTTTTGGACTTAAAGCACTGGAACACGCTTGGGTTACAAGCCGCCAAATCGAGGCCGCACGCATTGCCATGAGCCGCTTCATGAAACGCGATGGGAAAATATGGATTCGTATCTTCCCCGATAAACCTGTTACCAAAAAGCCTGCCGAAACACGAATGGGTAGCGGAAAAGGCTCACCGGAATTTTGGGTAGCCGTCGTTAAACCTGGCCGCATCATGTTCGAAGCAGATGGCGTCTCAAGAGCAACGGCTGAAGAGGCGTTCCGACTCGCCGCCGCTAAGCTACCGCTCAAAACAAAATTTGTTACACGTCCAGACTACGAGGCATAATGTTAAACTTGGCTAAACCAGAAGAGAACGATGAAGAAATACGAAATCGCCGCAATGACCCCCGAAGAAATGAAAAGCAAAATCAGAGAACTTAAACAACGCATCGCCGAGATTAAATTCAACATGGCGTTTGAACCGCCACAAAACCCTATGATTCTCCGCAATATGCGCAGAGATATTGCACGCTTGAAGACTGCATTGAATCAGCAGAAAAAAGCGGCAAAATCTCAACCCGAAAAGAACTAAAACAATCTGAACAATGGCGGAAACACCACACAGCGCACCCGAAAGCGAAAGCAAGAAAATTGTGCGCGAAAAAATAGGAAAGGTCGTAAGCAACAAAATGCAAAAAAGCATCGTGGTCGCCATCGAACGCCGCGAGCAACACCCGATTTACAAGAAGTTTATGAGAAAGACAACGAAAATCATGGCACACGACGAGAAAAATGAAGCTGGCATTGGGGACTTGGTGCGTATTGCCGAATGCAGACCTATCAGCAAACGCAAAAGCTGGAAACTTGTAGAAATTATTGAAAGAGCTAAATAAACTGGACCGTGCTGCCAAGAATCCACACGGCACTCAAATCAACGAAAAGTTATGATTCAGAACGAAACAAATTTAGTGGTTGCCGATAACAGCGGCGCTAAAAAAGTGCGCGTCATTCATGTGCCAGGCGGAACACACCGCCGCTATGCAAGCATCGGCGATGTGGTAATCGTCTCGGTCAAATCCGCAATTCCTGGCGGAGCAGTTAAAAAGAAAGACGTCTCACGAGCCGTTGTCGTGCGTACAAAAAAAGAATTCCGACGCAAAGACGGCTCCTATATTCGCTTTGACGAAAACGCAGTCGTGCTCATCAATGCGCAAGGCGAGCCAAGAGGCACGCGCATTTTCGGACCCGTAGCCCGAGAACTGCGCGATAAGCAATACATGAAAATCATTTCCCTTGCACCAGAAGTTCTCTGAAAAAACAAAAGAGCTCTTGAAAAATCAAAACGTCTTTTGTATTTTCGCAACCCATCTTCCAAGAATGGGCAAAGCAAGCGGAAGTAACTCAGCTGGTAGAGTCACAGCCTTCCAAGCTGTTGGTCGCGGGTTCGAGTCCCGTCTTCCGCTCCAAGAGGCGTCAATCTTCACAGTGCTGGTGAGTGAGATTGACGCAAAATTTTTCTCAAAATAAAATTGGGCATTGAGATGAAACTGGGAAAAAAGCCTGTAAAGATGCATGTGAAGAAAAACGATAATGTTCAAGTAATAGCAGGAAACGATAAGGGCAAGATTGGCAAAGTTCTGCGCGTGTTCCCTGACCAAAACCGCGTTATTGTCGAAGGCGTAAATCTGCGCAAGCGCCACATGCGCCCAAACAAAAATCATCCACAAGGCGCAATCATCGAGCGCGAAATGCCTATACACGCTTCCAATGTCAAGAAAGTTTAAAGTATCTCAACAGGAAACGACAAAGACCGTTTCCGATAAACGAATAAAATGCGATGGCAGAAAAAGAACGAAAGAAAGACAAAAACAAGACCACAGCATCACCTGCCCAAACCAACACTGACCAGACGCACCTGCCTGTTCCGAAACCGAGATTGTTGGAAAAATACCGCAACGAAGTGGTGCGAAAGTTGATGGAACAGTTCAAGTATGACAATGTGATGATGGTGCCGAAGTTGAAAAAAATCTGCATCAACATTGGCGTGGGTCAAGCCGCACAAGATCCGAAACTGATGGAAGTTGCGGTCAAAGAGTTAGCCCTCATCACAGGTCAGAAGCCTGAGATTCGCAAATCCAAAAAGGCGATTTCAAACTTCAAATTGCGCGAAAATCAGCCGATTGGATGCCGAGTAACGCTTCGGCGAGATAGGATGTATGAGTTTATGGATCGATTAATTTCCCTGGCCCTGCCGCGCATTCGAGACTTCAAAGGCGTCAGCGACAGCAGCTTCGATGGACGCGGCAATTACACACTGGGCATCAAAGAGCAAATCATCTTTCCCGAGATTGATATTGATAAAGTGAATCGGATTTCTGGTATGGATATTACATTCGTTACGACGGCTAAGACCGACGAGGAAGCCTACGCCTTGCTCAAAGAAATGGGAATGCCTTTCAGAAAAAGGAACTAAATAGTAACAATCATGGCCAAAAAGAGTGTTATCGTTCGCAACGAGAAGCGCAAGGAAATGGTAGCGCGCTATGCGGCATTGCGAGAGGAATTGAAGAAAAAAGCTTTGGCGGGTGATACAGCCGCCGCACGCAAACTGCGCGAATTGCCACGCGACAGCTCACCGACACGCGTCCGCAACCGATGCAACCTAACGGGCAGGCCGCGTGGCGTGTATTCAAAATTTGGCCTCTGTCGCCATCAACTGCGGGAGCTTGCACTCAATGGCAAAATCCCCGGCATGAAAAAAGCAAGCTGGTAGCAGGTTTGAATATGCACAACCCAGCCATGCCAGAAGCTAGCAACACACTGAAAAATTTAACTTTCAACCAACATGCCAGTTACAGATCCCATTGCAGATTACTTAACCCGAATCCGCAATGCCGCCAAAGCAAAGCATAAGACCGTAGACGTGCCGCACTCTAAACTCAAAGAGAGTATTTCCAGGCTGCTGAAAGATAAAGGGTATATCAAAGACTACACTGTTCTCACAACGGGGAAATTTCCCATTCTGCGGATTCAATTGCGATATCTGGCAAGCGGAGAACATGCGATTAAACAACTGACTCGAGTCAGCACACCTGGACGACGCGTGTATGAAGGAAAAAATATCAAGAGATACCTCAACGGACTGGGATTGTCAATTCTCTCGACATCAAAAGGATTAATGACAGATAAAGAGGCCCGTGCAGCAGGGATAGGCGGAGAAGTGCTTTTCCGAATTCATTAATCGCAACTCGAAGGAGCAAATGCCATGTCAAGAATAGGAAAAAAGCCTATTGCAATTTTGAAAGGCGTGAAAGTTGAAGTAAAAGACGGAAAAATCATCGTCTCAGGTCCGAAAGGACAACTTGAAGAACCTCTGCGCGGCAATATCACCGTCAAAACGGAAGCCGATAAAGTAACGGTTGAACGAGGCGATGATAGCAAATCAACGCGCGCCTTGCATGGGTTGTATCGGGCACTCATCAACAACATGGTGCAGGGTGTGTCACAAGGCTATACCAAAAGATTGGAAATTGTTGGTGTAGGCTATAAGGCCGAATTGAAGCAGAACTGGCTGGTGATGTCGTTGGGCTATTCACATCCGATTTTCTTTCGTCCGCCCGATGGCATAAAAATCGAAACGCCACAGCCAACCAGTATCGTAGTCAGCGGCATTGATAAACAACTGGTCGGTGCGGTTGCGGCGAAAATTCGTTCCTTCAAAAAACCTGAACCTTACAAAGGCAAAGGCATTCGGTATGAAGGCGAGAACATCCGTCGCAAAGAAGGCAAAACAGCTGGCAAATAAATAAAAGAGACGGGCACTATGAAAGTTCCAGAAAAAATTCAGCGCAGAATCAGAGTGAAAATGCGGGTGCGCAAGAAAGTAAGAGGCACAGCGGAACGCCCTCGCCTAAGCGTATACCGCAGTTTGAATCATATCTATGCCCAAATCATCGATGATGACAAAGGTATAACACTGGCATCCGCAACCAGCAACAAAAAGTCACTCATAGAGGCATTCAAGGGCATGAAAAAAACTGAAATTAGCAGAAAAATTGGCGAGATGCTTGCAGAAAGAGCCAAAGCCAAAGGCATCACAAAAGTGGTCTTTGACCGCAACGGCTACAAGTATCATGGACGAGTTAAAGCCTTAGCTGAAGGTGCACGCGAAGGCGGATTAGAATTCTAAAACCCAATCAAGTGCAATGATAAGACCAGCACAAAAAAAGGTTAGACCAGGCGAACTGAACCTGAAGGAAAAATTAGTTCAGGTTAACCGCACGGCAAAAGTAGTTAAAGGCGGGAAGCGTTTCGGGTTTAATGCTATTGTGGTTGTCGGCGATGGGGAAGGGCATGTCGGGTATGGACTTGGCAAAGCCAAAGAAGTGCAGGATGCAATCGCCAAAGGCACAGAGGATGCGAAGAAAAATGTCTTCAAAGTGCCCATTATCAAAGGCACAATCCCGCATGAAGTATATGCGAAATATGGCGCGGCAAAAATTTTGATGAAACCGGCTTCGCCCGGAACCGGGCTCATTGCAGGTGGCGCTGTCAGAGCCGTACTAGAAAGCGCAGGAGTCAGAGATGTGCTAACCAAATCGCTCGGCTCATCAAACCCACATAATGTAGTCAAAGCCACAATCAAGGGCTTGTTAAGCCTTTCCGATGCTTTGGAAGTTGCCGCACGACGCGGCAAATCACTGAAAGAAATCTTCGAAGGCTAATCATCAAGAAGAAATATGTCGGAGACGAAGAAACTGCTTAAAATTACGCAAATCAAAAGCATGATTCGTTGCACGAAGAGACAAAAAGCAACCATGAAGTCGCTGAAACTGTCGCATCCGAACAACTTTGTGGTGCGCACGGACAATCCAGCCTTGCGAGGTCAGCTGAAAGCGGTTGCCCATCTGGTCAAAGTCGAAGAACTCAACTAAAAAAAGGACATCAGGGTCATGAACCTGCATACACTTACGCCTGCGAAAGGATCAAGAAAAGCAAGAAAGCGTGTTGGGCGCGGTTCTGGGTCAGGACGAGGCACAACAGCAGGACGCGGAACCAAAGGCCACAAATCACGAAGTGGCTACACCACGAAGAACTTTGAGGGCGGACAAATGCCGCTCTACCGCCAACTGCCAAAATTTGGCTTCACATCGCCAAACCGAAAAACCGTAGTGGCAATCAATGTCGGGCAGTTGGAACAATGGGCAAAGAAAGGCAAAATCGGTACGGACATGCCGCTGGAAGCGTTCAACAAATTAGGTGTGATTGGCAAAACTGAATACCTCAAAATTTTAGGCGAAGGCGAACTCACAACAAAACTCAATGTGACTGCACACGCATTCAGTGAAACCGCTAAGGAAAAAATCGAGAGAGCAGGCGGAAGCATAACCATTGCCCATCGCACCTTAGCTGAAGCATACAGAATGCAAAATGTCGATGTGCAAACCGCCGTGCTAACACCAAAGAAATCGATTGAAGACTACAAAAGAACAGTCAAAGCTCAAAAGAAAGCCACCGCAACCATCGCGAAAAAATAACCTTGACTGACGATGAAACTGGTCGAGAGTATTAGAAACATCAGCAAAATTCCAGAGCTGAAAGACCGAATCCTCTACACGTTAGGATTGTTGATTGTGTATCGAGTGGGGTCTCACATTACCATTCCGGGCGTTGATGCGTCGGCAGTGGCAGCAGCAGGAGCAGGACCCACAAACGACCTGTTCGGATTGTTTGACCTCTTTGTTGGCGGAGCGTTCAAGCGGGCATCTGTGTTTGCACTTGGGATTATGCCCTACATCTCGGCATCTATCATCATTCAATTGCTGGGTGCAATAACGCCACTTATCCAACGCTTGCAGAAGGAAGGCGAAGAAGGACGAAAAAAAATTACACAATACACACGCTACGGAACAGTAGTGCTCGCAGCCATGCAAGCATGGGGCGTGAGTGTGAGCCTTTCCAGTCCCTCATCGTTTGGTCAAGTGATTGTGCCAGAACCGGGATTTCTCTTTACACTCTCGACGATTATCACGCTGACTGCGGCCACTATTTTTACCATGTGGCTGGGTGAGCGAATTACTGAACGCGGCATCGGAAACGGTATCTCGCTCATCATCATGATTGGCATTCTCGCCCGGTTTCCGCAGGCTCTCGTAGCCGAGTGGCAACTGGTTGCAACAGGAAGCAAGAACTTGATTGCAGAAATGATTGTGCTGGCCATCATGGTTCTGATAGTTGCAGGCGTGGTGCTGATGACAGTGGGCACAAGACGAATCCCCGTTCAGTATGCAAAGCGGGTCGTTGGACGAAAAGTCTATGGCGGAACCATGCAATACATCCCCATGCGTGTCATTACAGCAGGTGTAATGCCAATCATCTTCGCGCAATCCATCATGTTCATTCCGAGCACGCTCATTTCATTTTTCCCAGAAAGCGAAAGCATGCAAAAAATTGCATCATGGATTTCATATGATTCGTGGGGCTATGCAATGCTGTTTGCAATTTTGATTATCTTCTTTACCTATTTCTACACAGCAATCGCCTTTAATCCGAAGGACGTTGCGGAAACGATGCAGAAACAGGGTGGATTTATACCTGGTGTGCGCCCGGGAAAGAGCACCGAAGAATTTATCGACAATATCCTCACACGAATTACGCTGCCTGGTGCGATTGCATTAGCGGTGATTGCAATTTTGCCAACTATCTTGGTAAAATACGGAAATGTCTCGCCAGGCTTTGCGCAATTTTTCGGCGGAACGAGCCTACTAATCATTGTGGGCGTTGCATTAGATACGCTTCAACAAATTGAAAGTCATCTTTTGATGCGGCACTACGATGGCTTCATGAAAACAGGCCGCGTAAGAGGACGAGTAAGCGTATAGTGCTTGATAAGAAAGAGAAAACCATGGTAACGGCACGGAGCGAAAGAGAGATTGAATTGATGCGCGAGAGCGGCAGGATTGTCGCCGAAGCCCTTGACGCAGTAGAACTGGAACTGCGACCAGGCATGAGCACAAAAGATATTGACAAAATTGCCGAAGAATACATTCGCAGTCAAGGTGCAACCCCGAGTTTTTTGGGATATGTGCCGCGTGGCTCACGTGGCACAAAACCATACCCTGCCGCCACTTGCGTATCCATCAATGAAGAAGTAGTGCACGGAATTCCTAGCCCAAAGCGAATCATAAGAGAAGGAGATATTGTTTCGGTAGATGTGGGAGCATACAAGAACGGCTATCATGGCGATTCTGCTCGAACCTTCATAGTCGGAGAGGTAAAGCCAGAGATACGCCATCTGGTCAAGGTTACTGAAATGTGTCTGATGCTTGGGATTAAACAAGCAGTGGTCGGTAAACGGTTGCATGATATTTCAGCGGCGATTCAAAATTATGCAGAAAGTTTCGGGTTCGGCGTTATTGAAAACATGGTGGGACATGGAATTGGCACAAAAATGCACGAAGAGCCGCCAGTGCCCAACATTGGCAAGGCTGGAACAGGCGTGTTCCTGCGAGAAGGAATGGTGCTAGCAATTGAGCCGATGATTAATTTAGGGCGCTCGCGCCGAGCAAAAATTTTGAGCGACACATGGACTGCAGTAACCGCTGACGGAAAACCCGCAGCTCATTTCGAACATACCGTTGTCGTGCGTAAAGGCAAAGCCGAAATTTTAACACTGTCGCGTCTTCCGAAATCTTCGCTCGCAACGGAAGAAAACGCGGCCACCCAATTAGCGAGCCAAACCTAAACCCTGACGTAACTTGGCAAAAGAAGAAGCAATTGAGCTGGACGGCGTCATCCTTGAAGCGCTTCCAAACGCCAGTTTTAGGGTGAGGTTGGAAAATAACCTCGAGATTCTGGCACACATATCGGGAAAGATGAGAATGAACTTTATCAAAATTCTTCCCGGCGACCGTGTTAGAGTTCAGTTATCACCATATGACTTGACCAGAGGAAGAATCACTTACCGATTCAAGTAGCCGGTAGCCATCTCTGAAACAGAGAGACAAACTACCATGTTTTGGAAAAAAAACGAAAAAACTGTAACTTCGCCGTCCTTTTCAACAAGGAAAAACAAACTACAAGCATGAAGGTTGTATCATCACTGAAAAAGCGTTGCGAATCATGCAAAATTATTCGCCGAAAGGGAAAAGTGTTTGTGATTTGCAAGAAGAATCCAAATCATAAACAGCGTCAAGGATAATCAGGAGAGAAAGAAATGAGAGTAGCAGGTGTAGATCTCCCTCGAAACAAGCGCGTGGTGATTGGGTTGACCTACATTTATGGTATTGGCAGAACCACTGCCAAAAAGATTTTAGCAAAGGCAGGTGTCGATGAGAACAAGAGAATTTCAGAATTGACCGATGAAGAAGCCAGCTTGATTCGCAACATCATTACCAATGAATACAAGGTTGAAGGAGAGGCACGAGCTGAGCAACAGCTAGCAATCAAGCGGTTAATGGATATTGGTTGCTATCGTGGGATTCGCCATAGAAAGGGGCTACCAGTAAGAGGGCAACGAACGCGAACAAATGCACGCACGCGTAAAGGTAAGCGTAAGACCGTAGCAGGCAAGAAGAAAGCAGTAGCGAAGAAATAATTCCTAAACCATTGATACAAATGGCAACGACAAACACATCTACAGGAACGAAGAAGAAGAAAAAAATCAATGTGCCGTCTGAAGGCTTAGCGCATATCAAAGCAACCTTCAACAATGTGCTGGTAACGATTACGGACATGTCAGGCAACACGATTGCGTGGTCTACAGCAGGCAAGAATGGGTTCAAGGGCTCAAAGAAGAACACCCCATATGCAGCACAGGTTACAGCAGAAGCAGCTGCACGTGAGGCCGTAGAGTTGGGAATGAAGAAGGTTGACGTGTTAATCAAAGGTCCAGGATCAGGGCGCGATGCAGCAGTTCGCTCTTTGCAGGTTGCTGGGTTAGAAATACGCTCCATTCGCGATGTTACGCCACTGCCCCATAATGGATGCCGTCCGCCAAAACGCCGAAGAGTCTAAAACCACAAACCTGATTCGATTAAATGGCAAGATATTTAGGCCCAACTGCAAAAGTGTCACGTCGCTTAGGCGTGGCTATTGTTCCAAAGGATGAAAAGTATCTGGATAGACGCCCCAATCCACCAGGACAGCATGGGGCATCGCGCAAGGGCAAGCTGTCAGAATACGCAATCCAATTGCGCGAGAAGCAAAAGATGAAGTATATCTACGGAGTCCTGGAGCGGCAGTTCCGTAACTACTATGAAAAAGCAACCCGTCAGCGTGGCGTTACTGGAGACAACCTTGTCAAAATACTGGAAAGTCGACTTGATAATGTGGTCTATCGTGCAGGATTTGCAGTGTCGCGTCCTGCCGCACGGCAACTGGTCTCTCACGCACACCTACTTGTAAACGGCAAGAAAGTGAACATTCCGTCCTATCAATTAAAGCCGGGCGATGTAATTCAATTCCGTGAGAAGTCAAAGAATTTAGAGGTGGTAAGAAACGCACTGAACAAGAAGCCCGATTCGCAAATTCCATCCTGGATTCAGGTCGATAAGGTGAATTTGAAAGCCGTGTTCCTTCATCCGCCTGAACGGTCAGAAGTTCAGGAACCATTTAATGAACAGCTGGTCGTTGAACTATACTCGAAGTAAGAACCACAGCAAGCCGTCTTAGCAAGGCACTTCAATCACTTGCACAATCTTAAAGCGAGGCGATATGATTCAACAAATGCAAATGCCAGAGCGGTTGGAACTCGATGAAAGCTCGTATTCCAACACCTATGGCAAATTCATTGCTCAACCGCTTGAACGCGGTTACGGTGTAACGATTGGAAATGCAATGCGCCGCGTTCTGCTTTCTTCGTTGCCCGGAACGGCAATTACAGGCATTAAAATTGAAGGCATTTTGCACGAATTCTCAACATTAGAGGGAGTTAAGGAGGATGTCCCCGATATTGTGCTGAACTTGAAGCAGGTCCGTTTCCGCTCTATCAGCAAGCGCCCATCCGTTGTATCTCTGGTGTTGAAAGGACCGAAGAACTTCACAGCCGCCGACATTGTAAGCAGTGAAGGCGACTTCGAGGTTCTAAATCCAGACTTGCATATTGCGACATTAAACAAGAATGCAACTGTCAAGATGGATATTTATGTTGGGAGAGGACGTGGATATGTGCCAGCTGAAGAAAACAAGCCTGAAAACATGCCAATCGGGTTTATTCCGATGGATTCAATCTACACGCCAATTCGCAATGTGCGATACAGTGTGGAGAACGTCCGCATCGGTCAGAAGATTGACTACGAGAAATTGATTTTGGAAGTTGAAACAGATGGTTCGATTGCCCCCGACGAAGCCATAAGCATAGCCGGCAAAATCATTACAGACCACATCAAGTTATTTGCCAACTTCACACCGACAACCGAAGAAGAACCTATTGTGCCTGAAACACAAGAAGATGACGCTGAATTTGAACGGATGCGCCAACTGTTGCTCACACGCATTGAAGATTTAGAACTATCGGTGCGCTCTCATAACTGTTTGCGTTCAGCAGAGATTGAAACCTTAGGACAGCTGGTCTCAAAACGAGAAGAAGAACTTTTGAGCTTCAAAAACTTCGGCAAGAAATCTCTCAACGAGTTGAAAGAACTCATCCAGTCCAAAGGCCTTCATTTCGGCATGGATGTCTCAAAGTATCGGTTGAAGGAAGTCTAAACAAAGGAGATTGAGAATATGCGAAAACTGAAACACTCCGTAAAGAAAATAGGAAGCACGACTGCACACAGGCATGCGCTCCTGGCAAACCTTTCAACGGCATTAATACGCTACAAACGCATTCGCACAACGGAAGCAAAAGCCAAAGCACTGCGTCCATTCGTTGAAAAACTAATCACGAAAGCGAAAAAGGGCACGATGCATGCACAGCGTGAGGTTTTCAAAGTGATCCGCGATAAAGCAGTCATTAAAGAACTGTTCAGCGAGGTAGCAAACAAAGTAGCCAATCGCAACGGGGGCTACACGCGCATCATTAAACTGCCGCCACGCTTCGGAGATGCTGCAAAAATGGCTTACATTGAACTGGTTGACTACGGGGCAGAACCCAACATTAAAAAGTTGCAAAAGCAAGACCGCGCACGCCGGGTTCGTGGCTCAAAAGAAGCCCTCGCCAAAGCCGCAGGCGAGCAGAAACAAGCAACGGCTTCAGCTTGAAATCCCAACCAAGCGTCATAAAATTTCAAAGGCTTGTCCCAAAGACAAGCCTTTTGGTTTTCTACCGCTGCGCAACTCAACGCCACTTAATTAGAAACCACCGCCGATTGAAGAAGCGTTTGCTCTAGCAAAATGGCTTGCTTATGCACCAGCTCATTTTCTAAAAAGATATGAATGTGCAAATCACGCTCGAATTCTTCCAATTCCTTAAACAGCACTTGATAAGTGTCGCAGGCATCGGCAGGCGGCGTGAAGTTGTTGGT
>Ga0197142_1000415_pt1 | contig 39070 bp, 29 predicted proteins | sample GBS60_MetaG_FD_148614 | JGI IMG/M metagenome (GOLD analysis project Ga0197142, IMG submission 148614) | Sediment microbial communities from Great Boiling Springs, Gerlach, Nevada, United States - GBS 60_MetaG | ecosystem: Environmental > Aquatic > Thermal springs > Hot (42-90C) > Sediment...
GTATGAGTAGGGTCGAGTAGGGTCAGTCTGGCTGAGGATCCCCTGTACGAATATCGGGTGTGCGCAGGGGGCTCAGGTTTGCATAGTCGGCTGCCGGGGGGTAGAGTTATGGGCGGGCCGCCCGCCTCCGGCGGGCGGCCCGCCCCACGCAAGCCCTCCTTCATTAGCGCCCTGCTATCCGCCTCTCAATACAGAGTGCCGGTGGCCTCCAGGAAAAATCCTATCGTCCCACCCACACACGGCCCGAGCGCATCTCGCTACCCCAGACGACCTGGTAGAAGTACACGCCCGAAGCCGCCTGAGGCGGTAAAGACCAGACCATGACGCCTTCTCCGGAGAGGCTGGCCACCTCCTGCCCCAGCGCATTCCACAGACGTACAGTCATCGCCCCTTCACCACCCCGCAGAATAAAGTACACTTCATCCCTGATAGCCTTTACCTCTATGTCTGCCAACGCATCCGATGCTCGCCGATATTCTACTACATTGGATCGGAGTATCGTTCCGTCTCTCAGAAGGGCTCCTACCTGATACCAGGCCCGACTGGGGGCATTCGGGTCCATCCAGCGATGCACTTCGGGCGCCTCACTGGCTACAAGGGTCCAGGTGCGCCCTTCATCCACAGAACGGCTGATCTGATAAGCCTGTACGGAGAGAGCCGAAGGCACCTGCCAGGCCAGACGAGCTTTATCCGGGAATCCATATAGCCACAGCCGCAGAGCGAGATTAGGAAGCGGCGTGGGGCTGGTGAGGATGCCAAACTCGGAGAAAGCGGAGAAGCTATTGCGGCGGACGATACCGCCGGCAGGGGTGACATAGGTCCCGGTAAGGGTCTCTGACCAGTCGGCCCCATCGCCATTAGGACGCTTGCCCAGCGTGTATTGAAGGGGATTGGCAGGCAGCGTGAAGCCCACCGGATAGGAAATGGCATCATACAGGCCGGCGGTCGGCGCCTGATCCGGATCGACCTGCCAGTAGCCCGGCGCAAGGGCAATCTGCCACTGCGCCCCACTTTCCAGTACAGCCGGAGAGGGGTCTGTAGGGTCACTGGCAATGAACTGCGTGGTCAGGTGAGATACCCCGGTAAGCAGCTGCCGAATCAGGATGTCAAACCGCTGATAATCAGTCGTACTCCCCACATCGAAGCGGTACTGCCCGAGCCCCGAGATATTCCGGCGCAGGCGTCCCACCACATGACCTCCTGTACGATTGACAGCAAAGAGCGATGGATTCTGTACCCACAGAATGACATTGTTTGTATTGGCGTCCACATAATCACTCGTAAGGGCCAGCTCCAGGTTATTTTTGACGATGGTATGGCCACCTGCACCCAGGGTCTTGACGCCCGTATTCTCAAAGCGCAGGTCCCAGAAACTTCGATTCCCGCGCAGGGTCTGAGCGCCGGTGCCGTAGAGCGTGACCTTGCCGCCCGTGAGGGTGTAGGTTCCGCTGAGCTGAGGCAGCACAGTATTCAGTCGGGCCAGACGCAGCTCGCCACCGGTCATTACCAGCGGTGCAGGACCTCCGGCCCCATCCCGAAGCTGATTCGTCTGCGCATCGTAGATGCCGCTGTGAATGGTCATGGTTCCATTAATGCGCAGGTCGCCTATCTGCTGTAAGACGCTGCCTGCTGACTTATTTACCACCAGGTTGTGGAGGTTGAGCGTGACAGCGCCGCCAGTGATTTGCTGAGCGGCGCTATTGTACAAACAGGTAGGGCAGGGCCCATTCAGGATGACAGTGCTGCCTGTGTGTGTAATCGTACCACCGCCCGTATAGCTCAGGTCTCTGTACAGCGTAACCGTACGGTTGGTCATATCAAAGTCCGCACTGATGCGCAGGCTTCGGCACGAGAGATCGGCTTCCAGCGTGGTTTTACCTGTGGAGATGGCGTAATCTGCATCAATGTTCGTTCCGGTGCCCCGGTAGCGGCTGTCAGGACCTCGCATGACGACATCGGCAGTGGGATCGGTATTATTAGAGGTGATTTCGCCCTCATTCAGGAGGTTCCCATGTATTCGAAGCTCACTGGCAGGAGAGTTTTGAAACTCTATCTTACCAAAGTTACATACATGGCGCACATCCACTCCCGTCGTAATCACCACATGTTTGCCCGCAGGCACCTCGGCGTCTTCGGTCGGGGTGTCAGGGACATTATTCAGGCTCCAGTTAGCCGCCACATGCCAGGAGCCGCCGTTTGGCCCGATGTACTGGTTACTGGTGAAGGCTGTTCCTGATTTGTAGCGAATGATATAAATATCATCTATGGCAAACGAAGGATCGACGCCACAGGCGTCATTGACATTCACCCAGCGAAAAGCAATCCTGAAGTCTGTACTGTTCAGGGCACTGGATGGTAACTTCCAGCGGATGCGCACCCAGCTGGAGCCCAAGCCCGGACAGTTATCATTTGACTCCAGAAAGTCCATGGGTCTTGCAAACTGTCCCAGGGCTCCCAAAAGAATGGAGTATCCCCCCACCGGCATAATCCAGTTCGAGGTACCGGCTGTGCTGTATTCGAATATAGCGGAATCATATACACATATGGCTCCGCCATTGGCCATGAAGTCAAATACCACCACAATAGAGTCGTATGGACCGCCTGTCGTAAGGTTGAGACCGTTGGTTAGATAGATACGCTTATTCGTGCTGGCACCATCGTAGTAGCAGGCTCTATTGACACATTGATTTACGAAATTCAAGCAGTTAATAATTCCACTACCGGTAACCCCCATGAAGAGACTTTTATCGGAGCCTCCCGAAGCCGCACAGCCAGGCGGCGTAACTCCCCGCTCACCGGAGCCAATGCGCCAGTCATTCTGGCAGTTGAGACTATTTACATTGGTAATAAACTGCGTGGTCCATCCGCAGCTTGAAGAGTTATTGCTGCCAAATACATGATCGTTACAGCTATCGAAAGTCTGTCTGTAAATCGTATCTGCCGTGACGGTAGCGGTACTGCCTCCGCAGGCGCAGGAGGCGATATTGAGGATCTGGGTGGCGATGGTGTCGTCGGTGCCGTCCGCTGTGGTAACGGTAAGCTGGACAGTGTAGGTGCCGGGATCCGTGAAGGTAACGGTAACGGGAGAAGCGGTATTGCTGGGATTAATGGTAACGCCAGTAGAGGGCGTGATGGTCCAGGTGCGGCTTACAAAGGGTTGACCTCTCAGGTCAGAAATGTCCGTTAGCGTGATGGTGGTGGGAGAGCCGGGTGGCGGGGTGGGATTCAGCGCACAGGCGCTTTTTATATCCGCCGTGAAGCTGGCTACCGGTGGACAGGCTACGACCGTAATGTAGTCGGTCCGGGTAAAAGTATGCGTGCCCGCCGCATTGGTGGCAGTGAGGGTAACCGTGTAGGTGCCATTCGCCGTAAACTGCACCTGGGGATTCTCACTATTCTGGTTGGTGCCGCCCACGAAAGTGAAGGTTCCCGGCGTGATGGTCCAGGTGTAGGTGGTGGGCAGGTTGCAGGGAATGGAGGTGAGATTGGTGAAGGTAACAGTTTCGTACTTGCAAACGGTGGTTTTGTCGGCGGTGAAGTTGGCGGTGGGGGGTGCCGCGGCTTCGATGCGGATGTTGTCTACATTGAAGCCGGCGGAGAGCGTATAGTCCGCCGTCGTCATAGGGAAGCTATTGTCATTGCGCCAGCGGAAGGCAATGCGGAGATTGGGGATATTTTCAGCGTCGGTGGGAAAGTTGAAGGTGAGGCGAATCCAATTATTGCAGGTGCCGGCGACGAAGTGGTAGGCAAGCCAGACAGCCGAAGGGATAGTAGCCTGGATATTCGGAACCAGAACTTTCCAGGTGGTGCCGCCATCTGTACTGTACAGGATAGAGGCATAGCTGCGCACCCTATCCCGGTCCCCCCCTAAATAGAAGTCAGCCGTGAGGCGCAGGCAGGTTTTACCTACGGTATTGATGTCCTGGTTGTAGTAAGCCCACTGGTCGGTATTGCCGTCCTCGCCAGAGCCCTGATTGGACCAGCTGTATTCGTCGCCGTAGTCGGGGAAGTTGATGTACCCCAGGACGGCGCCGTCGCTGCTGGAGCGGGCGGTGATGTGCAGGCTGCGGTTGACAGGACCGCCATCCGTGTAAGGATTAGGCAGGTCATTAGGGGGGCCGCATTCCGCCCGATGCCCCCGCACGAAATTGCCACTACCATCCAGCTCAGGCGTATTGGCGTCGTTGATAACGAAGTAGTTATGGCCAGGCTGATTGGTTACATAGGAGAGGCCGGGTATGCCGGGCGGAGTGGGGTTGTCTTTACTGCCGGGTGGTGATTCGGTTACCCAGTTAGCCGCCGAAGGACCATCAAAAGTTTCCTGCCAGACTAATACCTGTGCATGACCTACCAGCAGCAGCGCAAGCCCGAGAAGGATATTTTGCGAGCGCATAATGCAAAGTTACGGAGAAATTTGGATTGCGCAAGAGCTAAGATAAAGCGTAAAGTATCCACCCAAACCCGGACCCTTCACAGTGGGTGAAAATTCTAATCTCTGTCTTTGCTCTGCCCTGTCCGGCAGGTCCGACGGCTTATGGTGAGGGCAGTTTCGCCAAACTTTCTTTAACTGATGGCTTTGAGGGCCAGAGCTACTGGCTGGTGCCCGGTATTCCTGCGGGGGCGACTTTTTCCCGCCAGTAGATTTCTACGATTCGGGGGTATATTTCTCGTTCTGTGGCCTGAATGAGTTTTTCTACGGCTTCGGCGGAGAGGCCTGCAACCGGCAGATGAACCTGGTACAGGATGGGGCCCTGATCGTACTCCTCATTGACGAGGTGGATGGTGAAGCCGGATTCTACGGCGCCGTGGCGTACGACGGCTTCATGGACCCGGCGCCCGTACATCCCCTTGCCCCCAAAAGCAGGCAGAAGCGCCGGATGACTGTTGAGAATGCGTCCTGAGTAAGCCGCTACGATGGCCGGAGGGACTTTTCGGAGGTAGCCAGCCAGCACAATCAGGCCTACCTCACGCCTACCGAGATACGCTTCCCAGTCCGCCCGATTCGGCGGCACCAGAGAAACAGGTACTTCCAGCTCTTCTAAGGCCGCCCTATTTGCCGTGGGTCTATCCACGATACCCTCTACGAGAATCTGAGATGCCTGTAAATGCCTGGCCACAGCTGCGGCCAGGCGTCCCTGTCCGGAATAAGCTATAACGCAGATGGGCATGGATCGGGCTTTTTTCGGGCTAATTCGGCCTCCTCCGTCAGCCCCATAGCCAGCGCTATCCGCTCATATACGCGCCACAGGACCGGTGCATACGGGTCTATGTCCAGCGCGGCCGAAATGCGTTGATAGGCCGCTTCCACCTGACCGGCGTCTAACTCCTGCTGTCCCAGAAGCGCCTGTGCCCTCGCCAGCGTCGGGAAGGATAACAGAGCCTTTTCGGCGGCGGCACGCTTATCCGAAGGCAGGCCGGTCCCTTCTATGAAAGACAAATATCCTTCCCACCACACCAGACTATCCTGCCGGGTGCGGAGGTGCGCTCGGACCGAATCCAGCATGGCCCGGGCGCTATCGCGTTTACCCTGAGCGGTGAGGATACGAGCCCACAATACCTTCAGTCCCACACTGAGCCGCACCCGCTCCAGACCCGCCTGAATATTTTCAATCGCTCCACTCGTGTCCCCATAACTTAAGAACATCTCCGCCACCGACATATACGGCACATCATAAGCCGCTCCCTTATCTACAAAAGGTCTCAGGATGAGGACGGCCTCGTTGAGCTTCTGAGAGTGCCGAACAAGATGGGCAAATCGGAGGTAGTCTAAATCGGCCCATGTGCTGGTGGGGGCGTAGAAGTTAGCTTCGGAGAGGCGGCCGGCGGCGGAGAGCAGGATAGAGGCTTCCTGTCGGGCAGGCTTTTCCAGTTCGGTATAAAGCGCGCCCAGCCGGGAGGTCAGCTGAAATGCTATTTCCAGGCAGCCCGCATCTCCATAGGCATAAGCGGCATACAGGCTATCCAGGGGCGTTTCCGCCGCTAAAAAAGCTTCAGCGGCTCGCCTCGCATGTCCGGCCTTCCAGAAACTCAGTCCCAGCAGCCTCATGATAGTCGAACGCCGTTCTGTATCCTGCTGAGCCAGATATCGGGCGATGCTTTCTGCGATTCGCATATCCCCCCTCTCCAGAGCCTGTATGAAACGGGATACAAGGGTGGTATCGCTGGCCTCACCAAGCCACTGGGCATTTGGAGAGGTGCACTTGACTTTATCAGGTGTTGGATAACCCAGGAGCTTCAAATAAAGAAGATTATCACACAGGCCTTCGGGAAGGTCATGGGTAGAGGGGAGGCTCTCCAGCGCTTTGGTGGCCCAGGTGGGTTTGCCATACCGGGCATAAAGAAGGGCGAGATTCAGGTAGTAAAGAGATTCGGAGGGGTCGGTGGCGATAGCTTGCTTCCAATAGTAGGCTGCTGAGTCCAGATAGCCAGCTCGATAAAATGCATAGGCCAGCATGTTATAGGCGGGGGCTGCCAGCGGGGCATTCTGGATATACTGTTGAAGGGCTTGAATGGCGGCGACGGGTCTATCGGCGGCCAGCCATATCAGAGAAGCCTGTAAGGCCGCCGGCAAAAAGGGTTTCTGCGAGAAGGCCTTCTCATAACGGTCAGTGGAACGCTCCACATCTTTAAGGCTCCGGGCTTCCAGACGGGCTAAGTTGTAGTTAGCCTTGGCCTCCTCAGGAACGACCAGAATGGCCCGCTGATACCAGGAAAGCGCCTCTTCTAAATTCCCTCGTAGTAAAGCCTGATCGCCCCGTACAGAAGCATATAGCCTCAGGCCCAGCCGGGCTGTAGGCCAGTCATTGCGCGCCTCGAAGAAACTCAGCAGGGCAATCAGACCGAAGTAATACACGGCCAGACCCATTCGAAGGCTCTTCGTGAGGTCCCAGTAAAAACCCTTTTTCGCCCGCCATAGCGGCCAGAAGTTCAGCACCAAATACCCCACCACGAGAGGAAGGCCTATCCCTATACCTAAACGCATGACCTCCCCCACCCGGTAAAGGAACATATACTCGTGATTGTGCCCGTGATACAGAAGGCCACCGCTCGCTACCATCCCCAATCCAGCCCACGCCCATAAAAGCGCTAACGGCTGTGAAAATACCCCCGAAACGCTCGGAAAGTAGGGCTGAATAAAGAAGAATCCAAGTGCCGTCACTAAGAGCCCCAGGGGCACCGCTACCTCATACGCTATTTCTTTCGGGGCCACGAAAAGGTATGCGCTCAGGAGCGAGATAAGCACTGTACCTCCAATGAAAAGGGGGATTCCGAGACGGGTACGCTCCTGGATGTAAGCCCACAGGGAGGCTGTAATAAGGGGGGCATTGAGCGCCAGCACCAGGGCCCCCGCAAAAAGAACTATGGCCGGGTAAGCCACCCAGGGCTGAATGAGCGATATAATAGAAACTTCCGGGCGCCAGAGAGCGGGAAGGAGCATGAGCGCCCCTATAATCGCCGACAGGAGCAGAAAGGTCCATCCCATCGGACGGCGCCACAGGCCCGTTTGGCCCAGGTAGGCCGGGAACGCCCCTACCAGGGCTATGGCCAGTGAGACAATGTAAAAAGGATCTGCTCCGGCCCAGGTGGAGGCGGCTTCCGCCATGAATACCCAGGCTACCCAAGCAAAATAAATAAGATACGGCAGGAAGCCCTGCATGCGCGTAACGGCTGTTAGCAAAGCCGCCCACCCCAGAATGATGAAAATGCCTGCTGAGATCACATTCCATACTTTGGGGACGATGGCCTCGCCCACATGTACGCCAAAACCCCATCGCAAAGGCACCTCTACCGTAACCGCCCGGTACCCCACCGTATCCGCCCGAATCGGCGCCACCTCCTCCTGCTGAAAAAATAGCGGCACCAGAAGGTCCTCATAGCTATTTTTCGCCTGCCATCCCCTAAAACCTCCCAGGATAGCCAGAATCAATACGGCATACAGAAGTACCACTGCATACCTATCTCGCCGGGTCAGGTAGGGTAAAATCCCTCGCCAGTCCCACTTAGGCTCGCGCACGCAGGGCCAAAGTTATGAGTAAAGCCAGCACCAGCAGGAGTACGATACCCCCTGCTATGGCCCATCCTGATTGGAGGCAGGACCACAGTGCCAGGGGCAGAGCACTTTCACTCCAGGGCCATCGCCCGCTCTCCAATAAAATAAGAAAGGCCTTCCCCCAGTCTCCATTCGCAGGAGTAAAGAGGCTTCCCACCAGAATAAATCCCAGCACCAGCGGCGTAACATATCGGATCACGGCCCGCCAGAAATGACTTAGCGGCTTTTCTCCGGTTTGATCCAAAATGTCCCATGCCGACCTCCCCGCCCGCACAAAAAGCCACCACTCCCCCGCTGCCACCGCAATCAGAAATATCGCACCCCCCCACAGATCATATAGATCAAGAACTTTCTCTCCACCCATGTATACGGGTACTCCCACCAGCCCCATGACGATGGTGCTCAGCCAGGAAGCTTTTACGGGCGAAAGACCTGTTTCATCTATCAAGAAAGAGCGAACGACCATTCCCATTGCTATCAAGGAGGAAAACGCTGCCAGAAACAAAAGCAGGTACCAGGCGGTGATGAGCAGGCGCCCACCCCACTGGCCCAGTGCGACGGGCATGACTTCAAAGCCCAGTCCAAAACCTGCCCTGGCCTGCACCGTCTCTAACCCCAGAAACGCAGTGGTTACCGGCACCACAATCAATCCACCCAGGCCGACTTCTGCGAGCGTATTGGCGAGGACCGTCTGACTGCCTGCTTTTCGGATGCCCGCAGCAGAAGCGTAATAAGACGCATACACCGGATACATGGCAAAGCCCACCCCTACCGAGAAAAAGACCTGACCCACGGCCGCCAGCCAGACAGAAGGATTCGTTAGCGCTTCCCAGCGCGGCGTGTAGAGATACAAAAGGCCTATCCGGCTATCACAGGTAACACACGACCCCGCCCTACCTAAAAAAATAGCCCCCATACCGATGCCCAGGCCCAGAGTAAATAACACAGGCATTGCATAGAGACTGATTTTCTCCAGTCCCTTCTGGACGGGGAGTGCCATGCTCAGGCCCATGAGGACGAGAACGAGAATCGTCCAGTAGGGTGCTGTGGTCTGGAAGGTGGCCCAGTGTTTCGGAGCAGTCTGGGGGGTGAGGTGCGAAAGAAAGCCAAGGAGACCCTGTGTGGTGTAGCCGAGGGTCCAGGCGGTAAGCAGGGCATAGTAGCTACCTACGATGAGGCTGGCGTAAATGCCCCAGCTGCCAATAATACGCCCCATGGAATGATGCCAGCGTCCCAAGAGCCGGGTAACGCTATGTGCCTGCCCCTCTCCAGGCCGCCCTAAAATCATTTCTATCCATACCATGGGAAAAGCCAGTACCACCAGCGCCACGAGATAAGGCACCAAAAATGCACCTCCCCCATACTTTGCCGCCTGAAACGGAAAGCGTAAAAAATTGCCCAGGCCAACCGCCCCCCCTATCAGAGCTAATAGCGCACCCAGCCGGCTGCTCCATCGCTCCATCCAGCAAAGGTAGGCTGATACGCACCATTGGGTGCAGTTTTTGCATACCTTTGGAGCATGCGGTGGGTTTGGCTGGTAACTGCGGCCGCCCTGTGGGCCCAACCAGAAAAGTATCCCCCGGCGCAGACTTTCCCCAGGTTCCTCCTTTATACCCTCGACGATAAGCCCTTCACGGAAAAAGACCTCCCGCCGGCTCCCCGCGGCCGGATCGTACTTTTCTTCGACCCCTACTGCGACCATTGTCAGAAACAGGCCACCCTCCTCCAGGAAAACCCCAAAGCCTTAGAAGGCATTCAGACTATCTGGGTATCCACCGAAACCGCTTCGGCCATTGCCGACTTCCGGGAAAAGTATCTCAAAAAGCTTCCCAATGTAATCGTTCTGCGAGATAAAGACTTTCGCTTTGATGGATATTTTGGGTACAGCGTGGCGCCTACGATTTATGTCTATGATAGAGCCGGTAAGCTAAAAGCCATTCACCGGGAGGAGGTACCGCTCGCCACCCTGCTGAGGGATTTATGAGTCGGGGCCCGAGTATTCTTTTGATTGACAATCACGATTCTTTCACATACAATATCTGGGCGGGTTTGCATCTGGCGGGGGCGCAGGTGGTGGTTCGGCAGGCAGAAAGTCTTTCGCCGGCGGAGGTGCATTATCATCCGTGGCGGGGAATAGTGATTGGGCCGGGACCTGGCCATCCGAGTCGGCTTCACGCGCTTTTGGGGCCGCTACTGCCAATGACTCCAAGCATCCCGGTTCTGGGGGTGTGTTTGGGTCATCAGTATTTAGGGCTGGTTTATGGGGGTACGATTAGCCCCACCGGTAGACCGCGCTTCGGGGTGCAGGTAGCTATCTCGCATTCAGGCGATGATATTTTTGAGGGATTGCCGAACCCGATTCCCGTGGGCCTCTACCATGCCCTGGCCGTCTACGACCTTCCCCCCACACTCCGGATTTTAGCAGTGGATGAAGACGGTCTCTGTATGGCATTTCGTCATCGGCAGTATCCCCTATGGGGCGTGCAATTCCATCCGGACTCCATTCTGACACCGGCCGGAAGCCAGATCTTTCGCAACTGGCTCACTCTCATCACTACCCAGGTATCCACCTAAATATGTTTTATACAGGCAGTCATGCTTCGTGAAGACACTTTTTCGCCCACCCTCCACCAAGTCGCCAGTTGGGCCCTGGTAACCCGAGAAGGCTATCGTTATGCACACGGTGGTAATTTAGAAGGTCCTCCCTTATTGCTCGTTCATGGCCTTTTTGGGGCTCTGAGCAACTGGGATCACACTCTGACCTTCATGGGGCAAAAATATCATGTGTATGTGCCCCTTCTTCCGATTTATGAAGTGAGTTCGGTGGAGCCTTCGCTGGCTGGCCTGACAAAGTATCTGATAGACTTTTTTACAGGGGAGCGGCTATCTCCGGCGATCTGGATGGGAAATTCTCTGGGCGGTCATCTGGCCCTGCTGACTGCCCGGACAAACCCGGAGTTCTTCCAGGCCCTGGTGCTTACAGGCAGTTCAGGTCTCTTCGAAGAGGGCATGGGCTCTACCTTTCCCCGGCGCAGCAGCTATGAATATGTTGCAGAACGCGTGGCATATACCTTTTATGATCCTGCCCATGCTACCCCTGAGCTGGTGAGGGAGGTATATGAGATCGTAAATGACAACTACAAAGCTCTGCGCATATTGAAAATAGCCCGGGAAGCTCAGCGTTCGTCGGTGGCCCCCTGGCTCCATGAAATAACCATCCCCACAGCTCTTATATGGGGCCTGAACGATACGATTACACCCGTGTACGTAGCGTATGGCTTTTATCGGATGCTTCCCAGGGCCAGGCTTTACTTTATTGACGCCTGTGGGCACGCTCCGATGATGGAGCAGCCCGAGGCGTTTCATGCGCATTTGACACGATTTTTGCAGGAGGTATCGGTATGAGCTCCCTGCCGCCGACTCTGGCTATTGCGCCGCTTTTGCGATATCGTCGATTAAGCCTTTCCCTCGAAGCTACGGTACAGGACGCTCGTAAGCTCTTTGCGCGCTATCCTCGCCTTTACCATCTACCGCTTGTGGATGATGGAAGGCATTATCGATGGCTACTGCCTAAAAAAGCTTTAGCCCGCCAGAAACCCCAGGCTCCCGTGCTATCTCTACCCTTTAAGGAAGTGCCCGCTCTCCTGCCCAATGCGACCATATATGATGCCCTCCAGGTCATGCACACCCATCAGACCCCCGAAGTCCCCGTCACCGACCCCCAAAATCGCTATCTCGGCCTTCTCACAGCGGATTCCCTCATTCAGTGGTGGAGCCAGCTCGGTGCCGTTCAGGAACGCGGCAGTGTGCTCGTCCTGGAAACCGACCTCTCTAACTACAGCCTGAGCCATATCGCCCATATCGTTGAAAGCGAACATGCCCAGATCCTCTCTGCCTACCTCCTTAGCCATCAGGAAGAACCCAGTAAAGCCTATATCGTCCTCAAAATCAATACACCCTATCTCACTTCCATTATCAGCCTTTTAGAGCGAGAAAACTACCACCTTGTCTCGGCCCACGGCGATCCCATTTTAGAGAAAAACACTCAGGATCAGATAAACTTCGTGCGACGCCTCATGGACCTGTAAGATGCTCAGACTGGGACGCCTCCACCTCATCACCGATACCGCTACTCAAAGCCGCTTTTCACATCTGGAATTAGTTCAGATGGCCATAAAGGCAGGCGCCCCTACAATCCAGTACCGGGAGAAAAACTTTGTTCCTGAAAAACACTTAGAAGAGCTAAAGCAGATTGCTCGTCTGTGTCGGCAGCATCAGGTACAGCTATTTGTGAATGATTATCTGGATCTGGCTGTGGAGGTGGGTGCGGCAGGGGTTCACTTAGGTGAAGCGGATACGCCCTTGGAGGAGGCCATTCGGCGGCTGCCGCCGCTCATGGTAGTGGGGGCCAGTGTGCACACGCTGGAGTACTATGAGCGGATTCGTCATTTACCGCTGGCGTATGTAGGAGTAGGCCCCGTGTATGAGAGCCCTACCAAACCCGGCGCTCGGGCTCCCATAGGCATAAAAGGAATAAAAAGATTTGTAGATGCCCTATCTCATCCGGTGATTGCGATAGGGGGTATTACGGCGGAGCGAGCCGAAGCGCTTTTTAAGGAGGTTCCGGGTTTGTACGGAGTGGCGGTGATTTCGGCGTTTGTACAGGCCCCTGATCCTGAGGCGGCTGTGCGAAAGCTCCTGGAGGTTATGCCAACCTGACTCAAAAGATACCTGAATGTGGATGGGTTCTGGGTACGACGCCTATCACGGGAGACTGTTGCAAAAATGCGCGAAAGCACAATTCCACCCCTTTGCCTTGCTGCTCACAGGCATTCTCGGACGCCTGTAGGAGGAGTTTTACAACAGTCTCCACGGGAGGGTGGCACGCCGAATCATGGTGGACGTCGCCGCGGGGGCAATACCCGGTATGCCCCTTTCCCTGTAAACAAACCCTGAAGTGCCCTGTAAAGGGCAGCGCTTACCTTCTAAATCTTCCTAAGGGTACGCCCCCCTACAATGGTTGAGAAAGCCTTCGGCTTCAGGGTTTCGCTTGTGCCTTTAGCCATGAGAGAATTTCAGAAGGGCTATTCTCCGCGGATACACCCCGCCGAATGAGGGCTACCTTGCTCTCCGGATCTATTACCACGACATCCCTGCTACACATACCCATAAATACACTTACCCCAAATGCCTTAGCCACCTCCCCCTCTTTATCAGTGAGGAGAGGGACGCGCAGCTTATGCTTCTGCCGAAATCGCTTATGGCTCTCCGCATCCTGCAGGCTAATCCCATATACCTGTGCACCTATTTTGTGAAACTCATCCAGTAGCCGGGAAAACTCTATGGCCTGTTTGGTGCAGCCGGGCGTGTCATCATGGGGATAGAAGTATAATACGACCCATTGCCCTTTCAGCTTGGAAAAGTTAACTACCTGACCTTGCTCGTCCTGCGCGCTGAGCGTAGCAGGAATTGCTTTACCGACATCCAGGCTCTGCGCAGAAAGCAATGCGCTCGCAAGGCTGCTGATCCGAAGCCACTTCATGCTCAAGAAGAACATATATTTTTGACGAGATGTTTGCTCGAGTGGTAATGGGGCTTGTGATAGGGCTGTGGGGCTGCCAGCGGCTTGAAAGGCCGGACTGGTCGGAGGGGTCCGGTTACCCGGATAGTATTGCGGCGATTCTGGTGCGGCGTTGTGCAGGCTGCCATGGGGGGAGCCGGACTTTACCTACCTCTGATCACGGTCATGGCGGTGGCAGCTTTTCGCCTCAGCCAGCAGGCAATGGTCCTATCAACCTTGCGCGATGGGACAGCCTTTTTTATGGGTACAGGGGAGAAGTGGCGCTGGTAGTACCGGGCTTTCCGGACTGGTCTCATCTCCTTTGGCAGGTAAATCGCTTTGCGGATGTAGCGCCAATATCTACGCTGCTTATGCCGCCGCCTCATCCAGATAGCAGTAATCTACTTACGAGAGAGGAAGTTTTGCGTCTCAAAGCCTGGATAGCGGCGGGGGCACTCGACCAAAAGGGGCGTCGCCCCTATGCCGAAATGACCACCACCTCACACCGAAAGGTCTTCGTCTGTAACTCAGGAAGCGACCTTATAGCCGTCTTTGATGCGGATAGTTACCGCCTTATAGCTTACATTCCAGTGGGGGTAGCCCCGGGCCTCATAGAAAGTCCTCATTACATTCAGCTTTCCCCGGACCAGCGCTATCTGTATGTAACCCTTATAGCCGGCAGCGCCATTGAAAAATACCGGACGGATACCTACGAGAAAGTCGGGCGCTTAGAAGTGGGGGCTGAACCAGCGCATATTGAGTTTAGCGCGGATGGACGATACGCTGTTATCACGCATTTTACGGACCTGGCCCCCGTCAAGCTTACCCTCATAGATGCAGAAGCCATGACGATTTTAGATGAGCTGCGTGACCCGTCTGCTCTTATCATTGCGCGTCCTCATGGCTTATGGGTAACGCCTGACTTTCGGTACGCTTATGTAACGGCCAACTCTGGTAACTATATCACCAGAGTGGAGATCAGTGCAGACCGTCAGCAGTTTGTAGATTTCGTTCAGATACCGCTGGCAAATGGCATGATTCCGCAGGTTACGAGCCGGTGGGGTCCCTATCAGATTATAGCACCGGCCGAAAGCCCTTATTACTTTGTAAGTTGTGATGCTTCTCATGAGGTACGCGTATTTGACAGGAGGAGCGATACCCTGGTGAAAGTTTTGCCGGTGGCGGCGGCGCCGAAGCTCATGGCTTATCATGAGGGGCTACTATATGTGGCCTGTTTGAAGGGTGAGGCCCCTGCCCTTCAGGATCAGAAGCGCGGGGCCGTTAGTGTTATTGATGCTCAGCGCCTGCAGGTTCTTACCCATATCTACAACACCGGCCACTTGCCCAGGGGTATTGCCGTGGATCCTGTAAAACGCAAACTCTGGCTTTCTTTTGAAAATACGGCGGGCGTAGACCCTCCTCACCACTATGTGGGCGGGCTGCCGGGCGCCCCAGCCAAAGCGTATATTCTCAACCTCCCGACCTTCCAGATAGAAGCTATCCGGGAAATGGCTCTGGTAGGATACGGAATCGCCGTCTCCCCTTAGAATGAAGATTTCTTCTTATCTTTGCACTGGTACCCATGAATGTGTCTTATGAACACAGGACGCTATTCCGCTACGAAGGCCCCCTGGACATGCAATTACTTCCTCAGATCGTTAAGAGTGTAGAGCAGCTGCTCATCGGAGAAAAGGTACGAACGCCCCTGCGGAGAAAAATAATTAGCGCCCTCATAGAGTTAGCTCAAAATATCATTCACTACAGTATCCCGCGTCATCCCCACTCCAATCCATCTATCAGCCTGGTACGAGAAGGTGATAATATAGTCCTTTCTGCATCCAATCCCATTCATTCCAGTCAGGAGCTTTTCTTACGAACCTACATTGAAAATCTGCTATCTATGAATAAGGAAGATCTGTCCGCTCTATATCAAAACGTACTGACCAAAAGCGACTACACAGACACCGGGGGTGCAGGCCTCGGTATTTTACAGGTACTGGCAAAAGCAGATGGCTTTTCTTATACGATAGAAGCCTTAGGAGATGATCATGCGAATTTTACGGTCCGGGCATCCTTCGTTACATTAGCCAACGCATAATCAAAACCTGAACCAATATGGAATCCACACTTTACATAGAACCTTCCCTGACGACCCCCGAAATACGATTTCAGTTAGAAAACTGCCATTTTTCCATAAAGGGGAGTTCTTACCCGGAAAATTCGCTTAAATTTTACCAGCCTGTGGTGCAGTATTTGAGTGAGCTCGTGCAAAACTATCCTGTGGATCCCTCGAAGACCTTCATTCTGGATGTAGAGCTTCAGTATTTCAATACCAGTACGGCTAAGGTTCTACTGGATATATTTCGTTATTTTGAGCAGCTGCATGAAAAAGGACAGCCTGTTAAGGTGCGATGGCTGTATTTAGAGGATGATACCGAGATGGAGGATGCGGGATTGGATTACCAGGCGGCTGTCAAGCTGCCCTTTGAGCTGGTAGCCCTTCATGAAGAAGCGTGAGACGACCACTTCTGTAGAAGCAGGTGTTAGCTTCGCCCGGGAAGAGGCGCTCGCTAAAAAGCTTGACTTATGGATTGCAGAGCTGCCATCCGATAGCATAGAGAAAGAAAGGCTTAGCGAAATACAGAAGCATTACACTGAGCTTTTACACACGGCCCAACTGCTGACGCGCATGGGCGATCGCCTTCAGAGTCGCCTTCGTTCCGCTAACGAAGCCCTCGCTCAGAAAAACGCCGAGATTGCCAACTACAACGAGCAACTCCGGGAAAAAAATCGCCAGCTTCAAGAAACCTTAGATGCCCTCCAGGCCAGTCAGCGCCGCCGAAAGGCCCTCACCGTCCTCGGTCTCACCGCTATTGCCATATTCATCATCACCGAGCTCATAGAATATTATATCGAAACTACAGGTTCTGGTATAGCCAGCCAGTGGGCAAATGTGATTTCTATAGGACTTAAGGCCGTAGTCGCTCTGGCTTTCAAGCCTTTAGAGGATTTCCTGCAGGATTTTCTGGCTCGATTTGTAAAAGATAAACCTGCCGCATAAAGTCACTTCCGTCGCTAAAGATAGCGATAGAGAGCACACCAGGACTTATACCAATCTGGAGCAAATACAACTCATCTCATAAAAGGCGTTTGAGGAGAATGAGCATACATCCCAAGTGTACAAAGCCAAGGAAGTTCTCAACATGGCGTTCCCAGCGTACAAGGAGCCTCCTGAAAAAATAGCCGTTCTATCTTCCATCGTTTCCGATATCGCCGTAGCTTCCTTCCGTCGTGAGCAGGAGGTTTTCGCCGATGCCTGCGATGCGGCGCAATCCTTTCAATCCCCTTCCGGGCTAAACAGCGGTCTAAGCTATCGCTATCATAGGCCCGATCCCCAATCATCTCTTGGACCGTGCAGGTGCCCAACAAGCCTCCAAAGGAGCACCCACAAGCTTTACTTCATGCGGCGTAGCCCTTGTAACGCCTATAGTGCCGTCCGCCATTGCCATGAGTTTGGAGCCTTTGCCCCGCTTCGTTTTCCCCACCCCTTGCCCCCCCTTTTTGGCTGCGACAAAGGTCCCATCTATGAAGCCCTCTCTCAAGTCCCGCTTTCCCCTTTCTTTCAAGTCTCGGGCAAGTGCCTGTAAAATGCGTTCCATCACCCCGGCTCTTACCCACCGCTGAAAACGCCGATGGCAGGTCTGATAGGGTGGATAGCGAGAAGGCAGGTCTTTCCAGCGTGCACCTGTTCGTAGAACCCAGAGAATGCCATTCAAGACCTCTCGGGCAGAGCGCCAGGGCCGGCCTCGCCGGCCTCCGATAAGACGCTCGTTCTCAGGGATCAAAGGCTCAATCAGCTTCCATTGCGCATCTGTCAGATCCATGAGGGCAAAATTATGAGATAGCTTCTAATATGCGATAGATGCCCCCCTCTAAAATCCCCGCCACAAAGTTTTTTGTAGCCCAAAAACAATCCTAAGTTAGCACTCCCGATTTTTCTTTTTGAGGGGGATAGAAGGCGGCCAGCGAGGCTTTTGCTATAGTGTCCTGCGGCGGGCGACCCCACCCCCTTGCAAACAATAATGCAGATGCAGTAGCTGGTATTTCGACATTCCGGGGCCCCCACCTAAAAGAAAAAGCTGCGGCTGCTTGGCCCAGCCGCAGCGCCACCCCTATACTACTCCCCTCGCGCGCTATTCCACCACCTGCCAGCTTACAGAAGCCACACTCCCGTCCCTCAAAACCACCTGAACCTTATACATGCCAGCAGGAAACGGAGGCAGTTCATAGATATAGGCCCGAGGCTGTGTGGAGAAAACCAGTCGCCCCTGCGTGTCCCATACCCGAAGGACTTCCATCATTACACCGGATTCCACGCGGGAGGTAGAACGGGTAGGATTGGGATAGAGCCGCAAAAGAGAATTAGAAAGAGAAGAAAGAGAAGTGGTAGAGATATAGTGGCAGCTGGAAGTGTCCCGGCACCCCGTGGAAGTGTTTTCAATCACGAGGCCATACCAGCCTGACGCGGCAGGAGTGAACGAGCCTCCTGTGCCAACGACTTGATTCGTATTGCAATCATACCAGCTGCAGTTATAGCCGGGGTTCTGGCAGGTAGTGTTGGAGAGGGTGCTGCCCGTAATGGAGACCGTGGTGTCAGCTGCAGGATGGTAGTCTACCGTAACGGGATTAGAGACGGCGGTGCATCCAGAAGGGGCCTGAGCGGTTACATAGTAGGTACCAGGGCTGGTGACGGTAAGGGTGGAACCGGTAGCACCAGTATTCCAGGTGTAGGTGGTATTCGCGGGGCCACCGGAGGCGGTGAGGATTATGTTATCCCCCCGACAAATAAGAGCACTGGAAGGAGAAACAGAGACGGAAAAACTATTGGGGCAGGAAACGACAGCTCGCCATCCGGAATAGTTGGTGCTTCCATCTGAGGTAAAGCGGAGAAGGAGACTATCACCGCTGGCGTTGATGGGATTACCACTATTGGGGAGAGAACTTCCGCTATAGCTGCCAATGACAGGGGCACCGAAATTACCACCATCGTACAAACGCAGAAAGTCAAAGTTGCTCTCGGTGGTGAAGTGGGTAAACTGAAGGCTGAGGCCGCAACTGGTGGGGGAGATAAGGAGGAGCGTGTCATTAGCTGCGTTACGATAGTTTGCATTGGGTCCACCGTCATCGTAGAGGATGAGGTTGCACTGGCGGCGGATGCCAGCGCGTTGCATCCAGGTGACAGAGGGTTGGGGCGTGGAGGTGCATTCAACGATGCCGTGCCAGCCAGCCGCCCCTATCGAAGTAGCACTGGCCTTGAAGCGGAAGGTAAGGCAGGTACCAGCCACCTGAAGCGCTATTTCTTCTCCCCTATTGCCTCTGACATAAACTCCAAGAAGGCGCGCCGGATCCACGCTGGGACCTTCATACACCCACATAGTGTCGCCCACAGCCAGGACGAACTGATACGGGAAGCGCACCCGCAGGTAAGCGGCGGGATCATCCGGACAGAAGGTAAAAGAACGGTCTTGCGGAAAGGTGGTGTAATTTTCCGCAGGTCCTCCCTCATCATAAAAGAGGGCATTGCAGGCAGTAACGGTCTGGTGGGTATTACTACTCAGGGTATAAACGGGGGGAGCGGGCAGACCTGCACACTGAACAGTAGCGTTCCAACCGGCGTAGTTATTGGTTCCATCGCTCTGGAAGCGTATGGTGAGCATCGGGCCGGAGGAAAGGATAATCGGGGGAAGAGCGGCCCCACTCCATCGCCCAATAAGAGGGCTGGTAGTGGTAGGACCATCATAAACTTCCACCCAGTCCAAGCCTGATTCAGTGCTGAAACTTGAAAACTCCAATCGGAGGCGCTCCGCTTGATTCTGGCTGACGAAAGTAATGACACGGTTTTCGCTGTTGGCGTAGTTACCGTAGCTGCTGCGTCCACCGTCAGCGATGAGACCGGGGCTACCGCTATCGTAGAAACGATAGGCGGTGCCACAGGCAATGGTACGCACACCCCATCCCATATAGGTAGTGGGAAGAGGTAAGGGGGCAGGGGCACAGCTTACGAGGGCCCCCCATCCCACACCCACATTACCATCATAGTCCGACTTGAAGCGGAAAATCAGGCTATTGCCCGCAGCCGTGGTAAGAAGGGTTTCAGCCCGGCTACTGCCCGGCGTAAAGACGGCCAGAAGATTATTAGGGGCCAGACTGTTTTCATACACCCAGAGGGTATCGCCGCTGGCCAGGAAAAGCTGATAAGGGAAGGCCACCATGAGCCGATCGTTGGAACTGGCCGGAGTGAAGGTAACGGTATCGTCCACCACTTCGGGATAAAGTCCATGAGTACCACCTCCATCATAAAAGCTGATGGGCGAGTTGCAGCTTACAGAAATGGAGGGGCTTCCGTCGGAAAGATCGTAGCGGGTCAGGGTTCCTCCAGCGCCGGGGGGCACACACTCAATCCGGGCCGACCAGCCCGCGTTGGTAGTGGAGCCATCCGAAGTGAAAATAAAGGTAATCGTGTCCTGGGTAGAGAAAAGAGGTGAGGAAGGGTAAGAGCTGCCATTCAGTCTCCATATCAGGCCTGCCCGGATAGGACCACCCGGCGTTACATTGCCATCGTAGATCCGCAGGTGATCGCAGCAGCTTTCCAGAGAAGCACTGTTGAATTGAATGCGCAGGCGGCGACCCGGACTGACGAAACGCACCGTATCCCGACGGTTATTGGCGTAATTCCCAGCTGGACCACCGTCGTCGTAAAACTCGTAGTAGCTGCTGCAGTTACAGCCACCGGGATCCGCCAGATTAATGATAAGTCCATTAGCCGCATTAACGCTCCCACACTGGGCATACAGAAGGGTGGTCGCGCTGAGGGCAGCCACAACTACCACAGGTAGTAATCTCAGGCCATTCATGAAAGTAAAGGTACGCAAAAGATTTAATCCAACACCCGGTGCCGGCTCAACATCTGCAAGAGATACTACCACTTATGGGACATGGCACTATCGGTGTCAAAGCTGCGGATACACTTTTCCGAGCCCGAACCTGGCAAAACCAGGCCCCTGGAAAGGCAGCGCCAGACGGTCCATTTGTACCTAAGAAGGCGTGAGCTTCCGAGGTATTGAGCGATTGCCGGGTAGCAGTCATGTAACGGTGCTAATGTGGGTTCGTCAATCGTAAAAGACCATCCAGCGCCTGAGGAAAAGGCAAAAGTCTGTCAAATTGAAAGCGGTAGAGATAGACGAGCTTGGTATACCAAACTCGGGCATATTGTCTCTTACTGCGCTCTGCCTTAACCTCACCCCCTGCCCCCTCTCCTTCAAAGGAGAGGGGGATATGGGGGTGAGGTCTCTGAAAATAAAGCTACAAGCCTTCCAACTATTAAGAAACTATTCCGCCCCCTTTGGTAGTATACCAATCTGAGTTATACAATATCTTAACCCCCAACCCCAGCCTTTCCCCCCCACGAGGGGGAAGAGTTTGGAAAGGGGGTTTGTGGCGATGCCAGCCAACCGCCTACAATCCCTTTGTAGCATGGCTATTCGTTTTCTGGGGGCCTGAGTTTTATCCAGTCACTCAGTCGGCATTCAGAGCGTTTTTGACCCAGATTGGTATTATTCTCCGGGTTTGAACCCGATGGAGCAGATTTTTCTGGAGTTGAGGCGGCCGGTATAGGGGCGTATATGGTAGAAGAGAGGTTGGAGGCAGTCAAGGAAATTCTGGGACAGAAGGATCAGACAAGAAGGCTCACAAATTAACCCTGTATTCGTAATATTTTTCGATTTTTAAGCTGAATAATCTTCAAAATTTATTATACCTTTCGATATTATTCTCAACGCAGGAGTGTGGCATGTCCAGCTCTGTCTAAATAGCGGAGCGGGCCGTTTCCGCTCAGAAGCTCCAGTCTTAAAAGGTAGAAATAAACGCCTTCCTGAGCAGGGTGGTTTTCGGGAGTCTGGCCGTTCCAGCCTTCATTCCACTGGCCTGTGAAGAGTTTTCGCCCCCAGCGGTCCCATACCTCCAGGCGCCACCGGGAAACGCCCGAAAGATTATAGGGCCGAAGCAGATCGTTGATGCCGTCGCTATTGGGGGTGAAGACATTCGGCATGACCCCGTGACAATACGACGTTTCTACCCAGAAGGTATCACACACCTGCCAGTGCTCGTTGGTATCACAGCTCGTCGTGTCGGTAATGCAGACGATGGTCGGGTAAGTCTGGGCCTGTGCATGGCAGTTGAGAGCCGCACACAGGCGGATTGTGAGGGGATTCTGGCCTATTATGGTAGGGTGGAAGTTCGCCCCGTAAAAGAAGTCGGGGCCAAAGCTGGCCCCCACATACTGAGCTGAGAGCAGGGAGAAGGTATCCGGGTCGGCGATGAGGAGAGTGTAGCAGAGGGAATCCGGGGTGATTTCGGCCGTCCAGGGGCTGGGAAGGTCCCGGGTGATGGCAGGGGGACGGTTGGGGCTTAGCGGCCGGGGCCGCACCCAGAGCGTTTCCTGTGTAACAGGTGGGGCCTCTGCACAGGGAGGGGTATTCGTTGCCGTCAGGATAATCGGGTAGACGCTATCCGGGCCTAAATCACACCGCACCCGAAAGCACAGCTGCCCCTGTAAAATGGGCCCGGCTCCAGAGGCAGGCGCAAGCTGCACTCCAAGTGGCGAGCTTACGGAAACGTTTAGCGGGCCGCCATTGCGGGCGGTATCCGCTACCGTGATAGGTACGCAGTACGGATACTTGTAGAGGGCCTCGAAGGGGCTTGTGAGGGGCCAGTTTGGCGCGTAGACGGCCACCGGGTATGTAGGACGGCTCTGGATGAAAACGAGCAGGGTGTCATAACGGCGGTGAAGTTCTACGCATCCCAGCGAGTCGCGCACCTCGGCAATCAGCTGGACCCATTGATTGAGGCCGTCACAGGTGGGGCGCAGACAGATCCGGGCTTCCCAGGCCAGCTGCCCGGTGTCCGGCACCACCGACAAAACCTGGATGACAGGCGGTACAGCACGGAGGTAGAGGGTATGGCGACTAACCGGGGGGCTGTCTACAATACCCACCCGGATGCAATACAGACTCTCTGGTCGCCAGAAAAGACTATCTGGCGCTAAAAAGCGCACAACAGGAGGGGGATTATCAGGCAGGCGCGCGCGAAACCATAAAGTATCCCTCCGAATCGGGTAGGGCGGACACAGGCGCGTCGCCGCTCCCTCCAGTACAATGCTCACGGGTGCATTCAGGGCCTCACATCCAGCCCGATAACACAGCTCTCCCAAAAGCGTATCGTTTCGCCAAAAAGTCTGATAGGAAACATTAGCACCCGCGGAAGCATAGATATTTACCTGAGGCTGGGGGAGAGCAGGAACGGCCGCTACCCAGAAAGTCGTACAGGCCACGCTGTCCACGGGAAGTTCGTAAGCGCCCTGAACGAGCGGGAAGTTGAGCGGCTGCACAGCCTGCGTAAGCGTGCGGGGCGGTGGCGGCAGGATCTTTACATAAATCGTATCTCGGCTGAAGGTCGTGCCACAGCGTTCTGTTTTTTGGCCGATAAGAATGAGGGGAAATACCCGATTGGTGTCGTTGCAGCTTTCCTGGCGGCAGATTTGCAGGTTAAGGGGATTCTGGGATAAAACCTGGACCGTGGCATTTCCGGAGGGGCTGAGGAACTGGTAGCTTAGCTGGGCGCCGTCTGGTGGAGGCGCTGTATCCTGAATAGTAGCCTGGTAACAGTACCCCTGCTGAGGCTCTATCAGGATGGTATCCCCTCTGGTGGCGAGGCCGGCGAGATTATGAGAGACGACGGGCGGCGGAGAAGGCGCCCGGCAAGGGCTTACATAAAACTGCATATCCCGGCGCACTTCACTCAGGAGTTGGCCATTCCGATACTCATAGACGGAGATGACGACCACATAGAGGCCGGGGTTGGGGGCTTTGACATGAAGGAGGCCGGTTTGGGGGTCTATCTGGCAGATGCCGCCCGGACCGAAGGGCTGCTGGGCGGAGTACCCCGGGGCATACACGACGGTCTGGTAGGGCGGCGGTCCCATGGGGTTGTGAGGGCCGACGACGGGCGATCCCAGAGAAGTGTGTACGGCCCCCGCTCCGGCTGTATTCTGGCTATGGTAGGCGGGGCTGATGGCGTAAACCAGGGAGTCACCATCGAGATCGGTGGCGCCCTGGTCAAAGAAAAAGTCTCTTCCAGCACATAAAAAGAATGGAGGACGGGCTCTAAATCGGGGCGCGCTATTACAGCCTGCTCGCCGAGCGGGAGGAATATACCCTAAGTAAGTGATACCCTGATAAACGGGATTTTGAAGATTGGTGATGGTGGCGTTTCGGCAGCAACGGGCCCACGCCACATAATAACCATCCGTGCTCGGAGGCAAAGTATAATCAAAGCGATAGACCCCTTCTTCCAGGCAGGTCTGGGGGGGTTGAAGAAAACAGGCCTCCACGCCGCCCGGCCGCCAGGGCCCAAAGGCCGTCAAGCTCACAGAAAAATTAGCGTGTTCACTCCCATCCCCCCGAAAGACATATATCCGGATAGGATCATCATAGTCTGCCCCGGTCGGATCGGTACAATCCCGGTACAGCCACAGCTCAAAGCGATACCTGTAATTCTGGGGATCTATGCAGGTGTAGTACAGCTCGGCTCCGGCGATGTGTTTGGCCGTGAGAGAGGTCGCAAACCCTGTGAAGAACCACCACCATCTCATCATGGAGCACCGAGTACTTCTTAGTAACAAATATAGCTCTTTTTTCTATCCTGCTTCTACGAGGAGGAGGCTCTGGGCTTCTTTCAGGCGAGCTTCCAGGGTGTGCGTATCTTCGGCTAGGATGATGACATGGCCCAGTTTTCGGTAGGGCGTGCTGTGTTTTTTGCCGTAGAGATGCACGGAGAGGCCCGGTATGGAGAGGAGCCGGGATAAAGTAGGGTAATAAGGTTTGCCGGTTTTACCCGGGGGACCGAGGATATTCAGGAGGGCGGCGGGAGTATGGATGTGTGTCTCACCGAGCGGGAAACCCAGAAGGGCGCGCCAGTGCTGCTCAAACTGACTCGTCCAGGTAGCCCGCGTCGTAATGTGCCCTGTATTGTGAGGCCGGGGCGCCGCCTCATTAACAAGCCATTTCCCCTCTGCCGTGTAAAAAAACTCCACCGCTAATAGCCCCACTATACCCAGGTCTTCAGCGATATCCATAGCGATGGCCTGCGCTTCTCGCTGAGCCTCAGGCGCAATATCCGCCGGAAGCCGTAAATGCGTAACCAAATGCGCCTCCGGATGAAAAACCGCCTCAATCGGCGGAAAGGCCTTAATCTCACCCCTCTGGGAGCGGGCTACAATGACGCTGGCTTCTTTATGGATAGCTACTTCTTCCTCCAAGAGGCTGGGGATAGGCCAGAGAGCCTCGGGGGCACTTACCCGTTGAATGCCCCGTCCATCATACCCGCCGCGTCGGCTTTTCTGAATCAGCGGAAACGAGAGGTCAATGGCCTCCCCGGGCGCCCAGAGCTGAAAGCGCGGCCCCGGAAACCCCTTCTGAGCATAATACCGCCGCTGAAGCCCCTTGTCCTGAATCAACCTGAGAACCTCAGGAGCGGGATGTACGGCGGTCCCCTCCTTCCGCGCCGCCTCCAGGCCCTCCACCGAAATGTTTTCTAACTCAAAGGTCAGAAGCGACAGGCCTCTCGCAAAACGACCTATCGTTTCCGCTTCCAGTACCGACCCCACCACAAACTCATGCGCCAATCCGCTGCACGGAGAGTCGGGACTGCTATCCAGCACATGTACCTCCAGCGCAAAATCTATCCCCGCCTGAATCAGCATGCGCCCCAGCTGCCCACCCCCTACAATCCCAACCCGAACCATGGTGGCTCCGGCAGGACTCGAACCTGCAACCGCGGGATTAGAAATCCCGTGCTCTATCCAATTGAGCTACGGAGCCCCTCACCCCTGCAAAGATGCGTAAAATCCAGGCTCCATCAGTGCATCAGCCCAGCATGACCGAATAAACCCTACTTTTGCGCCTATGTGGCGTTTGTGGTGCGTGGGGCTTATCGTACTTTCGGCCCGTATGAAAGCACAGCTCCCCCCCCTGATAGACCGAGAAGTATTTTTTGCCGATCCGAAGCTCGCAGGCGTTCAAGTGTCCCCCAATGGCAAATACCTCTCTTTCCTGCGGCCCTACCAGGGAGCTCTCAATATCTGGATCCAGCCCATAGAAGAAGGTCAGCTCAAAGAGGCTTTCCCCATCACTCAGAGCTCCAAACCCATCATGACCTACTTCTGGACTCATGATAGCCGCTATATCTTATACGCTCAGGACCGAGATGGCGATGAAAATGACCATCTCTACCGGATTACCGTCTCCGAGGCCCTGCCGGGTAAAATGCCCCCCCCTACGGACCTCACCCCCCGAGAAGGCGTCAAAGTTTTGCTGTATGCCCTCCCCATAGACCGGCCAGACATAGCCCTCATCGGCCTCAATGACCGAGACCCCAGCCTCCATGACCTGTACGAACTCCATATTCCCTCAGGCAAGCTCACCCTCCTCTATCAAAATGCCGACGGAATTGTCGGCTGGAGTATGGATCCTATGGGACGAGCGCGCTTTGCTACTAAGTTAGGCCCCGAAGGCGAAACCCAGATCTACGAGGTGCGCCCAAACAAGAAAAAATGGAACTTTACCCTTCGTTATCAGACAGCCTGGGATGAATCGGCAGGTATAGCGCACATTCCCCGAAAAGACAAAGCCGTATACCTCATCACCAATAAAGGCACGGATAAGACGCGCCTTATCCTGTGGAACCCCGCCAACGGCACCGAAAAGCTTATCCACCAGGACCCACTGGATCGGGTAGATGTTGGCGGAGCCGAATTCGACCCCAAAAGCGACGAGCTCCTGTATGTAGCCTATTCGGAGGACCAGCCCAGACGATACTTTTTCTCAAAATCCTGGGAGGAGCGCTACAAAAAATGGGCTGAAAAACTCTCCGGATACGAGGTGAGCGTGGGAGATTACAGTGATGACGGTCGATACTCTGTAGTCCGGGCATGGCATGATCGGGAGCCGGGGCATTATTACTTATGGGACGAGAAAGTCGGGCAGCTCATGGACCTGGGGCGGAGCCATCCAGACCTGCCCGTGGAATATTTAGCGGAGCGGAGGCCCATTCGGATTCGGGCGCGGGATGGGGTGGAGCTCCCCGCTTATCTAACCCTGCCCAAGGGAATCCCCGCCCAAAACCTTCCAGCCGTGCTCCTGGTTCATGGCGGTCCATGGCACAGGGATTACTATGGCTACGATGCACTGGCCCAATTTTTAGCCAACCGGGGCTATGCCGTGCTCCAGGTTAATTTCCGCAGCTCCACCGGCTATGGAAAGACCTTCCTCAATGCCGGTAACAAACAGTGGGGAACCGGCCTTATGCAGCACGATCTCACCGATGCCGTCCAGCAGATGGTCCAACAGGGCATCTTTGATCCCAGACGGGTAGCGATTATGGGAGGCTCTTATGGAGGTTATGCAACCCTTGCTGGCGTAACTTTCACCCCCGAACTGTACGCCTGTGGGGTGGATATTGTCGGCCCTTCCAGCATTATAACCCTCATTCGCTCGGTGCCCCCCTACTGGCGCCCCCTGATCAAAGTATTCCACATTCGGGTGGGAAATCCCGACGACCCCGCCGACCTCGAACGCCTCAAAGCCCAATCGCCCCTGTATCAGGTAGACCGTATCCGGGTCCCCTTACTTATCATTCAGGGGGCCAATGACCCGCGCGTCAAACAGCAGGAGTCAGACCAGATCGTACATGCCCTCCACGAGAAAAATCTCCCCGTAGAATACCTCTTAGCCCGAGACGAGGGGCATGGCTTTCGGCAGTACACGAACCGCATGGCCATGATGGTAGCCATCGAGAACTTTTTAGCCCGGCATCTGGGGGGGCGCCTGCAGGCCGAAGTGCGAGAAGAAATTGCCAAACGGCTCCGGGAAATTACCGTAGACCCCGCCACCGTAAAACCCCCTCAGGAAACCACCAGCGATCTTCTCTCTGCGCCCCGTCTCACCCCTGTCGTGAAATCGCCTCATAAAAACCGCTGGCTCTTCAACATCCAGATGATGACCAGCCAGGCCACCGCACAGGCTTCCCATCAGTGGGAGAAAACCGCCGATGGCTGGCGCTTTATAGAAGAAGTCAATAGCACCGTAGCCCGCTTGAAAACCCAGGATACCGTCCTGCTATCCCCAGAAGGCGAACTGCGTCGGTATCACCGCACGCAGGCGGGCGTTACCATAGACCTCCAGGTAACCCCGGACCGAACCCTCACCGGCACGCTCACCGCCATGGGCCAGAGCCTCCCTGTAAAAAAGTCTATTCCCCCGGACCTGACCGTATATCCCCTGGGCAGTACCCTCATCTACTACATCGGCAGCCTCCCCCTCAAGGAAGGCTACAAAACCGAACTGCCTATCTTTTCCTTTCAGAAACAGGACTTTGTGCCGGCCCAGGTAGAAGTCTTGCAGGCCGAAACGATCACCGTCGCCAGCAAAAATATCCCCTGCTGGAAGGTGCAGGTCAGATCTGATAACATCACTCAGGAAGTCTGGATCGGTCGGGAAGATGGGCTACCTTACCGGCAAAGTGTGCAGGTGATGGGGGCTTCTATGTTAGGCGATCGGATAGAATGAAGCGCCTGCGGGTGGCTGCATGCAGTGTGCGTACCTGGCCACTGGACTTTGACGGACATGTCGCCCGCCTCAAAGCTATCTTCACGGAGGCCCGACAGAAAGGTGTGCAGATCCTGGCTCTTCCAGAGCTGGTGTTATCAGGGTATGAATGTGGGGATTTTTTCTGGCATCCATGGGTGAGCGAGGCGGCCCGGGAAGCGCTCCAGCAGATCCTTCCAGAGACGAGGGGTCTATTTACGGCTATTGGGCTCCCCCTTCGCATAGGCGAAAGGCTCTACAACGCAGCCGCTATCGCACTGGACGGCAGATTGCTCGGCTTCGCCCTCAAAACCGAGCTTCCCAGAGATGGCATATTTTATGAGCCGCGGTGGTTCACTCCTGGACCCAAAGATAAACTTCTAACAGAGGCGCGTACGAACCTGCCTGCAGGAGCTTTTGCCATAGAGATAGCGGGCGTGCGTATAGCCGTGGAGATCTGTGAGGAGGCCTGGCGTCCCCGGCGTACTTTGGAGGGACTGGCGCCTCATCTCGTACTGAGTCTGAATGCCTCCCCCTACGAAATCGGAAAGCCTGCCCGTCGCCATCGCCTCGTTTCCGAGTCCAGTTACCGTTACCGATGCACTTACCTGTATGCCAACCTCCTGGGCAACGAAGCCGGCAAGCTCCTCTACGATGGCGAAAGCCTCATCGCTCACCAGGGCGAAATTCTGGGGGCTACCCCACCCTTCTCCCTCTCCCCGTATGAGCTGGTGGTAGCTGATATAGACCTGGACCCTCTTTATACCGTTCGCTTGCGGGGGGGATTTCCGGCAGGCGAGCCCCCGCTCGTATCCCTTTCTGACTTTGAATGGAAGCCCCCCACGCCCCCTCCCTCTGAATCTTCACCTTCCATTCGCATGCCCGATGAGATGGCCGTTACCCGGGCGATTTCTATGGGACTGTGGGACTATCTCTACAAGACGCGTCACAGGGGTTTTGTTGTTTCGCTATCCGGGGGATTGGATTCGGCGGCCTGTGCCACCTTCGCCCATCTGGCTCTCCAGAGGGCCCGTACTGAGCTCTCCCCTACGGCCCTATCAGCTTATGGAATCTCACCGGATGAGCTAGCGCACGGGAGAGTTTATACTTTTTATCAGGCGACCCTTCAGAGTTCGGACGAAACTTTTCGCCGGGCGCGGGTATTAGCAGAGACTCTGGGGCTTTCGTTTATGCGATGGGATATTCAATCTATCGTGGATGCTTACGAGAAGCTGGTAGAGGGGTGGCTGGGACGGCCGCTTTCGTGGGAGTTAGATGACATTGCCAGGCAGAACCTTCAGGCCCGCGTTCGCGTCCCCGGCCTCTGGATGATCGCAAACCTTTTGGGGGCCCTTCTCCTCACCACCGGAAATCGCAGTGAAATCACCGTCGGCTACACGACCATGGATGGCGATGCCGCGGGAGGCCTGGCGCCCATCGGCGGCCTGAGCAAAACCTTCCTCAAAGGGTGGGCTCTCTGGGCCGCAGAATATTACCACTGGCCCATCCTGGCCGAAATCGCTGAAGCTACGCCCACGGCCGAGCTCCGCCCCTCTCCGCAAGCCGACGAAAGCGACCTCATGCCTTACCCCCTCCTGACCTTCTTCGAAGATAAACTCCTCTGGGAGGGACATCCTCCCCAAAATCTCCCGTTTTTAGCTCAAGAAGACTTTACCCAGCTCTCACCGGAGGAGCTGGCCCGGTACAGCCAGCGCTTTGTACACCTTTTTACCACCAGCCAGTGGAAGCGCGAACGCCTGGCCCCTGCCTTCCACCTGGATAAATACGACCTGGACCCCCGTGGAGCCGCCCGATTCCCCATCCTTCATGCCCTGCGGCAAACCCGTTGAATAATACACCCCCTATCAGGGAACTTCCTTCACCCGGGATAATGTATATTTGCCTTATGGCTACCACGCAAATCGTAACTCGGGGTGGGGCATTCCTTATTCAGGAGACGCCCAGCGAAGCCATATTCATCCCCGAAGAATGGAATGAAGAGCAAAAACAACTGGCTAAACTCTGTGAGGACTTTTTAGAAAAGGAGATTTATCCCCGTCTGGATGAGATTGATTACGGAGATCCGACAAAAGTAATGCCAGAACTCCTTCGTAAAGCAGCCGAGTTAGGCTTTCTGGGATTGACGGTACCCGAATCGTACGGCGGCCTCGGAATGGACTTTCTGACCGGCATGCTTTTTACGGAAAAGATGGGGCCCTCGCACTCTTTTGCCGTAGCTCTCTTGGCCCATACGGGAATCGGTACCCTGCCCATCCTTTACTTCGGCACCCCCGAGCAAAAGCAGAAATATCTGCCCAAGCTGGTAACCGGTGAGCTGTTTGCCGCGTATTGCTTGACAGAGCCAGGTTCTGGCTCGGATGCCCTGGGAGCCCGTACAAAAGCTATTCTCTCCCCGGATGGCAAGCATTATATCCTCAATGGTCAAAAAATGTGGATAACTAATGGGGGCTTTGCCGATTTCTTTACAGTGTTTGCCAAGATAGATGGGGAAAAGTTTACAGCTTTTCTCGTGGAGCGAAACTTCCCCGGCGTCTCGGTCGGTGCCGAAGAAAAGAAAATGGGTATCAAGGGTTCCTCAACGAGACAGGTATTTTTCCAGGATACCCCCGTACCCGTGGAAAATGTATTGGGCGAGATCGGAAAGGGGCATGTGATTGCGTTTAATATTCTCAATATCGGGCGGATAAAGCTGGCGGCCGCGACTCTGGGATCCTGTAAGCGGCTGATAGATATCTCGGTGCAGTATGCCAATCAACGGCATCAGTTTGGGCGGGCGATATCCGGCTTCGGGGCCATCCAGCATAAGCTGGCCGACATGGCGGTATATACCTGGGCACTGGAATCGGCAACTTATCGGGCCAGTGCAGACATTCAAAACTATGAGTCTCATCTTCTTTCTCAGGGCCAGCCGTATGAAAAGGCATTATTAGGAGCTGCTCAGGAGTATGCCGCTGAGTGCGCCCTCCTGAAAGTCTTTGGCTCCGAAGTTTTGGATTATGTAGCAGACGAGGCCGTCCAGATTCATGGCGGATACGGCTACTCTGCCGAGTATCCTGTAGAGAGAGCGTATCGAGACAGCCGCATCAACCGCATCTACGAAGGTACCAATGAAATCAATCGCATGCTCAGTGTAGAGTACATCCTGCGTAAAGCGCTCAAAGGCGAATTAGACCTCCTCTCCGCCGCCATGAAAGTACAGGGCGAACTGATGAGCATTCCCGAGTTTGGGAATGGAAACGAAGAGTTTTTGTCCGCAGAAAAGAAAGCCATTCATAATCTTAAGAAGGCCATCCTCATGGTCGCAGGGTATGCCGCTCAAAAGTATATGCAAACCCTGGCAGACGAGCAGGAGATCCTCATGGCTGTAGCCGATATGCTTCTGGACACTTATGTCTCGGAATCTATGCTACTGCGAGTGGAGAAGTTAGCCAGACAGCATGGGGAAGCGTCTGTCGCTGATCAGCTGGCCATGACGAGAATATACCTCTTAGAGTCCCAAGAGCGTGCGGCAGCGGCCGGACGGCGTGCCATTCTCCGGATGAGCGGAGGGGATGAGCAGCGCGTACTCCTCATGGGCCTCAAGCGCTTCACAAAACTCATGGAAGGAGATGTGATCGCCTTGCGCCGTCAGATTGCGAAGACCCTCATAGAAGCCAATCGCTATCCCTACAGCCCCTGCTGAGATAATGGACCATAGACACGAAGTCAGCAAGGGGACGCGCTTGCGTCCCCTTCGCTCTTTTAAGGCGCATTCAACTACAATCTCTATCAAATCCTCGCCTGATCATACCAATCTGAGGTAAATAGCATCTTATGGGGAAAGCTTGAAAAGCCTCACAGATATATGCCCGCCTCATCTGTGTGGAAATCCGCCCCTCCACATACCGCCGAACCTCCTCAAATACCCTCTCCACCAGATTCACCTCAGGCGAATACGGCGGCTGGAGAACAAATCGCTTAGATTAGTATTATACCAAGACACGCTTCAGTATTCGCTAATATTATCTCCGGCCCTTCCCTTCAGAAGAGGGTAAGGATTGGCGGAGGGAGTGTCTGACATGCTGAGCTTGATAAACGAACTCTATTTGGTTTTTTGGTATTTGAGTAGGGGCCCAAGAGCGACCGGCAGCACCCCGGCCACGGCCGTTTACTGAGCCCCTGTTTAATTTCGTGCGGTCAGGGGGCAAAAGTTCGGGCACGGGCGGCCTGAGCGGCCTGAACCATGTGGCGGAGAGCGGGTTCCACCTCTTCCCAGCGCCGGGTCTTTAGACCGCAATCCGGGTTGACCCAGAGTAGCGAATCTGGCAGGACGCGCCGGGCCGCCTCAATCACCTGCCCCATTTCCTCACTCGAGGGTATCGCCGGCGAATGAATATCATACACCCCCAAACCCACCTGCCTATCCCACCGCCCGAAGCGTCCAAACTCCTCCACCAGAGTCCCCTTACTCCGGGAAGCCTCTATAGACACCACATCAAAGTCCATGGCGTGAATGTACTCCAGGATGCTCTCAAACTCTGAATAGCACATGTGAGAGTGGATCTGGGTTTCGGGCCGGGCCCGGGAGGAGAGCCGGAAGGCCCGCACCGCCCAGCGGAAGTATTCTGGCCAGTCTCGGCGCTTGAGCGGCGCCCCCTCCCGAAACGCAGGCTCGTCTATCTGAATCACCTGGATGCCTGCCGCTTCTAAATCTCGAACCTCATCCAGTATCGCCAGCCCAATCTGATAAGCCACTATTTCCTTTGGAGTGTGGGGGGGCGCATAACTCCAGTTGAGAATCGTTACCGGTCCGGTCAACATTCCCTTGACGGGCTTTTGGGTGAGGGACTGCGCATAAACCGTCTCCTCTACGGTCATGGGTGCAGGGCGCCACACATCCCCGTAAATAATCGGCGCCCGATATACCCGGGAACCGTACGAGAGTACCCAACCCTGATTCGTGATGGCGAATCCCTCCAGCTTTTCCGCAAAGAACTCCACCATATCGCTCCGTTCAAACTCGCCATGGACCAGCACATCCAGACCGAGCTCCTCCTGAAACCGAATTACCTCGGCAATCTTTTCTCGGATACGGGCATCGTAATCGGCTTTGGTGATTTTTCCTTCACGGTAAGCCTTTCGCAGGGCGCGCAGATCTTCGGTCTGCGGGAAAGAACCAATCGTAGTCGTGGGTAAGGGAGGTAACTGGAGCCTTTCGCTCTGGGTCCGTGATCTTTCGGCATAGGGCACTTCCCGAATGAAATCGCTTTCCTGGAGGGCTGCCACGCGATCCCGGGTGGGCTGATGATAGCCCAATGGCGGCTTTTGCCACAGCGCCTGCGAGGCATTCACGATCTCAGCGGCCTGCGAATCGCCCTTCAAGTATTGCACCAGAGCCTGAATTTCAGATAACTTCTCGGTGGCGAAAGCAAGTTTTTCGCGCAGATCGGGAGCTAAATGGGTTTCAGGCGCGACGCTCCACGGCAGGAAGGAAAGAGGCGTACTGGGACCCACCCATACGACAAGGCCTCTTTGGAGAAGACTTTCCACCAGACGGGCCTTCGCAGAAAGGTCCGCTCGCCATACATTACGCCCATCTATCACCCCGGCGATCAGGACCTTATCGGCCGGAAAGCCATACTGCTCAATCGCCCGGAGATTTGCCTCACTGGAAACCAGATCCAGTCCGATCCCCTTTACAGGCAGCTCTACCAGCCGCGCATAAAAGTCTACACTTTCATAGTAAGTCAAAACATACACGGGCAGACCCGCAAGCCCATGATACAGATAGCCAATCAGCGGTACGAGTACATCATCCAGCACAAAGGCGGGTTCATGCAGGAAAATCTTTTCAGCGCCGGCCTGCACAAGCGCTTCCAGAAGCTGCCGATAAGCAGGTAAAAGCATCTCCCCATAGGCCTCCATTTCCTGAGGTTCTAATGGATGGCCGGCTTTCTTGGAAAGGGCGAGGAACGTATAAGGTCCGATAAGACCCGGCTGGGCGTTTCGAAAGCCCTCCTGATGCGCAAACCGAAAAGCTTCCACATAAAAGCCGGGATTAGCTTCGAGACGAAGGGGCTCTTCCCATTCCGGAACGAGATAGTGATAGTTCGTGTTGAACCACTTGGTCATTTCGAGAGCGGCCTTGCCGCGGGCCATTTTATAATAAGAGGGAAGCCCCTGATAGGGCTGAAAGCGCGACGGAATGAGGCCCAGGCCTACCGATAAGTCCAGCATCGGGTCATACAGGGAGAGTTCCCCACTCGGGTAAACATCCACCCACTGACTGTAAGTCGCTAAACGGTCCCGCTCCAGATCCCGAAGACCGGCTCTGAATGCGTCTTGATCAATCTTATTGCTCCAAAAGCGCTCCAAGAGCGTTTTATACTGACGTGCTCCCCCGAGACGGGGAAGTCCATACGCAAAAGCCTGCATGAAGCAAAGGTAGGAAAAATACACTTTTCAAAAGGGACGCATGCCTGAAAAAAGGTCAGGACCGGCAAAGGCCGCTAACTGATGGCAGGAGGATCCGAACGAATGATCGTTTGGAATTGTCCGGAAAGCCGTATATTTGCAGTATGTACGGAAACCTCGTCGTTCGCCCCGATGACATTGAAAACTGGGGCAAGAAAGTCCATGAAGAAGACCCGGAGAAGCTGGCAGAGTTTGAAGCTCGCATAGATCGGGGGGAAAAGATAGAACCCCATGACTGGATGCCCTTTGAGTATCGGCGTCAGCTCATTCGGCTAATTGAGCAGCATGCCCATTCGGAAATCATTGGCGCCCTTCCGGAGGGGACCTGGATTACCCGTGCCCCTAACTTTCGCCGAAAACTGGCCCTCATGGCGAAGGTCCAGGACGAAGTCGGCCACGCCCAGCTTCTCTATAGCGCCGCCGAAACCCTCGGAAAATCCCGTGAGGCGATGATCAATGACCTCCTCTCCGGTAAAAGCAAGTACTCCAACATCTTCAACTACCCCGCCAAAACCTGGGCCGACACGGCTATCATCGCCTGGCTTGTCGATGCTGGAGCCATCATCAACCAGACCACAAACTCCAAAGGCTCTTACGGTCCCTACGTGCGGGCCCTTGAACGCATCTGCTGGGAAGAGTCCTTTCACCTCAAGTACGGCTACGACAGCGTGGTCCACCTCGCTACCGGCACACCCCGACAGCGGGCCACGCTCCAGGATGCCCTCAACCGCTGGTGGCGTCCCCTCATGCATTTCTTCGGGCCGCCCGACCAGCAATCCATCCACACCGAAAAGCTCGTCCGCTGGAAAGTCAAACTCGCCACCAACGACGAAATGCGCCAGCAATTTCTGGATATGTACGTTCCTAAAATCTGGGAGCTTGGCCTCACCATTCCCGACCCCTTCCTGCATAAAGACCCCGATACGGGCAAATGGATCTACACAGATCCCGACTGGGAGGAATTCTGGCGGGTCATCAACGGGAATGGCCCCTGCAACAAAGAACGCCTGGCAGTGCGTCGCTTCGCCGAAGAAAACGGCCGCTGGGTCCGAGACGCCCTCCGCCCTAAGAACGCCCATTATGTAACGCCCCTGGCATGAACTCCCTGGACCCTCGCATCCAGCGAGCTGAACCCCGCCTCTCCCGGATTACCGAAGTCCAGCTCCCTCCCCTGGACCACTGGCCTACCTACGAAGTCTTCGTTCAGCGAACCCGTGGGGGGCACGCCCAGCACGTCGGTTCCCTTCATGCACCTGACCCGGACCTCGCTCTCATTCTCGCCAAAGAACAATATGCCCGTCGCAGCCAGTGCGTGTCCCTATGGGTCGTCCCTACCGAAGCTATTCTCTGGACCAGCGCCGAAGACGAAGACCTCTTCCACCCCGCTACCGATAAATCTTATCGTGAACCGCAGGGCTACCTCCACACCCGCGAACGCCTGGAAAAGTATCGCGACCGTCTCAAACCCTTATCTTGAATTCCCATGCTGGAAAATCTGCAAACGCTCATCCTGGCCCTGGCTGATGATGACCTCTTCATGGGGCACCGCCACGCCGAATGGATCGGCCTCGGCCCCATCTTAGAAGAAGACATCGCCTTTGCTTCCATCGCCCAGGACGAAACCGGCCATGCCCAGGCTTACTACCAGATCCTCACCGACCTGGGCCTTCCCTCGCCCGATGAATGGGCCTTTCGCCGGCAGCCCCAGGATTTCCGATGCGCCCACCTCGTAGAGCTACCTAACTTTGACTATGATTATGCTATCGCCCTTCTTCGGCACTTTTTGTACGATGCCGCCGAAAAGGTCCGGCTTCAGGCCCTGACGCAAAGCACCTACGAACCCCTCTCACTTCTCGCCAGGCGCCTCCAATCTGAAGAAAAATACCACTGGCTGCATGCCCGCACATGGATAGAGCGGCTGGGCCGCAGCACCGAAGAGGCTCATCAGCGGCTCCTCGCCGCCCGAGACCTCCTCTGGCCCTACGCTTGGGCCCTCTTCGAACCCCTCCCTAACGAACCCGAGATGGTTTCAGCCGGGTGGGTTCCCCCCTCTCAAACCTTGCGGGAAGAATGGGTCACCCTCATTCAGCCCATCTTAGAGCCCATCGGCCTCTGGAAAGAGCCGCCTGCACCCGCTGAGCTCACGCCCCTGCTCGGAGCTCGCCACGGCCACCGAAGCCCCTATTTCGAGCAGCTCTACGCTGAATTCACCGAAGTCAGCGCTTCCGAACCAGAGGCCGACTGGTAGCATGCGCATCCTCGTCCTGTGTACCCATAATAGCGCCCGCAGCCAGATGGCCGAGGGTTTCCTCCGTCACTATCTCCAGAATCACGCCGAAATCTTTAGCGCCGGCACCCACCCCTCTACCCTCAACCCCCTTGCCGTCACAGCCATGAAAGAAGTCGGAATAGATATCTCCCACCACCATGCCAAGTTCATTGACGCCCTGCCCTACAAAGACTGGGATTATGTGATTTCCGTATGCGACCACGCCCGGGAGACCTGTCCCTACATTCCAGCCCGTCATAATCTCCACCATAGCTTTCCCGATCCCTCTCAGATGAATACCCTGGAAGCCTTCCGGGCCGTACGGGACCGCATCCATGAGTGGGCCAGGGCCTTCGCCGAAAAGCTCCTTCAAGAGGCTCCAACCCATGAATCCTGACGCGATTCGTGCGCTTCTTAAAACTATTCCCGATCCGGAGATCCCCCGGGTCTCTATCGTCGATATGGGGATGATCGGGGAGATTCGGGTAGAGGGAGATAAGGTACAAATAGAACTCATTCCGACCTTTGCAGGGTGTGCGGCTATCCCTCTTATGGTCAGGGAGATTACCGATCGCCTCAGGGCGCACGATATAGACGCGGAGGTTCGGCTCAACTATACGGCTTCCTGGTCGCCGGAACGCATTCAACCGGAGGGATGGGCAGCGCTCAAAGCGGCGGGCTTTGCCGTGCCGACCCATCTTACGGATGACCCGGCTGACCTCTTTGAGGATGTGGCATGCCCTAAATGCGGTTCTACCGTTACCAGTCTCATGAGCCCTTTCGGCCCCACCGCCTGTCGCGCTATCTTCAAATGCCACACCTGCGGCGAAGCCTTCGAACTCTTCAAGCCGCCCGTGTAGTGCCTCCTCCGGCGGTCCTGAAAGCTACCTGAAAATAAAAAAAAGATGCCATCAGGTCTGAAAGGATAGTCCCGGGCACTTCATTCCATCTGAGATAAATACACCCGGTCTGATACCAATCTGAGCCAGAGACTCCCTGAATACAGGTCGGCCTCTCAACATGAAACTCAGGGCCGGGAGGGGAATAATCACCCTGAAAAAAGCGTATATGACTCCAAGCGGTCTTCCCCCCTGGACTTCTCTCCCTGCGCTACCTCTTCGAATCTCTGTCAACTTGAGGTTTCTCCTTCTGAGGCAGAACCGGCTTTACCCTGTGGAGCGGTGGATGCCTCGCCAAGGACGAGGGTCGATACCTCCACCCCGGGGTAAATCGTTTCAATCTCCCTCTGAACCTCTATGGTGCGAGCGATGGCAGTCGCAATGCGGAGGTAGGGCCGGGGGTCACCCATGCGACGGCCTTTGTGATCCTTCAGGTATTTTTCCAGCACCTGATAACCCCCGATCCGGTAGGTCCACATCTCCGGCGTGATGCCCTCGAAGTACTTATCGGCGTTGATATACATGTGCTGCTGGGCTTCATTGTACTGCACGCGCTCGATGGTGTCATTGCTCCCTGTGCCCTGGTAAGTACCTTTGCATTATATTTTCAACTCCTCTCCACCCAACTGCTTCAAGCCTGCAACCACCGCCGCCCGCAGCGAATCCACATCCGTATCATAACGACCCGGTATCAAACCCCCCTTCACACGACGCCACACCGTCTCCATCAAGTTCAAATGAGGACTATAACACGGTAAATAACGCACACGCAACCTACACGCCAACCAACGCTCACAACACCTACGAAACGCCTGCGAACGATGAAACGACGCATTATCCAGATACACCACCGTCTGCACACCCCTACGCGCCCCTTCCTGCGCTAACCTGTCCAAATACCGCACCACAACCTCTGTCTGACACGAACCCGACACCACCGCAAACCCTATCCGATGCGTTCCATCCGCTGACCAGTCCAGATGACCAATCACATTCACACGACCTACACGACCACCTCCGCGCGGCACACCCCGTACTGTGCCCTCCGCCGTCCAGCTATACGCCAAACCCACTCTCGTCCAAAAACAACACCCGACACCTCCCCGCTACTACCCCCTT
>Ga0197142_1000416_pt1 | contig 39050 bp, 34 predicted proteins | sample GBS60_MetaG_FD_148614 | JGI IMG/M metagenome (GOLD analysis project Ga0197142, IMG submission 148614) | Sediment microbial communities from Great Boiling Springs, Gerlach, Nevada, United States - GBS 60_MetaG | ecosystem: Environmental > Aquatic > Thermal springs > Hot (42-90C) > Sediment...
GCTAAACACAGAAGTTTCGGGATTGAAAGAAATGGATAACCAGCTTTCAAGCAAGATAAATGAACTGGATGCAAAAACAACAGAAGAAATATTGAATATGAAAGAGACTCTCGAAAAGCTAAACACAGAAGTTTCGGGATTGAAAGAAATGGATAACCAGCTTTCAAGCAAGATAAATGAACTGGATGCAAAAACAACAGGAGAAATATTGAATATGAAAGAGACTCTCGAAAAGCTAAACACAGAAGTTTCGGGATTGAAAGAAATGGATAACCAGCTTTCAAGCAAGATAAATGAACTGAAAGAGACACTCGAAGAGAAAATAAGTGCAGAGGCAAGCAAAATAGAAACATTAGATGCAAAAACATCGAATGAAATATCAGCTTTAAAAGAACAAATTGCAAAGTTAGAGAAAGAAAACGAAAATCTTAAAAAAGGGCTTGATGTTGTCACTTCAGATTGGAAAGCTACTGTGGCACTGGTTTTAGGTGCTCTTGGTATTAGCCTTGGTGGTTTGGCTCTCTATTTTGTACTTAATAAATAAACCTTACTCTTGATTTAAAGGATTTTTGGTAATGAAAAGCTGGTCCTCTTGGACCAGCTTTCTTATAAGTATTCAGTTGACAATTCTTAGGAGGTGTCAGAAAGTGGGTTTTTATATGCCAACAAAGGTTCTATACGGACAAGACATTGTTATTAAGAATAGAGAAATTTTCCAATCTTTGGGCGATAAATTTTTAATAGTGACAGGTAAAAGCTCGAAAGTAAATGGTAGCCTCGATGATGTCCTTGATGTGCTCGATGGTAAACATGTCTACATCTTTGATGAGACCCCTGAAAATCCACCTTTGGAGATTATCGCTGGCATTGCTAAAAGTTATAGCGATGTGGATGTTGTAATAGGTCTTGGCGGCGGAAGTCCCATGGACACTGCAAAAGCTGTTGCTGTAATTTTAGAAAATCCACAGTTAAATGTAGAAGAACTCTACGATAAAACTAAATACAACAGTGCCAAACCAATAATTTGCATACCGACAACTGCTGGAACAGGTAGCGAAGTGACTCAGTATTCGGTACTTACAGTCAACGGAAGAAAAAAAGGGTTTTCGCATGAATGTATATTCCCCAAAATTTCATTCGTTGACTACAAGTTCACTATGACATTGAATAGAGAATTAACTCTATCTACAGCACTTGACGCTTTATCTCATGCTATGGAAGGATATCTTTCAATAAAGGCAACACCTTTCAGCGATTCGCTTGCAATAGAGAGCATGCGGATAATCAAAACAATATTACCAAGACTGTTGGAAGATCCAGAAAACGAATATTACAGAGAACGCATAGCATTTGCTTCAACCCTTGCAGGAATGGTAATTGCTCAAACTGGGACTACAATAGCTCATGCACTTGGATATCCTTTGACAACGGAAAAAGGAGTTAAACATGGTCTGGCGACAGCAATCTTTTTACCATACGAAGTGAAAATTGCAAAGAGGTATGAATACACAAAAGTTGACGACATTCTATCGCTCTTCGAAGGCTCGCTACATGATTTTTTCAGGTCTCTAAATGTTAACTTAGGTGTGACAATTACCGATGAAGAAATCAATTTATGGGCAAAGATTGTATCCAGCGCTTCGCATTTGGCTGTAACTCCTGGAAAATATGATTTTGAGACGATAACAGAAGCATATAAAGAGACACTTGGTTATTTTAACTTGTTATAGTTATTACAATTTTTCAGTAAGTACATTCGTTAAGTTAACTTACAAAATTGCTCAAGGTTTTTGAAACTCATAATCAAAACATATTGTGTGTTTGCCGGTTTTCTTAGCATGGTAGAGTAATTCATCGGCTCTTTTCAGTACACTGATTCCCTCATTATCATCCTCTGAGGTGATTTTTGTAATACCTGCACTCATAGAAACCTTAAATTCTTTCAAATCTAAATCATCGAGGGTTTTCATAATTCTTTTAATTATTACCCCAGCGTTTTCTATTGACGTCTGGGGTAATAATATTGCAAATTCATCTCCACCAAATCGTGCACATACATCCGAGTTGCGTGTATTAGAAATCATTGTATGCGCAAATGTTGTTATAGCCAAATCACCTTTATCGTGACCGAAAGTATCATTAATTCGCTTTAACCCATCGAGGTCTATCATCACTACACATGAATCGCCACCATATCTTTTTACCCTTCTAATCTCTGCTTGGAGCATCATTAAGAAATATCTTCTGTTGAAGAGCTTTGTTAAAGGGTCTCTAAATGAAGCTTCCTCCAACTTTTGAATATAATAAATCCTGTCAATGAAATTTAACAGTACATTAGCTATATTTTCCAAACATCTCTGTGAAGCGTACATTGGTAAGATAGAATAAGCGATTTCTAACTTCAATATTCTTTCATCTTGGCTTCGTTCAAAAGATAATCTATGTATTTCGGTATGCTCTGAATTTATTAAATTTGTTGATAAATTATCAACCAATTCAATGGTTTTAATTTCCTCTTCACTTTCAATAGTTCCAACAGCTTTTAGAATATTACAATTCTCTGTTAAAACGTTTTTAATTTTACTTAGTGAAAGATGATAATTAGTTTCGGAAGATGCACTAAGAAGCTCTATCAATATCTGCTCTTCAAAATCCCGTATTTTCTTCTCACTTATATCCACGCCAACGCTTATTGTTCCAGAAGGTTTTCCATCTGTAATAAGGAGTTTGTTCTCCCAAAGGATGGAGATCAACTTTCCATCCTTAGTCTTTATTTCATTTTCGAATGTCTGCCTTAATTCCACTTTCCTGGACATTATATCAAAGAAAACATTTCTCACAACATCTTTAACCTCGTTCAGTATGAAAATTTCAAACCAATCTTTTCCTACTACTTCAATAAACAGTTTTTTCAACCATCCAACTGTTAACATAGACAATCTTACCCTCTTTATTTAGAACAACAAAGAACACAGGTGCGAATTCGAGGTTAATTGTTAGTGTTTCCAGCCTTTGAGAAATCAGTTCATCTATCAACAACTTTTCTGTAATTATTTCTCCCAGCGTCCAATAGTAAAAATTTTCTTTAAAGGTTATAGAATGAATATTTTTTTAACTTTTCTTTCATATGGATAATATATCTTCAGAAAAACCGTTTTTCATAAAAGTATTGATAATATTTGCAAACTCCGGGGCAATCTAAAAAGATTCTCCCCTTTCTTAATCATCTTAGGAGCATTGTCGGAAGCACTTATAATGCTCCCATTCTCGTCAAATATGAGGATAAAAATCTTTGATTTTGAAATCGCGGATTTAATTGTATCAAAATCTATTTTGAATGGAAGGTCACTAATAAAAATCACCTCAACGTGTTATGGATTTTTGGCATTTTAGTCTAAAATATTATACCACAGAAACTTTTACTAACAAAATCGTACAGAAAAACAAAATATGGTATAATATTTATTCGATGGGTTATTATATTTCGGAGGTGAATTGTTTGTGGAAGATCCATTGAGTTATTTATGGAATATTTTGCTCATAGTAATCTTGGTAGTATTTTCAGGCTTCTTCTCTGCATCTGAAACAGCCCTGACTTCAGTTAGCAGGCATCGGTTGAAATCACTTGCAAAGGGTAAAGACGAAGAGGAAGAGGAAAACGAGGTACATTTCTTCAACAAACTGCTTACCACATTACTTATTTCGAATAATCTTGTTAATATTCTTGCTTCGTCCTTAGCGGCCGTTATGTTTGCGCGAATAATATCCTCGGAATCTCTTTCCACTATAGTTTCAACACTTGTTATGACATTTTTACTTCTCATATTCGGCGAAATAACTCCAAAGATACTGGCAAGACAAAACACAGAAAAACTTTTTGAATTTAGCATAAAATTAATTGTTTTTTTGTCAAAAGTATTTTCACCTTTGATAGCAATCTTTATTTCAGTCTCAAATTCATTTGTAAAACTTTTTGGTGGACAGGTTGTTCAAGAAACGCCATTTATAACAATAGAGGATATTGCTTCATATCTTGAAATGGGAAGAGAAGAAGGTTCAATTACACATGAAGAAGGGTTAATGATAGAGAGAACGATTCAGATGGACGAGACACTTGTAAAGGAGATAATGATACCGAGGATAGATGTAGTGGCTATTGAAGAAGGGCGGACACTGAAAGAAGTAGTGGAACTTATTGTTGAAGAAGAGTATTCAAGAATACCTGTTTATAGAGATACCATAGATAACATTGTTGGTATATGCTATGCAAAAGATGTATTGAGTTTTATAGCCGAAAGAGGATTGGAAGTTATAGAAAAAGTTCTCGTAAAGGAGATTATGAGGCCTCCGTTATTTGTTCCAGAATTGATGCCTGTATCCGAACTTTTAAAAGAATTTAAGACCAAGAAAGTTCATATGGCAATAGTAGTAGATGAATACGGTGGTACAGCAGGTATAGTAACGATGGAAGATATACTCGAAGAAATATTTGGTGAAATAATGGACGAATACGACGATCACGAAACCATTGGAATAAAGAAACTCGATGAAGATTCCTATCTTGTTGATGCAACGCTTTCACTTAACGACATAGAAAGAGAGTTAAGGATAGAATTTCCAGAAGGTGAATTCGAAACGCTTGCAGGTTATCTGCTTGATAAGTTCCATCATATTCCGAGGGTTGGTGAAACATATGAATATGATGGTATTACATTTAAAGTTGTGGCAGCTTCAAGAAGTAAGATTGAAAAAGTACTTGTTAAGATAAAGAATGAAGATAATACTGCAAAAGGTGAAAAAACAGGTTATGAGGAGGGAAAAACTGATGAAAAGTGAAGAACTAATTCAAAAAGCTATAGATGCCATGAAAAATGCATATGCTCCGTATTCACATTTCCATGTTGGAGCGACATTGCTTACCAAAAGTGGTAAGTTATATACAGGTGTTAATGTTGAGAATGCTTCATATGGTTTGACTAATTGTGCAGAGAGGACAGCCATTTTTTCTGCTGTTGCCGATGGCGAACGTGAATTTGAAGCGCTGGTAGTTGTTGCTGACACGGAAAAGCCTGTCTCGCCTTGTGGTGCTTGTAGGCAAGTAATGGCTGAATTTGGTGATTTTAAGGTGATTTTGACAAACCTTAAAGGGGAAATTATAGAAACGACCGTTAAAGAACTGCTTCCATATTCATTTGATAAAAAAGACCTCAAATAAAAATGAATTTAAAGAACTATGCAATAGGGGTTGATTATTCTGATAGAGCTTATACATATTAACGAATATGTCTATCTGAAGAACGTAGATATATACTTTTCAGAAGGTCTAAACGTGATTACGGGTGAAACTGGGACAGGTAAAAGCCTTTTGCTCGATGTAATTGGTTCGTTTCTTGACTACCAGAATATACGGAGTGAAACATTCTCAGCTGATATGGTAGTTAATTTACCAGATGACTTTGAAGACCTTGGTATTGGTAGAGGCCAGCGTATTTTCACAGTTGAACGAAAGAACAAAAGAATGTTTTACAAAATCGATGGTAGACTCGTTGGCAGAGAAGTTGTACAAGACATACTATCAGCTGTTATTACGATTCACAAACAGAACTCGCATATGAAATTACTCGACAAAGACTTTATCTTAGAAGTACTTGATAACGTTGCTGAAAACTCAGAACTTCTTAGAGAATACGGTGAACTTTTTAGAGAATATCAACAGGTATTAAAAATCATTTCCAACAGTGACAAAGAAATGGAACTCAAAAAGCTTGAAGAACTGAGAGAAAAGGTAAAGGAAATAGAGGAAGCAAATTTAGACATTCATGAAGAACAAGACCTCGAAGAAAAATACAAAAAGTCGCTGAATATACAGACTACAGTTCAAAACTACAATGCAGCTTCGCAACAATTGGAAGAGATTGAATACGCTTTAAGGAAAATTTATAACCTCATAGAAGATAAACATCACCAACTTCTTGACACTGCTATTGAATCAATAGCCGAGTTGTCAAACAGAATCATCAAAGATATTTCCAAGTTAGAAGAGATAAACATCGAAGAAATAGAAAATAGATTATGGATATACAAAAAACTAAGAAGAAAGTACGGACCTACAACGGAAGATGTTTTAGCTAACCTCTCTAAGTGGAACAATGAGATAAGAGAAATAGAAAGAACTATTGAAATCTTAGATAACGCTGCTATAAAAATGAATAAAGTTGAAAATGAATTACAAATCTTGGCGATGAAGATTAGCGAAAGACGAAAGCATGCAGCTGAAAAAATTGTTGGAATGATAGCAAAACATCTTAAAGAATTAAATATGAACGCAAGAATTGAATTTAATTTTGAGCAAAAAAACATATCGAAAAATGGAATTGATGAAGTAGAGCTTGTTGGAAGTACATTATCAAAAGGTCAATTGTATCCACTTAGAAAAATAGCCTCTGGTGGTGAATTATCTCGTTTAATGCTTGCACTCGAGCTTAGTTTAGCAAGCACAGATGTCCTCGTTTACGATGAGATAGATACTGGAATCGGTGGAGTAACAGCGGTCAAATTGGCTGAGAAGCTAAGTGAATTATCCAAAAACCATCAGGTTATTGTTGTAACTCATCTGCCGCAAATTGCATTAAAAGCTGACAAACACCTTGCCTTACGAAGATTTGGTGATGAGGGAACAATTGAGGAGCTTGATGAAGAACGACGCTCAGAGGAAATTAAGCGTATGTTTGGTGGTAGCGAGGTAATTGAGATCATTGGTGATTTGAAAGATAAAGTTTAAAAAAGTAAATAATTTAAAGAAGAAAAGTTGGGGACTATACCCCAACTTATTTCATATCTTTTACCATTTGAGTACTACTAAACCTGCTCTTCTATTTGCTTCATATTCTTAATGACAATAGGATAAAGCTCGGTAATTAATTTCTCTACCTGTTCTGAACTTTGTGTTCGTGGATCTCGCTCAAGAATATTAGATATTAGTTTAACATCTTTATTCAAAAAAGCGTCCAAAGCTTGTTTGGCAAGTAATATTCTTGGTTTTAGGTACCAATTCACAATTCGTTCCGGAATCAGCGTTTCTTCAAATTTGAACTCTTCACCACACACTATCGAACAGATTTCAACGGCTACGTCATTGTCGATGTTTGTTATCTTTCCATTGTTCAAAACATTTACAACAAACCTTGCTGGAGTCTTACTCACGATACTATTAATGAAGGGAATATGTTGTTCACCACTAAGTTTATCACTGAGAATCTCCTTGAGATAATTATCTACAGGTGTTCCCGTTCTTAGCTTATCTATCTTCGTACCATTTTTGACCATCTTTGCAAACATATCCATAACATTGACAACCTGTGTAAGCTGTTCCACATACCATTTCCATCCCAATTCAGAATCTGCACCACCCCATGGAGAACCGTACCATTTTATCTTTGTTTGTAAATTCCTATGATATTTCCATGTAGAGTTCCGCACAGTATCTCCGATTGGGAACAATCCATACATCTTGTACATATCCCATGCAACTGGTGAGAGCTGATCATCAAATGGATTAGTTGGTTTAAATTCGTCAAAATTTATTTTCTCAGAAATTTCTTTCAATTTATCATAAAGGTTTTTACCATCTTTTGTACTAAACTTTGTCAACCAAATACCGTGGTTTACTCCTCCGACTTGCCATTCATACTCTTTGATGCCCAAATAATTTGCAAGAATTTCTACAGCGTAATGTCCATGACAAAAACCAACCATTTTGATTCCTGTTTGTGTTGAAACAAGAGTTGTACCTTCGAAGACAGGATTAGCAGCTTGTAAATACCATGCATTTGGAGAATGCTTTTCAATTGTTCGTGCAATCTTCAAGAAGAGAGTAAACTGATTCCAATTGGTCAAGTTCAGATAGTCAGACACGAAGTTATAGTTTTGGGCATCTATACCTCGGTAATAACCATATTTCTCACCAATTGAGCGAATCAAATCAAGATACCCGTGCCCTCCCGCCATTGCTGTATTAATAACAAAATCTGCTCCATCTACAACTTCTTTAATAGTGTCGACGATACTGAATGTAAGTTTGGAATTAAAATAGCGTGCAAGTTCTTTTGCTAAAATTAGGACATTTTCCACCCTTACCCTATCGATATCCATCAAAACAACATGTGAATCTGAAAGATTTGGAAACTTACAGAGGTCTGAAATAATCTTCATTGAAAAAACAGCACTTCCTGCACCGATAATACCTATCTTCAATCCTGCCATATCAACCCCTCCTTGAATGCAATTTAAAAAAATAGAGTGCAATTTTTTACAATTCTATTGTATAATAAATCTTGGAAAAACTTGCAATAGTATTTTGAGGGGTGTAATAATTATGACAAATGATAGGGTAGCTATTATAACGAACAGCGTGGAGGTTTTAGAAGAACTCATTCAAATTTTAGAGTTTGTTGGCTACGAAGTAAACGTCTATTCGGCAGCTAATGAAGTACTTTCAACAGATAACATACAGTCGTTAATAATTTACAACAAATCTTTAAAAGTAACACAAGAAATGGTCAGGTTTATAAAAACCACAGGTAACATAAAAGACCTACCAATTATTGCTGCAATAAATGAAAAGGATTATGTTACCTTACTGGAATTGTACCAGCTTGGCATATCAGATTACATAGAGCTTCCTATCATAGATGTCGAAGCGATTTCAAAAATAGCTTTACACATAGAGCTTAAAAAGAACAGAGAGAAAATAGAAAGCCTGTACAAAGAACTTAAAGACAGCCTCGCGTTATCAACCCAGTTACAAAAACTCATGTTGCCAAATTCAATTGCACTTGAAAAAGACGTTTGGATAACGTCTAACTACATGCCATCGCAGATAGTTGGTGGTGATATTTACGATTACTTTTCCATAGGTGATGATGTATATATCTACGTTGCGGACATTTCAGGTCACGGCATTCAATCAGCACTTCTTTGCTCTGCAGTTAAGTCTGTAATACGTTCTGCTGCGCAAAGAAGTTCATCGGTTTTAGATATTGTAAACGAACTTTCGCAGAGCACAAAAACAGTTCTTGGACATAACTACATAACAGGTCTATTCATGAAGATAACAGGTAATACAGTTCAGTACATAAACTGTGGACATCCTGCAATTATTGAATACGATGGTAAAGAATTCAAAGTTATGGATATGAAAACAGTTTTTCCAATAGGATTGTTTGATTATACTTATGCTGAAGATGATATAGACTTTTTTGAACTCCAATCAGAAAAGATTTATATGGCTTACTCAGATGGACTTTATTCAATCTTTGAACAACTACGTCCAAATGAGAATTCTATGAATATTTTGCTGGAATTTTTGAATAAGGATATCTCTGGCACAATTCCAGAAGTGCTGCCGCAGAGCATTGCAGCTACAATGCGACGCAAGTATTCTGAACTACCGGATGATTATTCTCTTGTATCTTTTGGAAAAGCAACGAATTCGATATGTTTGTCGAAAGGTGACACTATAGATACTATGAATTTGGAGATAAATAAAGAAATCAAAAATCTTCTTGATGAACTGCTGAAAAATGTATATTCTGATGAGTACACTCTTTTAGTTAACGACTATGATAGATACTTTACAATTCTGGCAAAAGGAATTGAAACAGGGAGAATATTAAGAAAATTGCCGATGAGTATATCTTTAAGTTACCATAATATTGACTGTCTGAAAGTCTTTAAGCAACTCAAAGCAAATTGATTTGCAGCTCATATGAATTCTTTGAGATTCTCAATTATCAAATTGATAGCGCGTGTTTGTAATTCAAGGCTCATAGAGGGCAAACTATCTTTCTTCAAATTACTTTCAGCTACTTGCTTTGGTAAGAACGGTACATGGATAAACAGTGCGTGCCGTGGATTGTTGTTTTTGTGAGAACAATACAGTGAATAGTAAAATACCTCATTGCATATGTACTGCCCAGCTGTATAGGATACCGTTGTTGGTATCTTTTTGTTATTTAAAAAGTCAACAATAGCTTTAACTTTCATCTTGGTCATATAAGCATCAGCACCGCTCTCTATTATCGGTATATCGTTTCTCAGCTGGTTGTCGTTATCAGGATGTTTTGAATCCATTAGATTCACAGCGACACGTTCAACTCGAATTGTTGCACTTCCACCTGCTTGTCCTATGTGAATTGCCACATCTACTTCGTGATTATCATAGTACTCTCCAAGCTTAATTATGCTCTTTTCATAGCTTACTGGTAATATTAAATGATTCACAAGGATGTCAGAAAATGTTTTTTTCGAAACTCTCTTAACAATTTCCATACTTGGATTGACTTTCTCCCCACCAAATGGCTCAAAACCTGTGATTAAAATCTTCATACTTTCCCTCCTGCTCTTCAAAATTATAAATGAATCTATTAACATAAGTTCGTAATACGAATCTTTTATATTCTATAAGATTTAAAAAATAAGGTCAAGTTGTTGAAGAACTTTTGTGTAGAATTGATGTGATTTTTTTCTCAAAGCTTAACAAAATTGTTGATTAACATAACTGAGTTTTTCGTATAAAATATATCACGAAGAAGCAAATCTCTAAAAGGGGGTGTTTATAAATGTCGAAGGTTAAAGTATGGAAACCTTCTGAACAAGAGATATTAGAAGCAAAAAGGTGGAGCACTTGGAGTAAGGAAGAAAGCGTCTTTGATTGGTATTATGATGAACCAGAGCAGTTCTACGTTGTGGAAGGCGAAGTTGATGTTGAACTCGATGACGGTACAAAAATTAGCTTTGGAGCAGGTGATATGGTACGATTTGAAGGTGGTGTGGGGTGTAAGTGGCATGTGAAGAAAAAGATTTTTAAACACTACACATTTGGATAATGTGTGAGGAGGGATAATTTGAGTAAGATAAAGGCCTACATTTATCTTGTAATAACCCTTCTTGCATTTTCAAGTATTGAGGTAATCTCGAAACCATTGATGGGAAAGGTTGACCCTTTCTTTATGACTGCGTTTCGATTTTTGATTGGTGGCTTAATATTGATGTTTTTTACTAACCGTGATATTGAATTGAAAGATATTATACCAATAATAATGGTAGGCTTACTAAACAGTGTTGTATCAATGACTTCACTACAATTGGCAGTTAAGTATTCGAACGCCTCGACAGCTGCAACTCTTGTTGCAAGTAACCCGATTTTCGTATCATTTTTTGCTCTTTTTATGCTTAACGAAAAGCATAACATAAAAAAGTACATCGGTGTTCTACTCGGTTTTCTTGGAATATTTATATTCAGCCTTGGAAAGATATATGGTGATTCGTGGACTGGCATATTCTTTGGTATACTTGCAGCACTGACTTTTGCTTTATACACAGTTCTCATGAAGAAATACAACAAGAAATATGGACCGCTTGTCGTAACAGCTTACTCGTCATTATGTTCAAGCCTGGTTTATTTAGTCGGATTAGTTGCCTTAGGAAAATTAGTCATACCAACGGATATTGGTATACAAGGTTGGGCAATAATTATTTATCTTGGAATTGTGGTGACAGGTATTGCATATCTAACTTATTTTAAAGCAATTGAGACACTTGGAGCAACTCAATCAAGCAGGATATTCTTCTTAAAACCTATAGTTGCAACACTCTTTGCTGTCTTTTCACTTGGTGAGAGCCTGAGTATTGTAAAGATAATAGGAATGGCTGTTGTATTATTTTCACTTACTTTGTGAAAAATATCATGTTCTGTTGAAAAAAGACGTTATAAGCAAAAAAACGACAAAATCATTCAAAAGCATTTGTTATATAATAAATTGAGCATGTGAAATTTATTGATTAACATGTTATAATAATCACGAAGTGTGAAGGAGGGATGTGTGTGGCCGTATGTGAGCAACACAAAGAACTTTACGAAGAACTGGACGCTTATATTGAGGAAGTTAAGGACAAACCGGGTATTCTGATAGGAGTATTACACAAAGCCCAAGAACTCTTTGGTTGGTTACCACAGGAAGTTCAAGAACATATAGCAGAGAAGTTGAACGTCCCCGTATCTGAAGTCTTCGGTGTTGTGACGTTCTATAACTTCTTTGCTACAAAGCCCAAGGGAAAGAACCAGATAAAAGTCTGCCTTGGTACAGCGTGTTACGTTAAAGGTGGAGACAGGGTAATGGAAAGATTCCTTGAAGAACTCGGAGTAAAAGCTGAAGAGGTTACAGAAGACGGCTTGTTCTCGGTGCATGCCGTCAGATGCCTTGGTGCATGTAGTATGGCACCGGTTGTTCTAATTGGTGAAAAAGACTTTTATGGTAAAGTAACACCAGATATGGTCAGCAAAATTATTGCTGCGTACAGGAGGGGTGGGTCGCAATGAGTAAAGTAAAAAGTTTAGAAGAATTAATGAAAATTAAAGAACAAGCACTCCAGAACATCAAAATGAGAGAGACAGGGAAAAGAGGAAAAGTTGTCGTTGCAATGGGTACATGCGGAATTGCAGCAGGTGCAAAGGACACTTTGAAGGCCATAGTTGAGTACATGAACGAAATGAAAATAGATGACATTGCAGTTGTTCAGTCCGGTTGTATGGGACTTTGTGAAGTAGAACCAACAATAGAAGTTTCACTCGAAGGACAAGAACCAATAGTATACGGACATGTAACCCCAGAAAACGCTAAAAGAATCATTCAGTCACATATACTTGAAGGAAAAGTTGTTTCTGATTTGGTAGTAAAAAGAGGAGAAGTATAATATTACATTAAAGGAGAAGAAAATGGACAAGATTAAAGTCTACGTGTGTGTGGTTGGATGTTGCAAAGAAAATGGTGGAGAAGAGTTATTAAAACAAGCAAAGCATCTTATTCATAATTTGAACATGGAAGAACGATTCGAAGTTTTGGAAGCTGAATGTCTCGGAACTTGCAAATTTCGACCTTCTGTAATGGTTTCTGAAAATGTAAAGAACTTCTACTATGGAAATGTTACACTTCCAATTGTTGAGACAATTATTAACTACCACAGTGGACTTGAAAAGAATGATGAGACTCTCAAAGCAAACTTGGTAAAGGTTGAAACGTGTGATTAAGTTTTTGCGAACTACAGTTTTTAGTATTTCTTTAACTTGGGGAGGCGAAAAGCGTGGCTCTTAAGACAAATACAATTCTTATTTGTGCTGGTGGTGGCTGTATATCTGCAGGCGAAGAGAGTGTGAAACAAGCACTTGAAAGAAAACTAAAAGAATACGGTCTCGATTCCGTTGTATCCGTTGTTGAAACAGGGTGTATGGGTGCTTGTAGTTTAGGACCGCTTGCAATTGTCTATCCTGACGGTGTATACTATCAAAAACTTACTCCAAAAGCTGCGGAAAAGATAGTTGAAGAGCATATACTCAAAGGACGTGTTGTGCCTGAGTTTCTCTTTGAAGGTGAAAAGGAAAAGCTTACAGTTAAAGAGAAAGAAACGACTGAAATTCCATTCTTTGCAAAGCAAGTAAAAATTGCCTTGAGAAACGTTGGTGTTGTTGATCCGTTGAGTATTGATGAATATATTGCAAGAGATGGTTACTTTGCACTTCACAAAGCGCTTACCCAGATGACACCAGAAGATGTTATAAAGGAAATCAAAGATAGTGGACTGAGAGGAAGGGGCGGTGCAGGATTCCCAACTGGTATGAAATGGGAATTTGCACGTCAGCAAAAGTCAGATGTAAAGTATATGATATGTAACGCAGACGAAGGTGACCCAGGAGCATTCATGGATAGGTCTGTGCTCGAAGGTGACCCACACTCAATTGTTGAAGCTATGACGATTGCAGGGTACGCCATTGGTGCACAAAAAGGATTTGTCTACGTAAGGGCAGAGTATCCACTTGCTATAGAAAGATTGCAAAGAGCAATTGAAACCGCACACGAATATGGTTTTCTTGGTGAAAATATACTTGGAACAGACTTTTCGTTCGATATAGAGATAAGAATAGGTGCAGGTGCATTTGTCTGTGGTGAAGAAACTGCATTGATGCATTCAATTGAAGGAAAGAGAGGACAACCAAGAGTCAAACCACCATTCCCAGTTCAAAAGGGTCTTTGGGGTAAACCAAGCGTTATAAACAACGTAGAAACGCTTGCTCTTGTTGCACCAATCATACTCAGAGGCGCTGCTTGGTTCAGACAATACGGTACAGAAAAATCACCTGGTACGAAAGTCTTTGCCCTTGCGGGTAAGATAAAGAATACGGGACTTGTTGAAGTTCCAATGGGAATTACATTGAGAGAACTCTTATACGACATTGGCGGTGGGCATCCACAAGGTAAACAAATTAAAGCTGTGCAAACTGGTGGACCAAGCGGTGGAGTCATACCCGCAGAATACTTCGACACACCAGTTGATTTTGAATCACTCGGCAAGCTCGGAGCGATTATGGGGTCAGGTGGTATGATTGTACTTGACGAAGATGACTGTATGGTCGATGTTGCGAAGTTCTTCCTCGAATTCACAGTTGACGAATCATGTGGTAAATGTACTCCATGTCGTGAAGGTACAAAAGTAATGTACGACTTACTTGATAAGATAACAAAAGGCGAGGGAACGATGGAAGATATAGAAAAACTTGAAACTCTCGCTCAAGTGATTAAAGACTCTTCATTATGTGGACTTGGACAGACAGCACCTAACCCTGTACTTTCAACGTTGAGATATTACAGACATGAATATGAAGCACACGTTAAAGATAACACATGTCCAGCTAAGAAATGTAAGGCATTAATTAGCTATGTAATAAATCCAGAAAAATGTGTCGGTTGTACGGCGTGTGCGAGAGTATGTCCAACGAATGCAATACATGGCGAAGTAAGGAAAGTGCATGAGATAGAACAAGATGCTTGTGTGAGATGTGGAAGCTGTATAGAAGTATGTAGATTCGGCGCAATAAGCAAAGTAACACCAGCTATGGCAAATACCGTCTCAAAGTAAGAAATCCGAGGTGAGTCCCCGCAGTTGGGAGGCTCACCTTTAGTTTTTATTTTTCGTTATCATAATTCTTTTTTCCGGGGAGGGAAGGCGTGTGGAGCGTGCAACATTAAAAAATATTTTACAAGAGCTAAAGAGCGAACAACTTGAAGAACAAGACATACTTATTTATTTGCTTCATAAAGTGCAGGATCATTATCAAAGTCATTACATACCACCAGAAGTGGGAGAGATGATTGCTGAGGAACTGGGAATACCCGCTTCAAAGGTTTACGAAGTTCTCACATTCTACACAATGTTCTCCACAAAACCGAGGGGAAAGTACATAATTCGTGTGTGTACGAGCTTACCATGCCATGTACCAGGTGGTCGAGAGATTGTTGAATTTTTAAAACAAAAGCTCGGAGTAAACTTTGGTGAGACAACTAAGGATGGAATGTTCACTCTTGAAGAAACAGGTTGTCTTGGACTTTGCGGTGTATCCCCAGTCATTATGGTAAACGACGAATATTACGGTGATCTGAGCGTAGAAAAAGTTGAAGAACTGATTGAAAATCTTAAAGGCGGTGGTGCAAGATGACACCAATTACCGTTCTTGTTTCCGTTGATAGCAACAGTGTGTTGCTTGGCGCAAAAGAATTTTCAACATACTTGAGAAATTTAATAAAAGAATTTAACCTTGAATCAATCGTTAGTGTACTTGAAACAGTGTCTGTTGGTGCTTACAACGGTGTTGTATTTCATGTATTGCCAGATGACGTATATTATGTTGTAAAAACAAAAGAAGATGTGAAAAAAATCGTAGAGGAACATCTGCTCAAAGGTAGACAAGTATGGGACTTAACGGTAGATAAGAATCAGTTGAAACCCGCTGAAAAATTTGGTGTGAAAGAATATAGAATAGTCACACGCAATATAGGGTTAATTGACCCAAAGAATATCGATGAATACATAGCGAGAGACGGTTATTTTGCACTTTCAAAAGCACTTCAAATGAGACCAGAAGAAGTGCTCAATGAAGTGAAAGCAAGTGGATTGCGTGGAAGAGGCGGTGCTGGTTTCCCAACAGGTCTCAAGTGGGAATTCACAGCAAAAGCACAAGCAGACCAGAAATATATCGTGTGTAATGCAGATGAAGGAGAACCCGGGACATTTAAAGACAGGTTGATAATGGAAGGTGACCCACATACAGTAATCGAGGCAATGATTATAGCAGGATATGCTGTTGGAGCAACAAAAGGATACATATACATACGTGGTGAGTATTACAATTCCGTTGAAAACTTGAGAAAGGCAATTAAAGACGCATACGAATACGGTTTCCTTGGTGAAAACATCCTTGGCAGTGGTTTTAATTTCGACTTGACTGTCAGGCTTGGTGCGGGTGCATACGTATGTGGTGAAGAGACAGCACTTCTTGAATCTATAGAAGGTAAATCAGGTAGACCAAGATTGAAACCACCTTATCCACCGCAAAGCGGATTGTTTGGAAAACCAACTGTGATAAACAATGTTGAGACTCTTGCAAACGTACCGCAGATAATACTCAATGGTGCAAATTGGTTTAAGAGCATAGGAACACCAAATTCACCTGGCACGAAGGTCTTTTGTCTTGCTGGCGATGCCAATAAAAGAGGTATGGTTGAATTACCAATGGGGGTTACAGTTAGAGAAGTCCTTTACGGATTTGGTGGTGGTGTAAAAGGTGGAAGAGAATTGAAGATGGTTCAGACAGGTGGACTTGCAGGTACGTTTATAGGTCCAGACAAGCTCGATGCACCACTCGACTACGATTCAATGAAAAACCATGGTGTCAGCCTTGGCTCAGGTGTTATACTTGCAATCGATGATACTCACTGTGCGGTAGATTTAGCACTAAATGTCATGGAATTCTTCAGACATGAATCTTGTGGTAAGTGTACTCCATGTAGAGAAGGCACAAAAGTTGCGTGCGATATTCTTGAAAAAATGACGAAATTCCAAGCAACTGAAGAGGATTTGAAATACCTTGAGCAGATAGCTTATGTTACCGCAGATGCCTCTTTCTGTGGACTGGGGCAGAGCATCAACGTGCCATTGCTTTCCTTAATTAACAACTTTAGGGATGAGTTCATTGCACATGTAAAAGATAAAACATGTGCAGTTGGACTTTGTAAAGAGGTCAAGCCAAAGAAAGCGGCTGTTAAATAAGAAAGTACAACAATAGAATCTCTAAGCACCTCAAAAAAGCCGTCTCGCAAGAGACGGCTTTCTGCTCACTATAGTATATTTACCTCAAATCTTGAACTTCCTTACCTGTTCAAGCAAGCTGTTGGCTATAGAACTCATCTGTTCCGCTGCACTACTTACATCTTGGCTTGCGTTCGCTTGTTGTCTTACACCTTGCGTTATTTCTTCCATTTGCTGAGCTATCGATGTTATTGCCTTCGTTACCGTATCCATTGCGCTTGTCATCTCTTGTGCCGCTGCGCTCTGTTCTTGTGAACTTGCTGCCAATCCTTCTATCTGACTTGTTATTCCTTCCACTTGTTTCAATATATTCATCAACTTCTGACTTATTACTTGCGATTCAGTTGATGCCCTTTCAACCACACTAACTGTCTCCGTTGTCGCATCGCTTGCTTTTTGTGCACCGTTTTGTATCTCTGATAGCATCTGTCCTATCTTACTCGTTGCTTGTTTACTCTCTTCTGCTAATTTTCTTATTTCATCTGCAACAACGGCAAATCCTCTTCCTGCCTCTCCTGCCCTTGCCGCTTCTATTGCTGCATTCAATGCAAGTAGGTTTGTCTGTTCTGCTATCGAGTTGATTGTCTGGACTATCTCACCTATATTCCTTGCTTTCTCACTTAACTCACGAACGATATTATCTGTGATTGACGATTTTTCCTTTGCCTGAGAAATGACATCGGTTATTACTTTAACAGCACTTTCACCTTCTTTTGCAGCGTTATTTACGAGTATAGCCTTTTCGGAGAGTTCCTGAGCTGCCTTTGAGACATTCTGAGCACTTGCGGATATTTCCTCAATACCACTTGTTGATTCCTCAACGGAGGCTGAAGCATTTTGCAAAGCTCTGTTTATTTCTTCAGTCTTTGAAGCCAGCTCTTCTGCCGTGGCGCTGAGTTCTTCAGAAACCGAAGACAATGACTCGGCGCTTGAACTTGCAACAGTTGCACTATCTTGAACTTCTTTTAGCGTATTCCCAAATGAATCTTGCATTGTTACGAGTGCTTTCGAGATTATTCCAATTTCGTCCTTTCTGTTTATGATTTCATCTGGTACCTTATTGTTAAACTGACCGGTTGACATTGTCTTTAACTGCTCAACTAATATATGTAAAGGTTTGGTTATGGTGTTCGACACAATCATACTCAAAACTATGTCAAGTAAAACTGCAACAACCACAATCAAGATGAATACTCTCACAGTATTTGCAAAATCAATATCGTTTTGAGTGTTAATTTTGTCAGCTATCTCAGCGTTAAAATCTGATAAGTCTGTTATATTTTTATAGAAATCAAATTGGAATTTTTCAATATCTTCAATCTTTCTCATGGCCTCATCACTATTACCAGCCAATGCCAGATTTATAACCTCTTGTAACCCGCTCCAATACTTGGAAAAGTTTTCCTCTAACAACTTGAGTGTATCTATTTCAAATTGAAGCAGTAAAGTGTTCTTATACTTCTCTAAATTCTCATCATATTTCTTCTTTTCCTCGTTAATCTTTTTCAGCAGTTCTCTTTGCGCTTCTTCTTCTCCTATGTCTAATATCATATCATTTACATACGCATCTACAATTAACATGCTGGCTTTAGCTTCAAGTAACCACTTAATCGGCAACAATTTGTCTTTGTACATGGTTGTCATATCACGATTTGCTTTGAGTAGCTGGAAATAACTGTAGAACACAGATGTTAAAATGAATAAAATAGATAGGACAACAATAATCATAATCTTTGTTCGAACTTTTAAATCTTTGAGGTTTAACATAGTTTCCCCTCCTCCTTTTCAGGCTCTATTAACCAAATACTGTTGAAAATTTCCGAAGACTACACTAAGAAAAATGTTGAATATAACAGCGGTATACTAAGGTGTCCATCCTTAACTAAAAAGTAATTAGGCTCTTGTAGGAAAAGTACTTCACATATTATACCACTTATATGTAACAAAACAATTACAAAAAAACAATTGCGTTACGCCCTTTCGCAATATAAAATTGATGGACAGTCAATGGATAATCATATATGGTAATTAAAAAAGATGTTTGTACAGTGTTAGATTAGTGAACCAAATGATTTAATTTTAATTAGTACTTTATAAAGTTTTTTGAATGACTCGTCACACTCTTTATCCATTTCCGCTTTGAGATTCAACGGGTTTTCTGAAACGCTTTTAAGCTTTTGATAAATGTCAATCATGTCTTTTGCGAAGAAATCCTTTCCCTTTGTGTACTTTCTAAAAAATCTTTCCGCTTTGGAATTTTCAAGAGAAATAAAGGGAATACCGAAATACGCACCAACGACCGTGGGGTGAAATCTTTCAGAGATTATAAATTTGGACGATAATAGATGTGATAAAACTGAATTAACATCATCAGGGTTATCGAAATAGCCAGCATTTAATCTTTTGCTTACTATTTTTGCAATGTTTATATCAGTGTTCTGCGCTGGGCAGACAATTATGTTACTGAAATACTTTACCAGTATGTCGTATTTGTCAACATTCTGAATATTTCTTGGAACAAGAATCAAATCGTATTTTTTCTCTGGTAAAGTGTCAATCGTGCTGAGAAATCTAACGGCTGGGTCGCAAGAGAGTACTGTATTCTTGTTAATGCGCTTTGCGAATCTGTAAGAAACTAAATCTCTTGCAAAGATATAAATCTTTTCGTTTTTGAGAGTTTTATTTAACAAACATCTATCCAAAGACTTTTTAATAGGTCCAAAGCTGTTACCGAACAAAATAACAGGTTTATTTAAAAGAAAGCTTATTTGTATCGAGGAAATGTAATACAAAAAGCTCTTTGAGCTTGTTATATCTTGTAGTAATCCTCCACCACCGTATATGAGAACATCAGTATCAAAAGTTGCACCAATAAGTTCAAGTAAATTGAACCGAGATATTGAATCCTTATTTACTCTTTTCGGTAGTGCGATGATATAGTCAATTCTGTATTTTTTTAAGAAATCCTCCATGCTTAATCGCATCAATTCATCGCCGAAGTTACCATAACCGTAGTATCCAGATAGTAAAACTTTCAAGGAATTACCAACTCCTTTGGAGAAAAATTTATGTGAAAACACATCATAAACATGATAAACGATTATTGAGGTGTTGCAAAGTGGTAAAGAAGGTTACTGAAAATGTTTATGTTATCGAGCACGAAGAAGCTGCGAATAATGTGATAATTGTTGGGAAAAAGGGTGTCGTTCTCGTAGATACCTCACTCTTTCCTGAAAAGGCTAAGAGTATTGCAAAGTTCGTCAGAGACTTTACTATGAAAAACATTACTCTTGTTTTCAACACTCATTATCACCCTGATCACACATTTGGAAATGTTGTATTTGATGTTCCGATACTTGCTCATGAGTTAACAAGACAAAAGATGGAGCAATTTGACACGGGATATTTTGAAACGCTCGGGATTGAATATTTTGAACCGAGACTTCCCGATGTACTCTTTGAAGATGAATTTGAATACGAAGATGGAATAAAGGTACTATTTATACACGGACCTGGACACACACCAGATTCTTCGTATGTGTATATTCCAAGTGAATCTGTTTTGATAACCGGCGATACTGTAATAAACAACATTCATCCAGAGATTGTCACAGATAGTAACCTTGCTGCGTGGTTGAAAACTCTTGATAAATTGCCACAAGTTAAGCATGTCATACCAGGGCATGGTGATATTGGTAATTCTGAGTCTGTGAAAGCAATGTATGACTATATAGAAAAAATCAGAAAACTCATGATTGGAGAACTTGCGCCATATGAGATTGAGAATGACCCGAATTTTACAAATAGACGCCATGCTGAAATGCTTGAGTGGAGTATAAGGAATTTAACTACGTAATCCGACAATGGTTTTTACAGCCCCTGTGTAAGTTTTTCGACATACATCGTTTGTTTTGCAAACATCTCCTGGGCGTTTGTTGTATCATATTCGTGGTCGTAGCCTGCCATGTGCAGTATTGAGTGAACAAATACTGTCAGTAGTTCTTTTTCAAATGTATTGTTGAGTTCCTCAGCGTTCTTCTTAACGACATCTAAGCAGATATATCCCTCTGAATAAGGTTCTTCTGCAAGTTCGCTCTCTTCTATCTTTCTCAATTCTTGAGTTTCTTCCACGCCTAATTCGTCCAAATCATCATTTTCGTAACTATCTTCATATACAAATGTTAAAACATCTGTGGGTCCTTCCTTGCCTCTGTACTGTTGATTCATCTGTGCCATTGTTTTAGAATCTACAAATATGAAATGAATTTTTACGTCACCTATTTCATCTTCTACAATTTTGGTCAATTCGTTTAAGTAATTGTCTATAAGTTTACTTAATTCATCTGGTACATCAAAAAAAACAATCGTAGCTGCCATTATCTCACCCCTAAGATTCTCAAGTAATTTGAAAGCTAATTAGCCAGTTGTTTCAATCTCTTCGTTTATCGTTGGATATTCAATTCGATGCTTTGTTAGATTCTCAAAGCTTAAAGCAAAGCTATCCATAATTATTTTGAGTTCACTGAGTGTAAGCCCTGTCTCATCAAGTTCATTCTCTTCAAATAGTTCAATTATTGTCTTCTCTATTATGCGTTTAACATTGTCTATTGTTGGCTCTTTAATGCTCTTTGATGTTGCTTCAACTATATCTGCAAGCATTAATATGCCCATTTCTTTACTTTTTGGTTTTGGACCTTGGTATCGATATTGATTAATATCAACCTTAGGATTTTCTTCGTGAGCTTTTACGTAGAAGTACTTTTGAACGCGTGTGCCATGATGTTGTGGTATGGCTAATTCGATTTGAATTGGTAGTCTATTTTTTCGTGCTATTTCTATACCATCAGAGACATGCTTCATTATGATACTCTTACTCACATCAGGTGATAGCATATTATGTGGATTCTCTTCCGGTAGGCGTACGTTCTCTATAAAGAATTCTGGATTTCTTACTTTTCCTATATCATGATAAAGTGCACAGGCACGTACGAGTATAGAGTTAGCGCCTATGCTTTCAGCTGCATGTTCGGCAAGTTCTGCAACTCTCAAGCTGTGATAATATGTTCCGGGAGCATGGAGAGAAAGCGTTTTTAATAGTGGATGATTTAATGTGGTGATTTCCGACAGACCTATGTTTGAATATATGCGTGTTGTTATTTCAATATACGGTAGAATACCAAGTACCGCTATTGAAGAAAATAATGGATTAAGGAATATAATCACGTAATCCTTTGTTGAAAAGTAAAAATGTCTTGCAGGCTCTTGAAGTGAAACCATTATAAGACCAAGTATGCCGGAGATTAATCCAGCCTTTGCAACTTGTATACGGTTTTTAATATTTTTTAGCATGAATGTGGAGATAAAAACTTGTGGAAATAATTGTAGGAACATGAAAAAATCATGGTGGTGAAATGCTGTTGAGAGTGACAAAATGAGACCAGCGCTGGCACCAAATTCGTAGTCAACGAGAAGTGTTATGAGCATTGGAGTAATGATTATAGGAATGTAACTAATTCCATATGTTTTGTAAATAAAGGTATTTAGAGTTGCACCAGCGAGTAGTGCTGAATAAAAGAACAATCTATAACGAATATCGAAGTTTATGACATTTGAATTTCGAATAAAGTGCTCAATGATACCGTACCAAATTATGAGAATCAATATGAACTCATTTGCTAAATCCAAGATGCCAAGGTCGTAGATGTTATTTGCAACACTTATAATAAGTGCAATAATAACTCCATCATACATAAAAGATTCGCTAAGTAATACGTCTGTTTTATGCTTAGATTGTTCCATCAATCTCTCCTCACCAAATAATGCTTTTTAGTATTTTTTGTTGGTCTTTGATGATTTTTCTTCTTTTTCAAAAGTATCGTATGCGCGTATAATCTTCTTTACAAGTGGATGCCTCACGACATCTGCATCAGACAGATAAACAAAAGCTATTCCGTCTATATTTTTTAGTATATCTTGTGCAACTACAAGTCCAGACCTTTCTTCTATATCTATCTGTGTTATATCGCCTGTGACGATTACTTTCGAACCAAATCCCATACGCGTTAAAAACATTTTCATCTGTTCATATGTAGTATTTTGAGCTTCGTCAAGAATTATAAATGCGTTATTTAAAGTTCTTCCTCTCATATATGCAAGAGGTGCAATTTCAATGATATTTTTCTCCCTAAGCGAAATGAATTTCTCTATTCCGAGCATGTCTATTAATGCATCATAAAGCGGTCTCAAATATGGGTCTACTTTCTCAGTCAAATCTCCAGGAAGAAAACCCAATCGCTCACCTGCTTCAACAGCCGGTCTTGTTAAGACAATTCTTTGTACTTTACCGGATTTTAGATAATCAACGGCAACGGCAGATGCAAGATAAGTCTTACCAGTTCCAGCTGGTCCTATTGCGAATACCACATCGTTTTTCTCAATTGCTTCAAGGTATCTTTTTTGACCTTCTGTTTTAGCCTTGACCTTTCCAACAGATTTTTTGTACACTTCGCTTGGACTTTCTATCTTTTCATTCTCTTCAACTATGTACTCAAATTCAGTCCAATCAAGTAAATGTCCATCACGAGTTATCTTAATTACCTCTTTCAATACTTTTTCTACAACATCAAGTGACCTTTCATCCTCACCCTTTACTCTTATTTCATTATCGACAACTGAAATTTCAACATTGTACCTTCTTCTCAGATACCTTGCCTTGTTATCATACTGCCCAAGTACTTCAATCATGGCAACATCGGAAGGAACTATTATTCTTCTAACTGACACACCGTCACCTCGGCTTTACCTTCTTGGTTGTAATTTGTCGTCATTACGAGTATAATTATACCAGAAGAATCGAATAATTTCTGTTAAAATATAAATTAAGAACTTTTCCAATATGTATCGCAATGGTTCAAATTACATTTATGCTCATAAGGAGGAGTATTATGGCAATTATTAGTGCATCTATTCTTGCTGCAAATCTTTCCGAGCTAAAAGAAGAAGTGAGGCGAGTTGAGGGATTTATAGACGAGATTCACTTAGATGTAATGGATGGACATTTTGTACCGAATTTGACTTTTGGATATCCGATTCTTGAAGCACTCAGAGTGTTTACAAACATGCCCGTAGATGCACATCTTATGGTAACAAATCCTACTGAATTAATTAAAGGATTCGTCGAAAAAGGTGCAACGAGGATTACAATCCATCAAGAGGTTTGCTACCACCTGCACAGAAACGTTGAGTACATAAAATCTTTTGGAGCTGAAGCGTTTGTCGCAATAAACCCAGCAACTTCACTTAATACACTCGATGAAATACTTCCCTACGTTGATGGAATACTTATCATGACAGTAAATCCCGGATTTTCTGGTCAGAAATTCATACCAACGATGAGTGAGAAAATAAAGAAACTCAGTGATATTAGAACGAGCAGAAATCTTGATTTCAAAATAGCGGTTGATGGTGGGGTTGGTAATGAAAATGCCGTTGAACTGGTTAAGATGGGAGTTGACGTGCTTGTTATGGGATACGGTGTTTTTAGAAATCCGAATTTACCAAATTTGAGAAGTGAGATTAAATCACTGCTTTAAAAGACATTTATCTTTGAATCAAGAACTGCCGAGGTGATAAAATTACTACTGTTGTCGTAGCTTCGCCTTATTCGTTCGAAGGCTCAGTGATTAAATTTGGTGACCTTTTCAAATGGTGTAAAGACAAAGGAATTAAGGAAGTGGTACTTTCCGATACCACTTTTTGTGGTGTTGCAAAATTTTTGAAAGAAGCCGAAGTGAATCAAATTAAGGGAATCGTTGGGTTAAGAGTAGGGACAAAAACGTACGTTGCAAAAAACAGCCACGAATTAAAACAATTATTCAAAGCGTACAATACCAAAGATATCGTTGAATTAGATAAGAATTTTCAATATATTATCCAACCGCCAATTTATTTTCTGCCTGGACAAGAGGAGTACTTTAACGCACTGTGTGATTATTTTGGTAGAAAACCAGAGAGAGTTGGAAATACAAAGGATTTTGAAAATTTCAGATTAAATATCGATGGAGATTTTCGATACGATTTGCGTAGCAATCAAAGGCTTTACCGTCCATTGAATGATGATATTTCAAATCTCATTAAAGAAGAGAAAGAGTATACCGAACGATTGAGGTATGAAATTAACATCATCAAAGAGTTTGGATATGAAGATTATTTCCATACGGTTAAGCGTATAATTGACATTGCACATGAGAACGGGATAGAGATTGGTCCAGGAAGAGGTAGTGTTGTGGGGAGTTTGCTTGCTTATAGAATGGGTATTACGAAAATCAATCCAATAAAGTATGACCTTCTCTTTGAGAGATTTATGAACGAAGGTAGAAGGGATTATCCAGATATTGACCTCGATGTAGAAGATACTCAAAGACAGAATTTATTGAAATTACTGAGGAAAGAGTTTAAAGTGGTTTATAATATAAGTGCATTTGCAACAATTCCAGAGAAGATATTGAGAGAATATGGCACCTTGGCAAGTTATCTTTCCAATATTCCAGTCCAACGTACAACACATGCAGCAGGAGTCATTATATCCACAAGTGAGCTTGATGTTCCACTTGTACAAGATACGGAAACTATAGAGTGGGATATGAAAGACTTAGAAGGACTTGGATACGTGAAGTTTGATATACTCGGTTTAAAAACACTCACTATTTTTAAAGAACTGAGGAAATATTCAAAGAATATAGCTCAAGATATTTCTCGAAGTTTGTATGAAGACATAGATTCGATTATGTCAAGTGATAACGGGAAGAAGACATACAAGTATATAGCTGCTGGTTTTACCGATAATATCTTCCAACTTGATAGTTCAATCGGAAAGCAGGTTGTTCGGGATTTGAAGCCGAACAATTTTAATGAACTTGTGCTTGCCATATCACTCAACAGACCAGGACCATTAAGAGCAGGTATTACAAAAGAGATACGTCAACTTAAAGTAAGAAAGTCGAAAAAATATAATGTGCCGGTACTTTCAGAGACTTACGGACTTCCGATATACCAAGAACAAGTAATGAAAATCGCTATGGAACTTGCAGGATTGACAAGTGCTCAAGCAGATGAATTAAGAAAAGCAATTGCAAAAAAGGATATGTTGAAGATAAGGGAAACCTATGAAAAATTACTTAATAAACTAACCGAATTGTATGGTAGCGAAGGTAAAGAACTCTCAAAGATAATACTCACACTCGGGGAATATGCATTTAACAAATCACACGCCGTTGCGTATGCACATATTACATACTTTATGGCATATTACAAATCAAACTATCCGAAGATGTTTTACGATATCTATCTAAGATACGACACAACTATTCTCCCGGATGTTGTTTATAATCTACAAGCACTCGGATACCGTGTACTTCCTCCAAAGTTGAGGTTTTCAAAAGCAATGGATAAACAAAAAGACGATATTTATCATTTGCCATTGTACATAGCCCCGGGAATTTCAGTTGAGAAAGCCAACAATTTTAAAGATATGATATTTGAAACATTCGAAGACTTTGTTGAATCTTCCGGACTTTCTTTATCGAATGTTGAAGCACTTATAAAGATAGGAGCTTTCGATGAAATCTTCGAAAGTAGAAGAAAAGCCATACAAAAGCTGCGCTCTGTTAGAAGTGGAATCAATCCGGAAGTTGCAAGGATAGGTGGAAAACTCTTTGGAAAGGTTGTTCAAACGGAAGAGTTAAAAGTTGAAGATGATTGGGAAAGAACACAGATGGAATACGATATCCTTGGTGTTGCAATAACTCCACCAACAAAGGTTGATAACTTATTAGCCCCATATTCTTTAGCGTATTCCTTAGACCTTCCATTTGGTATCCATGTAGGTGTAAAAGCCGGATTTGGCACAGATGGAAAAAGTATCTTTAAGATTCACATACCAGATGGAGAGTACACTATGATATATCCGAATACGTACGAAGTTGGGCGATTAAAAGTTGAGTATGTACTCGACGAAGAACCACTCAGGAACGAGATTTCTAAATCTTCATCTTCAGCGAATCCAAATGGATACGGATATGAGAAGATTACTTTGCCAGATGGAAGATACATTGAAAATGCAAGACCTTTAAGAAACGGCTTTAGGACAGTTTTTATCAAAGATTAATCAAGAGATTAATCGAGTTGTGGCTCTTCTCAATAATCCCCTTTACTTAGGGAGATGGTTGTATGAGTGGAAATGAAAGAATAGAGAATCTAAAAGAAGCATTCTTTTACAAGAAGCTTGACGATGAAAAAGTGCAATGTGAATTGTGTCCTAATTATTGTGTTATCTCCTCAGAGAAGCTGGGGGTTTGTAAGGTTCGCAAAAACATCGAAGGAAAACTGTATTCTATCAATTATGGTGAAGTCTCTTCAATTGCTCTTGACCCGATTGAGAAAAAACCGCTATTTCACTTCTATCCTGGAAGTTCTATCATCTCCGTAGGAACGTGGGGATGTAATTTTAGATGTAGTTTTTGCCAAAACTGGGAGATTTCTCAACAAAGACCGTTATATTTAAAAAGATTGACACCAGATGATCTGGTTCTCATCGCACAGGAGTATATACACGAAGGAAATATAGGTATTGCATATACATACAGCGAACCTCTTGTATGGTACGAATTTGTTTATGAAAGTTCAAAACTTGCCAAAGAAATAGGATTGAAAAATGTACTTGTAACAAATGGATATATTAACGAGGAACCGTTGTCTAAGTTGTTACAATACATAGATGCCATGAACATAGATTTAAAAGCATTTAATAACGAGTTTTATCAGAAAGTATGTGGCGGACGATACGAAGATATTCTTCGTACTATTGAAATGTCTGTCAATTCAAATATTCATGTCGAGGTCACTACCCTTATAGTACCCGATGGAAATGATAATTTGAATGAATTAGATGAAGAGTTTAAGGCTCTTTCAAGTATATCGCCAGATATACCTCTTCATCTCTCACGGTATCATCCAGCGTACAAGTACAACAAGCCCCAAACAAATATAGATACTCTTCTTAAAGCCTATGATTTAGCGAAAAAGTATCTAAACTATGTCTACCTTGGCAATGTATGGAACGAACAATACGAAAGTACATACTGTCCAAAGTGTGGAAGTCTTGTTATAATTAGAAGAGGTTATGATGTCAAAATAGTAAATCTTGATAAAGAAGGGCGGTGTAAGGTGTGCAACAACCAGATCCTAAGGAAATTATGATATTGAACCGAATTGTAGTCTTTGCCGTGATAGCATTTTTCTTAGTTATAGCAGCTATATATTTGCTGTTCATATCAGGTAAAACTGGTCAGTATTCCGATTTTGAAGATTACATATTCGGTACGTACATTAGAATCAGGATATCTTCAAAAGTGAATCCAGCGACCGTATCAAAAGCGATATTTACCGAGATGAAGCGACTTGAAAAGAAATTCGATGCGTTTGCGGAAGGTTCCATACTGTATAATATCAACAATTCTGAAGATTGGGTTCAAGTAGATGATGAGACACTTTCAATCATTGATTTATCACTACGACTTGCGAGAGATACCGAAGGCGCATTTGACCCAGGCATAGGAAGACTTGTTAACCTGTGGGGATTCAGTAAATTTAGCCAACGGGAAGCTACAAGCGAGTTTACTATTCCGAGTGTTGATAAAATAGGCGAGGCCGCAACTCAGTCTGGATATCAAAAGATTGCTATCGATTATGTGAATAAAAAAGTCAAGGCAAATGGAGTTTGGATAGACCTCGGTGGTATGTTAAAAGGTTACGCACTCAAAAGGGCTTATCAAATTGCTAAAGAACTTGATAAGTCCTGCCATGGTTTCATAGAAGCCGGTGGCCAGATAATGATATTGGGACCGAAGTACAATAAGACAAATTGGGTGATAGGGGTGAGAGACCCACGCGGTGAGCCTGGGGAAAACATAGCGATTGTTTATATGAGCGAAGGTTCTATTGCAACAAGTGGTGATTACGAGAGATTCTTCATGGTCGATAACGTAAGGTATCATCATATACTTGACCCAAAAACGGGTTACCCAGCAAGGAAAGCTATAAGTGCAACTATAATCAGTGAAGACCCTGTTGTAGCTGATGCGTTCTCAACAGCGGCATTTGTACTCGGTGAGGACAAATGGTTATTCACCCGTACAGTCTTTCCAAAATACGGCGCTGAAGTGCTACTTGTAACTCCGCAAAAGAAACTTCTAAGAACTGACAAATTCTCAATTTATGAAAGAGCAGACAGGTAAGCTCGTTAGAATAGTTTAAAATCTTTGAAAATAAATAAAAGGAGGAATCAACTATGAAAAAACTTAAGAGTTTTGGCGGTAGGAATCTTGGTGGCGCAAGTGGAGCACCTGGCATTCCAAAGAACTTTGCGGAACTTCAAAGATTACAGATGAAGATGGAAGAAGAACTTAAAAACTTGGAAGAATCATTTGCTCAGGAAGAGGTTCAGGTGGAAGTAGGTGGCGGTGCGATAAAGATTATTGCAACATGCGATAGACAGGTCAAGGATATTGTTTACGAAAAAGACCTCCTCGAAGACCTTGAAATGTTCAACGATATGCTAAAGACTGCAATGGGCGAAGTATGGCAAAAAGTTGAGGCAATTAGAGAAGAAAAGACAAATGCGATAATTGCAAAGTATAATCCACTTGGTTGAGAACATACATGAGCATAACTGCTATTTATACGCTTGTATAAAGGCAAGGTTTGGAGGTGTTGCATGTTCAAATTCTTAGATTCGTTATCCTCGAAAAGACAGGCTTACATGTACATAATATTATTTGATTCTCTGGTCCTACTCATGTTTTATGTTGCCAAAACATTCTTTATCAATAGTGAGACGGTTTATCTTCTATTTGGAGCCCAGTATGGACCATTTGTATCAAAAGGTGAATGGTACAGAATCGTGACCGCCATGTTTATGCATGGCGGGTTTTTACATCTTGCATTCAATATGTACGCACTTTATATACTCGGTAATTATGCAGAAGGTATCTACGGAACGTACCGTTTTATTTCGTATTTTCTCATTACAGGTATTGTTGGAAATATAGCAACTCACTTCTTTTATTATGGTTCTCTATCAGTCGGTGCGAGTGGTGCAATCTTTGGTATTGTTGGTGCACTCTTTGGTGCTGGTTTTAGAAAAGACACTCCCTTCTTTCTCAAGACCGTTACCGGAAGTGCATGGTTACCTATTATTATCCTGAACATTGCACTTGGGTTTATACCCGGTTCTGGAATAAATAATGCAGCTCATATAGGTGGATTGCTTAGTGGAATGTTGCTTGGTTATGTAATACCAGTGTACTCTTCGTACAGGTCTGAAAAAATCTGGAAGTTCATAGCTATAACACTAATAGCTATTGTCATATTCAGTTATATAATGCTCGTTTATTCTTTCTTTGCATAATCACAACCCAAAATTTTCATGTGAGGTGACTGTTATGTCACTAAGTTATAAGACATCTGTGGGTATCGAAAACAGTAGTGAAAGCAGAGATGTCTTGATACTCTTTAATTCTTACGGACTGCTACTTAAAAACGTAGATGATGAATTTACTGTGCCTGAAGACTGGAAGGTGTTGAGTACATCGGCACGAAGCTGGTATGTGGAAAGTGTTGATATTCAGCCGAAATATCTATTCCCCACTGACATTCCACCTGGAACATATCGACTTATTAATGGCTCATTTGAATCTGAAAGCGGTGAGACGTTCACCAAAACTCGGTTGGGTATAGTAAAAGTCGTGGAGAAAGGAAAGTCTGAGAAAAAACTTAGAGTGAGTGAAAAAGCAGAAGCGGTATTTCAAATTCCGGGTGCCTACAGGATATATTATACGCTGAAAGAAGACATACTCGAACAATTCTTCGAGGTATTTGCTCCAATTGATAGTGCTTTTGTTATTGTTTCAAATGCGCCGGAAGAATCGAGAAATCAATACTATCGTCACGATGTATTATATGCGCCAACACTTCAAATGGACGATTCTGAGAGAGAAGAATTTGAAGTTTTCGAAAGCACTGGAAGAAAACTATTTGCTCTTGGTGAATTGAACGGATTAAATAAGCGTCTAAATGTCAAGAACAAGACGATGAAAGTTGAACGAAGAGATGTTAACATTGTTGAGTTGAGTTACAAATATACGTACGATTGGCAACCTGCTGATTACGTAGTTGAATTGAAAACGGAAGAAGAATTAGTAGCGGGAGATCTATACGTCTACGGTGATGCCTTTGGACATCTTATACCAATTAAACGCACATGGATGGAAGATGTAAAAAAAGAATCCGAGATAGCAATTTCCAAGAGTTGGCAGGTGTATCATTCATGGGAATTGAAAAAGCTTACCGAGATAGACAAGCGAGTCTATGTATCAGGTGATATGAAACTCAGAGGAAAAGGTCTTGTGAAAATAAGGGTGGACTATAAAGAACTGAATAATCTAATAGTAGTAGGCGGAGCGATAACAAAAAAAGCTCTTGATTTCGCCGAGATAGAATTGGAAATCGATGGTGAAACAGCTGTGCATATAGAATATGATTACAAGAAATAGTTTTTTTGAAATTTCAATCTCAAAAAAAGAGGTGGTTTGGTATGACCAGAATGCTTAGGTTATCATTTACGGCTTTGGCGCTATTTATAGCAGCGTTTGTTTCGGCTGATATGTTAGTTCTTTATAATTCATACGGTCTATTACTTAAAAGCGTTGAAAAGGATTTCACATTACCAGCAGATTGGCAGGTCATTCAGACATCAGCATCGAAATGGTACATCGAGAGTAAAAACATTGGTCCAACATACCAGATACCAGTAGAACTTGCTCCTGGTACATACACCATGCAAGATGGCTACCTTGTCTCTGAAAATGGAGATATTTTTGTAAATACTTCTTATGGTCTTGCAAAGGTTATTGAAAAACAGAAGAAGGAAAATGTATTAAGAATGAATGAAAAGGCTGATGTACTATTTCAAATCCCGGGTTCTTACAGGATATATTATAGCCTCAAAGACGATGTCCTCGAGCAATTCTTTTCGTTGAGAGCGCCTATTGATAAGGCATATGTCATTCTTTCAACAGCTCCGGAAGAACAAAGAAGTTCAAATGTAGTTTATAGTAAAATGGCTATTCAAGAATCAGCCCAAGAATTAAGTTCAGCAGGTAGAAAGATGTTTGTTTTGGGAAATATGGAAGGATTGAACAACGGGATAAATATTAAGAATAAGTCCATAAAAGTAGTAAGAAAAGATGTAAATAGGATTAATTTGAACTATAGCTATACTTACGATTGGCAACCAGCAGATTACGTAGTTGAATTGAAAATGGGCGATGAATTGCCAGCTGGAGATGTATATGTCTATGGGAACATACTTGGTTATACTGTTCCGATAGGTCGTACGTGGATGCCGGATATTAATAAGGAAGGTAATATATTCGTTTCTAAAAGTTGGTCGGTTTATCATTCTTGGACATTAACAAAATCGATAAAAGCAGGTGGAAGGATATATATCACTGGCGATTTGAATCTTAAAGGGAATGGGCTAACTAAAATTGTGTTGTATGCAAAAGGTTTATCAAATCTCTCGATTTCTGCCGGAACTGTAGTCAAACAAGCAGCTGACTATGCAGAAATTGAGCTTAACGTATCTGGTGTTGCAAAGGTCACGATTTCGTTTAATTATCTAATAGAATAGTTTGAAAGGACGAAATGGAGGTATAGCGTGAATAATAAAATACTGAGTTTTCTTTCGGAAAATCTTTTGAGCGTTAGCAAACCCGCAAGGTATATTGGCGGGGAATATAATAGTGTTTCAAAAGAGGTTACAAAAGATACCTTGAGGGTTGCACTTGCATTTCCTGATGTATATGAAGTCGGGATGTCGCACTACGGTTTGGAGATACTTTACTGGCTTGCAAATGAACTGGATTTTGTATATGCCGAACGCACATTCCTTCCGTGGCCTGACATGGTTCAAAAGATGGAACAAAATGGTATACCACTCTTCACGCTTGAGACAAAGACCCCTATACACGAAATGGACGTTCTTGGAATTTCTCTTGAATACGAACTATCTTATACTAATGTCCTCAAATTATTGGAATTAGCTAATCTTCCTATTCGATGCTACGATAGGAATGATGAGGACCCGATAGTATTAGGCGGTGGTCCTGTTGCGTACAATTGCGAACCCGTTGCAGAAGCTTTTGATGCAATTTATCTTGGGGATGGCGAGGTCAATTTTCAAAGAGTTCTTGAAATAGTGAAAGATACAAGAGGGTTAAAAAGGGAAGAGAGATTAAAAGAACTAAGTAAAATCCAAGGGATTTATATTCCCATGTTCTACACTCAGAAAGGAAGAAAGATTGTCCCAAAATATGAATTCGCACCAGAAAAAATACGCAGAAATATATTAAGAGACCTTGATAGTGTAAGAATACCGGAAAAGCGAATACTACCTCACGTTGAAAGTGTACATGACAGAATAGTTGTGGAAATAAGCAGAGGTTGTACGCGCGGTTGTAGATTTTGTCATGCAGGATATGTTTACAGACCTGTGCGTGAAAGACGTGCGGAAAATATCGTTGAATCAATTAAAAAGTTAGTCGAAAACACTGGGTACGATGAAATCTCTCTGCTTTCTCTCTCATCGCTTGACCATTCACAGATTAATGAGATTGTTGAAAAGCTACTTCCTTACGTTAGTGAAAGAAATCTATCGATATCAATTCCATCTACACGAATGGATGCGTTCAACATAAAGATTGCTGAGAAGATTTCAACAGTGAGAAAGACAGGGTTAACATTTGCCCCTGAAGCTGGAAGTCAGAGAATGAGAGATGCAATAAACAAACAGATAACTTACGAAGACATTATAACGACAGCAAAAGAAGCAAAAAATGCAGGTTGGAGAAGAGTCAAACTTTATTTCATGGTCGGATTTCCAGATGAAACGGAAGAAGACATAAGAGAGATTGGTGAACTTCTGAAAAGGATTAAAAACCTTGGATTTATGGACGTAACTGCATCGATAAATTTGCTCATTCCAAAACCGCATTCTGCATTCCAATTTGCTAAACTCCAACAGCCAGAATATATGGATATGGTAAGAAAAATACTAAGTCCATATAGAAAATTTGGAAAATTAGACATAAATGATGGAAAAAAGAGTTTTATTGAGGGAATTCTTTCACGTGGTGATAGATTACTATTTCCTGTTCTTGAAAAAGCGTACAAGAATGGGTACTATGATGAATGGGGAGAGTATTTTTCATTTGAAAAGTGGACTAAGCTTTTAGAGGAAATCGATATAGAAAAATACACAGGTCCTTTCCAATTAGAAGAATTTCCATGGGACCATCTCGATAGTGGTGTTGATAAGACATTCTTGTGGAATGAATATCAGAATTACTTTGAAGCAAAAACAACGATAGATTGCCGTGAAGGGTGTACACTTTGTAACGTGTGTATCGAATATAAAGTTTCAAATGTAATTAAAGGGAGGTAACACGATGAGTTCATTGAACATGCACAACTCAAGCAACGTATTAAAAAGGCTACATCCTAAGGTTTTTAAAGTACCAATAGACAAGATTAGAATGGGATATTACTCTGATAAATATTTTACAAGATACGTCGAGGTGCTGAAGAAGGATAACAGGCACCCGATTGTTTATTACCAATTCTTTCCACGCGATAATGCTATTATTTGTGGTGTTGATGAGGCACTTGCTATACTGAGATACTGCACGGGTTATTACAAAGATGAATCAAAAGCAAAAGAAATCTATGTGGAAATGTCAAACCTCGATAGTGCGATGCAGAGTCTATCAGTAGAAGGAAATGTTGAAGAGATAGTTGAACTAACAAGAAAAAAGTGGGACTTGCGATTGAAACTCAACGACCTTTGGGTTGACAAGTGGGACGAGATAGAAGTTAGAGCAGTTTACGATGGTGAGTATGTATCCGATGGCGAACCTTTGATGACAATAGAAGGCGACCCAATATATTTTGGCTATCTTGAGACCGTACTTCTTGGTGTTATTGCAAGGGCTACGAGCACTGCTACCGCCGTTAAAAGAGTAGTGGATGCTGCAAACGGAAAGCCCATATTATTTTTCAGTGCGCGATTTGACCATTACTGGGTTCAAGCAACAGACGGATATGCAGCGTTAAAGGCTGGGGCTTTTGGTGTGTCAACAGATGCGAACGCTTCTTATTGGGGTGTCGAATCAATGGGGACAATTCCGCATGCGTTGATTGCAGCTTACAATGGTAGCACTGAAGATGCTGCGATTGCTTTTGATAAATACATGCCAGAGAATGTCAATAGGATTGTACTTGTTGACTGGGACAATGATGTAATAGGAACTACATTCAAAGTTGTTAAAAAACAGTATGAACATACTATGGGTAAACCATTTATTCTTGGTGAAACAGACCCTTCTCCGATAATAGGAAGTGGAAAGAACAAGATTTGGGGTGTTAGGTTTGATACATCTGGTTCTCTCAGAGATAAATCAGTAACTCCCATAGGTGCACAATCGTTTGGTGTCTGCCCTGAATTGGTCTGGAAGGCGCGAAACGAGTTCGACAAAGTTGGCCTGAAAGATTTAAAAATAGTCGTTTCTGGTGGATTTGACGAGGAAAAGATAAAACTCTTTGAAGACCTTGGTGTTCCTGCCGATGTTTACGGGGTAGGTTCGAAGTTGTTGAAAAAAAAGATAGACATTACAGCAGACATTGTGGAAGTTGATGGAAAGCCTTGTGCAAAAGTGGGTAGATACAAAAAAGACGCTTCACACTTGAAAATCATTCCTAAACGATATTGGGAAGAATAATTTACGTTTGAGAAAATTTTGCTTGTTGAATACAATTTAAGTAGTAGGTTCAAATCTATCAAAAAATTCTCTGGAGATGATTTTGGTGTGGAGAATCGTAAAAAGTACGATAGGAGAGATTGAAGCTCAACTTATTGAGAAAATGTTAAATGCGTACTCGATACCGGTGATTATTCAAAAGACGGATATATTTGTGCATCCCATTTTTGGTAGTAGTGCACAGTGTGAGATACTTGTGCCGGAAGAATACTACGAAGAAGCGAGCAATCTACTCAATAAGGAGGGGACAAAGGTGAAATATACTCCATTGTACGAGGATCACATCAATCTTGGAGCAAAGATGGTTGAATTTGCTGGTTATTACATGCCACTTCAGTATGAAGGAATTGTTGCGGAAGTAAATCTTGTAAGGAAAGAAGTTGGAATGTTTGACGTTTCGCACATGGGAGAATTTAGCTGTGAAGGTACAGACGCAGTCGCATTTGCAAATTACGTGGTTACAAACGATTTTGGTTCAATAAACTACGGAGATATTATTTATACAGCAATGTGCAATGAAAATGGTGGTTTTGTCGATGACCTGCTTGTCTACAAGATTTCTCCAGAGAAAGTTATGTTTGTGGTTAATGCTGCAAATATATCCAAGGATTTTGCTCATATCTCTAAGCTTGCAGAAAAATTCAATGTTAAATTGACTGATGTTTCAGATGAGACGGGCTTAATTGCAGTTCAAGGACCAATGACCCAAGAAAAACTTCAACCATACATAAATTTAAATCTTGAAGAAATCGGATTCTACTCATTCGCCGAAGGTGAAATATTTGGAGTTAAAGGAATCATATCGAGAACTGGCTATACAGGTGAAGATGGATTTGAACTCTACTTGCCCGCAAACCAGACTGCATTTGTTTGGAGAAAGTTACTTGAAATAGGTATTAAACCAGCAGGTCTTGGTGCAAGAGATGTACTCCGCTTAGAAGCAGGGTTACTATTGTACGGTAATGATATGGACGATACTGTTACTCCACTCGAAGCATCAATACCTTGGGCTGTGAAATTTGAAAAAGGCGACTTTTTCGGTAAGGAAGCGTTATTAAAACAAAAGGAAGAAGGTCTGAAAAGAAGATTAAGAGGTTTAACATTTGAGACAAAACTTGTCCCGAGACATGAAATGGAAGTTTACAAAGACGGTCAAAAGATTGGACATATAACAAGCGGGACATTTTCTCCAACGCTTGAAAAACCAATAGCATTTGCACTTATAGATGCAAATGTAAAGCTTGGTGAAGTTGTGCAGGTTCTGATAAGAGATAAATATGTTGATGCAACGGTTGTAAAAATACCATTCTACCGTGGTAGTGTAAAATCGAGAAAGTGAACGTAAATATCATTACGTAAAGGGGTGATTTGAGTGCACAGATATATACCGCATACTGAAGAAGAGATCAAGCAGATGCTCGAAGAGATAGGTGTAAGCAGTATAGATGACCTCTTTGTTGATGTTCCAAAGACGATTGATGGATACAACATCCCAGATGGAAAAGATGAATTCACCGTTAGGAAGTCAATAGAAGCTCTCGCAAAGGAAAATGTTGTTTTTGAAGCAGAGAATGTCTTTATAGGTGCCGGGATATACTATCATTATATTCCATCTGTTGTTAAACATATGGCATCTAATCCTAATTTTATAACAGCGTACACACCTTACCAAGCAGAAGTCTCACAGGGAACTCTTCAGATGCTATTTGAGTACCAAACCATGATGTGTGAGCTAACAGGTATGGAAGTGGCAAATTCTTCGATGTACGATGGGGCGAGTGCTTTTGCCGAAAGCCTGTTAATGGCTACAAGAATCACAGGTAAGACTAAGATGATAGTGGCTCAGACAATAAACCCTGAATACAGAACAGTTGCAAAGACGTACACCAAGCCATTAGATATACAAATCACAGAAGTAAAGTATGATGAAACTGGAAGAATCGACTTAGAAGAACTTAAAAGAATGTTATCTGATGATGTTGCAGCAGTTGCCGTTGCTTATACAAATTTCTTCGGTGTTATAGAAGATCTAAAATCCATACGTGAAATTGTACCTCAAAACGTTGTCTTTATAGTTGTCGCGGAACCTGTATCGCTTGCATTACTTGAAGCTCCCGGAAAGTTTGGAGCTGATATTGTTGTTGGCGAAGGACAATCGCTCGGTGTAACACCAAATCTTGGCGGACCAGGGATAGGCTTCTTTACAACACTCGAAAAACACGTGAGAAAGATGCCCGGAAGACTAATAGGAGAGACAAAAGACGTTGATGGAAAGAAAGGTTACGTTATGATTCTCCAAACAAGAGAACAGCACATAAGAAGAGAAAAAGCAACGTCAAATATATGTACTAATCAAGCATATATTGCTTTGATAAATGCACTATATATTTCAACTATGGGACCAAACGGATTAAAAGAAGTGGCATGGAGGTCTTACAACAACGCACACGCACTTGCCAAGATGCTCGAAGAAAGAGGATTTAAGAAGATATTCAGCGGAGAGTTCTTTAATGAATTTGTAATCAAAGTACCTGAGAATTACAGAACAAAATGGCACGAGATGGTCAAGGAAGGTATACTTGGTCCAATACCAATAGATAGAGTATACAAAGAATTAGGACCAAGTGCTCTTGTGTGTGCTACAGAAGTAAATAATAAGAACTCAATGGTTAGACTTGTTGAGGTGATGAGCAGATGACAATATTCGAAAAATCAGTAACTGGAAGAAGAGGATATGAACTACCAAAATACGATGTTGAAGAGATTAAGTGCAATATTCCTGAACATCTTATCAGGAAAGAAAAACCTATGCTTCCAGAAGTTTCCGAAGTAGATATAGTAAGACACTATACAGACCTTGCATCAAAGAACTACTCAGTTGACAAGGGATTCTATCCTCTTGGGTCTTGTACAATGAAATAC
>Ga0197142_1000417_pt1 | contig 38991 bp, 34 predicted proteins | sample GBS60_MetaG_FD_148614 | JGI IMG/M metagenome (GOLD analysis project Ga0197142, IMG submission 148614) | Sediment microbial communities from Great Boiling Springs, Gerlach, Nevada, United States - GBS 60_MetaG | ecosystem: Environmental > Aquatic > Thermal springs > Hot (42-90C) > Sediment...
TTCTAACAATTGTATTAGATCCTTGATAAATAGATTCGCCCAAAATAACGCCTTCTTGGGGTAAATTGGGTGGAGGAGGAGCAGAACGAGCTCCTAGCCAATGAATTAAGGGTGACTTAGAATACATCGTAGGCAAATGAAAGATAGAAGCTATTTCTTCAGAATTTAAAATAACAGACTCTTTTTTAGACATTAATCTAAAAGAAACATTATAGATAAATTTTCCTAACCATTTTCTTTTTACTCTATGAACTGTAAATTCATTAATGTTGGGGTTAATAAATTGATGAAAGACTGCTTCAGCAGAAGAAAGAATTTCTTCAGCATCAAAAATAGTTGGAGCAGAAACACATATTCTTATATTTACCTCAAAAAAAGGTTTTGATAATTTAGCTTCTAAGTTTTTTATCAAGTGCTCATCAATAACTTTTTCTCTTGTTTCTAATTCTTTTTTTTCTTTTTCTTCTTTGCTTGATAAAATATCAAATAATTCTTTGCCAAAAGTATGTAATGATGAATGTTCGAATTTTTTACCTTCTTTTAGTTTTTTAATAGTATGAGAAATTTTTTTAGCATATTTGGCACCTAATGGTTTAATGATTATTTGATAAACCATTCCTTCTCCTTCTTTTTTAAGTTTATTAAAAGCAGCCAAAAAGCTATCAAGTGGATCTAAATTAGCCTGGGCTATCTCTTTGTATGTTTTAATAGGTTTAAAAAAATGGGAATTTAATTTTATAAATGATCCTAAAACAACTCCTTCTGGATTAAAAATATTATAATCTTCTTTAACTACCTTACTATCAGAACCTGACCAAAAAGCTTTAATAGCTTTTTGAATAAACTCTACATATTTTTTAGGAACTGCGATATAAAAAAATATTTCTTCGCCATAATGAGGGGTGGCAATTTCAAAAACTATAGGGTATTTTGATTTTGACAATGAATTAATAAAATTTTCAAAATTATTTATTTCTTCGACAACGCGGGGGGTAGGTGTATCTCCTTTAGGAAGATAATGATATTTAGGAAGCTCAACTAAAATTAAAGCATAATTTAAAGAAAGTCTAATTTTTGATATTTCTAAATATTTTTTAAGATATAAAACAGTAATGTAGATTAAAATAAAACCTATAATTCCTGTTAAAAATCCTACACTATAAACTAAAAGTGGAGAAAAGGCAGGAGGATTTGAAAGAATGTTAAGCATTAATATAAATTTATTTAATAATTTTTAGCTTATTGTGTTTAACCAATAAATTAAAGAAGTGACCCGTGAGCAAATCATGAAAGGCATCTAATAAGTGGGGATTACCAATTTTTTTGATAAAATTTACCCCCTCTAATATTCCTTCTGATAAAACTATTTCTAATCCGGCTGATAATATATTGGTCATTTCTTCTAAAGATTGATGGTGAATTTTTGCTTCTTCTTGAATTTGAGGTAAATTTTCTATTTCTTCATGTAATTTTTTTATAAAATCCTTTATGGTTTCTTGTGCTTCTTCCTTGCTTGTTTCTTTTTTTAAAGATTCAAAATGGTGGTGGGTTTCGAAATGTCTTAAAAATTCTTTTTCTCCTGGCCTTAATTTTTCTTGAGATTTACTTACTTCTTCAAATTTATTTACCATAATCAATAAATTTTTTATTTAATAATTTTAGAATTTTTTAATCTCCATTTTTCAATTTCTTTATGGTTTCCTGATAACAAAACTTTAGGAACTTTTAGTTTTTTGCCATCATGAGTTATAAAAACATCTGGCCTTGTATAAACAGGAACACTTATTAATTTGTTAAATCTTTTTTCTTCTAAAGATAGGGGGTTTTTTAACACACCAGGAATATATCTTGAAACAGCATCTACTATAACCATAGAGGCTAATTCTCCCCCTGTTAAAACATATTTTCCTATAGAAATTGAAATATCTACAAATTTTTTAACTCTGTGATCAACTCCCTCATAATGTCCACATATTATTATTATATGCTTATATTTTGAAAAATCTGAGGCTAATTGTTGATTAAAAATTTTTCCTCCCAAATCTGTCAAAATTACAATCTTAGGAGATAATTTATAATTCCTTTTTGTAAATTCTATAGCCCTATAAATAGGCTCTACCTTTAACACCATTCCTGGCCCTCCTCCATATGAATAATCATCAGTTATTTTGTGCTTGCCTCCTGCAAAATTTCTTAAATTTAAAATATTAATTTTAATAATATTTTTTTCTTGGGCTTTTTTTAATATTGAGGTATTAAAATAAGAAAATGCTTCTGGAAAGAGAGTTATTATGTCGAAAACTATCTTATATTTCATTAATTATTTTTTTAATTCCTCAATTATTTCATCACCCTTAGTTTTTATTTTATTTGAAGATTTTATTTTGTTAAAATAATCTGGTTCTTCAACTTTTATATTCAATCTTGCGTGATATTTTAGTCCAATAGCTTTCATCAATGTTTTAATCGCCTTAATCATTTCTCCCTTTCGACCAATAATTAGTCCCATATCCTGAGGATGTGTTTTTATTTTTATAAGAACCCCCAGCTCATCAAGACTTCTTGTTATTTTTACTTCATCAGGATGATTTACTAAAGATTTTATTATTGTTTCTAATACTACTATATATTCTGGTTTTTCCATTTTTAACATTTATTTAATTAAATTACCGACTAACATTAATAAATTTTAATTTTATTCTATCTTGATCTTTATTTTATCTAAATCTTGGGGTATTTTTTTAAGCCAAAAAGGATTAAGGATTAACTTAGCATTTGTTATATTGTTCATCTTGCCTATTATTTCTTTAACTTCAGAGACATCTTTACCAGCTATTTTTAAGATGATATCTTTTTCATTGACTTGATTTTCTATAGTGATATTTCCTTTTATCAAAACTGTCATAATTTTTGTTTTAGGATCAAAATTGTTTATGGTTATACGATCTAATTTAAAATCTAAAATTTTATATTCGGAATCTTTTTTTAGATTTTCTTTAGCGATGATATCTTTAATGTAATTAATGATTTGATTATATTTTACACCTACTGTCTTAAGTGAGGCAGAGCTTGTTAAAACTATCTCATCGGTAACTTGACCAACTGAATGTGATATTTCGTGTGGTTTAATCTGGAAATCTCCTTTTTCTTCAGGAAAAACATAATCTTTATATTTGTTTTTTAATTCTTCAGTTATAGCTTTTTCTAACTCTTTTTCTAATTTTATTTTACCTTCAGAAATATCATCAATAGTAACATATTTAACATTGTCTCTTGATCCTTTCACTGGTTCTGACAGCTTAGCTTCAATTTTATTTTCCCAATATGTACCCTTAAGACCTGGAATAGTAAATAAAGTATTTAAATCATCTAAATAATATTTTTCATCATTTTGTTTGGCAATAATAACAACATTTTTTTCCTCTCCTGGGCTTAAACTAATTCTTTCTAAAAGTTTATACTCATTACCATTAGGAGCAATTAATCTAGTATTTGCTATTATAGTTATAGAGTTTTTTTGATCTTTATTTAAAAGCTTAACCTTTCCAGAGGGCAAAGAACTCCCTGTTTTTGAACCTGAAGTAGTTTGTCTAACAGATATATTTTTAGAAATTTCTATATATTCTGCCGGTACGGCATTTTCTTCAATATTAGGAGAGGTAATGTTGGGATTAAAAATTAAAATATCTTCAAAAGGCAAAGATTGTCTTTGTGGCGATATTATTACAGTAACATAACCATACGCTGATGAAATTAAAAAGTAAGATAGCCCTCCTAAGAAAATTATAATTAAGAAAATTAAAGAAAAATTAATTTTTTTTCTTTTATAGGCATTTTTTCTATGTGGGCCAGAATGAGAACCAGAAATTATATTTGTTTTTGCTTCATCTTCTTCGTATGCCATTTTTATAATTTTAGGTTTAGTTTTTTGGGGAGGTAAAATATCTGTAACAATTTTATTTATCTCTTCCACATTATATTCACTTAAAAATATATTTAAACCTTGTTCTTTCGATAAACTAACTATTTGCTCATCATCACTATCTATATAAACTTTCTTATTTAATTTTTTAATTTCACTTTTTAGAATATCTAAATTGGTAGAATTTAAAAAACATTTTGTGCGTTTTGGTACTACAACAATAATTTCTTCAGCTTTTATTTTTCTTAAAGCATCTATTACATCACCCAACTCTTCTGTTCCTTTAAGATAAATATAATCCCTTTCTTCGTTCATTTATTTTTTTTAAAATTTTTATTTTATTTATTTTCTTTTGATATTTTTCTATGTTCTTCAAACAATTTATTAAAATCATTTAAATCTTTATCACTATATAAAATATTTCTCTCTCTTAAAAGTTCAAGAGATATATCAAGAGGCAATCCATGAGTACTATAAAGAATAAACAATTTTTCACCAAGATTATTATTATCTTTTATTAACTTATCAAATTTCATTATACCTCTGTTAAGAGTTTTTTCAAAACTAGCAAATTCTTTATATATAATACTAATAATTTTATCATAGTTTAATAAATTTTCATATATAGTTGAAAATTTATTTATCACAGCTTTTACTAAAATATCGATACTTTTGTTTAAGTTGTATTTATAAATTTTTAGCATCAATTTTCTTAAAATTCTTCTTAAAACATAACCTCTTTCTAAATTACTAGGATAAACTCCGTCTGCTATTAAAAATATACTTCCTCTTAAATGATCCAACACTATTCTTAGGTCTCTTGTGTTAATGTCATCAGAAATATCTAAAATATATGTTCTTAAGGGCTCAAAAAGATCAGTTTCAAATATAGTTTCTTTTTTTTGAACAACTTTCATTAATCTTTCAAAGCCCATACCGGTATCAACACCAACAGAAGATAATTTTCTTAGATTACCTTTTTTGTCAGCATAATATTCATTAAAAACCAAATTCCAAACTTCTATATTATCTATATATATTTCTGTAGTAGGTCCACAAGGACCTTCTTCTCCTGTTGGTCCCCAAAAATTGTCTTCTCTTTTTGCTTTTCTAATTTCTAAAATTCCTAAATCTTTCCAAATTTCATAACTTATATTATCAAAAGGCACGTTTTTATCTCCTTCAAAAACAGTAACATAATCTATTTTTAAGCCTAATTCTTTGTCTAAAAATTCATATGCCCAAAAAATAGCGGCTTTTTTAAAATAACCTTTAACTGAAAAATCATTGGGGTCATCATTACCTATAGGTCCAAAAGAAAAATTTCCCAACATTTCAAAAAAAGTTAGGTGTCTTTCATCACCAATTTCATTAATATCGGTAGTCCTAAAACATTTTTGTATACTAACTACTCGCTGAGAATTAAAATCTTTTAAGGGATCTTTCTCGCCTAAAAAATATAATTTAAATTGTTGCATTCCGGCAGTAGTTAGTAAAACAGAAGGATCATTTTCTGGTATTAAGGAAGATGATTTTACTATAGAATGACCTCTTTTTTTAAAAAAATCAAAAAATAATTTTCTAACTTCTTCTGAAGTAATCATAATTTTATTTCTTTTTATAAATTATTCCGCCACCTAAAACTATATCTTTAAAATATAACACAGCACTTTGACCTAAGGCTACACCCTTAACTTTATCTTCTAAAATCAAAATTTTATTTTTAATATCGAAAATTGCTTTTATGAAGGGCTGCCTGTATCTACACTTCACTAAAACTTCAATTTTATTATCTTTTTTTATTTTATTTAAGAATCTTTTGCTAACTAAAAAATTAATATTATCTAAAAATATCTTTGAGCTATAAATAATTTCATCATTTTCTTTACCTACTATTAAAACATTATTTGCAATATCTTTTAAAGCTACATAATAAGGTCCTTGGCTATTTTTAATATTTAAGCCATGTCTTTGCCCTTCAGTATAAAAATAATAGCCATTATGATAACCAAGTAAATTGTTATAAACATCTCTTATCTCTCCTTGTTTAATAGATAAAAAATTTTTTAGATAATCACTTAATTTTATTTTTCCTAAAAAACATATACCTTGACTATCTTTTTTAAGTGCATTGGGTAATTTGTTTTCCAGAGCTATTTTCCTTACCTTATCTTTGGTATAATTAGCTAAAGGAAAGATTATTTTTTTTAAAATATTTTTATTTATTTGCCATAAAAAGTAAGTTTGATCTTTATTTAAATCTTTTGGTATTTTTAAAAAATAATCATTTTCAATTTTTGAAATTTTGGCATAATGTCCTGTAGCTATGTAATTAAAACCAAGATTTTTAACAAAATTAAAAACAAGGTTAAATTTTATTCTGCTATTACACCAAACATCAGGATTGGGAGTTAATCCTTCTTTATATTCTTTTATAAAATCATTAATAACTAATTTTTCATAATCTTCACTGATATCTAAAGTATAAAGAGGAAAATTTAAAATTTCAGCAACTCGACGAGCATCATATTCGTCTTCAACATTACAAAATTTTGAAATTTTTAAATGAATACCAATTGGATTAAAACCTTTCTTCTTTAGAATTAAAGCAGCAACAGAAGAATCAACCCCTCCTGACATTAAAACAGCTATTTTTTTATTATTCATATTCATTTTTAAAAAATATTATTTAATTAAATATTAATTTTAATTATTTTAATTATATTAAAATTATAAAATGAAACTAATAATAGTTGAATCTCCTAAAAAAGCAAAAACTATAAAAAATTTTTTGACAAAAGATTTTAATGTTATAGCCTCTTATGGACATATTTATGATTTGCCTAAAAATGAATTTGGAATTATTGTTAAAAATAAAGATCTTTATATTAAATATAGGATAACCAAGTGGGGTTTTATTAAGAAATTAAAAAAATTGCTAAATAATACCTATGAAATATTTTTAGCTACAGATCCCGATAGAGAAGGTGAATTTATTGCTTGGAGTATAAGTAATTTCTTAAAAAATAAAAAGGTTTATAGATTAAGATTTTATGAAATAACAAAAAATGCTATTTATTCAGCCTTAAAAAATAAAGATATAATTAATCTTAATTTAGTTAATTCACAAAAAAGTAGGCGTTGTATTGATAGAATTATAGGCTATACTATTTCTCCAGTTCTTTGGAAAAATAATATAGGTAAATCTGCAGGTAGAGTTCAATCTGCAGCCCTAAGAATAATAGTAGAAAGAGAAGAAGAGATAAAAAATTTTAAACCAAAAAAATATTATCATTTAGTAGTAGATTTTGGTAACTTTAAAGCATATTTGCTAAATGATAAAAATAGTTATATTTTTGAAAATAGGTCTTATTTAGAGAACTTATTAAAAGATTTAGAAAATAATAAATTTATAGTCAAAGAAGTATTAAAAAAAGAAAAAATCCTTAAAAAACCTCTTCCTTTAGAGACAGCTAAACTTCAAAGAATTGCTTTTCTAAGATACAAATTTTCTTCACCATTTACTATGAAAATTGCTCAAAATCTTTATGAAAAAGGAATTATAACTTATCATCGAACCGACAGCCATAAATTATCAAAAAATTTTCTTGAAGAAATAAAAAATTATTTAAAGGAAAAATATGAACAGCCGATAATTAAAAAAGAAAAATTTAGTCAAGAAGCTCATGAAGCTATAAGACCCACATATCTTAAAATTAATAAAAAATTAAACAAATATGAAAAGTCACTATTTGATCTAATATTAAATTACACTCTATCAGCTTGCTCTAAAAATGCTATAATAGAAGAAACTACTGTTTATTTATTTCCAGAAAAACAAAAAGGGATTATTTTCAAAGCAAATGGTGAAAAAATAAAAGAATATGGTTATTTAGAATTTTTCCCCTTTAAAACTAATTTTATTTCTTTACCTGAACTAAAGTTAAATGACAAACTATTACCTAAAAATATTTATATAGAAGAAAAAGAAACCCAGCCTCCATCAAGATATACTGAATCTTCTTTAATAAAAGAATTAAAAAAACTTGGTATTGGAAGGCCATCAACTTATGCTGAGATTATAAAAATTTTATATAAAAGAAATTATGTTATAAAAGAAAAAAATTGTCTAAAACCAACTGAAACAGGAATAAGAGTAATTCATTTTTTAAAAGAAAAATTTCCTGAAATAATTGATTTAAAATTAACTTCTAAAATGGAAAAGGATCTAGATAAAATTTGCGATGGCAAAATTAATTTTGAAACTTATATCATAAATTTTTGGAATAAAATTAAATCTCTGGTATAATTAAAAAAATGGCAAGAGTAAAAAGAGGAAAAATAAAATTAAAGAAAAGAAAGAGATTATTAAAATTAGCCAAAGGATATAAGTGGCATAGAAGTAAAAAGAAAAAATCGGCAAGAGAAGCTATACTTCATGCTGGCGTTCATAGTTTTAGAGGAAGAAAAGAGAAAAAGAGAAATTTTAGAAGATTATGGCAAGTTCATATCAATAATTTTGTAAGAAATTATAATTTAACTTATGGTAAATTTATACATCTTCTAAAAAAGAACAACATACATTTAAATAGAAAAATGCTTTCAGAATTAGCTAGAAATTATCCTCAAACTTTTGAGAAAATTATTGAAGAGGTAACTTTAAAACAGATTTAATGTTAGATAAAATATAATTTAAAGTATTTCTAAATCCATATAATACTCTATCTTTAAATGAAAAAATACCGCATCTTATACAATCCCCATCATAACTAACTTTCAAAAGCCATCCTTGTTTACTTGCCGCATTATATCCTCCAACTAAATAACCTGCATTATAAGCTTCAACCACAGAACTACCAAAACTAACTTCATCTTGAGCATAACCCCCAAAATATTTTACCCATATAATATTAAAATTTTTATCAACTTTCATCAACCCAAGGCTCCAATTTGAAAAAGGATCTTTTTTAAGTGGTAGATATCCTGTAATTAAAAAATTGCCGTCTTCAGTTAACAAAATATCTTTAGCAAAAAAATAATCATTATATACTACCCTTGATTCAATTAAATATCCATTTAAGGGAGAAATTTTTGCTAAACCAACCTTATATATTCCTAAATTACTATCAAAGATACTAAAAAGGGCGATAATATTTTTATTTTCATCAAAAATTATTTTCTTGATATTTTGTTTCATATCTTTATAAATATCATATTTTTTAGACCACCAATATTCTTCTTTATTAATATCACTAGCAGAAAATCTTCTTAAATAACCTTGCTCATTATTTTCTCCAGCAACATAAAGATATCCTGAATCATAAATGACAGAATTAAAATTAGTATTAATGGTATCAGTAAAGGATTGTAAAACTGAAAAATCGCCTGAATAAACAGCAAGATAGCCTTTTGAGGGAGTATAATTATTTTCATGCTTTGAACCTATGACAGTATATTTATTATCTATCCCCTCAATTAATTCGATTATATCGCTAAACATAATATTAGATGAAGTTGCTTCTATTTTTTTTGTAAAGTCACTTTCAAGTTCAGAAATATACCCATTTGGAAAATTTATAGGTCCATATGGATAATAATATCCTAAAACTATATAATTTCCGTAATTATTTTTTATAATTTTAGTCAATATATTATTATAATCACTTTCTCTAAAATGGTTTGAGATAATTTCATTTCCAGAAGTTGAAAATTTTGCTACCCAAAAATGAGATTTATTTTCGCCTACTAATTTATATCCTGCTACCAAATAACCATCATCAATTTTTTTTAAATCATTAATAACTATATTTCTACCAACAAGTTTTGACCAATAAATATCGCATTGATTCACAACATCAATTGAATTAATACTAATATCAGAAATAATGGTAGGGAGATCGTAAACTGTAGGAGTAGAGTAAGTGGTTGTCGGAACAATCATGCTTTCCGCTATAGAAGTTGTACCTGCAACAAAATCAATATTTTGAGTAGTTATAGAAAATATATTACCTCCTAAATGATATAAATTATCAAAATTTTTAAGCTTTATAGAATTTAGATATTTTCTAATAATATTGGGTCTAATAAAAATTTGTGCCACAGCTTCATTTAATAAATTAAAATTTCGATATTTTTTCTTATTTAAACTATAAAAGGGTTCATTATCATAAAAATCTGAAAATAATAAATAAAAATTTTTGTCTATTAATAACTTTTGAATAAAAAAACTATCTTTTTCTGAGGTTAAAAATTTATATGATTTTTTAATATTAAAATATTTATCAAATAAAAATAAATTGCTCGAGCTAGCTATAGTTGCTATTAGAACAAAATCGCTATTATTAAGACCTTTAATATCTCTAATTTGTATACTATCATAACCACCTATATACTCTTTTATCCACTCAATCTCTCCCAAGTAATTTGTTTTAATAAATGATAATTTTTTAATTTTTTCGTTTTCATTTATATTATATTTATATAAAGTAGTAAAAATATATCCATTATCTGTTGTATTTAAAATAAATATATCTTTATGGGGCAATTCTTTTGTTGAACTAACAAAGCCATAGTTTAAATATTTCTTTTTCCATTGTATATTGTTATTTTTATCAAATTTAATAAGTATTGCGGATAAAAAAAGAGGTGGTATGCCATTATCTTCTTCATCGCCCACTAAAATAAAACCACCGTCAAAAGTTTTTATTCCAGTGTATATTTTACCAAAACGTATTTGATATCTAAAGTTACTAGACAACAAATTTCCATTAGTGGGATCAATTTTTAAAGATTGAAATGGGCCGAAATATGCTACTTGTTGAATTAATTCTATTTTTTGATCTCCCGGGCTTTCATAAACATAAACAGGATACTGTAATCCTGCTTGATAATAGTGTTTTGCCCATAAAACATTTGAGAAATTTTTATCTATTTTTATCAATGAGCTATCTCCAGGATAAGTAGTAGTAGCATTTATTCTATAAGTAATATAAAAATTTTTATCTTTTGACTGATAAATATTTGATAATAAAATTGGAGTGGTTGTATTAATAGTTAAAGACTTTGTTTCTATAATATTTCCTTTTTTATTTAATTTAAGAACAAAAAAACTAGATAAATTAGAGAAAATATCTTTTGCAAAAATTAATATATTATTATTTATGTCTTTAAAAATAAAATTTATTTGATAAAATGTATTTGAATTATTAAAAAAATTTTTATTCCAACATAAATCTTGAGAACTAAATTCACCTTTCAAAATACCTGATTGTAAATTATAAGTTGAACAAGTACTGGTGGTTGTAGTTCCATAAAGATTAGGAGTTCTATTTCCATAAGATATCAAACATTTGTTATTTCCTGACTCAAGTATTTCTAAATCACTTCCATTATCAAAAGAAGTAATGTCATTTGAACCTCCTTTTTTAAATTTTTTAGACTCTAAATTAGCATTAATTTCAAATTCATTTGTAGATCTTTTAAAAACATATGAGTAAAAATAATTTTTCCTATTATCACTTGAAACAATATTTAATGGATCAACTGGTAAAGATGGAATTAAGGCCGTATTTTCAGCTAAATTAATAGGCAACCAGCCTTCTCCATTTGTAAGCCTTAAATTTGTTGATGAAGCATTATATTTAATCGACCAAATTATTCCATCATCGGAAGTGATTGTTGAAAATGACAATACATTTTTATCAAAAGGCAAAGATACGTATATTGTTGGAACTTCTTCATCTTTCCCAGAAAGCACATATTTTTCTCCATCTAAATCAAGATCGTCATTATTTTTTATGTAATTTAAGATAGCTGATGATAAAACTTCTAAATCTTTAATCCTTTGTTGATCTCTTATTTCTTTAAAAATTTCAAAAGGATTGATATAAGTAAAAAACAAACTAACAAGAATTATAATAATAACAAAAATAACTACTAAAATTTCTATTAAGGTAAACCCTTTCATTTTTAATTAATCTCTATTCCCTCAATTTTTATCTTGGGAATATCTTGATCTTTTAAATTTTTATCCCAAATTAGGTTTATACTTATATTGGAACAAAATCTATATAATGGATATTGTTGATTATCTGCACTATAAGAAAGATTAATTTTATAATTATCGCACATTAAATTGAATTCTCTAATATTAGTTGTATTATTTGAGTAAGCAAGGTCAATATCAATAGTGACTCTTCCAATATATTTAGGTGGATCATTTATTGAAATATATATACTTCTATTAAAAGATTTATGATTTAAATCTTTTTGGCCTAATATTAAATTATTAAAATCCATATTTTCTCCACTTTTTACACTTCCCAAAAAATACATTTGATTGTCTAAGGTTATTTTGTAAAGATTAAATCTAGCTAAATATTCATTATACCCGACGCCAATAGTTAAGGTAGCACTTCTTCCTAAATTATTAACAGAATTTATATGATAGGTAATGGTAGCATATCCTAAATTATTATAATCTAAATAATTAATATTATCAGGAGTAATGGTTGCTATTTTATTGTCTGGCTCTCTTTTAATTTCAAAATATTTTATTTTATCAAAACCTGCTTCTTTAGAGTATTCTTTTATATTTCTAAATTGTAGCCAAACAACACCTTCGTCAGCAGCAGATAGTTTTCTTTGCTTGATAATAACTTCTGGTTTTTCTGGTAAAGATTTAAAAACTAAGCAACTATCATTACTTGGCAAACTTTCTCCAAATTTATATTGGATTGTCACCTGATAACAATATTCTTCACCTGATATTAAGTTGGTATCAATATAACTTTTAGATGAAGTAGATGCTATAAATTTATAACTTCCACCATAATTTTTCCTATATATATTAAAACCTATAATATCTTCCAAATATGTTGATGCTGCCCAATCTAATCTAATAGAATTTTGATTTATCTGATCTGACCTTAAGTATCTAATAGGTAGAGTAATATATTTACCTATAATTTTAAATTCAAAATTATTAATGATACCATTTTTAGAAGGATAAATATAGACTTCATTATTCTCAAAAAAATCTATATAAAAGGAATAAGAATTAGCAATGGTGGTGGCTAAGTTGTAATTATTAAGTTTTATAAGATAATAATCAACATTATTGATGTTATTCCACCGAATATTTATTTTATTAGAACTATTATCAAATGAAAATGAAATATTTGAAGGTTTTTCTAAATTATTTACTATTGAACAAGTATAGTTGCTTTTATCACTTTCTCCTATTGAGTTAACTGCGGTTATGTAATAACAATAATAATTATTTTCATCGATGGTAGTATTATAAGAAGTTGCTGTTGTGGTTGCTAATAAAATAAAATTATTTGTAGTTGTAGCTTGGTAAATTTTATAAAATTTAATATTAGATCCGCCATTATAATCAGGTGGCTGCCAGGTTATAGAAATATTAAAAGATCCCAAGGATGATGAAGCATTTTGGGGTGGAAGAGGGGGTTTTATATTATTATCAAGTTGAGAACAATATTCATTTGAAAAATTATTTAAACCAATGGGAATAAAAAAGATATATAAATTATTAACAATATAACAATTATTTTGATAATTGGTGTTATGATAAAAATAATTATTTGATGTTGATGCTATATATATATATCTATCAGAAGATGTATTATAGTATATGTATTTTTCATGATTTATTTTACTTAGAATTTTTAGTGGATCGCTCTGAAAGTATTCATTTAAGTATAGATAAATATTATTCTCACCAAAAAAAGTTTTTAAATAAAATTGATCATAATTAAGATTGGACAAAGATAAAAGTTCTCCCACATTACAAATTTGATATCCTAATGAATCTTTATTTAAACTTAAATCTCTTAGTGTTAAATTTATATTATTTAAAATTAAATTTTCATTTATTATTGAAATATTTATATGTTTTGAGTAAATGTTAAATGTAGAAGTATTAAATATATTAACTGGGTAAAAGCCCAATCCAAAATAACTAATTCCTCGTACAAAATCGCTTTGATCATTAAAAGAAAATATTAGCCCTTTATAACCATCAATATTTGTTCTACCAGCTACAAGATAATTATTATTTTTACCTAAGATTATCGAGTTGGTATTATCTTGTCCTAATGTATTAAATATTGACTGCTTGATAATTTCAAGAGTTGTAGAATTAATATTTAAAATAAAGATATCATTATTTTTTGAATAATAAGAATCTGTTCTTCCTGCAAGAATATAATTGCTATTTCTATCAATTTCTAAGTCATTGGCTAGATCTTCTCTCTCAGATTTATATAACATCTGTTTTAATACACTACCATCGGAATATAATTTAGTTATAAAAACATCATAGTCTTTATTTGTTGAAAAAGAATTTGTATAACCAACTAATACTAAATTATTGCCTTCTAATTCTAAATCTGAAACAAAATCATCGCTATCTCCTCCATAAAGTTTTTGCCATAAAATATTTCCTTTATTATCAAGCTTTATCACAAAAAAATCATAATTTCCTGATATATTAGTATTACCGGCTAATATATAACTGCCATCTTGTAAAATAACTACTTTTTGTCCTATATCGTCTTTTCTTGTGCCTAAAATCTTATTAAACTTTAAATTACCATTAACATCTATAACAGTAAACCAAACATCCCTTTGACCTTCTCCCCATGAAGAAGTATAACCAACTAAAGCAATTTCTCTTCCTAATAGATAACCATTAATAAATCTATCTTCCTTTCTTCCGCCTAATAATTTTGCCCATTCAATTGCTTCTCCAGTTGATGCTATTTTTACTAATAATCCATCATAGTTGTTATCAGAGGTATATCCACCCAAAAAATATGAAGAAGAGGCTATTACAAAATTAAATGCATTTTCTTTATTCCAATCTAAATATTTAGCCTTCTTTATATTCCCAAGATCGTCTAGAAAAGTAAAAAAATTATTGTATTTTCTTGTATTAGTATTGTAAAACCAACCAGAAGCAATATAATTATTGCTATCAAAAATAATTTTATTAAAGCCTAAATTAGAGTCAGTTTTATATAAATTAGCCCAACAAATAGAAACAAAGCTTGAGTAAGTATTACTTCTAAAACCTAAGCCTTTACTATTTGTAGCTCTTACATAATAACTATAAAAATTACCTGGATTTATATTAGAATCTGTAAAAATATAATAACCATTATTTGAAACACTATTAGAATCAACACTGCCTATATAATAATAAGAAGAGGTGGGCGAAGATGTTGCTCTATAAATAAAATAACCGGTAATAGTAGCACCTTCGTTTGAAAATGGAGTTTTCCATTTTAATTTTATTTCTCCTCCTTCCCTTTCTGATCTAAGATCTATAGGAAACAGAGGTGATGATACTGGAGTAGAACTAACATAATTGCTTGGATCAGATTCTGTATCACAAACTAATAAATCTTTACTTTCTTCATAAATTTTAGTCACATAAAAGTAATATGTTTTTCCGTTTTTTAATCCAGAAATAGTAAAGGAATTATTGGTAGTAGTTGCGATTAAAGCGTATTCATCTTTGGTTGATTTATAGACACCAAAAATACTTTCAGAACCATTATCCCAACTTAATGTAATTTTACCAGAGGATGTTGAAGTAGCACTTAAGTTGGGTGGGGGAAGACATTTAAAAATTTCATTACAAAACTCACCATAACATCCTGAATTTATATTACTTCTTTTACTTTCTCCAACAGAATTTACGGCAGTTACATAATAAAAATATAAAATATTTTCATTGGGAGAATCTAAAAAAGATGTTGCTGTTGTTGTGTTTATTAAAACAAAATTAGATGGTGTATTGGAAGCTCTATAAATTCTGTAATGTTGAATATTGGCGCCCTGATTAAATTGTGGAGGATCCCAAAATAAACTTAAACCATCTTTAGAAGAAGAAATAATTAGCTTTGACGGAGGCAAGGGATAATTCTTGGGCGAATTAGATGAAATAATACTAAAATTACTTTCGCCAATTTCATTAACAGCAGTAATTTTATAATAATAAGTCTTACCATTTTTTAAATCTAAATGAGTATATGTTTGAGTACTTAAATTATAAAAATGCGGTACTTCTGTAAGATAATGATAGTTTGTTCCATTTTCAGAATAATAGATATTGTATTTATCAATTAAGGTACCTCCAGTATTAGTTGGACTTCTCCAGACCAATATTATTCTTTCATTTTCAGATAATGTTTGGAAGTTAGTGGGTGACGATGGTTTGGTAAGATATTTAAGACAAAATATTTTACTAAAGTCACTATAGCCCACCTTATTTAATGATCTAATCTTATAACAATAATTAACTCCTGGAGTTAAATTAGAATGTTTATAATATAAATAATTAGAAGATAGCGTAGCTAAGGGCAAATAGACATTTGTTTCGCTAGAAGTTGTATAGAAAATTTGATAATTGCTTATGTTACTATAGCCATCATCAAGAGAGGGAAGCCAAGAAATTTTAAAACCATTTATTGATTGATCATTTTCAGCTCTAACATTAATTGGTGGTGTGGGTGTTGAAGATATTTTTATATTTACCCTAATTTTATATTTTTCACTACCTATATCAAAAAATTTATAACAATAAAAAAGTTTTTTCCCTCCTGCTGCTATTGGATTTAATGAAAATGTTCCTAATATTGTTTGCCCAGGAAGTATTTGATTAGAGGTTAAACTGAATCCAACATAATTTGGACAAGAAAAATCTGTTTCTTTATACGTAAAATACTTTTCATCAATATTAACTATTTTATCTCCCTCATTTTCAAAACTTATTTTTTTTATTATTGTTGGTTTGTTTGTACTGCTTTCTAAATTAATAGTTTCTGGAAAAATTTTAATAATAAATGATGACAAAAATGTGCAATTTATAGAAACAGAAATGGGGTTAACAATATTTATTGAATTGTGAAAAATTAGCAAAGTATTTGAAACAGTAGTAGCATTTTTTAAACCCCTACCATCACAAATAATTTTTAATGATGAAGTATTATAAGGCGCTAAATTTATTTCTTTTTTATCTATTTTTATATAAGGATTGGTATTTAAAAATTTAAAATTAGTTTTTAAATAAGCATTACCAGTGTTTGAAAATTTATATTCTGTAGAGGTTATATTATTTATAGGGGCAGCAAGCGTTATTAAATTGTTGGAGATCTGATTAAAATTAGGTAGATTTAAGGTTTTTCTTTGATAACCATAAATAATTGGGGGTATTAAATTAAGATTATTGCCAGCTTCATAAATATGATCACTATCGCCACCATCATTTTTCGCCCTTTCTATTGCTTTTTCACATTCAATGTTTGCATTTAATTCAAAGTTATTATTAAATTTATTAAAAGAGTAGGAATAAAAAAAATTGCCATTAAACCTATTGAGAGGATCTACTGGTAATATCTCAATAGGTCTTGGTCCTCTTTGATATAAGTTGTAAAAATCTATAGGCAACCAACCCCGTCCATCAATCAATCTATAAAGAGCAGTAGAAGATGGTTGTACTATATTATAAATAATATTATTATCTATAAAAGAAGATGAGGTAGATTGTTTGTCTTTAGATATACTAATAAATATAGTATTTGATGAATAATTATAATATGGTCCATCCAAATCTAAATTTGATGATTTAGAAATATAATTATTTATAGCAGAACTTAAAGTATTAAGATCGTTAATTCTTTGAACATCTCGCGAACATCTAAAAATTTCAACAGGATTTACATAGAAATAGAAAACACTCGTTAAAATACCTATTCCTGCTAAAGCAATTAATAATTCTATGAGACTAAAACCTATTTTTTTCATATTTTCTAATTTATAATTTAAAATTATAAAACATAATAAAAAATTTGCCGCCATCGTCTAATTGGCAAGGACATCGCTTTCTCAGGGCGAAAATACGGGTTCGAGTCCCGTTGGCGGCAAATGAATAAATTGGTTACTACTTCAATACCTTATATTAATGATGACCCACATATTGGCCATTTATATGAATTTGTATTGGCTGATATATTTGTTAGATATTTAAAAATATTAAAAAATAAAGTGTTTTTTTTATCAGGCACTGATGAAAATGGAATAAAAATAGCACGCTCAGCAAAAGAAAAAAATGTTGATATTAAAAAATTTGTTGACGATAAATATTTAAAATTTTATTCTCTTAAAAATAAATTTAATCTATCCTTCAATAAATTTATAAGAACTAGTTCTAAACAACACAAAGAAGCTGTTTATAAAGTTTGGAACTTATGTCAAAAAGACATATACTTAGGAGAATATAAGGGTTATTACTGTTATAGCTGTGAGGCTTATTATGATGAAAAAGAAGTTAATAATTTGATTTGCCCTCTTCATAAAAAAAAATTAGAAAAAATTGAAGAAAAAAATTATTTTTTTAAAATTACAAAATACACCGATAAAATAAAACAACTCATTGAAAGAAACAAAATAAAAATTTATCCTAAAGAAAAAAAAATAGAAATTTTAAATATATTAAGAGGTGGTAAATTAAAAGATTTAAGCATCTCACGGGATATAAAAAGAGCTTATAATTGGGGCATTAAAGTGCCATCGGATAATAATCAAGTAATTTATGTTTGGTTTGATGCTTTAATAAATTATATTTCAGGCTTAGGTTTTGGAGGTAAAAATGAGGAAAACTTTAAGAAATTTTGGCTTAATGGTGAAGTTTATCATTTTATTGGTAAAGATATTATAAAATTTCATGCTATTTACTGGCCTGCCATACTTTTATCGGCAAGTATAAAAATTCCTGAAAATATAGTTGTTCATTATTTTATAAATATTAATAAAGAAAAAATGTCAAAAACAATTGGAAATATAATTTATCCTGATGATTTATTAGAAAAATATGAAAATGAAACTATAAGATCTTATCTTTTTAGTCAACCTATTTTTGCTGATTGGGACTTTGATTGGAACAACTTAGAAAATTTCTATACAGGAGTACTAAAAAATGAATTGGGTAATTTAATTATGAGAATTTTTGGTATTTTAAATAAGTATGAAGGTAAAATAAAAATAGAGACAAATGAATTGGGTAAAAATTTAGAAGAATTAACCAAAGAATATCATCAATTTATGGCTAATTTTGAATTTAATCTTGCTTTTCAAAAAATAATAACTTTAGTAAAGTTGATTAATAACTATATAAACGATAATCAAATATGGAAAAATTTAGAAATAAATAAAATATCTACACTGGTGATTGCTTTAAATAATCTTTTAAAGTTAATAAACCCTATTTTCCCCACTATTTCACAAGAAATAAAGTCTTATATAAAGTTAAGAAATAACAAATATTTTTATGCTAAAAAAGCTAAATTAAAGCCTATATTCTAAATTCTAAACAAATTATTATTCTAAAATAAATTATTTAATATGAAGATTTATAATTCCCATTTTAATCATCTTTTCTGTTAAGTTAAAAATATCACCTGCACCCATTATTACACACACATCATTAGGTTTTAAATTTTCCTTTAAAAAATTTATACATTCATCAAAATTAGGTATATAAATTACATTTTTTTTATTAATTTTTTCAACTAATTTAAGGGAGCTAACTTTTTCTTTAATATCTTTATTTTCTCTACCTTTCACATCATAAATATCTAAAATCATAGTAAAATCAGCTGTATCAAAAGATTTTAAAAACTTATTAAAAAGCCTATAAGTTCTATCATATTGATGTGGCTGAAAAACTAAGTATAGTTTTTTATTTTTTTTTAAAATTTCTCTTGCTGCTTGAAGGGTTGCTCTAATTTCTGTGGGATGATGGCCATAATCATCATAAACTCTTGCTCCATTTAAAAATCCTTTAAATTCTAATCTTCTCCAAATACCAGAAAACTTTTTAAGGGCCTTAAGATAAATTTTCTTATTAATATTTAAAACTTCAGCCACCTTAATAGCTGCTAAGGCATTTTCTCTATTATGCTTACCAGGAACTTTTAATTTTATAACCAAATTTTCTTTAATAGTGTTATAAAATAAATATTTTATCTTATTATCTTTAAGCCATTTTTTAGATTTAATAAGTTTTTTAATTCCTTTGTCTTTTTTATTAATAATAAGAATTTTTTCAAAATTTTTTTCTTCTTTAAGATTTAAAACGAAGTTTTTGAAAGCCTTTAAAATATTAGAGTAATTTTTATAATAATCTAGGTGATCTTCTTCTATATTAGTAATAACTATTACATTGGGATGATGATTTAAAAAACCTTCTTTATACTCATCTGCCTCTATAATCAAAAATTTATTTTTTCCATATCTAAAATTAGATGCTTCACCCTTTATACCAAAACCCATTACTTTTGAGCCTATAAAAACTAAGGGATCAAAATTAGCCTCTATAAGTATTTGAGAAATCATAGCAGTAGTAGTACTTTTACCATGTGTGCCGCTAACAGCAATAGTAAAATATTTTTTGGTTATCTCTCCTAAAGCCTCGGGATAAGACTTAATGGGAATTTTTAATTTAAGTGCTTTTTGGATTTCAGGGTTTTCTTTTGAAATGGCTAAAGAGTAAATTACTAAATCAATATCATCTTTTAAATTGTCTTCTTTATGACCTAAATAAAATTTTATTTTTTTAATTTCTTTTTTATTAAAAACATCTTGAGGATAAATTAAATCACTTCCAGAAACCAAATTACCTGAATAAAGATAGTATTTTGCTAAAGCACTTATTCCTATGCCACTTATTCCTACAAAATGGACTTTCATTTTTATTAACTACTTATTAAAATTAAAATAAAGTTATTTAAAAATAATTATAATTTAATCAATTAAATAAATAATAATGAGTTGGAGATTAAAAAAACAGTTAAAGTACGCTTTTATATTTTTTATAATTATTTTATTTTTCTCTTTTTTAATAATAAAAGGAGTGCAACCAGAACCAACTTGTTATGATAATATTCAAAATCAAAATGAAGATGGAGTTGATTGTGGTGGTCCTTGCATTTCTTGCGAAATAAAAAATTTAAAACTAGAAATAAAAAAGACAGACTTTATTATTTATCCAGACAATAGTTTAGATTTGTTTGCTATTATAAAAAATCCTTCTTCAAAATATGCTCTTAAAAGTTTTTCTTATAAATTTGTTCTTTATGGAAAAGAAAATTATAAAGCAGAAACTCCCCCAAAAAATGTTTTTATTTTACCCCTTGAAAACAAGTATCTTTTAGAGCTTAATAAACAAATGCCGAAAGTAAAAATAGAAGATATTAAATTAGAAGTTGAAATTAATCCTTATAACTGGATAGAAACTAATGAAAAACCACCGGTCATAGATCTTTTAAATTATAAAATTGAAAATAATAAACTAATTGCAGAAATTATAAATAATGACCAAAAACCATTTAACAACCTTGAGATAAATTTTATACTTTTTGATTATTTTGATAATATAATTGGTTTTTCAAAAACAAAAATTGATTATATAGAAATTTATGAAAGAAAAATAATTGAAATTACATTACCCCCTCTTTCAAAAAATCCAGAAAGAGTACTATTATATTCCTCTTATATTTATTTTGAAGAAAATGAAAATTAATATTTATATAGTTATTTATTTATTAATTTTTATGATTTTTTCTCTTTCGACTATTTTTTCAATAGGCAAAACAGATCAATTTATAAAACAAATAATTTTTTGGATAATTTCTTTTTCTATATTATTTTCCTCTATATTTATAAATTATAGCAATTTAATAAGATCTCCATATTTTTACATAGCTTATATAGTTTCTATATTTTTTTTAATAATGATATTGATTTTTCCCGCAAAAAATAATATTTGGTTTAATATTAAGGGTTTTTATATACAACCCTCAGAATTTGTAAGAATTGCTCTGCTTTTAACGCTAGCTTTATTTATAAGCAAAAATGTTAATTACTTAAAAAACAATTTTTTTCTTCTTTTTAGTTTTTTAATTATATCACCCTTTATTTTACTCATAGGCCTTCAGCCTGACTTGGGAATGATATTGTTGTATATAATAACATGGGTGGCTATTATTATTAATTTTATTTCTTTAAGGCAGATATTAATTTTGTTTTTGGTAATGGCAATATTTTTTGTTTTTGGATGGAATTTTATATTAAAAGATTATCAAAAACTAAGAATAATAACATTTTTTAATCCCGATTTAGATCCTTTAAAGTATGGTTATAACATAAGACAGTTAAAAATCACCATAGGGTCGGCAGGTTTTTGGGGTAAAGGATTTGGCAACAGTACTCAAGCAAAATTAGGATTTTTACCTGCTGCTGAAACAGATTTTATATTGGCAAGCTTTATAGAAGAAAGAGGTATTTTTGGTTTTCTGCTATATTCTTTAGTATTTTTGCTTTTATTAAAAACTTTAATCTTTGAAAGTAATTTTATCAAAGACCCTTTGGGTCAAGTTTTTACTAATATACTAGTTATTCATTTAGCAGTAAAATTATTATTAACCTCTGCTATCAATTTAAGCTTATTTCCCATTGTAGGCTTGACTGTTCCATTTTTAAGTTACGGGGGCTCTCATTTAATTTCGGACTTTATTTTGCTCTCAATATGGCATAATTTTAGATATTCTTAATGATTTAAATTTTAATAAAAATATTTTAAAATTATTTCATAAAATGAGGAGATTTTTAATTTTAATCTTTTTAGTATTTTTAGTAGCTATTTTAAGTTTTGTTATTAACTATTATATTAAAAGCAATAACAATGTGGAAATTTATAAAATCTCAAATAACAACCAAGATATTCAAGATAAGGAAATAGATTATCAAGAAACTAATAGAAGCGAAATTGGAAATCAAAATAAAGAATTAGAAAAAGAGATACAGATTTTAGAAATTAAAAATATTACTCAAAAAAATAAGGAAGTCTTATTAAATACAACTTCACCAGAAGAAGAAACAAAGATATCTACAGATAATCAAGAAGAAGAAAAAATAGAAATAACAATAGAAGCATCTGAATTTAAATTTGAGCCAAATGTTATAGAGGTAAAAGAGAAACAAAATGTAGTTATAAAAATAAAAAACAAGGGTACTATACCTCACAATTTTAAAATAGAAAAAGAAAATTTTTTTATAGCCCAATCTTCTCTTATAGCCCCTGGAGAAACAGCAACCTTAGAATTTAAAGCTCCTTCTAGGGGAGAGTACGATTTCTATTGCAGCATCGGCAATCATAAATTAAGGGGTATGTTTGGAAAATTTATAGTTAGATAAAATTTATAATTATACAAAAAAATTGCCTCGGGCGGGATTCGAACCCACGACCTGGCGCTTATGAGACGCCCGCTCTAACCACTGAGCTACCGAGGCTTAAAATTTAAATATTTTAATTTATATTTTTATTATACAATAAGTTAAATTTATTTAAAGCTTTAATAGCAGCATTAAGCTCGGCTGTTTGTTTGCTTTCTCCTTCTCCTACAGAAATAAGCTTATCATCCAAAAATAAACCAACAATAAATTTTTTATGATGTTCTGGTCCTTCTGTTCTAATTATACTATATTTTGGTAATTTTTTATATTTTAGTTGTAAATATTCTTGTAGTTTGCTTTTAGGATCTTTATAAAGTTTATTTTCTATTATATAATCAAGATCTTTGGTTAAATTATCTATTAAAAAAATATTAACTGTTTCAAATCCATTGTCTAAAAAAATAGCTGCTGTTAAAGCCTCGAAGCCATCACTTAAAATTGTTTTTATACCTTTTTCATCTAAATTTTTATTATAAAACATAAGATCCCTAAGACCCATATTTTCGGCCGAATCAAAAAGTTTTTCTCGATTAACTAAGCTAGACCTTATAAGAGTTAAAAATCCCTCTGAGTAACCTGGTAAATTATCAAAAAGATATTTTGAAATAGAAAATTCAATTATGGCATCTCCTAAAAATTCTAATCTTTCATTATCTTTCCAGTGATGATATGGGTTAATATAAAGATAACTTTTGTGAGTTAAAGCTTCATAGAATAAATCTTTATTCTTTATTTTTATTTTTATTTTTTGCTCTAATTTATTAATAATTTTATAATCATAAAGATTTTTGGAGGGCATTTTTTCTAATTATTTTGATTATTTTTAATATTTTCTAAAACAGTGGCCAAAACACCATTTATAAACTTAGCCGTCGACTTATTACCAAAATTTTTGGCTAATTCTATAGCTTCATTAATAACAACTTTGTGAGGGGTTTCTTTTTTATTTTCTATTAATTCATAAGTAGCTAATCTTAAAATGCTTTTTTCTAAAAGAGGAACTTGAGAAAAAGGCAGAGATTTTACTGATTTTATAAGTATATCATCAATTTTAGAAATATTATTTATAACACCTAAAAAGATATTTCTGCCAAAATCAGGCTCATCTATATCTTTACCAAAATCAGACAAATTTCTTTCAAATATTTCTTTAGCTTTTTCATAATTATAATTATTAAATGCCCACTCATATAGAGATTGCATTACTATTATTCTAGATAGATGACGAGTAGCCATTTGATTAAATGATTATCTTCAGAGTTAAAACATTAAAAATATTTAAAAATAGTCTAAGATTTATTTATTTTTTCTTTTTTTATCCTTATCAAAATTAATGTACTGCTTTCCTTTATAAAAACCGCAATTCCCACAAATTCGATGAGGAAGGGTTAATTGATGACAATTTTTACATAAAATTAAATTAAGAGGTTTTGATATTTCCTTCTGAAATCTTCTTTTTCTTGATCGCGATTTTGATAACCTTTTTGCCGGTACTACCATTAAATTTAAATTTGTTTTAATTTGATTTTTTATTTATAATATTATTTTAGTTTATCATCAACCTATTTTCTAAATATTATAATACTAATAAGTCAATTTTCAAAATTTTAAAAATTAAAAAATATTAATCAATTAATTCTTTTTTATTAAACCATAATTTAATTTCTTTATCAGCTTCTTTTTTATTGCTTGAAGCATGAATTAAGTTTTTTAAAGCTCTTTTTTCTAGATTTGCTACTATAGGTGAATCAATAGAAAAATCTCCTCTTATAGTACCTGGTTGAGCTTTTTGAGGTAAAGTATGACCCACAATTTTTCTTACTATTTCAACAGCATTATTACCCTCTAAAACTATTTTTACAATAGGACCAGAAGCCATATAGTTAATCAACCATTCTCTTACCTTTATTCCTAGTTCGTATAAATTTTTTACTCCAAGATCTTTTAAATCAAAATCTATATTATTTTCTTGACAAGTAATTATAAAATTATTTCCTAAGTTTTCGATCCATTTTTTATCCTTAGGATAATGCTTGTCAAATTTATTCTTATCGGCAATTACTATTCCTAAACCAACTATTCTTAAATTAACTTTTTCAAATCTAGAAATAATCTCTCCAACTAATTTACGTTCTACTCCATCTGGTTTTATTAACACAAGGGTTCTTTCTTTTTTAATTGATTGTAGAAGTTCTATATTTTTTATAGATGATTTACTTTTCATTTTTACATATTTTTAAAAATGGGTAAGGCTATAAGCCGGATTCTGTTTTTAGACAATCATTTGTCTAACCTTAATATTTCTATTAAGGATAAGCGGCACGCTCTTTTAAAAAGAGCACGGCCTTGCATCCAGAAGCAAAAGCCATCCTAAAAAATTACTTTTTTAGGAAGAATGGTAGCTAAACTAAGGATAGTTTAACACCCATTCACTTTTCACCTTTCCCCATTCTCGGGTAGTATGGTCTCTGTGGCTTTTGTATAGTTTTACAACTATCTCTCTTTCGAGAGCTTCTTTTAATGGATGTCCGGACTTTCCTCCCTTCAATATAAAGAATGAAGGGCGATTGTCTGCCTTACCCATTTATTTTTAAATTTTAAAAAATAAATTATAAATAATTTTATATTAAAATTCAAACAATATTATGATATAATTTAAAAATTCTTTTAAAAATAAGTATAGCTATGGACAAAAACAATTTAATATTATCTTTTGCTTTAGTTTTATTTGTGATCAGCATATTTTTTGTTTTAGATAATACTATTTTAAAATTTAAATATGGTTTAGATTTAGAGGGTGGTGTTATTTTAACTTATAATGCTGATTTAACTAATATTAAAAAGGAAGATCACGATGATATCTTATCTGTTACTAAAGATTTGATCGAAAGAAGAATAAATACTTTAGGGATTAGTGAAACTAATATTTCATACTATAAATCAGGTAAAATTATTGTAGAAATACCAAATATAAAAGATCCAGAAGAGGCAATATCTATAATAGGTAAAACCCCATTTTTAGAATTTAGAGTTAGTCAATCGGTAGGAACAGAAACTATATTTTTACCCACTGAATTAACAGGTAAATATTTAAAAACATCAAATGTAGTTTTTGAAAACCAAACTGGTTTGCCTGTTGTTTCATTAGAGTTAGATAACGAAGGCGCTAAAATTTTTGAAAAATTGACCAGAGAAAATTTAGGAAAACAAATAGCAATATTTATTGATAATACTTTAATTTCTGCTCCAGTTGTAAAAGAAGTTATTCAAGGAGGAAAAGCTATTATTCAAGGAAATTTTAGTTTAGAAGAAGCAAGGGAATTGGCTGCTAATTTAAAACAAGGAGCATTACCTGTTCCTTTAAAATTAGAAGGAATTAACCAAATAAATCCAATCTTCGGAGATAAATTTAAAGAAGAGATATTAAAAGCTGGTATTATAGGTTTTTTATTAGTCATTATCTTTATGATATCTTACTACAGAAAACAAGGTGTTGTGGCTGCTATATGCTTGCTTTTTTATGGATTTTTTAGCTTATTTATATTTAAATTAATAGGTGTAGTTTTAACCCTATCTTCAATCACAGGCTTTATACTGTCAATAGGAATGGCTGTTGATGCTAATATTTTAATATCAGAAAGAATTAAAGAAGAAAAGAAGAAAAGTCAAGATTTGCAAAAAACAATAACCACTGGATTCAATAGATCCTGGACCTCTATTAGAGATTCAAATATAACTACAATAATTTCTGCTATTATGATATATTTTATAACCACCTCTTTTGTTAGAGGTTTTGCTTTGACTTTATTTATTGGTGTTTTAATTAGTCTACTTACTGCCTTTTATTTAAATAAAATAATAACATATAAAATATTAAGGGCTTGAAATTGTTAAAAAATTAAGTAAAATATCTCTTGTTATGCCTAAAATTATAAGTAAAGAAACATATGAAAAACTAAAAATTGAACTTGAGAGATTAAAAAAAGAAGAAAGAAAGAAAATAGCAGAAAAAATAAAAACGGCTAAAGAATTTGGAGACTTAAGCGAAAATTCTGAATATCAAAGTGCCTTAGAAGAACAAAAAAATTTAGAAAGAAAAATTTTTGAATTAGAAAAATTACTTAAATCAGCAAAAATAATAAACAATAAGAAAACATTAAAAGATGAACATAAAACAAAAGTCAATATTGGCTCAAGGATAAAATTGGTTGATTTAGATACCAAAAAAGAATTTCTAGTTACTCTTATGGCTTTTGGTGAATTTAATCCTCTTGAGGGTAAAATTACAATAGAATCACCCTTAGGAAAGGCTCTTTTAAATAAGAAAGCAGGAGATACTATTGAGATAAATATAGGTAATAACAAAAAGAAATATAAAATAAAATCAATTCAATAAAATTATTTATTAATTTCTTTTTTTGCTTTTTCCAGTATTTCTATAAATTCTTCTTCATTAATTATTTTAATTTTCTTGTATTTTTTAGCCTTATCTAATTTAGAACCTGGATTTTTACCTACGACCAAATAATTAACTTTTGAAGAAATATTATCTACACTAATACCGCCTAAATTCTCTACTATTTTTTGAGCCTCACTTCTTGTATATGTTGATAATTCTCCTGTAAAACAAAACAAAAAACCTTTTAAAGGATAAGAAATATTATCTTTTTTTTCTTCACTTGATATTATCTCTATACCTGCCTCTGTTAATTTGTTAATTAAATTTAAATTAGCCTCATCATTAAACCAGTCAACAATACTTTGAATAACCTTAGGGCCAAAACCAAAAATTGATTGATATGCAAATTTAGAAATACTCTTTTGAAGAGTATATAAATCAATAGGTTTTTCAATTTTGCCCCTTGAAGAATAAAAATCAGCCAATATTTTAGAGTTTTCTTCGCCTATGTGCGGAATCCCCAATGCATATATAAATTTTTTAAGAGAAATTTTTTTACTTTTATTGATGCTGTTTAAAATATTTCTTTCTGAAATAATATCAAAACCTGGTAATTTAATTAGCATTCTTGGTTTTATAAAAAAAATATCAGCTGCATCCTGAATAATATTATTGTCTAATAACTTATCTATTATTTTAGGGCCTAAACCAACTATATCAAAGCCAGATTTTGAAACAAAATGATATATTTTTTCTTTATTTAAATTAAAACAAGATTTATTTGGACATTTATAATAAGCACCTTCTTTTATCACCTTACTTTTACATATTGGGCAATTTTGTGGAAAAACAAAATTCTTTTCTTTTCCTGTTCTCAATTCTTTTATTACTTTAACAATTTGAGGTATGACATCACCAGATCTTACTACAACTACAGTATCACCAATTTTTATATCTAACTTTTTAATAATATCTTCATTATGTAAAGAAGCTCGAGAAATAACCACACCACCAACTTCAATTGGTTTTAAAATGGCTACAGGAGTTAATATTCCTGTTCTTCCTACTTGAACTATAATATCTTCAATGATAGTTGTTGCTTGTTTAGGAGAAAATTTATAAGCAATAGCACCACGAGGAGCTTTGCCTACTATACCTAATTTTTCAAATATGTCATTATCATTAATCTGAATAACTATCCCATCTATTTCAAAATCTAAACTATCTCTTTTTTCTTGCCAATAATTTCTGAAATTTTCACATTCTTCCAAAGTCTTACATTTTGAAACATAAGGGTTAGTTTTAAATCCAAGGCATTTTAAAATAATATGTTCTTCTTCATGTGTTTTTTGCCCTAAATTAGTGACTAAATCATAAGCAAAAGAGTCAAGTTTTCTTTCGGCAGTAATTTGAGGATCTAATTGTCTTAAAGATCCGCTAGCTGCATTTCTTGGATTAGCAAAAATTGGTTCATTATTTTTTTCTCTTTCTTTATTTAAAGCTTCAAAATCTTTTTTATTCATAAAAACTTCGCCCCTAATTTCTATTTTTTCAGGATATTTATTTAAAAAATTATTTACAACCTCTTCTCTTATGCCATTTTTTTTAAAATTTTCAATTATTTCTTCAAGTGGGAGTAATGACAAAGGTATTGCTTCAATAGTTTTAACATTTTGTGTTACATCTTCACCTAAATAACCATCTCCTCGTGTTGAGCTTGAATTTAAAATACCATTAACATAAACAAGCTTTATCGCCAAGCCATCAATTTTAAGTTCACAAAAATATTCAATATTTTTGATTTGATCAGTATTAAAATTAAAATTTGAAATTAAAATTTTTTTATTTCTTTCCTCCCATTCTTTAATATCCTCAAAATTAAAAGCATCATTAAAAGAAAGCATAGGTATTTCATGTCTTATTTTTTTAAATTCTTTAAGCGGTGCACCACCAATTCTTTGGGTAGGTGAATCAGGTGTTATAAATTGAGGGTATTTTTGTTCTAACTCAAAAAGTTCTCTTTTTAAAGAATCTTCAACTTCAACAGGAACTAATTCTTTATTTAAAACATGTCTATTATATCTATATTTATCTATTAATCTTTTTAGTTTCTCTATTTTATCTTTAATCTCTTTTAAATTTTCATTCATATTCTCTAAAACATTAAAATCTAAAACATTAAAACTTATTATTAATAAAAATTTATTTTATTATTAAGGAAAGAAACAAAAGGGCGTTATTTGTGTCTTTTCTTTAAACATAAATCGACTATTATTGTATTTTCCTAAGATATATCTATTTGTATAAATTATCTCGCTTCCTCCCACTTCACTGGTAGCATAGATATTACTTTTTACACTAAAAAAATATTTAAAATTATCAATATTTAAATTACAATCTATCGATGCTCTATCTGATAAGGTGGGGGTAGAAAAAAAAGTTGATGTAGTTGCTATTATATCAGAGGCACACTGACTACTTCTTAAAATAGAACTTATAGGATTACACGTGAAAATATTATCATAAGTTGTTGTATTTCTTAATAAGTCATAACCGCAGCCACTTTTTTGAGAACAATCTTCTATATATCTCATTGAAATTGCATTAGCTATAGCTTGATAATAATCAGTAGTTTCTTTAAGATTTCTTAAAATAAATAAAATAGGATAAGTTGAAACATAAAGAAAAACTATAGAAATTATTAAAGCAAAAATAGTAATTATTATAACCTGAGCTTCATTTTTATTTTTTTTATTAAATTTTTTATTAAAGAAGCAGGAAAACATTTTAAAAATTATTTAAGAATATTAATTACAAATTTTTTGATTATATGATGAAGGAAGGGGGAAAACTGAAAGTTGAATATTAAAGGGTTTAGAATAATATAAATTAGCTTGATTTAAAAAATTACCATTAATTGAAATAGTAATTAATTTAACTCCATAATAAAAATAGTCAAGTGTGGGTGTAGCTATATTTTTCTTTATATGTATACTAAAGCCATCTATATCAACTAAATTTATATCTGTTATAGTAGTAGTATTATTATTAATACCATAAACCAAAAAACCGTATTCTGATCCATTTACCGAAGAGGTTTCATAACTTAAAGTTATCTTAGCACAATCACTATTTCTGATAAATTCAATTTTATTAGAAGAAGTGTTTATGTCTTGAGCTATTTTTAAATCATTATATATTTTATCTAGGGCAAACTTAATATTTTGATAGCCAGATAATTCTCTTTGAACAGAAATATGAGCACTTACTAAATTAGAATACATAGTAACAATAACAGATAAAGAAATTAAAAAAACTAATAGTGAAATTACCAATTCTTCAAGAGTAAAAGACTTATTTTTAAATTTCATTTTTATTTAGTTATAAATATCATTTTAAGATTAATTTTATTCTTTGGATTGTTTCCGAATTCAATTTCGCTTATAGCTTCAACGGCCGTAGCATTTGCTAAAGCACCCATTCCTGAACAATTTACAGGATTAAAATTACATCTTATTGTTAATTTTTTTGTAAAAATTGTACTTGTACCGCTATTATCATAAGAATAAAAATTATCTTTTAAGTATAATCCTGGGTTATCACAACTAGAAGTAGAAAAATCATAGTTCAAGCATACTTCAGTTGATATAGAATCGCTGTTTTCATCTATTAAACCATATACCCAAGGAGATGAACTATTAATACCAGAAACAGTAGTAGTACATATAGATTCACCTAATCCTTGGGTCCACAGAGAAGCACATTTTCTTTCAGTATTTATAAATTCTTTATAGCCCTGAATTTCTTCGAGCGATGATAAAGCTAAAAAATTGGCCACTATTCTTTCATTAGCATATTTTATTTGACTAAAATAAGCAATAATTAAATTTACAAAACCAAAAAAAATTATTAAAAAAACCATCAAGCCTAAAATCGATTCAGACAAAAATTGAGCTTTTTTATTGCAATAAAGTTTGGCCTGTTTTTTTAATGATAATTTTTGATGCCTCTTCATTTCTAAAGTATAAATTAATATTAAAATCTTTAAAATTAACAAAAAATCTCATATTATCTATAAAAATTATTGGCTCAGATGATAAAGATAAAAACATAAGAGAAAAAGTGGCAAAATTTTGAATGATAGGACTTGTATTGGTGTTAAAATCTAATTTAGTTATATAAGATAGTTCTTTTTTAAAAGCATTTTCACTATTAGTAGTATATTCAAAATTTTTAGTTAAATATATATTTGGACTTTTATTTACAAAATTAAATTCCTCAATACTAGAAGAGGCAATTTCATAACAACTTATAACAGTATTGGTTGAAACTGTAGCATAAGCTATAAAAGTAATAGTTTTTGTTGAAGATGAATATAATAAACCTACACCACAAACAGTTGAAGTATTATTATTTAAAACGAATTCTCCACCCTTTAAAGATAAATTGGCTAAATTTTTTATATCTTGAAATAAATTTAATCTTTCTTCATTAAATTTTTGATAACTTCTATTTAAGCTTGTAAAGGTGATAGCACTACCTATAATCAAGGTAGTTACTAAAAGGACCACTGTTGATTCAAGCAAGGTAAAAGCTTTATTTTTCATTTTTAAATTATTCTTAAATTTCAAAAATATTGCTTAAAATTAAATTATACAACATATCTCCAAAAATAAGATTTACCAAAAAGCCAGAAAATAAGATAGGTAAAAAAGGTACTGGTATTTTAGTTTTTCTAAATTTTAAAAGCAAAATAATACTTAAAATACCGCCCAAAAATATACTTATTAAAAAAGAAAAAATTAAATAAGAAAAATTAAAGTATAAACCTAAAACAAATGCCCATCTGGCATCTCCTAAGCCAATTCCCTTACCTAAAGTTAAAATAAAAATAACTATAAAAATTAGGGAATAAATTAATGAAAAATATAGTCTATTTAAAACGAAATCTTTAAAGGTTAATTCAGGAAGATAAAATAAATAATCAAAATCGTTGCTAAAATTAATCTTAGAAACTTCAACTTTAAAAAAATAAAATAATAGTATAAAAAATAACCAACAAGCAATAGCAAAATATATAAATTTTTCTTCAATATATAAAGTTTCGTAATCATAAAGAGCCAAAATAAAAAAAATGGAAAAAATAGAAAGATAAAATAGATAAATTAAAATTTCTTCAAAAGAAAAATAAGTAAATATTTTGATTGATAAAAAATAACAAAAAAATCCTGTAATTAATTCAGAAAGCGGATATCTTAAAGAAATATTTTTTTTACAATAATTACACTTTCCCCTCTGTAAAATAAAACTTATAATCGGAATAAGCTCATACCATTTAAGAGTATGATAACAAAGGGGGCATTTTGATCTGCCCCCTAAAAATTTTTCTTTTCTTACTAGCCTATAAGCAACATTATTTATAAAACTACCCCAAAATAAACCAAAGATGAAGAATAGGGTCATTAATTAATTTTTATTTAATGGTTATGTTTAAAAAATTAAATATAAAAGCTAAAATGATATACAATAATAGCCGAGGGTAGTTGAACAGTTATTATTAAAATTAGTTCCAGGATTTATATCTGATGGAGTACAAGTAGCATAAGTAGCTGTAGCAAGAGCATTTTCAAATATTTCAGGATTGTTGTTTGAATTTGTATCAAGAACTGCTCTTAAAACAGCAACATTAGGTCTTGTTGGAGAATCTTCAAGTCTTTTAAGACAAGCAAAATATTGATAGCTTCTTCCACCAGGATCATTGGGCAATGAATCTACAATATTTGCTTCTTTTAAATTCCTTGTTAAAGCTTCCCAACTTGTATCTGAAGCGCTTGATGATGTTGGATAATATCCAAATCTTGAATAATAAGCTTGTAAATAAATACCAACATTTCTTAAATCAGCTACTCTTCTTGAATCTCTTGCTTGTGTTGTAAATCCACCCATATTCCTTAAAACTACTCCAGCTAAAATACCTATGACCATTAAAACTATAGCTAATTCGACTAAAGTGAATGCTTTTTTGTTTATATTTTTATAATTTTTAAACATTTTTTAATTTATTTTTAAGAAATTAAAATTTAATCAACGACCTTTTTATATTAATTCAAATTGTAATAAATATATAATTAAAATTATAAATCTATATCAAAAAATCAAGAAAAATTTGTGGATAAAAATTATAATGATCTTACCGACCTTGTAAGTTCCATTATAGGAACAAGAAGCGACAATTCCATAATGATTAAAACTAAAGCCAGTAAAATTATTACTATGGGCTGAATTAATTCGGGGATATTTTGGGTTTTGTTTTCTAAATCCATATTATAATATTCTACCAAAGTTGCTAAGGCATTTGTTAATTCTCCTGTTTTTTCTCCTGTGCTAAAAGCTTGAAAAACTAGTGGGGGGAAAAGATCAGGAAAAAATTTGATATTTTCTGAAACTTGTTTTCCTTTTTTGACTTCTTCTGAAATAAATTTTATAGCATTTTGATAATAGGGGTTAGATATGCTATTGCCCACTATGTCTAAACTTTCTGATAAAACTATACCTCCTTTGGTTAAAAAAACTAAATATTCTAAAAAACTTAAAATATAAATTTCTTTTAAAATAGAACCTATTACAGGAATATTAGCAAAAAAATTATAAAGAAATAACTTTCCTTCATCAGTTTTAAAATAAGAAATTAAAAAGTAAATAAATAAAGCTAGTCCTGCTAAGATAAAATACCAATAAGAAATCAAAAAATTAGTAATATTAATAAAAAGAGAGGTAATTTTAGGAATGGGCAGATTATTATCAATAAAAATTTTTGAAATATTTGGAATAACATTAAAAAACAAGATGCCTATACTTAAAAACATAATAGCTAAAACTATAGCTGGATAATAAAGAGATTGAATTATTTTAGAAAAAAACTTATGCTGATTTTCAAAATGTATAGCTAAATTTTCAAAAACTTCTTCTAATGTACCAGCCATTTCACCAATTCTTACCATTTTTACCATTGTATCTGGGAAAATTTCTTTATGCTTTGATAGAACTTCGGATAAGGGCAGACCAGATAAAATATCATTATAAGCATTTTCGAGAGCAACTTTTAATGAAGGTTTATTTGCTTGTTGGGCTAAGATTTTAACAATTTCGTCAATTGATGTTTTTGATTTTAAAAGAAACTTAAAAGATCTACAAAAAAATGCTAAATCAAGTAAAGATATTCTTCCAAAAATAATTGAAATTTTAGAAATAGCAGGCTTACTTATGTAGGTTACCACTATTCCTTGTGTTTGAAGAATATTAACAGCTGCTTCTTGATTTTCTGCCTCTATTATACCTACCTTAAAATTACCTTCTTTATCAAAACCTCTAAATTCAAATTTCATTTTTAAATTAAAATTAACCCATTAAATTCTTTAATCTATCTATATTTAGAGAATAATCTATGGCTGTTTCCAAAGAAATTTCACCAATATTAACTAAAGTAGCCAGGGATCTTTCAAGTGTTATCATTCCCTGATCTAAGCTGGTTTCTATGACTAAATCTATTTGGTATACTTTATTTTCTCTGATGAGATTTTTAACTGCTGTGGTGGCTAATAGAATTTCACATGCAGGTATTCTGCCCCCCTTTATTCTAGGAACTAATCTTTGAGAAATAACACCTATTAATGTTGAGGCTAATTGAAATTTTGCTTGTGATTTTTGCGCTTCAGGAAGAACATCCAAAATACGATCTATGGTTTGAGAAGCAGAATTTGTATGAAGTGTGCCTAAAACTAAATGACCTGTTTCTGCAGCAGTTAAAGCAATTTGAATAGAAGTAGCATCTCTTAATTCTCCAATCATAATAACATCAGGATCTTGCCTTAGGGCAGATCTTAGGGCTCTATGCCAATTTGGTGAATCTTTGGGAATTTCTCTTTGTGATATGAGCGATAAATCAGGCAAGAAAATGTATTCAATTGGTTCTTCGATGGTAACAATATGAGCAGATCTTGTATGATTTATTTCATCAACTAAAGCAGCTAAGGTCGTAGACTTTCCTACACCAGCAGGTCCTGTTATTAAAATTAAGCCTTGCCTTTTTTTTGCAAATTCATGTAAAATAGGTGGTAAGTTTAATTCTTCAATTGTTTTAACAGAAAAAGATATTATTCTAAAGGCACCTGCTATTCCATTATTTTGATAATAAATATTGGCTCTAATTCTTGCCTTATTTTCAATATTGAAAGAAAAATCAATATCTTTATATTTTTTAAAATACTGAAGTTGGGTATTATCATCACCAATTAAAGAAAGTAACATAGTTTCTGTATCTTTGCTGCTTAAAACTCCTTCTTCTGAAAGATCAGATAAATTTCCATCAATACGTAAGGTGGGATATTTGGTAGGAACTATATGAACATCTGAGGCTCCTCTTTGAACACCTATAAGTAAAATCCTTTTTAGTCTTTCATTCATTTTTAATTTTAAATTTTAAGTTATTTTTAAAACTTCTTCAATTCTAACCAATCCTAAGAGTGATTTTATTAAACCATCTTGTCTAAGATTGATAAAATTTTTCTTTTTTAAGATATTTAGTAAATCTTCTTCTGATAATCCTTTATAAATTGCTTCACTAAACTCACTATCGATCAAAAACATTTCAAAAATGCCAATTCTTCCTGTATAACCCTTAAAATTACAAAAATTACATCCTTGAGGTTGATATATTTTTATATTATCAAAGTTTATTTTCAATTCTTCCAATATAGTTTTGTTTACCTCACTGAGTTGTTCATTTATTATTTTTCTTATTTCATCAGGTGCTTCAATTTCTTTTTTACAATTATCGCATAATCTTTTGGCTAATCTTTGATTAACTACTGTTTTTATTGTCTGTGGCAATAAAAATCTTTCGATACCTAAATCTATTAACCTAGTAATTGAACCAATTGCATTATTAGTATGAAGAGTAGACAAAACTAAATGTCCTGTTAAAGAAGCATGAATGGTAAGTTCAGCAGTTTCTAAATCTCTAATTTCTCCTACAAGCAAAATATCAGGATCTTGTCTTAAAATTTGTCTTAAACCCTTAGCAAAAGTATAATCAATTTCTGGTCTAACTTGAGATTGATTTATTCCTTCTAAAACATATTCTACAGGATCTTCAAGGCTTATAATATTAACATTATCTTTATTTAATTCTTGCAGAAGAGCATACAAAGTGGTTGTTTTCCCTGAGCCAGTAGGACCAGTTAAAAGTATTAATCCATAGGGAAGATTAATTGTTTGTTTTATTTTTTCAATATGATAACTTAACATTCCTAATCCTGAAATTTTTTTAAGTCCCACAAGTGGATCTAAAATTCTTATCGCTACTTTTTCTCCTTCTATAGTTGGAAATATACCTATTCTTAAATCAATTTCTCGACCACTTATAAAAGCTCTTATTCTACCATCTTGTGGAATTCTAGTTTCATCTAATTTTAATTTAGATAATATTTTAATCCTATTTATTATTTGTTGATGTATATCTCTGGGTAAATAAGCAATTGTTTTTAAATCTCCAAACAATCTAAATCTTATTTTAGTTTTCTTTTTTAGTGGTTCTATGTGAATATCAGAAGCTTGATAATAAACTGCTTCTTCAATAATAGACCTCACTAAACTAATAATAGGGGCTTCTTCTGTTGGCAATATTTCTTCTTCTAATTTTACAATATCAGTTTCAATAACTAAGGGCTTGGTTTTTCTTAAATTAAAGATTAAATCTTTTAAAATATCAGATAATTGTCTATATTGCCTATGAAGTAAGTAAAAATCTTTTATGGAAATAACATAAAAAATAAATTCATAATTAGTGTAGTAATTTTTTAAATAACTTAATATATTATCTATACTTTGAGATTCGGGATCAACTATACCTATGTATACTTTATTATCTTGTTTATCAAAAGCAATCACCCTTCTTTCTCTTGAAAAATCTTCAGAGATTAGATTTAAAATTTCCGAAGGTATTTTATCGCTTAAAAAAAATTTTTTATATGGTAAATTAAAAAACTCAGATTTAAATTCTAAAAATTCATCATCCAATAAACCTAACCTATATAAATATTCTTCAATAGTTATTTTATTTCTTTCTGAATCGATAAAGATTTCATCTATATTTTCTATTTTATCTTTTATTTTTTCTTTTATAAATTCTTTAAAACTCATAACTACTCAAACCAGTTGTTTTTACCAATAGAAGTTGTAGGTAGTGAATCAATTAAAATTTTTTGACGTGGAGGTAAATTTCTTGTTAAATTGTTTAACTTTTCTTCAAAATTAGTTTGTTCTAATAAATTTAATTCATTTTCTAGGTCTTTCAATTCTTCATTAATAGTGGGTTCTTTTTTAAAAATATTAAGTTCCCAAAAACCTATCCAAATTATACCAGATAAAATTACAATTGAAAGTAGACTAGAAACTATATTTATAATATTAAACTTTTGCCATAAATAAAAAAACTTATTCTTGTTCATTTTTCAAAATAATAAGTGCTTATTAATAAATTAGCATTTATGTTTCCATCGCCTTTAGAAATATTTAATCTTTCTATTTCAAAAATTCTACTACTTGATTGAAAAACATTTATCAATTTAAGTAAATCATTAAAACTACCGCTATGATTAAGAGAAAAAGTAATTTTTTTTAATTTAATATTTTTATAATTGGGAGCATTAATAATTTCTTGGCTGAAATTTTGTATATGAGGTTGGGGGAATTGGTTGCTGCTTAACAAAGCATTAAGAAAAATAGTAAACTCATAATCAACAAATTTATCAGGTAAATAGTCATCCCAATATCCAGATTGTTTTTGATTATAGATATTTTTAATAATATCTTGTTGAAGAAATTCAAATTTTTTATTTAATTCCTTAATTTTTGCTAATTCATTTTCTTTTTGGTTTTTAACTTCAGATGATTTTAAAAATTCTTTATATGAAGGCAGAACTTTATTAAAGACATCATTAATAAAATTAAAAATTAATATAATAAAAATTAAATTTATTGTTAATCTCATTTTTTAAAATTAAAACTTAAGCTTAAATCTATAGCTTCATTTAAGGGAGAAAAACTAAAACTATTTATTTTAAAATTTTCAAAAACATCTCTTTTTTCCTCAAAATATCTTCTTAACATTGCATAATTTATCCATCCATTGACGTTACCTTTTATTTCTACATAATTATTTTTATTTTCTAATAAAACTGAGTTTATGGTTAAAGTTTTGGGCAAATATTTAGGCACTTCATTAATCAAAGGATCAATTTTTTTTCTATTACTATAAATAAAATCAAGGGCTAAAAATTGTAAAGTTGCT
>Ga0197142_1000419_pt1 | contig 38947 bp, 31 predicted proteins | sample GBS60_MetaG_FD_148614 | JGI IMG/M metagenome (GOLD analysis project Ga0197142, IMG submission 148614) | Sediment microbial communities from Great Boiling Springs, Gerlach, Nevada, United States - GBS 60_MetaG | ecosystem: Environmental > Aquatic > Thermal springs > Hot (42-90C) > Sediment...
GTAGTGTTGTCGTCGGTGAAGCGTTTACTCTCTCAGAGCGCACCTTCTATACGTATACTGGCGACTGGTTTGGCTGGTTGATGTGTGGTAGTACGTTGATCGGGTTGCTATGGCGACGGCGGTTGCCCTCTGCCCACACTCGTAAACAGGAGAAGAAGAGGGCGATGCCATCAGCCACAGTTGAGAAAGGAATATTCACACCCTTTCATTTGTTTGTGTTCACCTGCGGTCTACCAACAGCAAGCCGCCAGGACACCCACACAACGATGCCGCTGAGGACTGTAAGATAACCTAACACTTTCACTGCGAACATAAACGGTGCGCGGGTAATTGTATCCCAGACAAAACCTGTCTTGAGAAAGTCATCTAATTGTAATAGCGGAAGAGCAGCCGGTCCCAGGTAAAGATCGACAAGGCTTAGTGTTTCCAGATAGATCCAACCCGTTTCAGGGAGATCGCCTACTGTATGACGGATCATCAACATTAATACCCACCAGATTCCGGATACAAGACCTACCAACATGGTCAGGACACGTCGGCGATTGATGAGCACTTCCGCAACAGCAGCCAGCCCAAACGCATACCAGATGGCAAGACTAGTCAGCCTTCGCGTTCCGAAGGCACCACTCCCATGCCAATCACTGATCAATCCATTGTACCCGATGTATAAGATTGCAGCGCCTATCAGGACACTTCCAATCACCGGTACTTGTCTTGCAAACAGAAGTAATCCGAGCAAGCCCACCATCGCTAGCGGTGTCCACCGTGCGAGACCAAAGCGGGCAGTAAATAGCTCGATGATGTGTGGATTGTTCAAGACGAGCGATGGTGTTCCTGGGGGTTTAGCAATAGGAACGCCATATATTGCATTCCATACGATCATCTGGGGACTGAACACTATCAGAGCAACGACAGCAGCGAGCACGCTTGCACCGGTGATTGTAATGATTTGCCGCCATTGATGCCGAACTGCCGTAAGCTGCATAGCAAGCCAAAGAACAGGAATAACAAGGAGAAGGACACTTGCCCAATAGATGAGCGCAACAAAACCAGTCGCCGCACCAAAGAGAATCCAGCGCATAAGGTTTGGTTGCTCACGCAGACGTAGCCACATCAATATGGCAAGCCCACACGCGAACGCACTAAGGGCGTGAGCGAATCCGCCACTACGCATACTGTAGTACCAGAGTGTACTGCCGTAGAATGCACCGATGGCGCCGATTGTACTGGCTACCGGACTATACCAACGGCGGACACAGCGGTATGCAATGATCATTGTACTAATACCGGCCCAGGCGCTGATGAGACAGACAACCGCATAGGCCCCCTCTTCATGACCATTACCGCCAGCGATAAGTTTATACAGCATGAGTGGCGCTGTCCATACAATTGCCGGCCCTACCGACCACGGATTTGCCAGCAAACCTGTCTCAGTTCGATGCAGGCTGATGATAGTGTTACTAAAGGTCTCGTCCATCACTAGATCGCCCCGATAGACCAGTGCTCGGGCATAGGCGTAGTAGCCGATTCCATCTGAAGTAATCACTGGAACATATGTTAAACCCAATGTCATGATGCCAAGACAAAGCAATAGTGCAATTGCGAGAGCGTCTTCAGAGATGCGGAAGGCGGTATTGTGTTGGATGAGGCGATAGCTTATGGCGCTAATCAGCACGATCGCTGAGAGATGGAGTACAATCCAGGCGATGTCTAGTCGCCACTCTGTCCACAACAATCCTGCTGATACTGTAGCAGCGAGTGTAAGTGGTGCAATAGCGATAAGCTCCACTCGACCAGCAATAACACTGGCTATCCAGAAACCAAGGATCGCTAATGGCAGAAAAGGGGGTAAGATGAGGGGCTGCCATAAGTCTAATACGGTAAGCGACGTTGCTCGTGTGATTTTGATACTAAAGATGGCGACACCCAATGTTCGCTGCTCATCTTCAGGTACGGTTATAGGAAGAGTGGTAAACGTTATCGGTTGATGAGCGGAGGCAAAGATAAGGCGATATATTCGCATGCCGGGTGAAAGGGTAAACGTTACTGTGTTATCTCCACTTGCTAACGTTAGTGGTGCTGGTTCAGGACGATACATGTGTAGGTGAATATGCACTTGATGACCAGCAGGTTGTGACCAGAACCAGATGCTCGCCCCTTGTGGTGGCGCCCAGCGGAATGGGGTTCGTTCTGTCAATGTCAACTCACGATCGTAAAAACCCTGGACATAGCTACGATCACCTGAGTGACCGATGATGATATGTTGCTGAGCTGGAATGCTTTGGAGTTGCCAGATTGCACTACCGATGATGCAAATGAGGGCAACTGTCAACATGAACCCATGTCGAGATACTCCCGTCATACTGGTGATATCGTTATGCGTAAGAATATGTACACGTGGTTTTTAGATTAATAAACAATTTTGCCCCATTTTCTAATGGTATGGGCTAATCTAAGGACCTGCCGGTTTCAGCCCTTCGGCGCAAACTACTTCAAAAACAGCCCCCATTTGATACCTGCCGAATCGCTTGAAAAACAATCTCATCGCGCATCGGTAGTTCATAGATGCGCGCACCTGTCGCATCGCGGATGGCGTTCGCGAGAGCCGCTGCGCCGGCAGTGATCGGCGGCTCGCCTACACCTCGTGCGCCAAATGGCCCGTTAGGCGCCGGATTGGTCACGAGGACGGTCTCAATCGATGGAACGTCGGCTGCACGGGGTAGGGTATAGTCCATCAAACTGGCTGTGAGCAGTTCACCGCGCTCGTCGTAGCGCAGGGCTTCGTGTAGTCCCCAACCGATCCCTTGCACCGCACCACCGTGGATTTGTCCTTCTACCATCAGTGGGTTGAGTGGGAAGCCAACATCCTGAATAGCAACGTACCGCAACGGCTGTACCCGACCGGTTTCCCGATCAACTGCTACCTGAACAATATGCGCAACAAAACCCGGTGCATTTTCGGCCGGTGCTGTCCGACCTTCACCAACAATCGGTCCTGGCCCACCCGACTGTTCTTGGGCTCGGCGGGCTACCTCACCGATAGGTAGCGAACGTCCGGGAACGCCACGAATCAGAACCTCTCCCTCTCGGATATCCAAGTCATCAATCCGGGCTTCAAGCATATCAGCGGCGATCTCCAGCAGTTGACGACGAGCTTCCCGAGCTGCGGCAGCAACTGCCCCGGCGACGCTGTACGTAATCTGACTGCCGCCGCTCGGTCCGGCGAACGGTCCGCTGCGGGTATCACCGGCGACAATTTCAACCTGTTCCGGCGACACTCCCAAAATCTCAGCCGCTACCAACACAAAGCTACTATTGACACCCGAAATGTCTACTGACCCGACATGAACCCGTACTATTCCATCGGTATCAACCCGACAGACTGCTGCGGCTGGCGACATTCCACACGGCCAGCCGCCAATAGCCATCCCGATACCGCTCCCTGGTGTGCGGTTACGCCAGAGCGGATGTGCAGCGGCGACTTCTAGGACCTTCGTAAGACCCATCGATGGCCATGGATCATTATTCCCCATTGGATCACCGGTGGTCGCCGCGTTGCGCATGCGCACCTCTAACGGATCAAGCCCTAATCGATGGGCCAGCTCGTCAATACTCGATTCAAGCGCAAACGTGACTTGTGGCGCACCCGGCGCACGATAAGCGCCAGCCTGTGGTTTGTGGGTCAGTACTTCCACGACATCGATGTGTACATTCGGACAACGATAATACCCACCAAGCAGCGTGCTCATGATTCCGCCGAGGGTAAACGGGTACACACCATTGTCGATCACGATTTCGGCAACCAATGCGGTAAGAATTCCTTCACGGGTAGCCCCTAGCCTGAGCGTGATTGTGCTTGCCGGTGATGGCGTCGTTGTGAGAAAATCTTCGCTTCGATCGAGAACAATGCGTACCGGACGTCCAACAGCCATCGCCGCCGCCGCAGCCAACGGTTCGAGAATGCCGTACTTGGCACCAAAACCGCCACCTACCGTCATCGGTACCACGGTCACCTGACTCGGCCGCAGACCTAACAGGCGCGCTACCTCGTCACGTACCCCAAATTGTCCCTGAGTACTGGTGTATAGGGTAATCTGCTTGCGCATAGGATCGATGTCGGCCACGACTGCGTGCGGTTCCAGATACCCCTGATGGACGATTGAGGTTCGGTATGTGCCTGCTACCACCACATCAGCAGCGGCCAGAGCAGTACGTGCATCGCCGCGACTAAACCGCTTCCGCTCGTGTACGTTCGAGGCCCCATGCCCGTTATGTTCTTCGCCACGGGCAACGGCTGCATGAGCGGCTGTAAGGTCGGCATCAGCCTGTGGCGCACCTTGCGGCCAGATAACCGGTGCTGCTGGATCGAGTGCTGCTTCTACGGTGGCGACGGCAGGAAGTGGTTCGTAGTCTATCTGTAGCGCAGCGACCGCATCTTCAGCCGCTGCCAGATGTGTCGCTAACACCAGTGCAACCGGTTCACCACGATAGCGAACTACATCTCGGGCTAGTGTGGTCGTTTGCCGCGATGAAGGCTGCTGCTGTCGAACCGGCAAGTCGTGCGCGGTCAACACCGCAACCACACCGGGAATAGCTTTTGCTGCGGCGGTATCGATCCTCACAATCCGCGCATGGGCGTACATACTCAGGGCAAGCTTGCCATGAAGCATACCGGGAAGGTAAACATCACCGGCATAACGAGCGCGTCCGGTTACTTTTTCAATGCCATCAACCGATTTGCGGGCTTTGCCGAGGTACCGATGCGGAGGTTGTTGAGTCATCAGTGTTACTCCTCTTTCAAGTGACTCCCTATCTATCGTACCATAGCTGGCCGGAAAGAACGGTACGAGCGCAGGGAGGCTCCGCTTTTCATCTACCTGTGAGCAGTGAGGTAAAGAGAGACATGAGTTGAGAAAGGACGTTCTCACAGCACCTGCATCAACAGAGGTCTGCAACCAGCCCTCTCGTTGGTGCGTTGATCATACCCATCGGCGTATAGTAGGGCAGCTCCCTCACCTTCCCCCTGACCCAAAAGGAAAGGGGAGGTGCATTCGCCAATGAACACACTTGACAACGCGGTAATGGCGACGCATGCGTCGCCATTACACGATGGTACCCCACCCGCAGGACTCGCCTGATCTTCACGGCGCAATGCTCAAGAGAAGCGTGCCACGTGCCACACCACGATCATCGATCCCAACAGTGCCACTCGTTGTCATTGCCCGGAATGGGGTCAGCCGCTGATCGAATTCTGGATCGACATCGTTACCAAGCCGAGTGCTTAGCTCGCGGGCTGCCTGTAAGTTAACATAAACAATACCAGGGTTTGGTGATGGCATTGCCTTGATCGCATCGGTGTAGGCAGCAACACTCGCCAGCTTCTTTTCAGCTCCAAATGCCGACTCCATCGCCGAACGACCCACGGCAATAACCAGATCACGACCGTTAAAACCGTAACCGATGAAGAAATCTCCCTCGGTGATTGCCTTTACCTGTGTGCGTCCAATTGAAACATCCTCAAACGAGACCCCGATCAAGTCTTCGACGAGCATCGTTAGGGTCTGCATCCCATCTTGAGCTGCCGACTGATCGGTTACCTGTAAAGCGAAGTAGCCACCGACCGGTAGATCAATGCTCTCGTTGGGCAAAATGGCGATCACCCCTTCACCGTGAAACCAACGAAACAGATCACGTTCCAGGTCAATATTGAGGCTACGTTCGAGATCGCGTAAGGTGTTGGCAGTGTCGGGTGAAGCAGCCAGTTGATCGCGCAGTTGCTGACCCCAATCGGCGGGAATAGCAAAACTGATTACACCCACTGCGTCGCTACTAACATTACCGGCGCGTTCCGGTGATACCGCTGGTCGGAAGGTTTTGAGGCGCTCGCGCAACTCGCCACTCAAGCGCTCTTGGTCCAAAACTGCTGTCGCATCAAACCGCAGTCCATCTTCGATCACCGCCATGGTTAGCCCAATACCGTGCATGGCCTGTCCGATTTTCATCGCATCTTGGGCAAACGGTACTGTATCGCTCAGATTAGCTGTACCGATAGCAGTTTGCGTCAACTGCGCGATCGTGTTCCCGGCGATGTAGATCGTACCAATGCGGTCATTTGGTAAACTTTGGACGGTGGCCTGAAACGACGCATTTCGTGCCAGTGAGGTATCCGCCGGTTGTTGGATCAGGTTCGTAATCCCGTCAGGTTTGTTGGCAAAGACCACCATATCGCGGGCGAGAGCAAATGCAGCAAACACATTATCCGGGGTGTCACTCGCATAATAAACGGTAACACCATTGGTTGTACTGCTGGTAAACCGCTCACCCTTGCTTTCACGGTAGGCACGCTGTTTATCAAGAAAAGCCTGCGCCGCACGCTGATCGCGTACACTTACAACGAGCAAAATATTCCCTTCGCTGACCGCCGTATCATTCGCGGGTATCGGCGGTGTTGAGAGGCCAAACGGCGAGTCTAAGTTCCCCAAATCGGGTTCAACCAGACGTTCAATCGGCAACCCATACACGGCAAACGCCATTTCAGCACCGATCCATGGTGCAATATCTTCGTTGAATGAAACTCCGAATTGTTCGGCAAGCAGATCGGATGTAGTCTGGTCGTTCTGGTAATCGAACGTTTCAGGAAAGGCACGGCGCAGGCGGTCGATGTTGGGCAGGTCGCTCAGGTTAGGGGTGATCGCTGCAAAGATCTGGGTTTCGGATGGCAGCAGTTCCGGAATCTTGCTGGAACGTTGAGTGAGCAGATTGAACAGGAGCGCGCCTGCGCCAATGGCGATCAATAATACGCCGACCGATATACCGACGATAAGGAAGAAGAGATTACTGCGTCGTGGTGGTTGAGAGGTCACGGGTGGCAGCGAAAATGGATCGACCGTCATGAATGCCTCCTCTTCGAATATGATGATCTATGACACTATGTACGCAGGAGAGGCCTGCCAAGTTGCACGGTTGCCATCCACGATAGCGAAATTTCATGCAGCGCTCTTATTTGACATAAAAATTAAGCGAGGGTCGTCTCCCCTCGCTTTGCCGATGCGCTATATTACCCAATCGCTGTTAAATATCCAGCTCGACAACCTCGTTCGCGTGAGTTTGAATGAACCGTCGTCGTGGCGGCACCAGATCACCCATCAGCATCGTGAAGGTCTCATCGGCGCGGGCTGCATCTTCCAGGGTGACCTGAAGGATCACCCGATTTTGTGGGTTCATCGTCGTTTCCCAAAGCTGCTCGGCGTTCATCTCACCTAAACCTTTGTATCGCTGAATCTCCACTTTTGTTCCAGGTGGCAGCTTGCTCAGATACGCATCCCGCTCGGCATCAGAATAGGTATACACCTGTTCACGGCCATGCCTGATCCGGTAAAGTGGCGGCTGAGCGATAAAAAGATGTCCGTTCGTTATCAGTGGACGCATATGCCGGAAGAAGAAGGTCAGCAAGAGCGTCCGAATGTGGCTACCATCAACATCAGCATCAGTCATCAGAAAGATACGATGGTAGCGCAGCTTACTCAGGTCAAATTGATCGCCAATCGAGGTTCCAATAGCCGTAATCAACGCTCGCACTTCTGCATTCGACAGCATGCGGTCAAGCCGACTCTTCTCGACATTCAGAATCTTACCCCGCAACGGCAGAATTGCCTGGAAGCGGCGATCACGTCCTTGTTTGGCGGTGCCACCTGCGCTATCCCCCTCGACGATGTACAACTCACAGCGAGCTGGATTCGGATCGGAGCAATCGGCCAGCTTTCCAGGCAATGAAAATCCTTCCATTGCACTCTTGCGAGCCGTCTCGCGCACCTTCTGCACCGCGAGCCGAGTTCGTGCAGCCGAAATAGCCTTCTCGATGATCCGGCGCGCTTCCGTGGGGTTTTCGTCGAGCCAGGTGCTGAACGCATCGCTAAAGACGGTAGCAACAGCACTCGCAGCCTCCGGACTGACCAGCTTCTCTTTCGTTTGCGACGAGAACTGTGGGTCTTTCAGCTTAACGCTGATCACCGCCGTTAATCCCTCGCGCACATCATCACCGGTGAGATTGCTCTCATTTTCTTTCAGCAATCCCTTCGCCCGTGCGTAATTATTGATGACCCGCGTCAGTGCGGTGCGAAACCCCGACAGGTGCGAGCCGCCGTCAACATTATTAATGTTATTGGCAAAGGTATAGACATTGTCGGTGTCAAACGAGTCGGTATATTGCAATGCGATCTCCACCATCACATCGTCTACCATTCGCTCGACATAAAACGGCTGACGGTGGAGAACTGTCTTGTCTTTATTGAGGTGGCGCACGTATGAAACGATCCCACCTTCAAAGTAAAAGTTGAGTTCGCGATTGGTTCGTTCATCAACGAACTTGAAGCGTAGTCCCTTATTCAGGTAGCTCATTTCGCGGAAGCGCTGAGCCAGCGTATCAAAATTGTAGTCGAGCGTTTGAATGATGGTGGTATCGGGTAGAAAGCGCGTGGTGGTGCCGTGGCGGTCGGTTGGTTCGAGATCAATAACATCGGTTACCGGCACGCCGGCACGATACTCCTGGTAGTAGTGACGACCATTGCGGTAGACATCAACTCGCATGTAGGCTGAAAGCGCATTGACTGCCGAGACACCAACGCCATGCAGACCAGACGAGACCTTATAGCCACCACTACCAAACTTTCCACCGGCGTGTAGTCGAGTCATAACGAGGGTAAGCGTGCTGATCCCCTCCTTCGGGTGGATACCGACCGGAATCCCTGAACCATCATCACTAACCGTCACCGAACCATCACGGTGGATAGTCACGCTCACACTAGTCGCTCGTCCGGCCATGACTTCATCAACCGAATTATCAACGACCTCGCGCACCATCGTGTGCAGGCCGTTAATATCGGTTGGGCCAATGTACATCCCAGGTCGCTTGCGGACAGCTTCCATGCCCTCAAGCACCTGAATCTGACTCTCATCGTAGGTTGTTGGTCGTTCACTCGTCATAGTCTGTGTACCTCGTCGTCCAACACGTTTGCGCCGACTACGACAAAGCAACTGTCGCAGCGTGGGCGCGGTAAAATTGCAGGCGAGCGGCACGGAGGCCGCTACCGATGTAGGCATTCCCAATAATGGCTGGCGCCAGCCAGCCCGGCTGAGTTGCCAGCGCACGCCAGATCTGGGCGAATCCAACTTCGACAATGGTACAGACAGCCAGAAACGTGGCAATTGCGAACCAGCGCCGACGCGCAAGTTGCCAGCTCTTGCGCAGTGCTGCGACTGGTCGTTCGTTATGTAGAATGATAATCTCTGGTGTCAGACCGAATCCCACTAGGGCAAAGATGCCCAGCAGGATCCATCCATTATATATGAACGGTGTTGCCGCAGGAATGTAGAACACAATCAACACACTTAATCCAAACAGTGGCCCAAGCACACCACCAGCGATCCCGAAGAAGCCTGCCAGATGGTATGCAACGGTCAGGCTACGCACCAGCGTGATCTTCCACCCAGGCCGTTCGTTCAGAATCATCTGGCGTAAAAGAACCATGAAACCACTACTAAGGCTGAGAGCGATCAGATTAAGACTAATGACCGCGATGACAAACTGGGCAACGGGTAGATAGAGCGGTGGCGGTAGCGTAGCTTCCGGGCCAGGCGCCAGAACAGGTATCACATTGGTAATGAGCAATAGGGTACGTGCATCGATGGCATGGAAAGTACCAAGCCATTGGGCAACGATGCCCTGAACATCAGTAGGCGGCAACGCTAGCACGATTGCACTGCCGAGCCAGAGATAAACGCTCAACCCAATCGAGAAGAGCAAAATGAAAGGCTGACGGGAAATTGCGGTATAGCCGACAGCCAGTGCATCGGTTACATACAATGGTTGGCGCATGCGCTTGCTCATTCGCTCGCCGCTCATCAGCTTATTATACCACATCTTGCTGATGGATAGCGTATCTATCAAAACATGTGTTCGATCAGACGACGAAAATTCGTTCAACAAACGTTTGCAAAAGCCGATCAGAGGTGATATACTTGACTTGTGGAGTAAGGTTGCACGAACCGTGGGTATGTGCAACCGCCTGCTTGACACTCGCTGCTGTCGAGATGGGCGACAGTCTCATCAGGCCGTTCAGGGAAGCGCGATGAACCGTCTGTGAGTACCGCTAATAAGCCGCTTCCGCTGTCGATGGGCAGTGGTTTGGCGCAGCAGTCTGCGTTGTTCGGGTGGAAAGTGGGTCATACCCACTTTTCTTATTGTCAGGCGAGTTATAGCGATGAAAAGCGATTTTTACGCAGCGATTGCTCAAATTGCATCTGAGCGCGGTATTCCAAAAGAAGCCATTATTGAGGTGATGGAGAAAGCGCTGGTAAGCGCCTACCGGCGCTTGTTAGGCCCAAATCCGCCGGCTGTTGAGGTCGTTGTGAAGCTAGATCCGATCAGTGGTGTGGCGCGGGTGTACGCTGAAAAACAGGTGGTCGATGAAGTCTATGATGAGCGATTTGAGATTGATCTCGAATCGGCTCGGCGCATTAAGCCCGATGCTCAAATCGGTGAAGCGGTTTTGGTCGAGACAACGCCGCGCGATTTTGGTCGGATTGCAGCTCAGACGGCCAAGCAGGTTGTGCTGCAGGGGATCAAAGAGATCGAGCGTAACTACATCTACAGCGAGTTCGAGAATCGTGAAGGCGAGTTGTTGACGGCCACGGTTCAGCGTAACAACGGCCCGCGTGGTAATGTCATCCTCGAACTGGGTAAAGCTGAAGCAATTATTCCGCCAAAAGAGCAGGTAGCCAATGATCGGTACTACCATGGGCAGCGCCTGAAAGTCTACCTGATGGAGGTCAAAAAAGATGACCGTGGCCCGCGCTTAATTGCCTCGCGAGCACACAAGAATCTGATCCTCCGTCTATTCGAGATGGAGGTGCCTGAAATTTACAATGGCGTCGTCGAGATTAAATCCATTGCTCGCGAGCCGGGTTTGCGCACGAAGGTCGCAGTTGTTGCCCGGCAAGAGGGGATTGATCCGGTTGGTTCATGCGTGGGCATGCGTGGTATTCGCATTCAGAACATCGTGAATGAGCTGAATGGCGAGAAGATCGATGTCGTGCAATGGTCTTCCGATCCGCGTGAATATATTGCTAACGCACTCTCACCGGCGCAGGTGGTTGAAGTGCATCTGAACGATCACGACCACACTGCACTGGTTATTGTGCCCGATAAGCAATTGTCGCTCGCAATAGGTAAGGAAGGGCAGAATGTGCGGCTGGCAGCCAAATTGACGGGCTGGCGGATCGATATTAAGAGTGCTTCGGCCTTGCTCGAAGAGGAACGGGCGGCGGCTGAGGCGCGAGCCGAAGCTGAGGCTGAACAGATGGCGATTGAGGCTGAACTGGCGATGTCCCCGATTGAAACACGGGTCGTGCAGCCGGATGGCACTATTCGCTATCGCGGTCACCGCTACGGTCCGTTAGGGAATGATCTGGTTGGTGAGACTGTGCACGTGCGCACGACATCACAGATGATTTTTATTTACTACAATGATCGCCTGTTCGCTTCTTATATCTTGCAGGAAGGTGGACAGACGTTGCCCGATGAGGAGTAAGTTCATGGCGGCCAACCTCAAGACCGGTGGGCCACGCCCACGGCACATACCACAACGGATGTGTATCGTCTGCCGACAAAGTGATGCCAAGCGGGCATTGATTCGGCTAGTGCGTCGTGCTGATGGGCGTGTAACTATCGATCCAACTGGGAAACAGCCCGGACGTGGTGCGTATTTGTGCCATAATCCCGCGTGCTGGAACCAGGCTTTGCGCCGCAATGTGATTGAACGGGCGTTGAAGATTGCGGCGTTGCATCCCGAAGATCGGGCAGCAATTGAAGCAAGAGGACAACAGTTTCTTCAGGAAATGGAGTCAACGGTGGCTGAGTAGCCTGTCGCGCATGCACGTCAGAGACGGCTCGATGTGAGCGACATCTATCAACGATGCACAGGTTTGTATGCGCGTAACTGACCGATGTCGTCTGCAACTGGCTAGATTGCTGCTATAGGCGCCGTTGACGTACCTGTACCTGAATATTGTGGGAGATCAATCTTTTTGGGTTGCTCTCCTCAGAAAGGATGATGACGATGAGCGATAAACCACGACGTGATACAGGAAGTACGGGAACGGGTGCTGGACGAAGCACTGGCCAGGCAGGCAATAATCGTGTCGCTACCAGTTCACCTAATGCCGGTACCGGTCGCAATCCGAATGCGTCGTCAGGTACCGGTCGTTCGGCAGGGAATCAATCCAGTGGGAGTGGACGACCTGCGGCATCTGGTCGTACTCCGACCCCGCCAGCAGCTCAGCGCAGTACGCCTGCTTCCGGCGCCGGAAAAACCGGTGGGACAGCTAATGCTCGTCAGAATGCGACACCACCTGCTCGTGGTGCTGCAACACCAGCGGCTGGACGTGGGGGCAATAGTGCCCGTGGCCGTAATCAGAATGTACAGTCGGCCCGTGGCCGTCAACAGCCTGAAGAACGTGAGCGCGATCATGTGTTGCGCCGTCCACCATCGCCGGCGGCGCAGCGACCGGTGGTTCGTCCCCGTGGGCCGGTGGCTTTACCTCCTGTGATGACGGTGCGTGAACTCTCCGAGGCAACCGGGATTGGTGCTGCTGATATTTTGAAGGCGATGCTAAAGGGAGGGATGCTAGCCAATATTAATCAGCAGATCGACTACGAGACGGCGGCGCTGATTATGGCTGACTTTGGGGTTGAGACGACGGAAATTGTACCCGAACAAATGGCGGGTATCGTTGAAGACATCAAAGAGGTGTTGAAAGCGCAACCCCCCGAAGAGATGCGTCCGCGACCACCAGTAGTAACTATCATGGGTCACGTTGACCACGGGAAGACGAAGCTGCTCGATGCGATTCGCTCGACACGGGTAGCCGAAGGTGAGGCTGGTGGCATTACTCAGCATATCGGTGCGTACCAGGTTGAGGTTAATCATCGGAAGATCACCTTTCTCGATACACCAGGACACGAGGCGTTTACCGCCATGCGTGCTCGTGGTGCCCAAGTGACTGATATTGTGGTGCTGGTGGTTGCGGCTGATGATGGCGTGAAGCCACAGACTGAAGAGGCGATTGCCCACGTGAAAGCCGCCGGCGTACCGATGATCGTGGCGATTAATAAAATCGATCTCCCGACAGCCAACCCTGATCGGATTAAGCAGCAGTTGGCAAATATTGGCGTGATTGTTGAAGAATACGGTGGAAATGTGCCTTGCGTGCATGTCTCTGCACGTCAGAAAATCAATATCGATGGCCTGTTAGAGATGATCTTGCTGGTAGCCGATCTTGAAGATCTGCGTGCTAATCCGAATGCTCCGGCAGTCGGCACCATCATCGAAGCAAAGCTGGACAAGAGCCGTGGGCCGGTTGCAACGGTGCTGATCCAGAACGGAACCCTTCATCTTGAGGATAATGTGCTGGTCGGGTGCGTCGCCGGTAAGATTAAGTCGATGTTTAGCGATAGTGGGAAACGTCTCCGCCACGCTGAACCATCAACTCCTGTGGAGATTGTTGGCCTGGAAGGTGTACCACAGGCTGGTGACATTTTGCAGGTGATGGACGATCTGGTCGTGGCGCGTGAAATTGCCTTGCAGCGTCAGCGCCAGCAACGGGCTGAAGCAATGGCGGCTACTGTCCGTGGTACCAGCCTCGAAGAGCTGTTTGGCAAGGTGAAACAAGGACAGGTGAAAGAATTGAACCTGATCTTGAAAGCTGACGTGCAAGGGTCGCTTGACGCTATCGCACACCTGATCGAGCAGTTGAACCAGTCTCAGCAGGCAGTGCAAACTCGGATCATCCACCGTGGGGTTGGCGCTATTACCGAGGGAGATGTCAATCTTGCTCTGGCCAGCCACGCGATCATCATCGGTTTCAACGCCCGCCCCGATCCAGCCGCCCGTCGGCATGCCGAGCAGCATGGGGTTGATATTCGCTTCTACAACATCATCTATCAGTTGCAAGATGATTTGAAGAAGGCAATGGCCGGTATGCTGGCGCCAACCGTTAAAGAGGTGGTTGAAGGCTATGCCGAAGTGCGCAATACGTTCCGATTACCGACCCGCGAGGTCGTGGCTGGCGTCTACGTAACTGATGGTAAAGTTACACGCACCGGTCAGAATGTGCGCGTCTTGCGCCGTGGTGTGGTGATCCACGATGGTAAGATTTCGTCACTGAAACGCTTTAAGGACGATGTGCGTGAGGTGACGGCTGGCTACGAGTGCGGTCTGATCGTTGAGGGCTTTAACGATATTGAAATCGGTGATGCACTGGAGTTCTATCGTCAGGAGACGGTCGCAGCGTCACTCTAAGCTCTGGTACGACCGCTGTGCGTTTAACATAACATCGTGCTCGTACTCTGAACGTTGATCTGCATACCCCGTCTGGGTTGGTCTATAAACCTGCCCTGCGGGGTGTGCAATAATGTTTCGTACATTTGCCTCCTTTCTCTTCACGGCAGGCATAGCATGTTTTGCGTACCTCTCAGACATTGGCGCCTGTTTCATAGGTCATAAAAGTAACGAAAGCGAGGAACTCTATGGCAAAACAACGATTACAACAGGTTGCCGATACGATGCAACGTATTCTCGGCGAAGTGATACAGAAAGAATTAAAAGATCCGCGCGTTGGTTTTGCCACAGTGACCGGAGTCGAAGTGAGTGCCGATCTTCAGCATGCGAAGGTTCGTATTTCGGTGATGGGTTCGCCAGAAGAGCGTGAAGCGACAATGGCGGTTTTACAGCGAGCACGTGGCTTTTTGCGGAAGCGAATTGCTGAGGAGATGGGATATATGCGGTTTATTCCCGAACTTCATCTTATTCAGGATACTTCGCTCGATTACACCATGCATATTGATGAAGTGTTCCGTGCAATTCAGCAGGAACGGCTGGTCAATCCGCCGAAGATTGATGATGAACAGTAGTGACGCTCCCTTCGATCCTTATTATAAGAAGCGGATTACCTATACGCTGCGTGGTCAGCAGTTTCTCTTCGATGTTGGGCATACGATCTTTTCATCGTTTCAGATCGATGAAGGCACCGATCTTCTTTTGCGTCTGATTGAACCAGCATCACCTGACCCACAGCGTATTCTCGATCTCGGTTGTGGCTGCGGTGTGATCGGCATCTGCCTGGCTCGTCGTTTTCCGCAAGCGGAAGTGACTCTGGTTGATAAAGACCTCCTCGCAGTACGATATGCTCGCCACAATGCGATACTGAACGCGACGCCGAATGTTACGGTGCTTGGGAGCGTTGGCTTAAGCGATGCTCCTCCTGGCCCTTACGATTTGATCGTCTCAAACATTCCGGCTAAAATCGGAGACTACGCCATCGAACACGAATTTATTCTGGCGCCACTACACCATCTGCGGCCTGGTGGGGAATACTGGTTTGTTGTCGTGAGCGGTCTCAATCATCTGATCCCTCGTCTCGGCCCACGACATAATTTACGACTCAAGGAGATTAAGAAGCGTGCTGGTCATTCTGTCTATCGGATCATACTACCAGCCGCTCCTATCGCGACAGGAGAGATATGATTTTTACTAATCCCCTGCAAGCGGTCGAACCGATCCGCAGCATATCGGCCCAAGCACAACGGATACTCGTCCTGAGTCATGTTAACCCCGATGGTGACGCGATCGGGTCAATGCTGGCGACCGTACACGTGTTGCGTGAACTTGGCAAAGATGTTATTGCACTGGCGTCCTCGCCGCCGATTGACTATTGTGCGGTCTTACCTGGCTTTACCGATCTTCAGGTCTACCGGTCAGGTTCATCACTCCCTGAGTGCGATCTGATTTGGATGGTTGATGTGGCTCATCTCTCACGTGCCGGTTTGATTTATGATGAGCATGAGGCGTTTCTCCGTTCCAAACCGCTAATTATCGTTGATCACCACGCCACCAACGATGGCGGTGGTGCAGTGAGTGTCATTCAGCCACAAGCTGCTTCGTGTGCAGAAGTGTTATTTGATCTGTTCACTGCCCTTGCCTGGCCTGTTTCGCCCGCAGCGGCAACTTGTTTGTATCTGGGCATGCTTACCGATACGCAGGGATTTCAAATCCCAAGTGTAATGCCGGCGACTTTTCGTCGAGCAGCTGCGCTCCTTGAAGCGGGCGCCGAGAAGCAGCGAGTAGTCGATGCCGTTTTTTTCTCGATCCCGCCTTCGACATTGCGCTTAACCGGTATGGCGATGTCGCAGTTGCAGCATGAAGATGGTATCTTCTGGACGGTCGTTTCGCAAGAGATGTTACGTGCAGCACAAGCCGATGAGTCGGCAACTGATGATACAGTTTCCCGTTTGCAACGAGTGGCCGGAATGCGGGCCTGTGTGCTCTTTCGCGAACGCCCCGATGGTACGGTAAAGATTAGTCTGCGTTCGGTTCCCGGAGTTGATGTGGCTGCCGTTGCCCAACGCTGGGGGGGTGGTGGTCATCGTCAGGCAGCAGGGGCAACGTTGCAGATGAGTCTTGAAGCAGCAGTAGCCGAAGTCTTACCGGTGTTGCGACAGGCTGTGCAGGGCAATCTATGACGGAGTTGGTTGGATTTCTGGTTATCGATAAGCCCGCAGGTTTTACGTCGCACGATGTGGTGATGCGCGTCCGCCGACTGGTCGGCAAAACGGTGAAGGTTGGTCATGCGGGTACGCTCGATCCGGCAGCTACAGGTGTGCTTCCAATTGCCCTTGGCAGCGCGACTCGCCTGATCGATCAGTTGGTCGATGCCAGGAAAGGGTACCTTGGTGTGGTTCGGCTGGGTGTCCAAACGACTACCGATGACAGTGAAGGAGAGCCAATAGCAACCCGACCGGTACCGGCCATCACCGTTGCCGATCTTGAGGCCGTGTTGGCCCAATTCCGAGGTACGATTGTTCAGCAACCACCGGTCTTTTCGGCGCTCCACGTAGACGGACAGCGGGCATACACGTTGGCTCGTGCCGGTGCTGAGATCACGCTGGAAGCGCGACCGGTACGCATTGATCAGCTTATGCTCGTGTCGTATGATCCACCTGATCTCGTGATCGCAGTCGAATGTGGTAAAGGAGTCTACATTCGTGCGTTGGCTCGTGATATTGGAACCGCGCTAGGATGTGGTGGGCATCTCGCGGCGTTGCAGCGTACTTTCGTGGGGCCATTTCGTCTTGAACAGGCCATTCCGCTTGCAGAGTTGACCGATCGAGCATCGCTGATCAAACATCTCGTTCCGCCTGACACTGTATTATCAGATTGGCCTCTGCTCAAACTTAGTGCGGCGGATGCGCGCAAGATATGTCATGGTATGGCTATTCCAGCTACCGACCTCGATGCACCACGAGCGCGGGCCCACGATCCCACCGGCAAACTAATTGCATTACTCCACCGCGACGGTATGTACTGGCGACCGGTTAAGGTATTTACCTGAGATATACGCTTATCAACCGATAGTCACCTATGGACACTACCACTCGCCTATACTACGATGACTCTTACCTGACGACATTTACTGCACAGGTGATTGCCAGTTCTGAATACAACGGACGTCCGGCAGTAGCACTTGACCGTAGCGCCTTCTACCCGGCAGGTGGTGGACAACCGGCTGATCAGGGTTGGATCGAAGCTGCCTCGGCGCCTGATCGTCGTTGGCCGGTTGTCGATGTGCAGAGTGACAACGGTGTCGTCTGGCATATTCTTAACACGAGCGAACCGCTTCCCGATCCCGACACGATTGTTACCGGTCAGATCAATTGGGTACGCCGCTTCGATCACATGCAGCAACACTGTGGGCAACATATTTTGACGGCGGCGTTTATTGCCACCTGTCAAGCAGCAACGGTTTCGTTCCATCTGAGCGAGCGGAGCGTTACCATCGATCTCGATGTCACCAACCTAAACGAAGATCAGGTACAGGCTGCTGAAGCCTGGGCCAATCGGGCAGTCTGGGCTAATCTGCCCGTCTATGCTCGTTTCGTTAGTCCGGCCGAATTGACACAGATTCCGCTACGCAAACCGCCGACGGTCAGTGGTGCTGTACGTGTCGTCAGCATTGGTGACATCGATCATTCGGCCTGTGGTGGAACCCATCCGGCTCGTAGTGGCGAGGTTGGGGCAATTGTTGTGACAGGTTGGACACGGCAACGTGGCGTGACTAGAGTTGAATTTCTATGTGGTGGGCGGGTGATCGCTGCCATGCATGAGCGCGATCGGGCAATCCGATCTGCCGCGTCGGCACTGAGTGTGGGGTGGGCTGAATTACCGGCGGCAGTCAGTCGTCTGCAAGAGACGCTGCAAGGGCTGCAACGTGAACTTACGCAAACCCGTCGTGAACTTGATGCGTTACGGGCTGCGCAGTGGTATGCCCAGACCCCGCTAGTCAATGGACGGCGCGTGGTAACAGCGACGCTGCCAGATGCTGATCTCGAGCGATTACGTACTATCGCCGGCTTTATCGCTGAATTACCGGGAGGAATTGCGATCATTGCCGGTGGTACCGAACGTCCTCAGATTGTGGTGGCTTGTGCCGATGATACTGCTGTCGACGCTCGTGAAATTCTGGCTGTAGGAATGAAAGTGCTGGGTGGGCGCGGTGGCGGTCATGCCCGTATGGCACAAGGAGGAGGTGGTCAGATGTCACTCCTTGCCACAGCAATAGCGGCGATGATGGAACGGGCATCCGTTGCATAGCAATGACGTGTCTTATTGCGTCATAGCGGCGAGCGCCAAACTACCTCTATGATACATCACTACACACCGGTGAAGGCAGGCTCTAAACCCGCCTCAGATAGTGTGCAAATGAGCCGGACGCGGTCCCATTTGCGCATTGTCGGACGAGACCAGCAGCCCGTGCTCCCAGGCATGCGGCACAGGTCGGAGATCATCGTGAGCGTGTGAAAGACGTTCATGTACGAACACGACCAAAACCTGAAAACATTGAAACCCTTCAGTTAGAGCAGTGCTTACGTTGATCGACTAAACCCTTCACCCAAAACCTCTTCAACCTCACCGACAATCACAAACGCTGCGGGGTCAATCGTATTGACCAGGTTTTTCAATGCACCGATTTCAGTTCGGGCAACTACACAGAGCAATACAGCTCGTGTTGCTCCGGTATAACCACCGATAGCTTCGAGTTGGGTAATCCCGCGTCCGAGCTGGTGTAGGACTGCTGCTCGGATCGGATCAGGGGAAGAGGTAATGATGAGTGCCTGACGTGCTCCCTTACCCGCAGCTAATACTGTATCGATAGCCCGACTTGCGGTGAACGCAACGAGAAGTGCATACATGATCTTCTCTGGGCCGTAGCTAAAGAGTGCTGCGGTAAAAACCATGGTATCGAAACCGAGCAGACTACGACCGGGTTGCACGCCAAAGCGTCGCTCGATTAAGCGAGCCAGAATATCACTGCCGCCGGTCGTACCGCGTGCCCGCAAAACTAGCCCGATCCCGATTCCGTCAATGACCCCACCGTACAGACTATAGAGAAGTGGGTCGTTGGTGATCGGCCGAGCAAATGGCGCCAGAGCATCAATTGCTAGCGACATCACTGTGACGGTGTAAAAGGTTCGGATGCCAAAGACCGCCCCTCCCAGATAGCGCCAGCCCGCGATCAAGAGTGGAATGTTCAAAATCAGTACAACGATGCCAACCGGTGTGCCGAAAAAAGTGTTTAGGAGTTGAGCAACACCCGTGACACCGCCGGTCACGACTTGATTAGGTACTAGAAAAAAGCGCACCGCCGTTGCGCTTAACAAGGCACCAATCGTCAGTAGAGTATAGTCAGCGAAAGCACGCACAATCCGTCGCATATCGTTAGCCCCAGCGTTTAGAAGTTCAGATGTGTGAACGTAATACTCCGTAATAGTATCGATCTGGGCATGAGTTCAAGATGAAGTTCATAGCACACTGATAGGGGCGGGTTTATGCCCCGCCCCCACGCGCTGTATCCGTCTCATCCCAATCTTAATCTATAAACCGGCTGCACGCCGCAGTTCCTCTACCCGATTGGTGCGTTCCCAGGGCAGATCAATGTCAGTACGGCCAAAATGACCACCGGCTGCCGTCTTACGGTAGATTGGGCGACGTAAGTCGAGATCGCGGATGATGGCGCCCGGACGGAGATCGAACACCTCGTTCACCGCCTTCAGAATGACCTCATCTGGTACGGTAGCGGTGCCAAAGGTCTCGACGCTAAGTGATAATGGACGGGCAACACCAATAGCGTAGCTGACTTGCAGCTCGACCCGACGAGCAAGACCGGCTGCAACAATGTTCTTTGCCACCCAGCGGCAGGCGTAGGCCGCACTACGGTCGACCTTTGATGGGTCTTTCCCGCTGAACGCACCGCCACCGTGACGGGCAACCCCACCGTAAGTATCAACGATAATCTTGCGTCCGGTCAGACCACTATCACCCATTGGCCCACCGATCACAAACCGTCCGGTCGGATTAATGAATATCTTGGTTTGTGGGTCAAGCCAATGCTCAGGAATCTCAGTCTTGATCACGTGCTCGATCAGATCGGCACGAATTTGCTCTTGTGTCACATCTGGTGCGTGCTGACTGCTAATCAGAACTGTGTCAACGCGCACCGGTTTGCCATAGCTGTACTCGACAGTAACCTGTGACTTTGCATCGGGCCGCAGATACGGGAGCGTACCGTCTTTACGCACTCGTTCGAGACGCCGAATTAGACGATGGGCTAGCGCAATACTGGCCGGCATGAGTTCGGGTGTTTCATCACAGGCAAATCCGAACATCATACCTTGATCGCCAGCGCCAACTGCTTCAACATCATCGTTCATTTCCCCGATCTTGGCTTCGAGCGCCTTATCGACACCCATTGCAATATCGGGCGACTGACCGTGGATGGCAACCATCACGCCACACGTGTCTGCATCAAAGCCGTAGTCAGCGCTCGTGTAACCGATCTCTTTAACCGTGCGTCGGACGATCTCCTCAATTGGGATGTAACCACGCTCGTAAGTTACTTCACCTAGTACCACGATCAAACCCGTCGTTGTCGCCGTTTCTACCGCGACCCGTGCTTTTGGATCGTGGCTCAGAAAGGCATCAAGAATTGCATCACTGATCTGATCGCACATTTTGTCGGGATGGCCTTCGCTCACACTTTCGCTGGTGAAGTAGAAGCGCGGCGAGTTCATGAAGGTGCTTGACATAGTCAACCTCTGTCGCTGTCGTAAAACTTGCCCAAACCTGTTCGCACGTCGTTAATACGCCGTTGGCTACGCACCGGTGATCGAATGGGTGGCGCGCAGTCAAAAGACGCACGCCACCCTCCGCCGATTGAGCACTACGTACCCTCTTGCCACGAGTTCAGATACGCTTCCTGTTCGGGAGTCAGCGTATCGATACGAATACCCATTGCTGCCAATTTCAGCGATGCGATCTCGCGATCTAACTCCTTTGGCAGTGCATGCACGCCAACCGGCAATTTCCCGTGATTACGCAGCAGGAATTCGCTGGCCAATGCCTGATTGGCAAAACTCATATCCATGACCGCGCTCGGATGACCCTCGGCGCTGGCCAGATTGACCAGACGGCCTTCGCCAAGCAAATTAATCGCTCGTCCATCGCGCAAAATGTATTGATCGACAAATGCCCGCGGCTGACGCTTCTCAACACTCATTGCCTCTAGCGCTGGGATGTTGATCTCGACGTTGAAGTGACCACTATTCGCGATCACACAGCCGTCTTTCATAACGGCGAAGGCGTTGCTATCGATCACGTGTTTGTTGCCGGTTGCTGTAACGATAAAATCAGCTTGTCGTGCTGCCTCTTCCATTGGCATCACCCGGAAGCCATCCATAACCGCTTCCAGGGCCTTCACCGGGTCAATCTCGGTAACAATGACGTTGGCACCCAAACCACGTGCGCGTTCGGCGATTCCCCGCGAGCACCAACCGTAGCCGGCGACAACGAAGGTCTTTCCGGCAAGCAAAATGTTGGTAGCGCGAATGATGCCGTCGAGAGTGCTCTGACCGGTACCGTAACGGTTATCAAACATGTGCTTGGTGTCGCTATCATTTACAGCGATCACTGGGAAGGGAAGAACGCCCTCGCGCGCCATTGCCTTCAGTCGAATAACGCCGGTCGTTGTCTCCTCAGTACTACCAACCATGTGAGGGATCAGATCAGGCCGCTCTTTGAGTACACCGGTCACCAGATCGGCGCCGTCGTCCATCGTCAGTTGCGGGTTGTGGTCGAGCGCTGCCCGGATGTGGCGGTAGTAAACTTCGTTACTCTCGCCTTTGATTGCAAAGACCGGGATTTCTTCGTAGGCCACTAATGCAGCGGCCACGTCATCCTGTGTGCTGAGCGGATTGGAGGCAACCAGGACCACATCGGCCCCACCGGCAGCCAGGGTCCGCATCAGATTCGCGGTTTCGGTTGTGACGTGCAAACAGGCACTGATGCGCAGGCCGGCCAGTGGCCGTTCGCGGGCAAACCGTTCGCGGATCAGGCGCAGAACTGGCATCTCCTTTTCTGCCCATTCGATCCGCTTACGACCCTGTTCGGCCAGGTTAATATCTTTGATGTCGTAGCTTACGGTCATAGCTGGTAGTCTCTCCTTTTTCTAATGAACAAGCGACATTCCCACCGGCCATTCCGGCATGATCGTCGGCTTGTGGATTACCGTATGAGATGCAGTAGCAGCACTTGTCAGCAGCGCTTCCATCGTCGCTAGGTTATCGAGTGATTCGGTTAACGGCATCGCACCGACGGAAGGAACAGGAGCCATATGGGCCGCCAGGGCGGCAAACCCTTCAGCTTCGAGGCGAAAATGATCGGCAGGCGGGATCGTTAATGTTTCTACTGATACATGCCTGCGACCACGTGCGATCATGATTGTGGTTGCCAGATCAGGGGTTGGGTTAAACGGACGGTCAAGGTGAATCCAGCCTGCATCACCGATGATCTCAACACGCTGATTCCATGCGCTCTGGAAGCTACACGTTACCGTCGCAACATGATCAGCAGCAAAGCGGAGCAGGCCGCTCACACTCAGGTCAACCGTTTCACCGGCAACGAAGGCAGTAGCTTGTTGTGGGCAAACCCCAAACGCCATCCGTGCATAACTCAGTGGATAGCAACCAATGTCGTACAGCGCACCTCCGCCCAATTCGGCATTCAGGCGGATATTTGTACTATCATCAAGCAGAAAGGCAAAACTTCCTCGCACCTGTTTCACTTCACCGATCACACCATCGGCCAACAATTGTTGGACCGTGATCGTCTGGGGATGGAAGCGGTACATAAATGCTTCCATTAAGAGACGACGATTGGTCTGGGCAGCGGCTACCATTGCCAGGCCATCGGCGAGAGAGGTTGCCATTGGCTTTTCGCATAAGACGTGTTTGCCAGCCTGTAGAGCGGCAATTGACCATTGAGCGTGCAGGCTATTCGGTAGTGCATTGTAAACGGCTTCTACTTCAGGATCATGAAGCAACGTAACATAATCACCGTAGGCACGGGCAATACCGAACTCGCTAGCGAAAGCAGCAGCACGATCAGCATCGCGCGCCGCAATGGCAACAATCTGCTCTGTTGACGAATGGGCGAGTGCGCTGGCGAAGCGACGGGCAATTCGACCAGCGCTCAAGATACCCCACCTCATGCAGCCTCCTGAAGTGACAGTGCGGCGAGTGGTAGATCGTGACCGAATGCAACCCGATAGCGATGAGCGAATTCCTGTAGCGTAAAATGATGTTCCTGGCAACCCCGCTCTTCAATCGCATACGCCGCGCAGAGGGCCGCAATTCGTCCGGTGATCTCTAATGGTAATCGACGGGCCAACCCAAACGCAATGCCGGCCAGATATGCGTCTCCAGCACCGGTTGGGTCGCGGACTTCTTTTACCGGCGCGATGGGAATCGTGGCGGCGAGTTGACCATCAACATAGATCATAGATCCTTCGATACCGCGGGTCACAACAGTTATAGGCGCCTGAGCGATCAATTCTGCTTCACTTATCCCTAGGCACTTTGCCATCATACCAAACTCGTAATCATTACTGATGAGAAGACGTGCTCCTTTGATGCCAATGGTCAACAAATCCGCATCGAGACGAGGCGTCTGTTTTCCTGGATCGAAGATATAGGGTACACCCATCTGCTGACATTCAAGCGCAAAGCGGCGCATTGCTTCAGGACTGGTAGGCGAGATCAACACCAGATCGTTGGCCGTCAAGCCGCGATTCAGGAGAGAATTGTGATGATCATGTCCCATTGCCCCAGCATAGAACGCAACGATCTGATTATTCGCTTGATCGGTGTTAATAAAACACGAGGAGGTAAACTCGTGCTCTACAATCATAATTCCACTAGTATCAACTCCACATTCTTCCAGAATTGCCCGGTATCCGTCAAAATCGTGACCGGCTGCACCAACAATCAATGGTCGTTCACCGAGGAGAGCCAGATTGTAGGCGATATTCCCGGCCACGCCACCGCGCAATTTCCGCATCGAGTCTACTAGAAAACTGACGGAAATGATATGTGCTTTGTCGGTGAGCATGAAATCTTTAAAATAGCCAGGAAAATCCATAATGTAATCAAAAGCAAGTGAACCGGTAACCACGATTTTCACGGTGTTTGCTCCTCGGCCTGGCCTGCAATGAGCAGGTCAGGCCCTATCTAGGTATTACTCGAATGTAGGTGCTGTTGAAGTAACTGTGCCGTTTTGGTACAAAGGTGTAATGCCTGCTCGGCGTGATCAGGATTCATGTAGCTTAAACTGCCGGTGAATGAGAGGAATGATTGCTGTTGCACTAGCGTCACCGGCAGCCCGGTAGCTGCTGCAACCCGTTGCATTGCCTGCCGAACCTGATCACACAGCTCAGCCGCCTGGATGCTGCTCAGCAATCTGGGTTCGGTTGGGATGATCCCCCAGGCCAGACAGCCGCCATCGGTCAAAAATTCGGCCAATGCTGCCGCATTGTGCAGTAATGGATCAATTTGTTCAACCACATGAAAGCCTATCACGTCCACCGGTAGACGCAAGAGTTCTGACCAGTGTACATGACCACCGAGAAACAAACCACAGCGAGCAGGGAGATCGGCGAGAAATCGGCTAAGCAGATCCAGTCCCTCTTCCCAGGTAAGCGGACATAGCGGGGTCGAGAGGGCATCAAGAAAGGGTTCCTCAATCATTGCCAGCCGATGGGAGGCATAACCCTGCACCTGTTGGTGATGCCACCATACTCGTAAACTACAAAACTGGAGCAGCACCTCTCGCCAGGCTGGGTCATAGGCCAGCGGGCGTTCATGATCGTCGGTCAGCGCCAGACTCAGGCTTACCGGGCCAATCGTTTCGTATTTCAACACGAGCGGTTGCCGTTCTTCGGCATTCAGGCGGCGTAACAGCTCTTCCAGCATAGTTACTGCCAGACCGCTCAGCGCTGCAAATTGGGCTTCACTACGTAGGTAGGCCAGACTAACCCGGTTGGCCTCACGCTCCAGGGTTTCCTGTTCGACCGTTAGCCGGTCACGTTCAACATCGATCTGGAGTCCTGGTAACCCTTGTGCTGCCAGCGCAAATGGCGTATCGGCCAGTGTTCGCGGCGGTGGTAACGGCCAGATCGGTGTCTGCGGCAGGTGCTGGCAAATGAGCTGTGCCACCATACCCGGATTCGTGTGGGGGAGACCACCGCGTAAGAGTGGCAGACACGTCGGCACCAGCGAACCCAACCCACTCATTGCTTACTCTCAAGCTGACGCAGTGCGGCCATGAATGGCGGCCGCACAATGCCTCGTTCAGTAATAATAGCCGTAATCAATTCGTGGGGCGTGACATCGAACGCTGGGTGCGCGGCTGGAACGCCACGAGGAGCGATCGCAACGCCAGCAATGTGGGTTACTTCATTGGGATCACGCTCTTCGATGGGAATATCGGCGCCGCTGACAGTAGCGAGATCGATGGTGGAGGAAGGTGCAGCGACGTAAAACGGAATATTATGATAACGGGCAAGAACTGCTAATCCATACGTGCCGATTTTATTTGCGACATCGCCGTTGGCAGCAATCCGGTCGGCGCCGACGATCACACAGTCTACCTGACCGCGCTGCATCATAAAGGCAGCCATATTGTCGGTAATCAACGTTTGGGGGATCCCGGCTTGGAGCAATTCCCAGGCTGTCAGGCGTGCTCCTTGTAAGAAAGGCCGCGTCTCGTCTACGAAAACGTGAATAGGGCGACCCTGCGCAAACGCAGTACGGATTGGGGCGAGGGCTGTGCCATAACCAGCGGTGGCCAACCCACCGGCGTTACAATGGGTCAGGACATGTCCGCGTGGTGGGATCAGAGGTGCACCATGATCGCCGATTGCATGACACATTGCCAGATCTTCGGCAAAGATCGCTTCGGCTTCAGCCAGAAGCGCTGTCTTCATCATCATAACATCTTCATTCAACAGCGCTTTGGCCCGGCGCACCATACGATTGGTTGCCCAGGTCAGATTGACTGCGGTTGGTCTTTGGGCATCAAGGGTGAGTTTAGCCTGTTCTAATTCGGTCAGCAATGCAGTAGGGGAGTCCGCGTTGCTGCGCTGGGCAACCAAAGCCATCCCGTAAGCAGCAGTGCAGCCAATAGCCGGTGCACCGCGTACCTGCATACTCCGAATGGCGAAGGCCACTGCATCCAGGTCGGTGCAGCGCACGACTTCAACAATGTGCGGTAATTTACGCTGATCGATCAGACAAACGGCGTTGTCTTCCCACCAGACAGTGCGGAGTTCCATAGGCGTCTCAATTAAGATGGAGCCCCTCGCACAGCGAGAGGCTCCGATAAACTTCGTTCCTCTCATCTTTCGGCAATTGCCGCTGGATTTGGCACCTTCCCCGCAGGGGGTTGCCGGGCGTCATCGGGCCAGTCCCTCAGCCCATCTCGATGAGCATCTGAAGTTCGCCGACGCCTTATGGCGCCGCATACGAACGTTGTGAGCGATTATAGCACGAGTACCGGTTTACAGCAAATTGTGACGTTGAGACGCAGGCGTTTTCAACGCCTTAGTGGCTCCGGCCAGCTTTTATACTGCTGGTGCTGCCTCATCGCGCCGACCGCGCTTAAACCAATTGCGCCATTCCCGATGTTCCCACACGACCAGCAACTGAGCAGCGTTGAAGATTGATGAGTAGGTCCCGCTAATGAGTCCGATGAGCAGCATTAAGACAAAGTTCCGAATGGTATCGCCACCGAACAATAACAGCGCAGTGAGTGTAAAGAATGTGGTAAGCTGGGCATTGATCGACCGTGGTAAGGTCTGTACCAGACTATGGTTGACTATATCGTCGAAGGTTTCAGCCGGATGCCGGTTCAGAAGATTCTCGCGAATGCGGTCGAACACAACAATGGTATCGTGTACCGAAAAGCTAAGGGTTGTCAGCAAAGCAGTCAGGAAGAGCGCATCGACCTCTAAGCTGATAGTTGCGCCTAAAATTGCAGCAATCCCAAGTACTACCAATACGTCGTGCAGCATCGCGATAATGGCACACACGCCGTAGCGTACAGGGTGAGGCGCCTTGCGGAAGGCCCAGGTCAGGTAGAGCAAGATAATGAGTGACGCACCAAGCACGGCAATAATCGCACTGCGGGTTGATTCGGCGCTGACGGTCGGTCCAACGCTTTCCAAACGTTCTCGACTAACGTTGCCAAATTCGGTAGTGAGCGCCTTCATCACGGCATCAATTTCGGTGTTGGGATCCGACTCACTAAGCGGACGGGTGCGTACCAATGCGGCTGCTACTGCTTTCCCATCAATTTGTGTTGGGCTGAGCTGAACCTGGGCATTCTCGAAGCCCCCTGCGGCAAACGCTGCTGCGATCCGATCGGTGCTCAGATTCTCAGGTGCGATCTCAGGAAAGCGCAATTCCCATAATGCACCACCGGCAAAGTCAATGCTTGGGCGCAGGCCGATGGCGAATCGCCCGGTGGTGAGCAAGGGATGCAGGAAGAGCATATACAGGCCTGGCAAGATCACCAGGATTGAAAATGTAAACCACCAGTAGCGACGGCGGACAAGATGTTCCATACAGGTGTTACTCCAATATCACGATCACCGGTGAACAATGTCATTGGTCATCATACCTACGAGGCAGCCTGCGCAGTTGGTGTTGCTGAACGACGATCAACGCCAAACCACCAGGCACGTTCATCGCTAAACAACGGTAGCAGCAGACGTAGAAATGTTCGTGAGACAACAACAGCAGTAAACAGGCTGATCACAATACCGAGACCAAGCGTGAGGGCAAAACCCTTGATCAGACTAACACCGAAGCTGTTGCCAAACATAAACAGCACAATGCTCGTGATCAAGGTTGAAACGCTTGAGTCACGAATGGCCGGCCAGGACTCAACAAAACCCAATTCGAGCGCACTGCGAATATCACGTCCACGGCGGTACTCTTCGCGGAGGCGGGCAAAGATCAATACGTTGGCATCAACGGCGAGTCCAATCGAGAGAATAAATCCGGCAATACCGGGCAGGGTCAGTGTGATCGGAATCAGACGGTAAATCGCGAAACTGATGATCGTGTAGATGAGCAGTGCAACCGTTGCAACAACACCGGGTCCCCGGTAGAAGAGGATCATGAAGGCTGCTACTACTGCCAGACCGATAATTCCGGCTGTAATGCTGGCTGCTACACTCTCTTGCCCCAGGGTCGCCGTCACCGTTCGACTCGTCTCGATCACGAGCGGAACCGGCAAGGCGCCGTACTTCAACTGATTGAAAATCCGATTACGGTCAGCTTCTGTGCTTACTTCAATGATCCCAGAACCATCGGTTAAAGCGGCATTAATCACCGGACAACTGACGACGACATTGTCAAGCACGATACACATTGGCCGCCCAACATTTGCAGCCGTAAACGAAGCTAACCGTTGTGCTGATTCGCCACGAAAGGCAAACGAGACGGCCGGTCGGCTACCAAGTGCACCACCCTGCGAAAAGGTGGGTTGTACGGCGCTGGTATCGAGATCGGCGCCATCGGTAATGCTCTGATAAATTGGGCCGAGGCTCGTTACATCGGTAACGGTATCGCTCTCAGCCAACTGGGGAGGATTCGGACTACTCGAGGTACGCACGATGGTACCCTCAGCCAAATATTGACCTTGTGAGTCGATAAATTCCAACCGACCAGTACCACGTAATGTTTCAATTGCCTGTTCGGGATTGGCAACCCCCGGTAACTCGACAATGATCCGGTTGTTTCCAGCCTGCTGCACAACCGTTTCGCCGACACCGAGTGCATTAACCCGCTGCTCAATCACACGAGCAGCAGTGGCAATCTCGTCGGCTGTTGCATCGGGATCGGCTGAGCGTAGCAACACCTGTATGCCACCTTGGAGATCGAGGCCAAGACGGATGCTGACATCGCGGCCCAAGAAGATATTGTTCGGGGCAAAGTTCACGGCCAATGCCAGTCCGGTAGCACTAATAATGAGCAGAAGCGATAAAAGATTACGATTTTGCACGGTCGAGTGCTCCTCAACGTAATATCGAAAAAGCCGACCTATTATAGGTTGGTCGCAGCAGCGCGTCAAGACTTGACACCATGAGCTGCATACCACCGACGAAGATTATGCACTCTCGCACGATAACACCCGACTTAGTCACTGGATGCGCGGGCCTATGGCCCGCATTGTGTAGTGTGTGACGGGAAAGTATCGGCTGACGTATAAGCGCACCATTGTACCTCTATCCCCCGTTTGCGGAGGGGTAAACCCTATCCCGCCTTGTGCTAACGAGCAGAATTGGCGCGCCAACAGGATTGGCAGCGCGTCGTCGGAACGGGAAGTTGAGCTTCTCTACACCTTACGGAGAGGTTGGGGACTCACTGCTTCTAAGCTCGTTTCGCTTTCCTTTCCACTCACCTCTACTGTCTACCGGATAGGATGAAAATGTTGAAAGGCCTCATCTGCGATCGTTTGCCTATGTGCATACTCACAAGCCATCGCGCTAACCTACGCGACTTTCCCGAGAGCGCGGGATATTAGCTTATACCTGTTGTAAGAGGGCAAGGTGTTGTGCCTTGCCCCCACTACGGTTGTATCCCGCCCATGCTCCCTGACGATTGCTGAATGCACCCTAGATGCCCATCGGCGTCTAACCTAGTTTGTGTTGGTGACAGGAATGTTTAGCGCCCCGCCGCCCGCAAAGCTGCATCAATGGCAGTGAACAACCGACTCGAATCAACAAGCTGACCGTTCACGCTAAACGATGGTGTTGCCTGCACGCCAAGGGCAGCCGCATCTTTGGCTGCGGTCAGGATTGCCTCGCGGTGCGTTCCGGCCTGCATACATGCCTCAAACGTTGCCCGGTCAATACCGATGATGCCAGCATAGCCGCTGAATGTGTTGAGGGGTGAACTCAGTCGAGCCCAGAGACTCTGATTGTTGAAGAGCTGATCATGCATCTCCCAGAACTTACCTTGATCACCGGCACATCGTGCCGCTTCCGCCGCTGCAACGGCGTTAGAATGGATGTTGGTAAGCGGTAATTCGTGATAGATAAATTGTACTCGACCAGTGTTTATGTAGTCACGTTCAAGGATCGGGGCCAGATTGCGCGAGAAATACGCACATCCTGGACACTGAAAATCCTCAAAGGCAATCACTTTTACCGCAGCGTCAGGATTGCCTTTGTAGTAGAAGCCCTCCGCTGTGCGTCCGACCGGCGCCGTTGGCGATGTGACCTCACTAGAGTTGCGATTGAGAAAGATGACAAGGCCGACGACGGCAACCGCCGCAACAACACCGACGGCAATGTATAGATAAAGCAAATTGTTCTGTTTGGCAGCTTTTACGCGGCGACCGCGGGTACTCTGCACACTCATACTTGACTCCTGAGGTAATGTCGGATAAGACTCGCGTCATTATAGCGATTGCCGCATTGTCCGTCAATCTACCCGACAAGGGTTGCCACGAATTCCAGTTCCAACCGTACCTCGTCGGCAACCGTGTCTACTGAGGGCGAATCGGGAATTGTCAGGTTGAAATCGCGGTAGAGCACCGTAGTTTTCGCCAGCCCGCTGATCTCTGTCTGACTGATCGGGGTCACGGTTACGGTAAAGGTTACCGGTCGGGTTACGTCGGTGATCGTCAAGTCACCTTCAATCGTAAATTCAAACGGTACGCCGATAGTTACCGATTCAGGTAAGCCGCTGATCAGCCGTGGCGTAAAGGTAATCAGTTCAAACTGATTGGTGCGCAAGATAGCATTCTTAATGGCGCGATTACGAAATTCGTTGTCGGTCGTCAGAGTACGGGCGTTGATCTGTATAACCCCAACCTGAGCAGCTTGTGGATTATTAGGGTCAAGCGCAATCTGACCGGCAACCTGATTTGTAACCCCAACGACGGTCACCGGTCTCCCTCGCAAAACCTCATCGATCAGGAAACGTGCTTCAGAGCGGCTCTGATCAATGGCAAAGAGTTGTAATTCTGGTCCGGTTGACGCGGGTTGTGGGGTTACACCGGCAGGCTCTGGCATAGGAGTAGATGGAACAGCGGTTGCGGTTGCGACTGCTGTGTTTGTGTCGCGAGTGGGTACGGTGGTTGGATTCCTCGTTGGCAACGCGAGTGGCACAGCTTCCAATGGCCCACTTGCCGCTTCCGGTGGCCGGAAGACATAGAATAGTAGTCCGCCGATGACCAGTACTATCAGGATACCGAGCGTGAGTACAATCTGTCGCATCGTCATCATTGTCCTCGCACGTAAGGCATACGAGACCCTTCCATTTATTATCATACCGGATGACCGGCGGAATTGGCGGCTTTCTCATCAAATTTTTAGTTTTCTCTGTTGTGACATATAAACACTTTTTTTGCTAAAAAGTGTTATACTGTGTCTGCAATCGAGCCTGCACGGAGGTTAGTCATGAAACGCACAATTCCATGGCAAAGAGCGGGGCGCATCACACTCCTCGTGTTACGGTACATCTTTGGAGCAACATTTGCCTACGGCGCCTACCACAAAATCACCCGACGCTGGATGACCTCGTCGGTACTGCGTGAGCATTTCGAGCAGCGTTTGTCTGAAATCGATCCAAATAGCTTTAGCGCTGCCTACCTGCGTTTCTTCGCTATCCCGTTCTACCGTCCAATTGCCTGGGTGCTGACGATTGGGCAGGTTATTGTAGCGTTCAGTATGCTGACCGGGATTGGCGTGCGACAAAGCGCAGCGCTGGCGCTCTTTTTGTTAGTAAATATTAGTGCTGGCTCTTACTTTAATGCCAGTATGCCGCCGTATTTGATCACCGCAGTGTTGTTGATGCTCGATAAGGGAGAACAGGATCGTGATCGTGAACAGGTTGTTCATCAGGTCTCACCGTAGTGCGGGAAGCAATGGATAGCGGTCTGGGCATAGAGTGTCTCATACTCATCCTGTCTGTGACAACTGGATATTATTCCTTCCCAATGCAAGCATCAGCGAGCGGAACGCGATGAACGGACCTGAGCAGTGCTGCAAGAGGTACGCACGATGAGACCTAGTGCTGCTTACCAGTGCTGGCAGGAGCGCCTGTCCGAACACTCAGCTTCATATCACGACGGATACACCCCAGCGATGGCTAGAACCGAATAGAACGCGACGGACACCTCGCTGGATGTCAACGGGATCATCTGGTGGGGCATGGTGCCGCCGCGCCCCTACACCTATTCCCATTTCCCAGCGGGGCGATGCGCGAACCGGCCTGCCGCTAGCAGAGAGTACAGATGTCTTGTTGTGAGAATCGGGTGATTGATCCAACACCGCATGCAGTCCAATCGTCCTACCCGCATCGTCTTCGCCCCGGCATTGTTAGGGTCATAGATCAGGCTCTAACCGACTATCGTGTCTGCAAAAATTTAACTTCGATTATAATAGTAGCTATGCTAAACATAAACCGCCGATGCTGTCTCGGCGGTTCTTGTCTTATGTGAGAAGATTATGGCTGAACCTGCTATTGTCGCCGAGTCGTTGACCTATCGCTATGGCAATCTGCTCGCAGTTGATCACATCAGCTTTACAGTAGAACGCGGGGAAATTCTGGGTTTTCTAGGGCCGAATGGCGCCGGTAAGTCGACTACCGTGAAGATACTGACGGGCCAACTGCGACCGATGAGTGGACGAGCTATCTTATTAGGCATTGATGTGGCCCGCTATCCCAAACAGGTACATGCGCGCATCGGTGTCTGTTTTGAGCAACCAAACCTCTACGAAGAACTGAGTGGGGTTGATAATCTACGCCTCTTTGCCCGTTTGTTCAATATCCGTGACATTGATATTGCCGGTCTGCTCCGCCGGGTTGGTCTTGATGGCAGAGGAGATGATCTGGTTGGGCACTATTCAAAAGGGATGAAACAGCGTTTGATGATTGCCCGTGCATTGGTGAATCGTCCTGATATTCTCTTTCTGGATGAACCAACCGAAGGACTGGACCCGACCTCTGCCGAAGCGATCAGACGGGTGATTCGTGAAGAGCAGGAACGTGGGGCAACAGTGTTCCTGACCACGCATGATATGTATGAGGCCGATCGGCTGTGCAATCGTGTGGCATTTATCAATAGTGGTCGAATCGTTGCTCTTGATACGCCTCACAATCTCAAGCAGCAGTATGGGAAACGTATGGTACGTGCTGAAGTGGTAGGTCCCGATGGTTCACTGCTGACCCGCGAGATTATCCTCGACCAACCTGAAACTGCGCACCAGATCGCCGATCTGTTTCAGCACGAACGGGTGGTCACATTACACAGTGAAGAAGCAACCCTTGAAGACATCTTTATTCAGCTTACCGGTCGTGCGTTAGTCTGACAGATGGCCGAAGGTGGTGTGGCGGCATTCTCCAGAACGACCGGTGTCTATCGCTGATGGGCAGAGGGGGCGTATGCACATAACCGCAATCTGGGCGCTAATGGTGAAGGATGCACGTCTTTACGCTGCCAACCGCTTATTCGCACTGGTAACGGTGCTCGGTTTGGTTGCGTATATCGTTATCTATTTTCTCTTACCGGCGACGGTCGATGAGACGTTGCACCTGGGTCTTGTCATTCCCGACACGCCATCAGCATTGTCTGAAATGACAGACAATGATGCAGTCCAGGTTACTCGATTCACGGATGGCGAAGCGTTACGAAAGGCGGTAGCATCTGGTGAAGTAGAAGTCGGGATTGCTTTTCCGGCTGATCTTTACGATCAACTCCGGCAGGGTACGCAACCAATCGTTGAACTCTTGCTTGCGCCAGAAGTACCGCCGGATTTTGTAAGTGTCTATGCGGCGGCAGCGCGTGAATTGAGTTTCACTCTGATCGGGCAAGAGTTACCGGTCGTGATCAAGGAAGAAATACTTGGTGTTGATATGACCGGTGCGTCGATTGCTCCTCGTCAACGCATTTTACCTCTTTTTGCTGTACTGGTGTTGATGGTTGAGTGCCTTGGCCTGGCCAGCTTAATCGTCGCTGAAATCGAGCAGAAAACGATCCGGGCGCTGTTAGTGACACCCTTAACTGTACGCGATGTCTTTGTCGCGAAGACGTTATTCGGTTCACTGTTCGCCTTTGGGCAGGCGATGCTATTGCTGGCAATTACCGGTGGATTGGTGAAAGCGCCGCTGCTTAACCTTACAGCTCTGAGTATCGGATCAGTCCTGATGACCGGGATTGCCTTTCTCATTGCGACGCTTGGGCGTGATCTGATGTCGGTTATGGGATGGGGCATGCTGGCATTGTTGATAATGGCCTTGCCAACCTTTACCGTGCTGATACCCGGCTTAGCGGCGGATTGGGTTCGGATCATTCCTACCTACTATCTGGTTGATACCCTTCATCGTTCGCTCAACTTCGGTGCTGATTGGAACGATGTTGGCGGTAATCTGCTCCTGTTGACCGCTTTTGCGTTGCTTAGCCTGGCGCTCGGTATGGCAGCGCTACAACGGAGGTTCGTATGAGTCTACGGCGAATCCTTATCCTGTTGTACCGCGAGGCGGTACAGGGGCCAAAGAATGTTGTGTTCATCTTCACGATCGTTGTACCGATCGGCTTAAGTCTCGCTCTGGGTTTGATCTTCGGCACATTTTTTAGTGGGAAACCGCGATTAGGCATAGTCGATCTTGGCGCATCGCGGGTCACGCAGTTGGCTGAAACAATGCCGGGATTGATCGTTCGACGTTACAGTGGTGAAACCGATCTCCGTACTGCCGTTGCCGGTGGTGCAGTAGATGTTGGTGTGGTGTTGGCTGCTGATTTCGATCAGCAGATAATGAGTAATCAACGTGGTAGCATAACCGTCTACGTGTGGGGCGAAAGTTTATTGCGCGATCGAGTGTTGATCGGTACGGTCTTGATAGATTGGCTGCGTGAGGTGGCCGGTCACGAATCGCCAGTGGTGGTAAAGACAACAGTACTGGGTGCAAACAGTGAATGGTCGTGGCAACAACGATTGCTCCCGCTTCTCGTATTGATGACGGTCGTTTTTGGTGCCCTGATGTTGCCGGCCTCTTCGTTGGTGGCCGAGAAACAGCATCGCACGCTGGCTGCCTTACTCGTTACTCCGGTTACGCGAGGGGAGCTTTACATTGCTAAAGGAATTCTCGGGGTTGTTTTGAGTACGGTGATGGCAGTATTGGTGTTGGCGCTCAACGGCGCCTGGAACGATCAGATCTGGTTGGTACTCCTGGTGTTATTACTGGGGGCAATATTGTCAGCCGAGTTTGGTATTTTGCTTGGCGTGTTGGTCAACGACATCAATTCACTCTTTGCAATGGTGAAAGCGTTGGGATTGATTCTGTACGCACCGGCCCTGATTTCATTATTCCCGATCATCCCACAATGGATTGCCGCGTTCTTCCCAACGTTTTATATTGTTGATCCGGTTATTGCGATTGTGCAGCGGGGAGCAACGCTGAATGATATTGCCCCGCAGCTTGCGTTCGTGTGCGCAATGATCGTTACGCTGGCAGTTGGATTGGCGGTAAACCCTCCTCTCCCGTTTTGGAAGAGAAAGGGTTCAGAGGTGAGGTGAGGATCGCCAAGCATGCGATACCACCACATGCAATAGAACAAATAACAGTTCAGCCAAGGTTCCATCCGCTTCGGTCAATACACGGGCCGGCAGTCTGCATTCCCAGATAACAGGATTTTCTCTGCTACCACGTTCCACCAACGTATCAGCGGACGGGAATGGTCAGGTATCTCTTCCAGAAACAATAGTTGGAAGCCGTTTGCTGCGAGTAACGACGTAAACGCAGCGGGCGAAATTGCGGTGAAGAGACGCCCATCAATTGCCCGTTCGCCTTCTGGCGGTGGGGTGCGGTACGAGACAATGAGACGCCCACCAGGACGTAGGATGCGGGCCAGATGAACAACTGCACACCGCAGATCGCTCGGAGGAAGGTGCATCAGCACCGCCACACAAAGCACATTGTCAAAGCTAGCATCCTCTATACTGCTCAGTTCGGGAAGTGAATCTAGTCGCACCTCAATTTCTGGGTACGCCTTGTGTGCTTCGGCAATCATCATTGCCGACGGTTCCAGCCCGATAGCCGGATACCCATGCTGGTTGAGCCATGCAACATCACGACCACTGCCACTCCCGACGTCAATGGTTGGAGCACTAGGGTGAAAGAAGGTTTCGATCAGACGGTAAATCGCAGTTGGCTGTTGACTGCGCTGAAACGCAGCATGTTGGCGGGCCAGTTGGTTGTAGCAGCGGATCGTTTCGAGATCAGCCATGATTGGGATGACCCTTTCGTGCCGAATTCAGAATTTCGGTGGCTGGTGATATTTCTCTCCAAACAGTCGATAATTCAATACCGGAAAAATAGCGTCCTGACTCTCGATCTGTTCAAGTGTGAAAAGGTCGGTGGCACTCAACGACTCCTGGCGAGCGAGCGTTAGTATCTGATCAAAACGATCAAGGTAGCGTTGCCAGCCCAAATTGTGTGCATCCTCGACCCAATCGCTCATTTCGGCCAGCAGCAATTCACGTGCCGCCTGACTAAGCACTCGTTCACGCAGCCCTTCGGCAGCCGGGTTGTGAGCTACCAATTCGGCAAAACACTGCTCAGCCTGATGCAATAACTCCCGGTAACGGTGATGAAGAGGTGATGGCCAGTCAGCATCGCAATCACTGTGCCACAGTCTGGTCTGTAGCGAAACCGTACTGGTGCCGGACAGATGGTTCAGAATCGTCCCGGGGTGTGTTAACCGGAGACGGGTATCAGTTGCACAGCGCGTTAATACAGCCTGGAACCAGGTCGGACCTTCAAACCAGTTGCTGCTCCATAGACGGGCATCGATTGGCACGACGATAGTGGTATCAGGTGGAAGTTGGGTGAAACGGTAGAGGAGCTGTTCGGCAAAGTGATTGGCATGCTCTTGCGCACGTCGTAGGGCATCATATGGATCATACGGTTGCGGCGATCCAGATCCGTTAGCCGTGTAGCCGGTTGGATCAGCAGGATTGCGGTAGAGCGGATCACCGGGGTATCCCAGCTCGGTCGACCAGATGTGCCTGGCGAGATCGCTTTCTACTCCGATAGCGGCCAGGCGTTTTGGGATGAGCCAGCCTGGTAACTGACCGTGTCTAACACTGTCAGGATCAACAATAACGTACCGCAAATCAAGGTCAAGCGCGATGTGTTCAATACCAGCACGCCATGCATAGGCAGGTAGCCATAGCCCTTCAGGACGTTTAAGGTAGCGCGATATGTATAGCAAACCATGCTCAAGCTGTGCGCGCACCATACTCTCGTGGCCCAACAGGGGCAATATCGCATGACTGGCCGGAACGCAGAGCGGAGTGATGATGTCGGCGGACACCAATTCTTGCAACCGGCCAACCAGATTACGATGATAACGAGTAGTGAAACTGCGTAGAATTTGCCGATCCCAATCGAGGTAAAAACGGGCCAGATACGCCCCATGCCGATTCCCTTCGGCTTCAAACCGCGTTAATTCGGCCTGATGGTGCGTAATTCGGCTTTCCAGCCATTGGATAAAATGTTTGTTCACGACCGGATCACGCCACTGCTCTAATGCAACCGGTGAGCAAGCAAGGGTTATCATTATCGGCAGGTGATGACGTTGTAGCTCACCAATCAGATCGAGCAGTGGGATCAGTGTCTGCGCGGTAACCGTATGTAATTGTTCTTCCCCAACAGGGCGTCTGCCAGGATGGCGTAGGTACGGTACATGCACTTCGATTACAAATGCGATTGGCATTGCGTCCTCGCTTGTTTCTGAAGGACAATGCGTCAGGAATATTATAGAGGTGCTACGGATAAATTGGCGTTACCACAACCGACGTTGGTAATGGCGTTTCGGTTGGCGTAGGTGAGCTGGTCGGTGTCGATGCAACAGTAGGTGTGACCGTTTCAGTCGGCGCGGGTGAGACGGTTGGCGTAGCTGGTTCCATTGCTGTAGGTGTGACCGTTTCCGTCGGCGTGGGTGAGACGGTCGGCGTGGTCGTTTCAGTCGGCGTGGGTGAGGCGGTTGGCGTGGTCGTTTCTGCTGTAGGTGAGACCGTCTCGGTCAGCGTTGGCGAGACGGTCGGCGTCGCCGCTTCCGTTGCGGTAGGTGTGAGCGTCGCGGTCGGTGGGGGTGTAGCTGTCGGCGTAATTGTAGCCGTCGGTGACGGCGGTGGTGGCGGTGGTGGCGGTGGTGCTGTCGGCGGCACAGGCGTCGGTGACGGTATCGGTGGCACAGATGTTGATATTTCCGTTGGCGCCAGGGTAGGTACTACCGTGAACGTTGCCGTTGCAGTTGGCAGTGGTACGGCAAGGGTCGGTGATGGACCGACCGGAGCAGTAGCAGTTGGTGGTGAACCAGCACTGGCATTGAAGTTACGAATAAGCAGGAATATCATCGCCATAACCACAACCAAGAGCAAACCACCGATAATAAAAAATGGCAGTTGCTCAGAGCGATCAGGAGGT
>Ga0197142_1000420_pt1 | contig 38835 bp, 36 predicted proteins | sample GBS60_MetaG_FD_148614 | JGI IMG/M metagenome (GOLD analysis project Ga0197142, IMG submission 148614) | Sediment microbial communities from Great Boiling Springs, Gerlach, Nevada, United States - GBS 60_MetaG | ecosystem: Environmental > Aquatic > Thermal springs > Hot (42-90C) > Sediment...
CGAGATTCTGGCCTGCGTTAATCAAGAGCTGATGAGACGTCAACTTCCGGTCGCACCGCGGCATGTACGCTTCCGCCGAACGACTGATGGCTATTTGGTTGAGGTTCGTTCAGCCGAAGGGTTTCAGAGATGAAATTGTTATTGTGAATACGACATTTTCTGTGCGCATGCGGCCCGCCAACCCGGAAAGATAACAATTCAGAGTGTGTCTGAAAAATCCTTAATTCACGATAGGAAGTAGAAGCGAGAGGGACGGATAATCCACCATAACCGCTACCCTCCTCTGTAAGAGCCTGATCAAAAACCCAGATTTCTTATTGGGAACGTACCGTGCCCGTGCAACATTGCGTGAGGTATTGCTAATGTTCGTTCTCGTTAGCCACTCCACGTTCCCCCTTCCGCTACCCGTGGAGGAGAGGAAGAGGCCAGGGGGAAGTTAAGGGCTACCAGGCGTGCTCCGCCGCACCGACGCTGACACCGTTGCAACCCTGTTCCAGCACGTCGCGGAGACGCATACGTTGCTGCCAATGCTGCGCACGTTTCGGTGCTCGTCTCGCGTTCTGCTCCCATCTCTCCGAACCACTGTTAGGTGGGCGGAAACTGTCGAAAGGACCCGCTAGCTCGTTAGGGAGTTTCAACGTTTTCACCCTGCTCGGCAGAGGCGAGGAAAGAGGAGAGCGAAACGAGAGCAGAAGATGCAGGGTCCTTACTTCTCCGCAGCACGTGCAGCGGTGCTCAGTTTCCCGTTCTGGCAGCGGTCTCCCCCACGCCACGCTTCTCTTGTCGATCATGTCGTCAGCATATAAACTCTCAAAACCCTTAAGCTCGTCAGGGTTTCTCAACCCTTATTCTCTGCCTACCAGCGATGACAGATAAGCTATGCAGGGAACATTCGAGGCCGGTTCCAATCCAGTCTCAATCTTCCCTTCCCTTCTCACACGGTGAAAGGAAGGGGACTGAGGGAAGGTGCGGGGAGAGTAACGATCTCCCGCATTCCCGACTTTACCTCATAGCACAAACGAGGCAATAACCATGCCAAGCAAGAGTAACCCGCCCCAAATGGCGATCCAGAAGAGATCGCGACGAACGTCGGCATACTCACGGCTATAGTCTGGTGGTTCAATTGAACGTGCAACCGGTCGTCGAACCGGGGCAGAACGCTGGTTTGAACGACGACGATTGCTGCGCGAAGAGATCGACATACGGTTTGGCTCCTTCCTGTATTGTATTTTCCCTGATATTATAGCGGAAATCACCTGTTCATTAGGCGCTTGCACATCTGAAGGTCTAACGGTACTATAGCCTGCGTAGCGTTCCCGTAGCACGTGCAGGCGACCCGACCAAGGAGGAACGCGGCATTATTGGCATCTAATGACATTGTTGGTGAATCAACTATGCGGATCGGTATTTTCGGAGGCGGTCAACTGGCCCAAATGCTCACGCAGGCCGCAATATCACTGGGGGTTGAAATAGCCATTTGCGAGCGGCTACCCGATAGTCCGGCAGCCCGCTACACTCAATATGCAGTCGTTGGCCCCTGGGAAGACGAGACGGTCTTGACGGCCTTTGCCCGCCAGTGCGATTTGGTCACGTTAGAGAATGAGTTTATTGACGCCTCGATACTTGAGCGTATCGAGGCGCACGGTGTTCCGGTCTTGCCGCGACCGGCAACGGTGGCAGTTGTACAAGATAAGTTATGGCAGAAGGAGCGATTGGCCACTGCCGGGCTGACAGTCCCACCATTCCGGTCAGTGACGACACCAGACGATGTGTTGACTGCGGCGCAAGAGTTTGGCTGGCCGCTCGTGTTGAAGACACGCCGTAATGGGTACGATGGGTACGGAAATGCAACCATTCGCAGCGCTGAAGAGGTGATACCGGCCTGGGAGCGGCTTACTCGCGGCGGTAGTCCGTTGCTGGTTGAGGCATGGGTGCCGTTTGTGTGTGAGCTGGCAGTGATGGTTGTACGTGGACGTGACGGCACGACACTGGCCTACCCTGTCGTCGAAACAGTACAGCAGAATCACATTTGTCATGTGGTACGGGTACCGGCGCCGGTCGATGCAAACCTGGCAGCGCGGGCAACCGATCTGGCAGTAGCAGCAATTCAGGCCGTTGATGGGGTCGGTATTTTTGGCGTTGAGCTATTTGCACTCGCTGATGGGCAGGTGCTCATCAATGAACTGGCGCCACGTCCACACAATTCCGGTCACTACACGATTGAAGCCTGCGTGACGTCGCAGTTTGAAAATCACCTGCGCGCCGTGTTGGGTTGGCCGCTTGGCCCAACCACCTTGCGAACACCGGCCGCTGTGATGGTGAATCTGCTGGGGCAGCGTAATGGCCCGATCAATCCGTCGGCTATTGTTGCAGCGCTAGCCATTCCAGGGGCACACGTTCATTTTTATGGCAAGCGGGAAGAGCGGATTGGACGTAAAATGGGCCATGTTACAGCACTTGGCGCAACATTGGCCGAAGCAGAAGCCATTGCCCGACGCGCCGTAGCCCTGGTTGCAATACCAGAACAAATGAACTAGAGTGTCAGTAGAGCAGTTGCGCGATAGACCAGACCAAAGACTTACGTGCTCGGCTACCAGATCGTTCGCGCATCAGGTGAGGAACAGGTTATGTCTGATCATCCGTTAGTAGGTATCATCATGGGGAGTGACAGCGACTTGCCAACGATGCAGGGTGCTATCGATGTTTGTCGCGAATTCGGCATTCCCTACGAAGCGCGTATTGTCTCGGCCCACCGCACACCACTCGATATGGCCGAGTATGGTATGACAGCACACCAGCGTGGTATTCGGGTTATCATTGCCGGTGCTGGTGGGGCAGCCCATTTGCCTGGGATGATTGCTGCCCACTCGCCGTTGCCGGTGATTGGTGTCCCGGTGCCTAGTAAGGCGCTCAATGGTCTGGATTCACTGCTCTCGATTGTGCAGATGCCGGCAGGTGTGCCGGTGGCAACCGTTGCCATCGGCAACGGACGTAACGCTGGCTTGCTGGCAGTGCAGATACTGGCAAGCGCTGATCCGGCACTCTTAGCCCAGGTGCTAGCTTACAAAGAGCGTATAGCTACCGAGTCGCGAGCGAAAAACCGTATCTTTACGGAAACGTGATTTCCTAGAGGTTCAGCAGGTTCCCTGCTCTATTTCTGATCCGATCTCAGGAACTGTAAGACACATTTGCGATACCATTGTTAGCGAAGTGAAAGGACGCGAGATTACTATGCAAAATTTCCTTATTACTGGCGGAGCCGGGTTTATTGGCAGTAACTTTGTCCATTACATGCTTGATACATATACCGATTATCGGATCGTGGTGTACGATAAACTTACGTATGCCGGTAATCTAGCAAATCTGGCGTCGGTTGCCAATGATCCGCGCTTCACATTCGTGCGGGGCGATATTTGCGATATTGATACGGTACGCGAGGTAGTGCGTACCTACAAGATCGATACCATTGTCAATTTTGCCGCCGAGACCCACGTCGATAGGTCAATAATGGCACCCGATGCAGTAGTACGTACTAATGTGAACGGAACCTGGGCCTTGCTCGAAGTAGCCCGCGAGTTTCAACTTGAACGTTTCCATCAGATCAGTACCGATGAGGTGTATGGCGCAATTCCGGCCCCCCGCCGCTCGCGAGAGGGAGATCCTCTTGAACCGCGCAGCCCCTACTCGGCGAGCAAGGCCGGCGCCGAGCACCTCGTGTATGCCTACTACATTACGTATGGGGTACCAATAACGATTACCCGCGGTTCAAATAATATCGGGCCGTACCACTATCCCGAAAAGGCGGTTCCCCTCTTTACAACGAATGCCATTGATAATTTACCTCTACCGATCTATGGTGATGGGTTGCAGGTACGTGACTACCAATATGTCCTTGACCACTGTGAAGCGATTGATGTTGTGCTCCACAAAGGCCAGATCGGCGAGGTGTATAACGTCGGCACAGAGGTTGAGACGCCGAACATCGAAATGGCGCGCAAGATTCTCGATATTCTCGGCAAGCCGTACAGTCTAATCCAACACGTCACCGATCGCGCCGGTCATGACCGACGTTATGCGCTTGATTGCTCGAAACTGCGGGCATTGGGCTGGCGTTCACGCCATACATTCGATGAAGCACTCGAAAAGACGGTGCGCTGGTTTGTCGAGCATGAAGACTGGTGGCGCCCGATCAAGTCAGGCGAGTATATGGAGTATTATCGGCGCCAGTATGTTGAGCGCAGGTAAATACTCTGGTGAGAACGGAATCCAACACGAAGGTGAGTACCAGAGTTAGTAGACCGGAAATGAGAGCATGATCAAGTTGCAACAGTTTCAGCGTCTGTGCTGCGGAGCACACCTAGCGCCCCTGTACCTCCCCCCTCGCCCTCTTCCTCTGCCACACCGGGAGAGGAAGAGGGCACATGGGGTGCTGGAGAGAAAGAACGTTGGCAACCTGCGCTCGATCCGGTACCCGCTGAACGGCGAGAGAACGTGGAGGGCTGGAGCGAAAGAAGTTGGAAACCCCTCGTGCAACAGTTGCACGGGTACGGTACGTGACCAATGAGAAGTTTTTGATCAGGTTCTGCGGAGTGAGCGGTAGGGGTAGATACCTAACCCGCCTGCCTCTGCTCCCAACGTATCGGCAGGAAGGATAGGCGCGCCACGCCGTGAAGAGTACGGTTAGACGATAAAGCTGTCAGTATGCACCGCTGACCCGCACTCAAGTTTTAAACAAGTACACCAACCTATGACCGACACCGATAATCGTCTACGTAGTAAAGCTGCCCGATTGCGCCATCTGGAGCATACACTCTACAATGCACCCAATGGTCTGAGTGTTGTTGAATTGGCTAAGCGGTGCGGAGTACACCGACGCACCATCTACCGTGATCTCGACGCACTCGCCGAAAGCGGGGCGCCAATCTGGCAGCACAATGGCAAATACGGCATCGACCGTAACGAATACCTGGCAACAATTCGCCTCAACCTTCACGAGGCAGTGGCACTCTTCTTCGCTGCTCGTCTGCTAAGCCATCATAGCGACGAGCATAACCCGCATATCGTCTCGGCCCTGAACCAACTGGCTGCCGGTCTGCCAGATCAGACGATTGCCGATCATATTTCCCGTCTGGCAAATATTGTGCGCGACCGCCCTCCACATCCCCAGTACATCCAAACCCTTGAAAAACTTACCCGGGCGTGGGCCGACCGGCGGATGGTGCGGATACGCTATCGTCCGCCTAATCGCCCTCCCACCGAGCGCGAGATCGCCCCCTATTTCCTTGAGGTCGTGCGGATGACGCCAGGCGTATACGTGATTGGGTATGACCGACTGCGTGACGATGTTCGCACCTTCAAAGTTGAGCGTATCGAGCACGCGGAACTGTTGACGGAACATTATACTATTCCAAAAGAATTTGACCCTTACGACCATCTGGCACACGCCTGGGAAGTAATGAACGAAGCGGCAGTGACAATTCATCTACGCTTTAGCGCCCAAATCGCACCGCGTATTCGTGAAAATCGCTGGCATCATAGCCAACAACTCACCGAAAACCCTGACGGTAGCTGCGATCTACATTTGACTGTTGGCGGCATTCGCGAGATTCTGAGCTGGGTGTTAAGCTGGGGTGCAGACGTTGAAGTACTGGAGCCGGAGGAATTGCGGCTGGAAGTCATTAACCACGCCCGTCGCATACTGACGCACTACAACACCACATCGTAGCGGTATCAGAATCCATTGACCGTCGGAGCGAGGCGGCACATCGTCCTGCGCTTCCCGACGACACCGCGCCCTCGGCGATACCCACGTCCTAAATCTGTCCCGCGCCCCAGGCCACGTCGTGCCCTCACCCTGTGATTCCGTCAGCACTAGACTGGTCGTCCATCGTGTTGCGTCCATCAATGGGCTTCATCTGTCGTGAAGCGACCACAAGTTACTCGGCTAGTCTCTTACTTCTATCCTCTACCGGAGAAAACAAAGGTCGGCTGTATGCCGACCTCGTCAGGCGGATACGGACTATCACCTACTCAGCATCTTCACCATAAATCTCTTTGAGCAGGCTCTTCTTCTGTGGCTGAGCACGGCTAGCCCGCCGACTCTCACGCTCGTTCTGTCGCTCCTGCGCGACATTCAAGCGGCGCATAAAGCGATCAACCTGACCGGCAGTATCGACGATCCGCTGCTCGCCGGTGTAGAACGGATGGCAATTCGCACAGATTTCTACGCGCAGATTGGGACGTGTCGAGCCAATCTTCCAAACGGTGCCACACGTACCACACACAATGCCATCGGTATAGTATTTGGGATGAATACCCGGTTTCACGGCAACTTCCTCTCTAGTGAGTGGCTGTGGTTGTGCCAACTGGAATCACGCTCACCTTCTTCTGCGTGCGTGAATAGTGGCTAAACTGTACCACCCCATCTACGAGTGCGTACAGCGTCCAGTCACGACCAACCCCAACATTCTCACCCGGCTTAATCTTCGTACCACACTGGCGGACGATAATGTTCCCGGCGCGAACCTTCTCGCCGCCAAAGCGCTTGACTCCGCGCATTTTTGGATTGCTATCGCGCCCATTGCGCGAGCTACCTACACCTTTCTTGTGGGCCATTGTTCAAGCTCCTCTCAGGCGACGATCTCGCTGATACGAATTTTGGTATAGCGCTGGCGATGACCGGTGCGACGGCGATAACGTGTTTTGTTGCGATACCGAAAAACAACGATCTTCTCACCCTTTTGCTCGCCGAGCACTTCCGCCCGCACCACTGCACCTTCTACTAGTGGTGAGCCGACCTTTACCTGATCCGCGTCACCCACCAGGAGCACTTCGCCTAGCTCGATCTGGCTGCCTGGTTCGGCGTTGATCAGGTCGATAGTTAAGACCTGGCCTGGCTCAACACGGTATTGCATGCCTCGGTCACGAATAATTGCATACACGGTCTTCTTCTCCTTGGGGCGACGCCTTTGATAGCGTCGAGACAACATGAAAACAGAGCGGTTTCACCGCCCTTCGCCTTGCGTAGTATAGCAAAGGGTGGGCGTAGTGTCAAACCGATTCAGTTTCAGCTCTCATTCGCTCCGAGCAATCCGCGCCATTTCTTCACAAGCGCGCAGCGTCGCAATGCGCGCCCAGCCTAGTGAAGCATTTGCGCCAATTGCCAGCAACAGAATGAGATCATCGACCGATGCCATGATGATATTTTGATCCTGGCCCTCGTGGATGACCAGATGCCCCGGACGCTGCTGTCCCAAATGCCGACCAATCTCGGTCAGCGCCAGCGTATTACCCGCTGCCAAGGCAGCCACTACAGTCACATTAATGTCACGCCGCCGACTCCAGTGGCTGAGCACCAGGCCACTCGTGTCAGCCAGAATCGCGCATTGCACATCAGGGGCCAGTGCCAGATCCTTCAGCGACTGGCGCATCCGCTCCAATTGCGCTTCCGAATAGCTCCGCCCACTACGCCCGCTCTGATTTGGGGTGAGCCGCATCGCAACACCTGATGACGCAACCAACGGCTGAGCGGGTTGACGGGCACGCAATGCAGCTAGTCGCTGGCTAAACCGACTACCGACGGCAGGTTCAGGCGCTGGCGGATCGACCCGACGTGCAGCGACGGGCTTCGTCGGATCGAGGAGCGTTATAGCTGTCAGTCGTAGCTGCTCGGCATTAGCCGGTTTAGCCAAGACATAGTCGATCTGCAATTCGCTCTGCAACTGCGGTGATACTTCCTCTGGGCTGATCGTAAAGACGACGATCGCAGTGCCTGGATCGAGTTGCCGCACTCGCTGAATAAGCTCGATGCCACTCATCCCTGGCATCTTCAGATCGGTTAGCAGCAGATCAACCGGCTGCCGAGAAATGTGAAGGAGCGCCGCCTCTGCCGACGAGACATCGCTTACCTCGTAAGACGTGTCTTCGGTCAATGCCAGCGACACCAGCCGACGAATATGAGGATCGTCATCAACAACCAGAATGCGCTTAGGCATATCCACTCCGGCGAACACACCGCCGCGCCCGGATTGGCGCGGCGGCGGCATGGACGTCGTGCATATTTATAGTATAGCCGGTTTATGCTGAATTTGTCGTTAGCCCAAAGGTACGAATTTGATGAATTATTTGTCAGAATGACGCCACACATCCCTAATGGGAGATGACGACCTCACCCACCTATTCTGGCATGACAATCCGAATGTGCAACTCTTTCAACTGTCGTTCATCAACCGGTGAAGGTGCGTTAGTCATGAGATCAACTGCTTGCTGCGTCTTGGGGAAGGCCATCACCTCACGAATCGTCGGCTCATCGGCCAGGATCATCACCAGCCGATCAATGCCGGGCGCAATGCCACCGTGTGGTGGAGCGCCGTATTCAAACGCTTCCAGCATATGCCCAAACTGGGCCTGTGCTTTCTCTTCGCTAATACCGAGCAACGAGAAGACCTGTTGCTGAATATCACGACGGTGAATACGAATACTGCCACCACCGGCTTCATACCCGTTGAGGATCAGATCGTAGGCCTTCGCCCGTACTTTGCCGGGGTCGGTGGTTAACAGATGCAGGTCTTCATCTTTCGGTGCAGTAAACGGATGGTGAACGGCGTCCCAACGCTGTTCCTCTTCGTTCCATTCTACCAACGGAAAATCGACAATCCACGCAAAACAGAGCGTATCGGGATCGGCCAATCGCAGCCGCTCTGCCAGATTGCGGCGTAGCTTGTCGAGCGAAGCTGCAACCACCGCCGGTTGATCGGCCACGATGAGGATCAGATCACCGGGTTCGGCGGCCATGCGCTCAGCGATAGCGGTAAATTCACCAGGAGCCAGATTCTTGGCGAAACTTGAACGCACTTCACCGCCATCAGATGGCAGAGCTGCCCAGGCCAGGCCCTTTGCTCCTCCGGCACGCACCACTTCCGCAAGCTCGTCAATCTGCTTCCGCGAGAAATGGGCACATCCTGGCGCCCGAATACCCTTGACTTGACCGCCATTGGCTAAGACACTGCGGAAGACCTGAAATGGAGTCTCAGCAAGCAGATCGCTCAGATTGACTAGCTCTAAGTCGTAGCGCAGATCGGGCTTATCCGAACCGTAACGCTCCATTGCCTCGGCGTATGTCAGGCGGCGAAATGGGGTTGGTAAACGCTTATGTGGCACGATTGTCCGGCAGAGCGCCGTAAACAGTCGTTCGATCAGCGCAAGCACATCCTCCTGATCGACAAAGCTCATCTCCATATCGAGCTGGGTAAACTCAGGCTGCCGGTCGGCACGCTGGTCTTCATCACGAAAACAGCGTGCGATCTGAAAATACTTATCGTAACCGGCCACCATGAGTAACTGCTTGAGCTGCTGTGGACTTTGCGGTAGGGCGTAGAACTTGCCCGGATGCAGCCGCGATGGCACCAGATAGTCGCGCGCGCCTTCGGGGGTCGATTTTATCAGAATCGGTGTCTCGATTTCGAGAAAACCTTCGGCGTCGAGAAAATCGCGAATAAACTTCACTACTCGATGGCGCAAGATCAGGTTGCGCTGCATCCGTTCCCGACGCAGATCGAGATAGCGATACTTCAGCCGCACCGCTTCATCTTCACCACCCTCCTTGGCAATGTAGATCGGTGGTGTGCGGGCCGGATTCAACACCTGCGCTTCAAACGCCTCTACTTCAATCTCACCGGTCGCAAGATCAGGATTCACTGCTTCTGCCGGACGTATGCGCACGTGTCCACGCACCTGCACCACGTATTCCGAACGAACCGTTTCGGCTACTGCGTGCGCTGCTGGATGGGCGCTGTTGAAAACAACCTGCGTGATGCCATAACGGTCACGCAGGTCGATAAAAATAAGATCACCATGATCGCGCCGACGATGCACCCAGCCGGCCAGCGTTACCTCCTGACCGGCATGAGCCGGACGCAATTCACCACAGGTGTGTGAACGATACATAATGCACTCCTGCCGAATCGAAAGCGGCATCGATAGCTCAGCCGTCGCATTATAACATAGCGTTACACTTCCTCTATTCGCCTATCTGATCAATGATGCTGTGCAGCCAGGGCGTTGTGACACCAACCGGCAGAAGCTGTAGAGCCTGCCGGGCAGCGTTCCGCTGCGCCACAAGGGCGGTACGGGCTGCGGGTAAGCCGTTGGTGCGAATCAACGGCAAAGCCTCGGCGATAGTGGCTGGTGTCGGATTTGCAAACACTGCTTGCAATGCCGGTGCTGGTGGCTCGGTCACAGCTAGTAGCATCGCCAATGGCACATGACCGGCCTGTAGTAGAGCACCATTAGCCTCCAGATCGCGAATTTCTGTTGCCAACCGCAGGGCCAGTCCTAAATGTAGACCAAACTGTGCCGCAGGTTCAAGGACATGTTCTGCCAACCCGCCACACAAGACACCTGCCTGGGCCGACGCCGCTAAGAGCACCCCGAAAAGTGCTTCTGTTCGTTGCCAGTAGATGGTCAAAGCAGTTTCCTGGGGGGTAAGGCTCGTAATCGTGGTCAATTGCCCTTCACAGATCCGCATCACCGCCTGCGAGTAGAGTTCAATCACCCGTGGATCAGGGCTGCGGGCCATCTCGCCGGCGGCAAGCGCAAAGAGGTAATCGCCAACCATCAAAGTCACACCATGATCCCACGCACCATTTGTACCTCGCCCTAATCGACGAGCCTGTCTGTCGATGAGGTTGTCATGGGCACGAGTTGCCGCTTCAATAAGCTCCACTGCGGCTGCCGCATGGACAACCTGAGTACTAACGGTATTACCTAGCCGGGCAACGGCGAGGACAATCAGAGCGCGCAGTCGATCTGCTGCATCGGCTATCACGTGCGGATCAACCATCGCAATGACGCTATACCGCGCCCGTAGCCGGTCACGAAGTATCTGCTCGACAAGCGAAAGATCGTGGTGCAACTCCGCTGGAATAGCAAGGGTCATGCTTTATCACTTCAGCTATAACGTATTGCCTACTGTTTGGAAAGATACGCTATCCCGGCGTCCCTGTCAACCGTTATCCAAGTCGCCAACGGATTTTCAGCGTTTTCAGCTCCGGATCACCTTTGAAGCCTGAACGATACCACAACAAATCGACATCAACGAACCTTTTCGTTTGACACGTGAGCGTATCCGATTAACAATACAGGTGTCTCAAGACTTGACAAAAAACGGAGGTGGAGCGTGACCCTGAACCCCACACGCATCGGACAAGCGATTGGCATAACGGTAGGTGCGGTCGCGGCACTGGCCGGTGTGGGCGCCATTGCCGCACTACGACGACCATTGCCCCGCACGAATGGCAAAATCACCGTATCTGGCCTTCATGCTGCGGTGGAAATACGACGTGACCGTTGGGGTGTGCCGCATATCTACGCAGAACACAACGAAGATCTCTTCTACGCTTTAGGGTATGTTCATGCCCAGGATCGTCTCTGGCAGATGGAAATGCACCGACGCATCGGACACGGTCGGCTGGCCGAGATTGTTGGGCCAGCAGCCCTCGATTCCGATCGCTTTATTCGCACACTCGGCTTTAGTCGCATTGCCGATCAGGAGGTCAAGCTCCTCGATGACGAAACTGCAACGCTCATGAGCGCGTATGTACGTGGGGTCAATGCCTGCATCGAACATACCGGTAACCGGTTGCCGCTCGAATTCACGCTGCTCGGCTTCCAACCCGAACCGTGGACACTGACCGATCTGCTGGTCTGGCCGAAAATGATGGCACTCACCCTGTCAACCAACTGGATGCAAGAACTGTTGCAGGCCCAGATTGTTGCGTTGGTTGGCATCGAACGCGCTACTGCATTGCGTCCTCACTATCCAGAAGACGCACCGCTGACTGTGCCGGCCGGTACCAGCTACACACCCGATCTCGGTGCCGGGGCGCTCCAATTGGCCAGCGATGCTGCCCTGTTTACCGGTGAAAATGAGACACCACAAGGGTCAAATGCCTGGGTCGTCGCCGGTCAACGCACCACGAGCGGTCGCCCCTTACTTGCGAATGATCCTCATCTCAATCTCACATTACCAAACCTCTGGTACGAGGTTCATTTAGAAGGGGGCGATTTTCACGTCGCTGGGGTGACCATTCCTGCTACCTGTGGGGTGATCATTGGTCACAATCAACGTATTGCCTGGGGCGTCACCAATGCCCGTACCGATAATCAAGACCTTTTCATTGAGCAGTTTGATGCGACTGATCCTCGCCGTTACCGCTGGAATGACGACTGGCTTACTGCTGAGGTCGTTCAAGAGAAGATTGTAGTCAAAGGGCAGACGAACCCAACAGTGATCGATGTGCGCATCACACACCACGGGCCGATCATCGATCCGGTCGCCGGTCCACTACGCGGTGAACCATCCAGTACCGACTCGACAACGCAGGCGCTGGCGCTGCGCTGGACAGCACTTGATCCCTCGCCTACCCTCACCCGTTCCGTTCTCAAACTGAACCGTGCCCGCAACTGGGAAGAGTTCCGGGCAGCATTGCAAGACTGGGACGTGCCACCGCAAAACTTTGTCTACGCTGATATTGACGGCCACATCGGTTACTGTCTGGCCGGTCGTCTCCCGATTCGTCGTCAAGGCGACGGGATGCTCCCGGTACCCGGTTGGAACAGTGATTATGAATGGCAGGGCTACATTCCATTCACCGAGCTACCGAACCAGCTCGATCCGCCGAATGGCGCTATTGTAACGGCCAATCACCGAATCACTCACGATAAACATCATACCAGTGCACCTATTCAGGGTTTCTGGCTCAATCCATACCGTGCCCAACGCATTCAAACGTTACTCGACGCTACCAGGCAGCACGATGTTCGTAGTTTTGCCCGCATTCAGGGTGACGTCCTGTCGTTACCCGGCAAAGCTCTTGTTGAGCAGATGGCCCGTCTTCAGCTCGAGTCTGGAATGGAGCAGCGTGTACGCGATCTCTTCATCACCTGGGATGGTCAGCTTCATCCAGAAAGTGTTGGGGGCGCTATCTATGAAGGTCTACGCTACCACCTGCTCCGCATTGTCTATCACGAACTGCACGATCTGTTCACGACTTCGGCAGCGCTGGGTTCGTTTAGTGTTTTGCCGGCCAACATCTACCTGGAATGCGCCTTACCGATGATCCTTTCCCGCATGACCTGTCAACCGCTCGAACAACCCGATGAATGGCTCGGCCACGGTCGTAGTTGGGGCGGCGTCTTACGGGCAGCTCTGGCCCGTACTGTTGCTGAACTGACTGAACGATTCGGTAACGATCCTTCACGCTGGACGTATGGCCGCTTGCATACATTAACCCTACGCCACCCCCTTGGGAGCGTACCCGCACTTACCCCTCTCTTCAATCGCGGGCCATGGTCAATCGGCGGTGACATCGATACCGTTAACCATTGCTATCTTCCCCGCGACAATGCCGGCATGAAGATTACCAATGGTGTTTCATTACGCTTTATCTTTGATCTCAATGATTGGGATAACTCGCGGGCTATTCTACCAGGTGGACAGAGTGGGCATCCGGCCAGTCCTCATTATGCCGATATGGTGACGGCCTGGCGTGGTGGCGCCTATCATCCACTGTTGTGGAGCCGGGCGGCAGTCGAGCGGCACACCAGAGACGTTTTGACGTTGCTTGCCGAACATTGAGCGTATTGTTGCGGAAGCATGTCATCTATCTATGTTATGGTATAAGTGCAGGCGGGTCGTACACGTCGCTCAGAAGCGGAGAGAAAGGACTGAGAGAAGGTGCAGGTACCGGTATCACTGCTCATAGCTAGCTTTTCGTTGCTACCTGAAAAGACTTAGGACGAAGCGGAACCGCTGATGATAAGGTTCATCGTCACCTGATACGATGATGCAAACAATAAACAACCTGTTTTCACTGATTGCCGCCTGCACAGATCGACCGGTCTGGCTGGTGGGGGGAGCTGTGCGCGAGCTGCTTACCGGTCGTACCCCGGCTGACCTCGACCTCGCCATCGATGGGAGTGGACTAGCGCTTGCGCAGGCGCTCGCGCACACCGGCAACGGCACATTCGTCGCCCTCGACCGCGAACGTGACACCGGTCGGGTCGTCTTTGCCGACGGGATGACCATCGACTGTGCGACACTGCGGGCCGCTGATATTGTGGCCGATCTCCACTTACGCGATTTTACCGTTAATGCGCTGGCGCTACCGCTCGCGGCTGCTATAACCGGCGACTGGCGTGAGCTGATCGACCCGCTCGGTGGTCAGGCCGATCTTGCCGCCAAACGGCTCCATCCATGCTCCGCTACCAGTCTGCTCGATGATCCACTGCGGGTTGTGCGTGCCGGTCGTTTTCGGGCCAATTACCAGCTCGTGCCAACCCCTGAACTGATCACTGCGGCGCGCAGCGCTGCACCATTCTTACCCAACGTAGCAATTGAACGAATCCGAGATGAACTGCTCAAACTCTGCGACGGTCTGGCAGCGGCCGCCGGCCTGCGTCTTCTCGATCAGGTTGGTGCCCTGACCATCATCTTCCCCGAATTAGAAGCGGCACGCACCTGCGAGCAACCGCGCATCCATTTTTTACCCGTCCTCGATCATGTCCTGGAAACGGTTGCTGCCCTCGACTGGCTGATCGACAATGGCGAACCACCTGTTGCCGTCCAAACCCATCCCTCCCTAAGCCGCAACCTGCCATTTGCCGATCGCTATCGTGAACTTTTACAGCAGCGACGCGGCAACGTCCGCCGCGCAGCACTACTCAAGCTGGCAGCCCTTTTGCACGACAATGCCAAACCGCAAACGAAAGTGAGCCATGCCGATGGTACAGTAACCTTCTACGGGCATCAGGGGATAGGAGCAGAGATAGCTGCAACCATCGGACAGCGCCTGCGGTTGAGCCGGACAGATACCCAGTACCTGGCTCGGATTGTGCGCGAACACATGCGTCCAGGTCAGATGCGTAGCGGTGGGCAACTGACTGAACGAGGTATTGCCCGCTTTTTCCGTGATACTGAAGATACCGGCCCTGATATTCTGCTGCACGAACTGGCCGACCATCTGGCAACTCGCGGTCCGTGGCTCGATCCGGAGGCCTGGAATGAACATCTCAGATGGATGGAAATGATGCTAGAGCACTACTGGAACACACCGACCCCACCACCGCCCCCCCTTATTCGGGGCGATGTCCTGATGAATGCTTTGGGGATCAAACCGGGGCCGGAAGTTGGACGCCTGTTGCGACTGATTCACGAGGCGCAACTAGCAGGGGAAATACACAACGCTGAAGAGGCTTTAGCACTCGCCCGTACAATGCAAACCCCGACGACCGAGACAGCCGATCCAAATCACTGTGGCCGTCGTGGCAAACGGATCTGATCGGTCTGTTGCTGTTCATGCGCTGCGGGGTGCTCGTCATCGAGCAAAGGCAACAGGATGAGAGTCAACGCGATCATCACCAACAACAGGAGCGAGGGCAGAAACGACATCAGATCGTACATCGCATACCTCCCGTAAAGCTGCAACGAATGAGTGACAGGCGTTATCATCGTAGCGAGGAGGATGCGTCGGGAGAATGAAAATGATCTGATGTTTAACTGATGGGAGCACGTAAGACTTCGCGCACAATATGTTCAAGGCGGTCAAGGGGAAAAGGCTTGGCAAGGTAGTAATCGATTCGTTGCTCACGAGCCCGTTTTTCAAGCTCAGGCGTGGCATAAGCGGTAATCATGACCACACATGTGTCAGGGGAAGTCTCTTTAATAGCTGCGGCAAGTTGCAAGCCGTTCATACCTGGCATATTATAGTCTGTGATAACGAGCGGTACACGCCGCAGCGCAATCTGAGCTAGCGCATCAGCACCACTGTGAACAGTAATAATATCGTAGCCACCGGTTAGGTCTCGCATCAAACGATGCAAAATGATAAGAATATCAGGTTCATCCTCCACCAGAATGATTGCCGGATTGCGACCGGAAACGTCGGACATACGAGAAGCTCCTTAAGCAGCCGCAAAGCGTATTCTTTATCAGAAATAACAATAACCCATCGGCAAAGCTAGTCGTATTGTAGCACAGCCGTGCATGACGGGCAAGCAATGACAGCAGTCAATCTTGGAAGGAAATAGGGCTTTTCAACGTTTCCGGCATGCGTGGTTCTCAGGTGCACGGGCCGCTAGCCCGCGTCAGACGGTGCATCAGTCGCCCTCCACCATACTGATGTTGATGGACACGTGTGACGGAAGAACAAAGGTATAACCGCAGACCATCGTCGGAACATGAAGATAGGGGCTGCCACACGCACTAGGAGCGAGTTTGGAATTAACCTCTACCACTGATTCCTACCTCTGCTCCATCACCGGTACCGGGTAGGGGGAAACCTTGGCAAGCTCCGGGAATGAACACCGTATGTCTATTCCCTTCAGCCCCCTCTCCTACCAAATGGAAGGTACAGACACAATTCTGGAAGAAAGCTACAACGTGACATATCTCGATTGATCCGTCCAACCGTGTGTATTGTTCAGCGGATAAAGCAACTTGAGTTATCATGTGGCATTGTACATGGAAAAAAGTCTGGAACCGGTACTATGAGTCAGTCCTATACTCTCATCGATGAGTGCCTATCCAAAAATCCTGTTCATGTGCCAACCAATGTGTTTAGAGCGTATCTGAACCACGCTTCTATCACCATCTGTTACTCACTGTTGTTATTCTACAAAGAGGTGCGTGATGTCTCAGACAGATTCGGTATCGCTGGAGCGAACCATATCTCGCCCAATCGCTTCATATCGCCCGGCTTAAAGTAAGTTCTTATTGAAACCAATTTCTTCTGGAGCCTTATGCCTTTTTCAAGGCAGTTTGAAGAAACAATACTTCTATGAACCAACTCCCCGGCATCTTCCTGAACGTACTCGCACCAGTATTCCTGCTCGTGCTGCTTGGTTACATTACCGGCCCTCGCCTGCAACTCGAAGCCCGTACTCTCTCGCGATTTGCCTATTTTATTCTGACACCGGCATTTGTCTTCTACGTCCTCAGTCAAACGCGCATCGAAGCCGGACTGGCAGGACGAATGATCGGATTCATCACCATCGTCTACCTCGGCTCAATTGTGATCGCATTTGTGGTTGCCAGATTACTCAGGCGCAATGCCAAAATGACCGCTGCCTACGTTATGATTGCCGCTTTCGGCAACGTCGGTAATTTCGGCCTACCCATCATTCAGTTCGCTGAAGGCCCGGCTGCTCTTGGCGTGGCTACTGTCTACTTTTTAGCAAATCTTGTCCTGGCTTTCATCGTCTGTGTGGGTGCGGCCAATTTCAGTCGTGGCTTCAGTCTGAGCATGGCCGTTCAAGTTTTTCGCACCCCCGCGTTGCTGGCCCTTCCGCCAGCACTCCTGTTCAATTGGCTTGAAATCAATCTCCCACCGGTCGTCATGCGCCCGCTCGAACTACTTTCTGGTGCCCTCATCCCGACAATGCTTATCGTGTTAGGTGCACAACTGGCGGCTGCCGGTATTCCGCGTATCAATGCCGATCTGCTTATCGCCAGCGCAATCCGCCTGATCAGCGGGCCGGTCTTGGCCTTCAGCACCGTGAGCTGGTTTGCACTGCCGCCATTAGAACGCAACGTGGGCATTCTACAGGCCAGCATGCCAACGGCGGTATTGGTCAGCATTATTGCAATGGAAAACGAACTACTCCCCGAATTTGTCACGGCTACGGTCTTGTTCTCGAATCTGGTCAGCATTATTTCACTTGCATTAGTATTAGTCTTCTTATAAATATCCTTTTGTCAAGAAACAACTGAATCGGCAACTATTGCATGAACAATAACACCACTATTTGCATAATTTCGTCATATCGTTTATAATTAACATACCGAATGTTTATTCTCAGATTGCCCAGGAGCACAGCATGAAACGACGAGAGTTTCTTCGTGGCGCCGCAGCAGGCGTTCTCGGCGGCCTTGGACTGACACTGGCTGCTTGTGGTCAACCACCGGCGGTTACCAATCCGCCAACGTCGGCTCCCCCTACCTCACCACCAGCGCCTACAGCCGCAGGTGGTGAGCAACCCACTGCCGCTGCCCCCACGGCTCAGGCCCCTGCTCAAGGTTCGTCAATGCCAGCCATCGAATGGCGAATGGGAACGAGCTGGCCTATCGCGCTCGATACCATCTACGGTGGTGCAGTAACGGTAGCTGAGCGGGTAGCAGAGTTATCGAACGGTATGTTCAAAATCACGACCTTCCCCGCCGGCGAACTTTTCCCTGGCCTTGAAGTACTGCAAAACGTACAGCAGGGGACAGTTGAATCGGGACACACTGCACTGTACTATTACGTAGGTCTCGATCCAGCGTGGGCCTTCGCCACAGCGCTGCCGTTTGGTCTCACTGCCCAGCAGCAAAATGCATGGCTCTATCATGGCGGTGGTGAGGCAGCAATTAACAAGCTCGGTGCGAACTTCGACGTTATCTCTTTCGCTGCCGGTAACACCGGTACCCAGATGGGTGGCTGGTTCCGCCGCGAGATCAACAGCGTGGCCGACTTGCAAGGCCTCAAGATGCGTATCCCCGGTTTGGGAGCACAGGTATTAGGACGGCTCGGCGTGGTGACGCAGACCCTCCCCGGCGGTGAAATCTTCCAGGCTCTGTCAACCGGTGCAATTGACGCGGCAGAGTGGGTCGGTGCCTACGACGACGAGAAACTTGGTCTCCCCGATGCGGCAGAGTTTTACTATGCACCGGGCTGGTGGGAACCAGGGCCCACTCTCCACGCTGTATTCAATCTCGATGCTTGGAATAAGCTGCCGAAAGAGTACCAGAACTTCCTCCGCGTCGCTTGTTGGGAAGCAAATATGAACATGCTCGCTAAGTACGACGCACTCAACAACGATGCACTGGAGCGAATTCTGGCGAAGGGGAAGAAGTTGCGTGTCTACAGCGATGAGATTCTGAATGCAGCGCAGAAAGCGTCCTTCGAGCTGTTCGCTGAAAGTGAAGCGAAGTCGGCAGCATTCAAAGAGATCTTCCCCGGCTGGAACTCGTTCCGCCAGAAGATTCAGCGCTGGCACCAGACCAACGAGTTACCGTTTAATCTCTTCGTCAAGAACAATCCGATTTAGTTTCTCTGTCCTTTTCCGCATTCCAACCATTACGGCAGGGGCACGGTGTATACCGTGCCCCTGCTGGTATCAAGATGGTTGTTCCATACAATCCACCCGCGAGAAAGCACACATACACAATGGCAGACGAATCAGCCCCGTGTGTAACGCTACACCGTCAGAGAGCGTAAAGCACGTGTCTGAACAATAATTCTCGTGTTTGAGGGTGGAGAAGTCTGCCGATCCGTATTCCAAAGTGAAGACAGGAAAGAAGGATTCGGGTTCCCAACCTGTTCGAGATGGCATGCAAATGTAAGCGAACGATGGATGACCCGCTCACTATAGAACGCGGGCTAGATGCCTGCGCTAGAATAGCGATCACGGTGAGCGGGTGCGTAGATGTTCGTCGCGTATCCTGTTTTGAAGCAAATCAGTCAGCGAATATGATGACCCGTCTTAGCAAGATATGATCATTGCCCAAACGACACTGCCGGTAACCACAGCGCCAGTTGCGGGAAGAAAATCAGAATGATTACAATCGTAAGCTGAATAGCGATAAACGGTATCACGCCACGATAAATATCACTGGTTGTTATCCCAGGTGGAGCCACCCCACGCAAATAGAAGAGAGCAAACCCGAACGGCGGGGTAAGGAACGAGGTCTGCAAGTTCGCGCCAAGCAGCACGCCAAACCAGATCAGATCGAAGCCGAGTGCCTTTGCTACTGGTACGAAAAGCGGAATGACGATAAAGCAAATCTCGAAGAAATCGATAAAGAAACCGAGAAAGAACACAATAAGCATACTGACAACGAGAAAACCCCAGGCGCCACCAGGTAAATTAGCCATGAGATCGAACACGAACTTATCGCCACTTAACGCTCGGAAAACCAGGGCAAAGGCGGTTGAGCCGATCAGGATGAAAATAACCATTGTGGTGGCGCGCATTGTCGCATCACACACGGCAATGAAATTCTTCCAGGTCAAGCGCCTGTTTGCTGCCGCCAGCAAGGTTGCACCCAGGGCGCCTACTGCGCCAGCTTCAGTCGCTGTTGAAATCCCGAAGAAGATCGATCCGAGAACTGCGACAATTAACAACAACGGTGGAATCATCACCTGAAATACACGCTTTGCCAACGCCGCGCCACTTATCGAACGGGCGGATAACGGTAGCGCCGGGGCCATCTCAGGCTTGAGCAAAGCGACCACCCAGCAGTAGAAGGCGAGCGCTGCTGACAGCAACAATCCAGGTATTAGCGAACCGAGGAACAAGCGTCCTACCGACACACCAATCTGGTCACCGAGTACAACCAGCACCACCGAAGGCGGGATAATTTGCCCGAGCGTACCAGCGGCACAGATCACGCCACAGGCCAATTCCTTGTTGTAGCCGTAGCGCAACATAATCGGCAGCGAGATCAATCCCATTGCCACTACCGTCGCTGCCACCACACCAGTAGTTGCGGCTAACAACGCTCCGACTACCACCACGGAAATTGCCAGGCCGCCGCGAATTGGCCCAAAGAGAATACCCATTGTGTCAAGCAAATCTTCTGCCAGCCCCGACTTTTCGAGCATCGAGCCGAGGAAGATAAAGTACGGGATGGCGAGAAGGGTGTAATTCGACATCACGTTAAAGATACGTGATGGCATTGCCCGAATAATAATCGGGTCAAAAATACCAAGCGAGACACCGATGATTCCGAATACAATCGCTGTTGCACCCAACGAAAACGCGACCGGGTAGCCGATACCAAGAATGACCAGCGCCCCGAGGAACATTGTGGGACCGAGCCAATCGTACATGGATCCTCCAGATATTACAATTTTGTCTCGTGCTCTTCTTCAATTGTTGACGGATCAAGAATTCCGCGGAAGGCAGCGAAGTATTTAATTGCTTCTGAAATACCCTGAATGATCAGGAGCACCGGGCTGATTATCAGAAAGGTCTTGATAATATAGCGTGGCAGACCACCCGGATCGGGAGAATTCTCACGAATACGCCACGACTGTTCAACATACGGTAGACCAAAGTAGATTAGTAAGGCACAAAATGGAATTAGAAAGAACACAGTACCAAGCAAATTCACAAGCGCTTTACGCTTTGGTGGATAGTTACTGTAGAATACATCAACCCGTACATGCTCATTATGCTTGAGAGCATACGCTGCGCCCAACAGAAAGATCAGCGAAAAAATGTACCATTGTGCCTCGATGTAAAAGTTGGACCCCAGGGTCCGACCAATTGCCCGACCAACATAGCGGTTTGCAACGTTCCAAACCCCCACACCAACAACAACTGGGACCAGGATATAGGCAATCCGCCCAACCCATTCGGTGAAGGTATCGATAATACGTGACAGTCGCAACAATGCTTGCACGTCAATCCTTCCTTCCCTTGTAATAGCCTTTACGAACACAACATGCCAACATAGCGATTTGGTACAAAATCGCCATGAATCGTCAACAAAGAGGTAATCAACAAATATATTGGGAATTTTTAACTCTTTATGGTTCAATAGTACACGGAAACAAGCATCTTGTCAAAAAAATCGCGGATCACCTGCTGATAGGTGATCCGCAACAGATACGAACCTCAGTCGAGCAATTATTCGTGCGTCGCTCCCCACTTCTCTGGGGCACGCCAGAGGCTAGAAAGGATCAGATCACGCACCGACAACAATTCTTTGGGCAAGCGATCGTAGAGCTTGATAAACAGCTCCTCGTGCAACAGAATCTCCTGCTGCCATTCCGCTAAATCACACTCCATCACCTGATCAAATTGTTCGGGGCTGAAATCAAGCCCTCGCCAGTCAATATCCTCGTACCGCGGTACCCACCCGATAGGGGTTTCTACACTCACGGCCTGACCATGGGCACGTTCGATGATCCACTTTAAGACACGGATATTTTCACCAAAGCCTGGCCAGATGAACTTCCCATTCTCATCCTTGCGGAACCAGTTGACACTGAAAATACGCGGCGGGTTCTTCAGACGACGGCCAAAGCTGAGCCAGTGATTGAAGTAGTCACCCATATGATAGCCGGCAAATGGGAGCATCGCGAATGGATCGCGCCGTACTACACCCTGCTGCCCCATTGCTGCTGCCGTCGTCTCAGATCCCATCGTTGCCGCAAGATAGACACCATACGTCCAGTTGAAAGCCTGGTAAACCAGTGGCACCGTGCGGCTCCGGCGGCCACCGAAGATAAAGGCCTCAATCGGCACCCCCCTTGGATTCTCCCATTCCGGATCAATCGCCGGATTCTGACGAGCTGGGGCAGTAAAGCGAGCATTAGGATGAGCCGCCAGTCGTCCACAACCAGGCGTCCAGTCTCGTCCTTGCCAATCGATCAAATGCGCTGGTGGTTCATCAGTCATACCCTCCCACCAGACATCGCCATCGTCGGTAAGGGCGACATTGGTGAAAATGGCATTCGCCCGACAGCTCTCCATCGCGTTGGGGTTGGTCTTGTACGAGGTACCCGGTGCAACCCCAAAATAGCCGGTCTCAGGATTAATCGCGTACAGTTTGCCATCAGGGCCAGGTTTAATCCAGGCAATATCGTCGCCAACAGTGGTGATCTCCCATCCCTCACGTTTGAAGGCATCGGGAGGAATGAGCATCGCGAAATTGGTCTTACCACACGCTGAAGGGAAGGCTGCGGCAACATACGTTTTACGACCGGATGGCTCTTTCACCCCCAGAATCAGCATATGCTCAGCCAGCCAACCCTGCTGCCGCGCCATAACTGATGCGATGCGGAGGGCAAAACACTTCTTCCCAAGCAATGCGTTGCCGCCGTAGCCCGAACCAAAGCTCCAGATCGAACGCTCTTCAGGAAAGTGAACAATGTATTTTGTCGGATTACACGGCCATGGCACATCGGGTTGACCTCTTTCAAGTGGCATACCAACACTGTGGAGACAGGGGATGTATTCACCATCTTCACCCAGCACATCATAAATCTTCGTCGAAACACGGGTCATGATATGCATGTTCACAACGACGTAGGGTGAGTCGGTGAGTTGAATCCCAATGTGCGCAATCGGCGACCCAATTGGTCCCATACTAAAGGGGATAACGTAGAGAGTACGACCGCGCATGCTGCCCTTAAACAGTTTGAGCAGAATCTCCTTCATCTCTTTTGGAGCCATCCAGTTATTGGTTGGGCCAGCATCGTCTTTTGATAGGCTGCAAATAAAGGTGCGATCTTCAACGCGAGCTACATCTGAAGGATCGGAGCGGGCGAGAAAACTGTTGGGGCGCAATTTTGGGTTGAGGCGAATGAATGTACCGGTTTCGACCAGTTTGTTACAAAGCGTGTCATATTCAGTCTGGCTGCCATCGCAGAAATGTACTTGTGCTGGCTCGCATAATGTGACGATTTCCTGAATCCACTCACGCAACTGTTGATGTTTAAGGTTTGCAGGGAACTGCATATAAGACCTTCCTTTCGCTCACGACACCATTGGCGGGCGACGTCTGTGACATCTCGAACAATTGCAATGATAACATAGTGAGCAACAAAATACACGACCGGAAATCATTACATTTCGTCACAAGACGACAACTGTAGATACTACGATAACTCCAGCTAGATAATAGTGGCTCATCCCTGGCAGGGCACAACAAACATTGCGATAAGCACGATAGAGCAGACAAGCGTTGACAGGTATATGCACCGCGCATTGCATGTATTGGTACGAACCTGACGAGCAATCAAGGTATGATCTGCTCAGGATCGCTCCGTCGTTAATCGCTTCAGTCATCGAAGGTCACCCGAAGCTGAGCACACTGAACACCACTGCCTTCACGCCCTTTTCTGAACACCTGCGGGAATATGGTATACTATGATGCCTTCAGAAAGGCAGCAGATGCTACTTACTACTCACATAAGGAGAGGTAAACCGAGCATGGAAACAGCGCTGTATATTGCGATTTTGGTCATTAGTGTCGTTATGAGTGTGTTGATTATCCTACAATCGCGCGGAGGTGGTATTAATCGCGACACCAGCTCGATTCAGCGCACCCGACGTGGGGTTGAAAAAACGTTGTATCAGGCCACTATTGCGCTCGGTGTCACATTTTTAGTACTCGCACTGATTACCAGCTTGCCAATTTTTAGTTAGGGTATGGCACGTCGAATTCGCTGGCAGATTGCGATTGCACTGCTTGGCATTAGCTTGATTGTGGGGTTGTTTGGTCGTCTAGCGATGTTAAGTGCATCGACCAATAATCCCGCTCCCGGCGGTGCGTACAGTGAAGCGGTCGTTGGCTCGCCGTTGATACCGATCCCACTCCTTAACGATCCGATCAATGATCCGGTAGGACGCACGCTCATCAGTCTGATCTTTGAAGGACTGACCCGGATCGGGTCCGATGGGCTGATTGAGCCGGCACTGGCCGAGGGTTATACCGTCGATGGAAGTGGTGAAATCTACACCTTTACCCTTCGTCCAGGGTTGCGCTGGCATGATGGGACACCATTGACCGCTGACGATGTGGTCTTTACGCTTCGTACCCTGCAAACCTTAGATGCTGCTGGTGAACCGGCTGTCGCCAGTTTTTGGCGGACTACACTTATCGAGCGCGTTGACATCCGTACCGTTCGATTTACACTGTCGGGGCCATTCGCACCGTTTCCAGCCCTCGCCCGTGTACCAATTCTCCCGGCACATTTGCTGCGCGATCTGCCCCCTACCGAGTGGTCAACCAGTGAGTTTGGTCAGCGTCTGATCGGCAGTGGGCCGTTTCGATTGTCGGAATTACGCCCCGATGGGGCAATCTTGACCGCCAATCCAACTTATTACAATGGCCGGCCATTCCTCGATACTATTGAGTTACGGTTCATCAGTACATACGAGGCCGCCATAGCCGCCCTATCACGCGGCGAAGTGATGGGCCTAGCCGAACGCTGGGGAAGCAACCTTCAAGCTATTGATCTGCCAGGTGAAGAACAACGGATTGCTTTGCCGCTAGATGAGTATACTCAACTCACTTTCAATCTGCGATTACCACTGTTTCAAGAGATTCCTCTCCGCCGTGCATTGGCCCTCGGCCTCAACCGCGACGCCTTGATTGAAACGGTTATCAACGGCTTGGCGCAACCCATTGATACACCACTCCTCCCCAATAGCTGGGCTGACGACCCGACGATTCGGCGAATGCCGTTCAATCCGATCGCAGCAGCCGAGCTGCTGGCTGAAATTGATTTTGAACCGGGTGACGATGGTATTCGCCAGCGCGGACGGCAACGCCTCAGTTTCACGTTGCTGGTTGATCAGGATGAACGTCGACTGGCTGTCGCTAACGCTATTGCCGAACAGTGGCGAACTATCGGTGTCGAGGTTACTGTTGAATCGGTGGATAGCGTAACCCTGATCGACCGTCTGCGTCAAGGTGATTTTATGGCAGCCATTCATACCTGGACACGGATTGGGCCAGACCCCGACCCCTACAGTCTCTGGCACTCCAGTCAGGCAAACGGTGGCTCAAATTACGCTGGGCTTACCGACAGTCGGATTGACACCCTGTTGGAGCAAGCGCGTGCTGAACCTGAACTCGTCGCTCGTTCTGAGCTCTACCACACCTTTCAACAGCGCTGGCTGGAATTATCACCGGCGATCACATTGTACCAACCGTTGTATGTGATCGTGACGACGACAAATATTCAGGGACGCACCTTTGCTAACCCTGATCTCGGCCCACATATCCTCTTCGGCGTCGAAGATCGCTTCCGCGACGTCCATCGTTGGTTTGTCAACAGTTTTCGCCGCCTCGAAGGTGATTTACCGTAAATCCACTTACGCTGGCAGACGGAGATCACGGAGATCGAACACCGGCCCTTCAACACAACGTCGCTGCCACCCTTGCCGGGTCTCGATCTGACAGACGCGACAGATACCCAGCCCACACGGCAATGACCCGGCCAGAATCACCTGAACCAGGCCGTGATCCCATCGTAGACGGGTTGTCCGTATCAGACTCGCAGCCCGGCTTACAAACAAGGAAGGTAAACCCAGTACAATCTGGTCGGCCCAACGCAACGGATTCTGATCGGTTGTCGTTGTCAGTAGATCGAATAACGCCGACTCACCGGCTGAGCTGATCTGCACCTCTACCGTCGTCGGTAAGAGAAATGGCGGTGGTACGAAGCCATCATCACCGGCCATTAACAGCGATACATTCAGCTTTCCAGCATACCGACGTGCTAAGAACACTAAAGCCGGCAACGTACTACCAACACCCGCCAACAGAAGAGTTTGGGTCGTTGGATTGATCGTACAGGTGTTGACAGAAGGCACACCGAGATCCAGAATTGTTCCCTCCGGCAGATCAACCAACCGGGTGAGTGTTGGGTCGCGTGGATCAATCAACAGCTCTAATGTACCACTGTTCGGATCAGCCCCGGCGAAAAAGACGGCAGACCGTAGCAGCGGATCAAGACTATGCGTTTGCCGCTGACTGATCATGGCAAACTGACCAGGACGGACAGTACGCGCCAGTGGTGGCGCCACCAGCCGTATCCAGATCAAGTGTTCAAATTGACGGTATTCCTGAATTGTTGCGGTATAATATAGCTGCATTTTCAAACACGTATCCTGAAGCTGGTTCCACTGCATGCCGCATTCTTTACCCACTTTTCCTGTAGCGAGTGAAGAACGCCAGAGGCGGGTGAAATTGATGAATACAAAGCGCACCGATACACCATGTCTACCGCACCAGAAATCATACCATCGTGATGATGAGTAATCAATCTTCCAACAATCAATTATCTCTGGACTGGTGGCAAAAGCCGCTTGCCGGGAACGGATTGCTCAGATGTATTACCATCGGTGAACTGCTGCTCTTATGCGGCAGCCTTACTCTCTACATGTACACGCGCTTCATCGATCTGACAACGTTCCCCATCTATTTTTTCTGCGATGAGGCAATTCATGGCGTATTAGCCCGTGAACTGGTTGCGCAAGGATTTCGTGATGCTAGCGGTGTCTGGTTTCCACCTTACTTTCGGAATGTAGAGAAGTGGAGTCTCAGCTTAAGCGTCTACCTCCATGCCTTCAGGATCATCCTCTTTGGGTTTGATCAGTCGGTGTGGACTATCCGAGCTACGTCGGTCATTGCCGGATTGCTGGCGCCACTTGGTATCGCGCTGATCCTCCGCGTTGGGTACAACAGCCAACGCTGGTGGCTCGGCATACTGGTGCTCTGTATTCTGCCAGCATGGTTTATCCATTCACGCACAGCGTTTGAAACAGCGCTGATGGTGGCCTGCTACGCCGGCTTTCTCGCCTCATACGTCATCTACCGATGCCACGATGATCGCTGGATCGTGGCCGTGATACTCTTTGGCGCAGCGACATTTTACAGCTACGCCAATGGTCAGGGGGTCATGTTGGTCAGTGGATTACTCTTGCTGCTGAGCGATGCTCGCTACCATTTCAGCCGTTCGGCGCCGCGTCTCTGGACTGCATTTCTGATGTTGTTGCTCGTGCTCGTCCCGTGGCTGCGGTTTCGTCAACTCCATCCCGACGCCACCTTCGAGCACCTCCGTTCGCTCTACTCCTACTGGATTCTGCCCATACCCATCAGCGAAAAGATCCAACGATTTTTCAGCCTCTACCTGCAGGGGTTAGACCCTCGCTACTGGTTCTGGCCAAATACGATTGACCTCGACCGACACCGCTTCCCAGAGAGCGGTCATCTTCCGCTCGTGCTGTTGCCCTTTATCACCACTGGCCTGATCACCTGTCTGTGGCATTGGCGCAACCCAAACTATCGCATTCCAATTATTGCCCTGCTGGCTGCACCCTTCAGCAGCGCCCTGGTTGGACCAGCAATCACGCGAATGCTGGGAATGGTTGTCCCGGCAACGATTTTGACGGTCATTGGCATTGATGTTCTTCTCGATCTGTTTAACCGCTTTTGGCAGCGTCTGTTCAGTATCATGACCGGAATACTCTTGGCTGCAAGTAGCCTGGCAATGACCCAATATGCCGTCCTCGGTGGGCCACTCTGGTTTCGCGATTACGGTCTTTATGGCATGCAATACGGTGCGCAACAGATCTTCGCCGAGACTATTCCCACCCTGCTCGCCCGCGATCCCCACATTGTGCTGCGTGTCTCACCGACATGGGCGAACAATCCAAACAGTTTTGTGGGCTTCTTTCTGACTCCTGCGCAACAACGGCGGGTAGAGCTGATCAGTATCGAAGCCTATCTCTACACTGTTCGTGATCTCAATCGGCAACGCGATGTCTTTATTATGACTGACGCCGAATATTGGCTTGCCCAACAAAGTGGAAAGTTCATCCTATCGCCGCCCGAACAGATCGTTCCCTACCCTGATGGACGGCCAGGGTTTTACGTGGTGCGCATGGAATACGTGGCAAACATCGAAGAAATCTTAGCCGCTGAGCGCGCCGAGCGGCAGCGCTTGATTGAAACCCCCTATACCCTCGATGGTCAACCGATCACTGTCGCTCATTCTCTGTTTGATATGGGGAGTGTCAATGAACTGTTCGACGGCAATCCGATGACGCTTGCCCGCGGGTTTGAAGCGAATCCGCTGGTGATTGAATTGCGCTTTACCACTCCCAAATCACTACGCCAGGTAGAGTTGACCCTAGGTTCGATGGATCTTGATCTCACGGTGGTGTTGACAACCCCTGATGGTGGTGCGAACGTCGTGCGCCAGCAATACCGCAATCTCCCGTTCGATCCGACTGTTCAACTTGATCTGCCTGCACCGACGACCGTGCAACAGGTACGTTTAGAAATCTTCCAGGTTGGTGTCAGCGAACCAGCACATGTCCATGTGCGCGAGATCGTCTTACGTTGAAGGGGAATGGGAAGATCAGGAACCTTTCGATACTCTCAGCCAATTGTGACCGTACATACTACTGGGCAGCCTGATCACGCAACGATTCAGCAAGCATTCGTCCACGGCGCAGATCACTAACCAACGCACTGGCTAAGGCAACTGCCCGCGCACCAGCCTGAACCATTGCCTGAGCGTGAGCCACTGTTGCCACACCACCCATACCAATCACCGGCAATTGCACAGCAGCAGCAACACGTGCTACCATTCGTAGCGCCACCGGAAAGATAGCCGGGCCACCCAGTCGCCCATCGATCAATCTTCCTTCAGGGTTGGGCATACAGGCCGGCAGACCACCGATCAGAGCAATCGCATCAGCACCGGCAGTCACACATGCCTGAGCTACGGCAACCGGATCGGTCAACTCACCGGGGAGACGAACGATCAGCGGCAACAGCGTCGCCCGACGCACACGAACGACCTGTTGCTCGGCTTCAAGTGCGGAAGTGGATGGAAGCGCCAGCTCAAAACCGGCAACACCTGGCACCTCACTCAATTCGGCAGCGACTGCTGCCGCGTCTGCCCCCGCCAGACTGACTAATACCGGTACCTGGTAGGTTGCCCAACGCGGCGCCAACTGTTCACGTACCTGTCGTACACTGAGACTGAAGCCACCGTGGTGATAGAGCATACCGGCCGGGGTAGCGATCAACTGCGGTTGTCCGCGGCGTCCATTGAGGGTAACGGTTGAACAGATAATAGCGCCCAAGCCGTGGTCGGCATCGGCTCGTTGCAACCCCAACCAGCGTGCAACCCCCACAACATCACCCAGACTACCGGCGGCTGCGATCACCGGCGAGGAGATGATAAGGGTGTACGGATTATGGGGCGCCAGTTCAACCATGCGCGCTCCCATAGCCCAGCTCGGCCAGCGCCTGCCGTGCCACTTCCTCTTCGTTCCACGGAATAGAATGATCGGCGTAGATAATGCTGCCCTCGTGACCTTTACCCAACAACAACACCATGTCGCCGGGTTGTGCAGCAGCTAATGCTGCCCGTATCGCCTGTGCTCGATCAGGAATGCAGAGGTAGCCACTGCCCGCTCGTTTACCAGCCCGCTCGGCGCCAACCGCAATCTGGGCGATGATTGCTTCGCGATCCTCACCACGAGGATCCTCGTCGGTAAGAACGAGCAAATCACACATCCGACCGGCAATTTCACCCTGCATAGCACGTTTAGCAACGTCACGCTCGCCAGCGCTTCCGAACACAGCGATCATTCGCCCGCGTACCTGGGGCCGCAACATTGCAAAAATCTGTTCAAAGGATTCAGGATTGTGCGCATAATCAACGATGACCGAAAACGGTTGTCCGGCATCAACTGCTACCATCCGACCTCGTGGCGCTCGTACACTGGCAAGAGCGGTAGCGGCCGTATCAAGTGGAACTCCCTGCGAGAGAGCGACCGTCAGCGCTGCCAGTGCATTACTAGCGTTAAATCGACCGGGCAGCGGTACAGTGACTTCCGCGTCCCCCCATGGTGAAGACACCCGCAAAACACTACGAGTTGGTTCACTACGGACAATGACTCCCTGCACCTCTGCTGGGGTATGGAGTGCATACCGTAATTGTACCGCATCAGCCGGAGCTGCGGCGAGAAAATAGTGATGATTGGGATCATCGGCATTTACAATTGCCCACCGTTGACCAGAACGCTCGGCAAGCAGAGCAAAGAGTTGCGCCTTATCAGCCCGATACTGTTCAAACGAACCGTGGTAATCAAGATGCTCGTGACCAATATTGAGCATCACGGCCACGGCAAAAGCACAACCGACTAGACGCCCCCATCGTGGGGAGAGCGCATGCGAGGTAGCCTCAATAACAGCCGTATCACAACCATCACGCACCATCTCACGGAGCAGAGCCTGCACCTCTGGCGCCTCCGGTGTGCTCTGGCGTGTATCGTTAGGCCATCGGCGCGATCCTATCTGGAAATCGACTGTATTGATCATCCCGACTCTCCGCCCGGCAGCGGTTAAGAGCTGAGCCGTTATATCGGTCGTCGTACTTTTCCCTTTCGTGCCGGTGATCCCAATCGTGGTCATGTCTCGACCGGGATAATCGTACAATGCAGCCGCCAACGGAGCCAGCGCAACCCGACTATCGGCAACGACAACGACGGGTACTTCAAGCTGGCTCGACCCAACCCAATAGCGACGATCAACCACTACCGCACTCGCCCCCTGGGCAATAGCCTGTTCAATAAACTGGTGACCATCGCTGTGCTGACCACGAATAGCCACAAACAGGCTACCCGGCCTGACCCGACGCGAATCGTAGGTGAGCGCCTGTATCGGTAATTGCGGATCGCCCACAAGCTGATATTCACCGAGACCGACTAGGAGACTGGCAAGAGATTTTGTCACGCTATCCTCCAATCTTCTGCCTTGCCAGGGGATACAGTGGTGGCAGCAACACGAGATCGAAGGCAGGCATGAAACGAACAATCCGGCCACCAAAGCCTTTCTTGAAACGATACACACCTATCAGTGGGTCCTGCTGGGCAGCGTGTTCAAGCGCTGTGCGTATCGCTTCATCGTCGGCAAATGCTGCCTGGCCGAGCGCATCAGGGATACCCCAAAAATCATAACCGATGCAACCGCGCTCGCGAGCCCAGTGCAGTGCATGCCATGCCAGCAAATGATTGGCGCCACTCCGCAATCCCTCCGTCGTCGAACCACCGTAGAGGTAATAACCGTAACGCGCATCAGCTAGGATCAGGTGTGCTGCTACTGGCGTCGCTTGGGTTTCAGCAATGAAAAGACGGGCGTTTGGTTGATGCAATCGCCATACCGTTGCATAGTAGTCAGCACTATGAATACTGAATGCTGCACGCTCACCGGTCGCCCGCATAATATCGTAAAACGGAGCGAGATCGGCCTCATCACCTACCCGCACGGTTACCCCGAGCCGTTCAGCGCGCCGAATATCAGCCCGATGACCTTTTGAGCAAGCAGCGAAGAGGACCGATGCTGGAGCCTGGAGATCGAGCAACACCGTACTGCGCGGTTGGATAGTATCGGCGACCACGAGACGGCAATGATCGAACCAGGCCCGTAATTCAGCGGCCTGCGGGTCGTGTTCGCTGATGTTTGGCTCGAAGCGGATCATAATTGCCGCCATTTGTCGGCCTACTTGTCGTAACGCCTGCAACAACAATTCATCAACGGTCGGATCGCCAGAAAGGAGAGGGCCGCGTGGCGTATAGCCAAAAGCCAGACCAAAAGCGCGCCGAAAGAGCACCTGTGCCCCGGCCAGGATGGCACCGGTTGAGTCGAAGACTGCTAAGCGCCGACAATACCAGCCAAACTGCGCTTTCATCGCCCCCCACGGGCTGGCCTGCAAGAAACTCCCCTGCGGATGAGTGGCAACAAACGCATCCCACCGCACGGAAGATGGTACATCAACCCGCCACCGATCCCTCATATTCGCACCCATTGCCGTTCGGCATAACGCATGGCCGGAAACGCAATCCGTGCGGCATACTCGGTCACGGCAGCCGGCATCGCCGCTGCCCCACCAAAGAGGACATTCAACTGGCTAGAATAAGCCGAAATGGCCGTAATCTTCACCTGAAGCAACGCCTCATCGAGTGGAACATAGCGTGGGGCATAGTGTTCACGACCGATCATTGCTAACCGCTGTTCAACAGCCAACGGCTGGCGAGCATACGGAAAATCTTCGTAATACCCATAGCGTACATCAGCAGCCTGCAAAACACTCGTCGCACCGGCAAAGACCAACTGATGATCGACGTGCATCCCAACGGCCAGTGGCACATGGAATGTAGCACGCGGATAGCGCTCGACCAGCGTTGTAGTCAGACGTACCACTGCATCGGTGAGCGGATCATGGGTTGCTGGTGTTGCAAACAGACTCACTTCATCGTCATACACATCAGGGCAGCGATAAATTGCATCAAGCTCAGGCAACAACAGCGCATCGGCGCCAAGCACACCAAGCGCAGCGGCATCTTCAACCCGACGATAGGCCACGACAGATGATGGCGGCAATGCCCATCGTTCGTGAAGCGATTGTGCAAATGAACTGAATCCCATGTGAGCAGACGGCAAACCACTACAGACATTGACAACCAGCACTCGTTCGCCAGCCGCCGTCATACGAGCAATAAAACCGCCACAGGACAGCGCCGCATCATCAAGATGCGGCGACAGCACAATGTGGCAATAGCCATCAGGCAATGCCGTGGCCTGATCGGTAACAAGTGCCATACTTCCTCAGAGGGTATCAAGGTCGAGTTCAGCGAGTGCATCCTGGGCAACCTGAGCGCGTACCTCATCACGAGAACGGGCAATCCGTTGGAGAATGCGTCGTGCATCAGCCCCACCGACTTGGCCTAACGCCCAAATCGCAGCCAGAGCAATCTCAGTATCTTCATCATCGACGAGCGGTAACAACGCAGGTAACAACTCCCGTCCATCTTCACCGATCTCACCAACGGCCCGTGCTGCTTCATAACGCAACGATGGAGATGGACTTTTCAGCTCACGCAAGATATACGGAAACCACTGGCGCCGCATTGAACGGCCCATTGCCAGCACCGCACTCTCGCGCATGTAGATGTCATCTGTGTTGTAGGCACGGTCAACCAATGCCTGCGCTTCCGAAGAATCGGCAAAATAGCCTAATGCCTCAATTGCCCGGCGTCGCACCTCAAAAGGCTGCTCAGGATCGGTGGCCGCTCCAACCAAGACGTCATGCAAGCGCTGACCTGCACTCAACGACAGGTCACCAATTTCGGCCCGATACGCAAACCGTGCCAGACTAAGCAACGCCGCAGCTCGCACCTCACCTGCCGGGTCGTGGAGCATCTGGATCAGCCGATCCATCATCTGCTCGTGGTCATCTTCCCATAATCCCTCGATGGCAAGAACCCGAATTTCAGCATCCTGATCGGCCAGACACGCCCGAAAGATTGGCCGGTAATCAAGCTGAATCTGTTCTTCAGCCAGCTCAGCCAGTAAACGCATAATATGGCGTCGGCGTTCCAGACTGAAGCGCTGCCACTGCTCCCAAAAGATATATACGCTCTCTGGCCCTAAATTGGCCAGCAACTTCAGATCAAGGCGTGTTGGCGCCTTCTCCATCGTATCGAGTTGGGCAACACGCTCGGCAAAACTCAGAGTCATGGTAAACCTGCACGGGGAAACGCGACACAGCGACGATGCAGAGCCAAGACCCCACACCGTCGCCGGTCATGCTTACTCATCTTCATCAATATAACGACCACCCCGCCGACGTAAAGTAGGTTGGATTGGCTGGTCTTCCTCTTCCACATCCTCCTCTTCGGTATCGGTTCGTTCCATCTGCGGCAGGGTAAAGAAATACGTTCCAGACGCTGCGGGATCGGCTGTGATCGCCGGATGACTATCGAGCAACGCTTGCAAGAACGAACGTGAAGCTGGACGCAGCACGTTGTAGGCAACATATAAATCATTAAACGTCACCCGATACACCGGCTGCTCGCGGCTCCCACCCCGCTCGCCCATCACCTCGCAAACATGTTCAAGTACCATCTCGGCCTTGCGCCGTTCACTCATCGGGAACGCCTTCAGATTGCGCAATTTCCCGTATCGATTCTGGGTCGGCAATACATCCTCATCAACGGCACAGTAGAAGGTCAGGTTAGCAAATGCAAACCGGTTCTTCTTCTCATCGAACGTCAGCAAACGATCGGTTGTCTCACCACCCTCTTCGTAGCTGATGGTAAAGACATTCACCGCGTCAGTCCGACTAATCGTGATCAAAGCGCCGGGCACAAGATACTCGCGGAAGAAATCTTCCAGCCCCTGCAACCAACCACCACGATTCCCGCTCGGATAGCGCACTTCAACCAGATACGTTCCGAAATGTTGCGATGACTCGAAGCGAAGGACTGCACTCCGTTGATCGGGGAAAACCGGTTTCGGCAGTAGGGTCGCCAATGCAGCATCTAGCGGAAGCACCCCATATTCCCACTCAAAGAAGGTTAGCAAGCGAGTTACACTACCACTGGCCTGAATGGCCTCTGCACTCTGATCGGCCAGACTATCATCAAAGCCCTCGATCAGATACGAGGTCAGTTGGCCCATCTCAGATGCTTTCACCCGCTTAGAGCCAATTGCCGGCAAACCCTTTGTTGACCAAATATTCGCGCCTTCTACGCCCACGAATTCAAAATCTTTCTCGCGCGACAGGCGATAATTCAACGAAAAGCGAAAACCCTCGTAGTCGGGTTGGCGTGGATTATGGTAATACAGATCGGCAATGATCTCGGTATCGAGCAATGGCTCATTGCGTTCGAGGATGTAGTCACGGATCTTGCGCAAATCGTTCTTGCCAAAGCCAACCAAGCTCGCTTCCGGGTAATGCAATCGCCCGAAACTAACGATCCGCCGGAGTGGATCTCGAGCCAATCGCTCGGCCAATATGCGCTCAAGAGCCGGGCCATGCTCAGCGACAATCTCTGCTGGCGAGCGGCTCAGGTCAATTGTCAAACCATCAACTGTCAGCACGGTTGAACGCTCGCTGGAAGTCGGCTCAGCAATAGGAGCTGCCGATGGTTCCTCACTAACACCAAGCGTCGCAACCGGCTCTTCAACATCAGTTGGTGGCACTACCGCCACTCCTGGCTCTTCACCAACCGGCGCCGGACTTGCCCCCTCAGCAACCGGCTGCTCGACAACTACCGGTGGTGTCGCCGCAGCTTCTTGAGGTTCAGGCATCACTGCTGACCGTTCATCCACCTGCGCAGCCGCAATCAACCGGGCCTGCTCGATCCAATAGTCTGAGATATAGACTGGTTCGACCGTTGTAATTGCCGGACGCGATGTAGAGACGACAACGCTCAAATCATCAATCGGCAATGGATTCTCCGGCTCGTAGAGACGCTGCTTAAACGTATGCGGATCGGTAGTATCACGGGGAATGTACCGTCCCTGACGAGAGGTCACATAAATGACTTGACCGTTAACCTCTTCACGGGTAAAGCGCTCATCAGCCGCCAGAGCTGCTTCCAGTTCAGCCTGCACACTTGCCGGATCGCGTTGCAGCCGAGCGGCAAAGAATTCGACCAGATTACTCAGCGTCTGACGAATAGGGGCATCAATGGCGAAGAGAATTCCCTGTGCGGTCATCAGCCGCCATACTTCATCGGCCAGTGTTCCTGTGGTGGCAGTCATTCGCCCTCCTCCGTCACCAGCTTGCAAAGAATTTCAAGATATTGCAGTAACAAGTCTCTTACATCTTTCGGTTCACCGCTTGCCCGTAGCCATTGGAGTAAGCGGTCGATGGCGGTATCGCCAAAAACGATCGTCTTTGCGTCCATCATGCCCCCACAATCCTCAACTCATAGACAACAGGAAACAGAGAGGCGCAACTTGCCTCCCTGCTATCCGTAGGGTGTACGATATAGCTTACTGTATTGTAGCATTGCTCAGCACGATATGCAAATATGTAGATCGTGCAGGGAGGGGTTTTCAGCGTTCTCATACCAATCCTGTTCGCGAAAACGGTGGATCCTGGTGTGCGAGCATCTGGATTCCCCCCTTCCCCCCGCAAGCGGGGGGATTGTGGTTGCTCACTCAGCTCGCTTTCGTCGCTCTCTTCCTATTCCAACCTCCCTCCGCAAGCGGTGGGGGGAAGGAGGGTATCAGCAGCGCTGGCAGGATGATGCACAGCTTGCACAGACAGGATTGGTAGCAGATTCGGGTTCCATTGCGGCTACCTGGGTGCGCGGGCCTCTGGCCCGCGTCGTGTGATGCACATGTAGCACCCATTGGTTGACACATCAGCACACCATCACCCTCCAGGTCCCGATCCACCACCTCCTCCTACGTGCGGGGGTACGAGTTGCGAACCCACCCCGACCATCGGGGGATAGGCAGACACGCCAACTCCAGGATAGGGCAGTGCTTGCAGGCGGGTTAGGAACCCGCCCCGACCACACGCTGACGATATAGAGAAGGGAGGTATATCGCAGGACTAATCTGACAAACTATCGAGGGCCATAGCTACAGCACCAATTGCGACACTGTCTGGCCCCAATATCGAAGCCACAACCGGTACTGGTCGAGCAAACTGGGGGGCAATGAAATGATTCACTTTGGAGGCAATTGCTTCGACGAAACTATCGCCGCCGATACGCACAACAATACCTCCTAAGACGACCATCTCTGGATCAAGTAATGCAATAATCTGCGCAATTCTGGTTGCCATCAGATCAACCGTATGCTGGACAACCTTACGCGCCACCGGATGATCACTAAAAATATCTTCAAGACGATTAGTCATCAGACCAGCAGCAGCAGCTCGTCGGAGCAATCCACCAATTGAGACCAATTCCTCAAGCGTCTCCGGGCGACCATCACCATCCCAGCCATGACCTACGACCGCATGCCCAATTTCGCCTGCCATGGAATGAGCACCATGGTAAAGGCGACCGTTCAACACCGCTCCACCACCTACACCACTGCTCAGGTGAACGTAAAAGAGATGCTGACACCCCTTCCCAACACCAAAAACGGCTTCACCGAGTGCGATCAGGTTAGCATCGTTGTCGATCAAGGTTACTGTATCAAACGCCTGTTCAAAGCGTTCCTGGAGCGGATAGTTTTCCCAGCCCGGTCGGCGTGGCGCTAAGCGAACGGTGCCATGCCGGAGATCGACTGGGCCGCTAAAGCCTACGCCAACCCGTACCAGCCGATCAACAGTCACCCCTTCCTGAGCCATCAAGCCACGAGCCAGCTCGATAACACGATTCACGGTTGTTTCAGGGTCTTCGTGTTCGACCGATTCGATGGCAGCATTTTGATAGGTATGGTGCTGCAAGTCAACCAATGCAACCCGCAGACCGTAGCTACCCAGATCGATACCAAGAATATACCCTTGATTGCCAAGAACGCCCCACAGGTTCTGCGTCAACCGTTCACCTATCAGGGTAGGCAGATCTTTCATAGGGGTGTTCCTCTCTGAATTCAACGTATGTTCGGCACCGGTATTGTGAGATTATAGCACATCCTGATGGTCTCGCGCAGAACGCCGTGGTTTTGGTTCAGCAACAAAGATCAGGATGGCAATCACTCCCAACACTGCGGCGGTGATCCGCGACCATGACCATCGCGGTTGGGAACAGTCAGTACACATGCTTACGTTCGCCGCCGGTGGTGTAACGGTTGGCAGCGCAGTGGCAGTTCCTGTCAGGTAACCGGGCAATGGCGAACGTAGTGCTAGCGAAACGGGATGTCGTTCGGTAGGCCGTGAGGATGTTGATGGCGAGGGCAACACAGTATCAGTTGTGGCAGGTATTTGCAGAGAGAGGTTGATCTCGTGCCCAGGGTCGGTTTGCAAAGAAGAAACCGTGAGTTGGCGCCAGATAATGTTATCAGTCGCTGCTGCTGAATAAGAAAATGTGTCTATCACGTTTCCCGTTGGATCGTGCAGGGTTACTGTATCACCGCTGTTGTTCAGAAAGGAGCGCGTGATCGGAATACGTACCGTTGCCCCTGCCGCCAGGGATTGCTCAGGAATCAAGCGACGTTGTCCACTCCCATCGGTAAAAAACCATCCTTGCAGGTCGATAGGTTGTACGTACTGACTGCTGAGTTCAATCCACTCATATGTTCCGGTTGCTGGCGCCGGTAAGAGCGCACTGATGATCACCACACCGGTAGGCCAGGCCGTTGGCTTAGGAGTCGGCGATACGGTCGGCGTGCGAGTCGCGGTCGGAGTCTTCGTGACCGTTGGTGTCCGGGTCGCGGTTGGAGTCTTCGTGACCGTTGGTGTCCGGGTCGCGGTTGGAGTCTTCGTGACCGTTGGTGTCCGGGTTGCGGTTGGAGTCTTCGTGACCGTTGGTGTCCGGGTCGCGGTTGGAGTCTTCGTGGCGGTTGGT